>Ga0163150_10001698_pt1 | contig 36241 bp, 29 predicted proteins | sample OliLakLV19P2IB_FD_148628 | JGI IMG/M metagenome (GOLD analysis project Ga0163150, IMG submission 148628) | Freshwater microbial mat bacterial communities from Lake Vanda, McMurdo Dry Valleys, Antarctica - Oligotrophic Lake LV.19.P2.IB | ecosystem: Environmental > Aquatic > Freshwater > Lake >... | reverse complement strand
CACCGAGAAAGTCGGCGTCAAGAACAAACGCCTCCTCGCCGCCTGCAGCGAAGAATACCTGGAGGAAGTCTTGTTCGACACGTAACTTATGACGCAATCGCCCTGCCGCGCATACGACTGGAGACTAACGTCGATCAGTTTACCGTTTTTATAACTCACACGATGCGCTGACCGGTTGCGCTGTCGAACTTGCGGCAGATGTGTTGCCCGCGAGAGTGTTGACGGGATTTGAACCCGCCAACTTCTTAGCGCGCAATGATTTGCGTCCGGAGCACTCATACGTCACGTCGACGCCAGCCGTCGTTTTGAACTACGTTGATAGACGTCCATATCAAACGCAAAGTATTCGGCCCTAACGAGAAACGGCCCGTCGCAAAGCAATGCGACGGGCCGTTCATTGTTCAAAGTCGGGGCGACAGGACACCAATTGAACTTTTTAGGGCCGGCATTCGGGTTTGGGAAGCTGAAATTCGCCGAGGTATAGTGTCGCTAAGTGACGATACGGTGGCTGGTTACGATGCCACCTAGCTGGCGCATCGGAGATAGTCGCACTCATCGGATGAAGACCGTCTTGCCGAGGCGCGGGCGAGCCGAGGTTTGAGATTGTATCAGATGGGCTGGCGGCGTGCGGGCCTGGACGCCCTGTCCCAGGCCGCTCTACACGGTCCAAATCCAACATTAGTCAACGAAGCGATTGCCTGCTTGGCGCCGCTCGACCTGAAACCGGGGAAAGCATTGCATCCCTGGTCGTCCAACGCGTACGGATTCTGTTTTGACCCCAGCTTCACGCAATATGCCACGACAACTCGTGACGGCGCCTGCATCGTGCGACACGTCTCGGACAACCGGGAAGTGACTCGCATCGACAAGTGCCTTCGGAACGCGAGCCCGAAGTTAACCTCGGGTGGTCGCTTTCTGGCCCTCGTCGCGGAAAACGCTGCGGCGGTCGAGATCTGGGCCCTGCACGAGCGGCAACCGCATTTAATTTTTCACAATGAGAATCACGCGCGGTACTTCGTCGATTTTTCCACGAACGGCTGCTGGGTTGCGATCGGCAATCATTCGAACGAGGTCGAGGTTTACGATCTCGACCCGTTCGCCTTGCGTGCGAACTGGAAGCTCGACGGCCAACTTGGTCATCTCGCCTTCCGGCCAGACGGCAAGGAACTAGCGTTCGGTATGCCCAAGGGCATCGAATTGTATTCAACCGAGTCCAAACGTCTCGTCGACCGGATCGACCACTCCAGTTCGATCACGTACGTTGCTTGGAGTCACGATGGAAAAACGATTGCCGGCGTCGACGACTTTCTGAATATCGGAGTCTGGAATCGCGCGAACAAGACGCTCGGCACCCTGCTGGATGGCGCCACGAACGCGGGCGTGAAGGTCGCCTTTCATCCTACCCGCCCGCTGCTGATCGCTTCCGACTGGGACAGAATGCGCATTTGGGATTGGACGGACGGAAAGCTCCTCTTTTCGGGACCCGTGCCGCTGCTCGCGACGCAAGTCAGCCCAGACGGTAGTCAAATCGGGGCCTCGCTTGAAAATGACAATAGCGTCTTGGAATTGCACTTCGACGAAAGTCCCGTCCTGCACACGCTATCGATTCCGATGGCGACTTCCAATGACTATGTCGGGCAGATAATCGAGTGCCCTTGGGACCCGCTGGGACGTACTTGGGCCTTTAGCACGCCCAGTGGCACGATCTTCTGGAACATCACTGACGATCTCCCGCTCGCCAAACTACCCAGTCCTGCCCTCACCGGGTGTCGCTTCGATAGTAGCAATCATCTCTGGACAACTGGCTCCATGGGGATTCGTCGCTGGAAGGTCGGCGAATCTCAAGGGAGCACCGAGCCTATTCGATTGGGTCCGCCTCAGAAAGTTGGCTGGGACGGTGCTGCACTCGTCTATTTTCCGCAGTTCAGCGCCGATCGTCAGACGATGGGATTCAACATCGCCACGGCGGCATTTCTCGTCAGCACCGACGCGCCGACCCAGTCGCGAGTTTTTGCTCCCACACCGCGCGCGAATTTTCTCGCGTTGCACGAATCATGGCTGGTGACCGCGAACCTTCGACGCGATGAGGTCACCGTTTGGGACCTGGCGACGGATCGACCGCTGGCGAAACTACCCATCAATGCGACCGCCGCGTATTTCAGTCCCGACCATCGATGGTTGCTCACGGTTCACAAAACCAATGCACTCTGGCGGACCGACAATTGGCAACTCGTGCGCAGTTGGTCGCCTGGCGGTGGACCCGCCGCCTTTTGTCCAACGACATCTCACCTGGCAATTTCCAATCGGTTCGGAGTTATTACGATTGTCGAGCCGGAGTCGGGCCGGGAGGTTGTTCAATTGGAAAGTCCCGCGAGTGAGCTCGTAAAGGCCATCGCCTTTAGCGCGGACGAATCGAAACTGTTGTACGCATCGGGAGAGTGCCATACGGTCTTCTATTGGGACCTGGCGGCGATTCGACCCGAGCTGGAAAAAATTGATCTCGATGTCGACCCGAGCCTGCAGGGCGTCAAGCCAGTCGCCCGCCGCGACGAAATACCGATTCAGACGATAACCGTCGACACGGGCCCCGAATGGCCCAGACGATCGTGAATGCCGCCTCCCATTCCTCGGTCAGCCGCCCGCCGCTTCGATCGGCCGCTTGCGCCACTTGCCGGCGTGTCTTTCGCCGATGGATTCGCGTAGGCGTCGGCGATTGCAGAACTGACGCGCTCGGTTAGCTGATCGTTCGGCGGGCGATCTCATCGCGGAGCCGGGCAGCTAGCTCGAACTGTTCGGACTCGACGGCGTCGGCCAGCCGCTCCGAAAGCGTGCGGCCCAGATGGTAATGCTCGCGGATCGACTCGCGCAATTCACGCAGCCGGCTTACCAGCTCATCCTCGTCGAACCGCTCTTCGGCTTCGACGTCGATAAAGAACCGTCGCAACCGGACGAGACCCTGGTTGATGGCCTCGATCGCGGCTTCGGGTCCCGTTTCGTCGAGCTCGGCCAGGGCCACGGCCTGCGTGCGATGAAAGAGGATGAAGGGGCGATATTGCTCGTGCGAAAGCGTCCACTCTTCGTTGGGCGAGCAGGTCTTGAGGAAGTCCATAAACGCCAGGCTATGGTCTGCATCGCGGGCGGCTCGGCGAAACTCGCGCAGCGACAGCCAGCCAATCCGGCGTTGATAGAATTGCACCAGTTCTCGGTCGGCTTCGGCGCACTGCTCCTCGCTGAGCGTGAAATCCCGGCCTTCGTGAATCGTGAGCGCGAGCAGGTAATCGAAGTACGTCTCGGCCCCGCCGGGGTGCGTGCCGTCGGGGCGGTGGTCGACTTCTAACTGCAACAGGCCCAGGTCGATGCGCATCTGCAGGACCTCGCGACCGTCAGCCGCCCGCACGAGCCGTGCGATCACCTCGCCGGGCTCGAACTTCCAATCCTTAAGGATTCGGTCGATGTCGTTTCGTCGGGCCATGACCGTCAACCGCACTCCAGGGCATCTCCCACGGACCGCCGTGGGACTCTGCTGATATTATATCACTCGACCTCCCTTTCGGGCCAACCCGCGAGAGGTCACGCGGCAATTGAGGCTGAATCGCAATATGGCCGTATGGCGACAATTATTTGCCGCACGGCATTGCTTGGCAAGGCGCCACCGGCGCGACTTAGTCTGGCCGGCGTAGCATTTCTTGAGAAGAACTTGGCGGAGCGCAAGGCAAGTCAACCCGACCCATGAAGTGGAAACCAAGCGACTATTTTGGCGTGCATTGCTGCGAACTCGGAAGTCTGAATGTCGACGTCGTACTACAAACGTGAAATTTGCACGCGGCTTGCGCGGATTTTGACACCCGGTTTTTCCCTAGCCCAGGCATTCATGCCTGGGAAATCGTCGGTAAACGATTTCGTTGTTTACGCCCTTCAGGGCGGAACGGCCTCAAGGGTATTGGCCCGCTGAAGTGGGCGGACGACGACATTAAGGGGGCATCGAAAACCCAGGCATGAATGCCTGGGCTAAGCAAAAATTCTCGCGAGACAATCGATCGATTTACCACGATTCGTTCCTTGGGTTGCCCGGGCGTAGCCCGCGCTGGGAGGTTCAGTTTTTTCCTGTCCCAGGGGAAGACTTCTCGCGTCGAGCCTCGTCATCGTCGGCCCGTGATGGATGCCAAGCGCGTTGAGACTCGTTGTCGCCCGTGCGTCGCGGCCGAACGCAGGGCCATCTCAGACAACAACTCGCCGCCTCCTTTCGATTGGCTCCAGCTCGGCCGGCGCATGTATTCGTCCGAAACGATGAAAGTGCCTTTCAACACGATATCTCACATGCTCGTGTAAACGTGTACATAGGTCCAATCGATTGACGTCCGATTTCCACGGCCTCTCGGGCCTTGCGAACGGATGCGTTCCTGTTACCTTACACTGCCTGTGTAATGCTCGTTGCTAACAAGTGGGACTCATCGATACTCAGGAAAGGACCTCGTGATGGCCAAGAAGAAAGTTGCGCGCGGCGGACGCTCGACCTCGGGCGTTAACAAAGCGCAAGAAATTCGCGATCAGTTTGCGGCGCTGGGCGCCGATGCGCGACCCAAGGACGTCATTGCCGCGCTCGCCGCCAAGGGCGTCAAAGTCTCGTCGGCGCAAGTGAGCAACATCAAATCGAAGCTGGGCGGCAAACGCCGCGGCAAGCCCGGGCGTAAGCCGGCTCACAGCAACAGCAACGGCGCCGTTAGCCTGGCCGCGTTGTTGGACGCCAAGCGGCTCGCGCAGAAGATGGGCGGTGTCGAAGCGGCCAAGCGAGCGCTCGACGTGCTCGTTCGCTTGCAATAACGCCAACACGGTTCATCCGCGGCCCGCGGTATCTCACGAGCGCCATCTTCGCACGCTTAAGCTGATGTGGCTTCCCGCGCGACTTATGGATATGTTACATTTGGCGAGGGGGATGCCGCGGGAGAAGGAGATTGCCGCCGATGAGTGTGGCCAATCGGGATAAGCAAGTTGCACAAGCCGAAGAACTGCTGGGCGACAGCCTAAAGCGCATCGGGTTCGCCAAGGGATTATATTTCGGCCAGTACCTGGGCGACCGGCTGCTACCGTATCCTGACATCGCGGCCGATCCACGGTCCACGCAATTGGTCGCGGACTTGCGCGCGTTCTGTGCCGAGCAAATCGACCCGGCGAAGATCGATCGCGACGCCGAGATTCCGCAGTCCGTCATCCAAGGACTAGGAAAGCTCGGCGCGCTGGGGGCCTGCCTGCCGAAGTCATGCGGCGGTCTGGAATTCAGCCAGGTGTCGTACTGCCGGCTGATGGAAGTTTTAGGTGGCCATTGCGGCAGCACGGCGCTGTTCGTCAATGCGCATCACTCCATCGGGCCGCGCGCGTTGGTTCTCTTCGGCACGCGCGAGCAGCAGGAACGTTACCTGCCCAAGAGCGCCTCGGGCGAGTGGCTAAGCGCGTTTGCGCTCACCGAGCCCGAGGCCGGCAGCGACGCCGCGAACGTGCAAACCCGCGCGACACCCACGGCCGATGGTCGGGGCTTTCTGCTCAACGGCCAAAAGCGGTGGATCACTAACGGCGGCATTGCCAACGTGTTGACGGTGATGGCCCGCACGCCCGTCGCGGGCAGCGACGACACGAAGGTTACTGCCTTCATCGTTACGCCCGACATGCCGGGCTTCGAGGTCGTCGAAAAGCGCATGGACAAGTGCGGCGTCAGGGGTTCGGCCACCGGACGCTTGGCGTTTCACGACATGTTCGTGCCCCAGGAGAATATTCTCGGCAAGCCGGGCAAGGGGCTGAAGGTCGCCCTGACGGTGCTCGACTTTGGCCGCACGACTTTCGGCGCAAGCTGCACCGGCGCCGCCAAGTTTTGCCTGGCCCGGGCGTCGGCTCATGCGGCCGCGCGCGTGCAGTTTGGCGAGCCCATCGGCAACTTCGAGCTGGTCAAGGACAAGCTGGCGTACATGGCGGCCGGAACCTACGCCATGGAGGCCGCCACCTATCAGACTGCCGCGCTCATGGACTCGGGCGAAGACGATTACATGCTCGAAACCGCCATGCTCAAGGTCTTCTCGACCGACGTGCTGTGGCGGATCATCAACGACACCATCCAGATTTTTGGCGGCAAGGCCTACTTCACCGACGAGCCCTACGAGCGGATGATGCGCGATGGCCGCATCAACATGATCGGCGAAGGCGCCAACGACGTGTTGCGCGTGTTCGCCGCGCTGGTGGGCATGCGCGACGTAGGCCTGGAACTGAAGGGCGTGCTGGACGCGATCATGAATCCCATCGGCAACCTGGGAAAAATCGGCGGCTTTGCCAGCCGTCGCATCGGCTCACTCCTGAGCTCGCCACAGGTTGCCGTCCGCAGCAACGAACTGGCCGACGACGCCACACGACTTGGCCGGTTGGTTGGCACGTTCGGTTCGCACGTCGAGCGGTTGCTGCGGCAATACCAGGAATCGATCCTCGACCGCCAGTATCAACTGGGCCGGGTCGCCGATTCCGCGACCGAGCTGTATGTCTCCAGTTGCGTGCTGAACCGGCTGGATCGGCTGGTGCGCGATTCGCACGCCAACGAGCATGAGAAGCGCGATCAACTGAGAATCGCGCGCTACTATCTGAAAACTGCCGCCCGCCGCATCGGCCGCAACCTGGCCGATTTGTGGGATAACAACGACGAGGACACGACCCGCGTGGCGAACCTGGTGCTGAAATAACTGTCGATTGCGTGGTGTCGGCTGTGAGAGCGTACCGGCAGTCGTTTTCGGTCGTACCGTGTGTGCCATCTGCCTTTGCTCATCGGTATGTCCACATCGCCGCGGAATTTCGCGAGCTACTTGTGGTGTGGAACGCAGCATCTGCCCCGAAGGGGCAAAGGCATTTAGCCGTGGGCGAAAGCCCACGGACTTGAGCGCAGGAGCACGTCGTAAGCCGCGTAGCGGCGACCGCGGCTCCATGCCCACGGCGACGTCGCCGCTGCGCGGCTTGACGACGGTGTTGCATGACCTGATCCCGTGGGCTTTCGCCCACGGCTAAATGCCTCCACCCCTTCGGGATTTCATCAGGACGCCGGTCGCAACTGCCCGGGGCATCGTGTCACTCGTCCTCTCGACGGCGGCGCCCTTCTTTTTTTTGCGACTGCTGCCGCTTGGTGGTCAGTCGTCGCTGGATCGCTGCTTTGCCAGGCCGGGTGCGTTTGCGCGGTTTGGGGGCTTCGAGCACGCTGGCCAGCATGGCCTGCAATTTCTCTAGGCAGTCGGTGACGTTGCGAGGCTGATCGCGGTACCGCTGGCCGGTGATGAGCAAGTCCCCCTCGGTCGTCATCCGCGATCCATACTTTCGCACGAACCGTGCGCGAACGTCCACGGGCAAGCTCGTACTGCTAGCGACATTCCAGCGCAGCAGGGCCTTGCTGGCTACTTTGTTGACGTTCTGCCCACCCGGCCCCGAGCTGCGCGCGTAGGTGAACTCGAACTCGGAGAGGGGAATCTTTACCCGTGAACTAACTGCGAGCTGGTCCATTGCAAACCGCGAAATGAGGAATACGAACGCGGCAACCGATACGAGGTAGTGGGGAAACGATTACGAGTATAGTATAGTCATCGAGACGGGCTTCTGTGTTGCCATCGAAAGATCCGCGAAACATGCGATTCATCCTTTTGCTATGTTGCCTGTTGCTCGTCTCCTGCGGTCCCAAGACACAGCAGCAGGATGACAAGGTTCACTATTTCGGTCCCGCCACGGCCGCCAAGGAACCGACGTCAGCCAAGGAGGCCACGGCGAAAGTCGACGACAATGCTCTGTCCGTTGACGCACCCTCAAAGCAGTCAGAATCCGCCGAAAGCCCGGCCGCTGCCGAGGGAACGACCGCGCCCATTCGCAACGGCGCATCGCCCGCCGACGTGCGCACCCGCAAAGACGGCAGTGACTGGCCCCACTTTCTCGGTCCCACGGGCGACAGCAAATCCACCGAGCGCGGCATCCTGACGAAATGGCCGCAAGCCGGGCCGCCCATCGTTTGGCATCAACGGACCGGCGTGGGCTACGGCATGCCTGCGATCAGCCGCGGACGGCTGTTTCAGATCGCCCGTTTTGGCGACCAGGCGCGGCTGTTGTGCCAAAAGAGCGAGACGGGCGAGCCGCTATGGAAGTTCGAATACACGACCGACTACGAGGATCTGTACAACTACGACAACGGTCCGCGCTGCTCGCCGATCGTCGACAGCGACCGCGTTTATACCTTCGGCGCAGAGGGGATGCTGCACTGTGTCCGCATCGCCGATGGCAAGCCGCTGTGGAAGGTCGACACCAAACGAAAGTTTGGCGTCGTGCAGAACTTTTTTGGTGTGGGCAGCACGCCCGTCATCGAGAAGGACTTGCTGATCGTACACGTCGGCGGCAGTCCGCGCGAGGACCAGGAAATCCCACCGGGTCAGTTGGATCGCGTGCAGGGCAACGGTTCGGGCGTCGTGGCCTTCGATAAGTACACTGGCGATGTTAAGTACAAGCTGAGCGATGAGCTGGCCAGCTATGCCGGTCCGACGCTCGCCACGATCGATGGCCGCCGATGGTGCTTTGTCTTCGCTCGCGGCGGTTTGTTGGGCTTCAATCCGGCCGATGGCAAGCGAGACTTCCACTATCCCTGGCGAGCAACGATTCTGGAGAGCGTCAACGCCAGCAACCCCGTGGTCGTCGACGACCTGGTCTTCATTTCCGAAACGTACGGACCGGGCAGCTCACTCCTGCGCGTGCGGCCGGGCGGTTATGACGTCGTCTGGTCGGATCTGAAGCAACGGCGCGATAAGGCCATGCAGACGCATTGGAACACGCCAGTCCACCACGAAGGATATCTCTACGGTTCCAGCGGCCGACACGAGAACGAGGCCGAGCTGCGCTGCATCGAGCTGAAGACCGGCAAGGTGATGTGGAGCCAGCCCGACCTGGGCCGTACGAGCCTGCTGTACGTCGATGGCCACTTCGTCGTGCTGGCCGAGTCGGGCGAGCTGTATCTGATCAAGGCCACGCCCGAGAAGTTCAGCCTGGTCGCCTCGGCCGTGCTGCAGGGGGAAAACAAAGACGATTTTCTACCGCCCGATGCGGGGCCCTCGCGAATGATTCTGCCGCCAGCCTGGGCCGCGCCGATCCTCTCGCACGGCCTGCTCTACGTACGCGGCAAGGGCCGGCTGGTATGCGTCGAGCTGATCCCGCGTCCGACGAATGAGAAGTGAGAACGTGTGAATCGATGACCCATGAACTGAGAATTGCCATCGGGGTGCCATGCCTTCACGGGCGCTAGCCCGGGTAGGCATGCTGCGTAGCGGTTCAATGCAGGCACGCTTACCCAACGCGGGCGTGGTGAAAGCATGGAACACAGTTCAATGGATACTTTCACAACTTCTGACGAGTGAAAGGTGAAGGTGGCGAGAATGCTGTGTCGCGGCGCGATCATGGATGCGACGACCTTGCGAATCAGGCCAAGCTTGAGGGCCTGGCTGGCACTGTTCTTGGCGTGCAGCTTTCTCGTGGGGTGCGGCGGGTCGTCCCCAACCCGCGAACCTATCGAACGCTCGAACCTGAAGCCGCTTGCCGTCCTCTACGGCAAATTCATAGCCCGGAACCGAGGGATTCCGCCGGCAAACGAGGCGGAGTTCAAAAAGTATGTCGAAACCGACGGGCGCGATACAATAGCCGACCTCGGCGTCACGAATCTGGAGGGACTATTCGTTTCGCCGCGCGACCAGAAACCGTATGTTGTGCTCTATGGCGATCCTAGCAACCGTGCGAACGGGGAACTCATCGCGTACGAGCAAGAGGGGGTTGAGGGAACGCGCTTGGTCGTCGATTCCTTGGCGATCGTCCGTGAAGTGAACGAAGAGCAATTCCGCCAGCTCGTGCCCGTCGAGCCGTGACGAAATGCACGTTCCGCGCGGCGCCGATTGCGCGTTCGAGCAGATGGTGGGCATCGGTTCTCGGCCAATCGGAGCATGTTCCCATGCGCTGGTGGAATATCGATGTGCGAGTCGCGAGAATGTCGCGGGCCCGCGCAATCTCTGGGACGCGGGGATTTACGCTGGTCGAGCTACTGGTCGTGATCGCCATTATCGCGGTCCTCATCGGACTATTGCTACCGGCGGTGCAAGCCGCTCGAGAGACGGCGCGCCGCACCGAGTGTAAGAACCGGCTCAAGCAAATGGGTCTGTCGATTCACAATTTCGTCGGCAGCAAGAATGTGTTTCCGACGGGAGGCGACACGCCCTGGCCGAACATTGAGCGGTATCGGACGAACGGCAGTCCCAACGGGCCCGAGAAACAGGGCCTGAGTTGGGCGTTTCAGATCCTTCCCTACCTGGAAAAAGGCGCCGTCTTCGACGTGTCGACCCAGGACAAAGTCGAAAGAACTCCGATCGGCATGTACTTCTGTCCCAGTCGACGGGCGCCGACGCAGCATCCGACCGAGAAAACGTGGCTCATGGACTATGCCGCGGTGACGCCGAGCAACCGAGCCAATCCGGCGGTTGGCGGCCTTAGCGAAGCGGATTATTGGGGCTGCATCGACTGCATTTGGGTCGTTCCCGACAAAAAGCAGTACAACGGCGTGATCGTGCGGACGCCCTTCGACCTTGGCGTCACTCCGCCGCGCAGCAGCAAGCAATTGGATTGCACGCAGCCGATTGGTTTCGCCCACATCGTCGATGGTACGAGCAACACCATGATGATTGGTGAGAAACGCCTTCACCCACAACTCTACGATCTGGGTGACTGGCACGACGACCAAGGTTGGGCCGACGGTTGGGACCCCGACACGATTCGCTTCGCGCTGTATCCCTTCCGCAGGGACGGGGACGATCCGACGCTCGACAACCGACAGTACGGTTTCTGTTTGGGGTCGGCCCATCCCAATGGAATGAACGCCGTCTTCGCCGACGGTTCGGTGCATGCGATCAGTTTCGAGATCGACCGAGCCACGCTCAATCGACTTGCCCATCGATCGGACGGCGTCGCCGTCGACTTGAGCGCAGTCCAATAGCGACTTGTGCGCAAAGACTTCTCACGGCCGGCAACGACCATCGCGTTGGAACGTCGGTCCTATCGTGGGCGACACGGTCCATCGCGATTGGCTGTCAACCGCTCTTTTTGGTCACGCGCGCGCGACCAAATTCAGGCTTTGAATTCAAGCCACGCCGCGCGGTATAATACGGGTGTAGTCGATGCTCCGCGGGCCCAATGCTGCGCGGAGAAATCGCCTGAATTAGGCGATCTCACGCTGCTCAACTCCTGTAGCCGTGGACGTAAGTCCACGGACTCGAACAAAAGAAGGGGTGGTTGCCTCAGTGAGTGACTCACATCGCGTCGCATACCATTCACCGCGATTCAAAACGCACCGACTTTTGAAACGGCCACCCCCCGGTGCATAGCAGGGTTTCAAAACTCGTGAAATTGTGATCCCAAACATGCGATGTGAAGTCGAAGGATCGCCGACGCGCCGACAATACTCGCCGCCCTTTGAAGTACCATGACTTGTCAGAACGACATGTGCCACTGGCTCTGCCAGGAATCAATGATTAGTCGTCGGTGGCTGGCGGTTAACGTGTCGCTGGAACTTCGCCCCTTTTCCGCGGCTTGGTACCCGAACGACTTGATCGTGCGGGCACGGTGCCTGGTCGCGCTGCACTGACATTCCCCGAAGCCCCCAAATCCGCAAGCCGACCGCCAACCGCGAAGAGTCCTCGAAACATGAGGTCAAGCGACACGCCCACGCCAATTTCGATCTTGGCCACGCGCGCGACTGGCTCGAACCGAGCCGATCGGCCAATTCCTGCTGGGTCATGCGGCGCGCTTCTCGCAGTCGTCGGATAGCCCGGCTGACTTGCAAACGCAAATCCACAAGATGTCGTTCCTCGTCGGTCAGCCCTAGGAAATCCTCTGCATTCCCAGCACGGAAACCGGCCGCCGTCAGCGCTCGTCGCTTCTTTGCATCCATCGTTATCCCTCGTCGTTTGCCGCTTAGTCTGACGAGTCATCTCAGTGCTGCAGCCTCTTGTACTTGAACCGGTGCGGCTGATCGGCGGCCATGCCCAGCCGTTCTTTCCGCTGTTCCTCGTAGGTCTGGAAATTGCCTTCGCACCAGTGAACGTAGCTTTCGCCCTCGAAGGCCAGAATGTGCGTGGCGATGCGGTCCAGGAACCAGCGATCGTGGCTAATGACAACAACGCAGCCGGCGAAGTTGAGAATCGCTTCTTCCAACGCCCGCAACGTGTCGACATCCAAGTCGTTGGTTGGTTCGTCGAGCAACAGGACGTTCGAGCCTTTCCGCAGCAGCTTGGCCAAGTGTACGCGGTTCCGCTCGCCGCCCGAGAGCGTGCCCACTTGCTTCTGTTGATCGGAGCCTTGAAAGTTAAATCGCGCGCAATAAGCGCGGGCAGGAATTTTGCGCCCGCCGATATCGAAATTGTCGTAGCCGCCCGAAATCTCCTCGAACACAGTCTTCTCGGCTTCGAGCGCGTCGCGGTTCTGATCGACGTAGCCCAGCTCGACCGTGGAACCGATGCGGACGGTCCCGCTGTCGGGCTGCTCGGCGCCGACCAGCATGCGGAAGAGCGTCGTCTTGCCGGCGCCGTTGGGACCGATCACACCCACGATGCCGCCCGGCGGCAACCGCAGGCTGAGGTCGTCCATGAGCAGCCGATCGCCGTAGCCCTTGGTCACGTGATCCAGCTCGATGACCAGGTCGCCCAGGTGCTTGCCGGGCGGAATCTGCATTTCGAATTCTTCCTGCCGATCTTCATAGGCCTCGGCCGACATTTTTTCGTAGGCATTGATGCGGGCCTTGTTCTTGGCCTGCCGAGCCCGAGGCGCCAGACGAATCCATTCCAATTCGCGGGCCAACGTCTTCTGGCGGGCCGAAGCGGACTTTTCCTCGCGGGCCAGTCGGGCCGCCTTCTGCTCGAGCCACGACGAGTAATTGCCTTCCCAAGGAATGCCTCGGCCCCGATCGAGCTCCAGGATCCAGCCGGCAACGTTGTCCAGGAAGTACCGATCGTGCGTCACGGCGACGACCGTTCCCGCGTATTCCGCCAGGTGCCGCTCGAGCCAGGCGACGCTCTCGGCGTCCAGATGGTTGGTGGGCTCATCGAGCAGCAACAGGTCTGGCTTCTGCAACAGCATCTTGCACAGCGCCACGCGACGCCGCTCACCGCCCGAGAGCGTGGCGACAGGCGTGTCGCCCGGCGGTACCTGAACGGCGTCCATGGCGATTTCCACCTGACGGTCGAGCTCCCATGCCGCGAGCAAGTCGATCTGGTCCTGCACGCGGGCCTGTTCGGCCATCAGTTTGTCCATCGCCTTCTCGTCGAGGTCCTCGCCGAAGCGGGCGTTGATCTCGTCGAAGCGACGCAGAAGGGCCCGCGTCGGCGCGACGGCTTCTTCGATGTTGCCCAGCACGTCCTTATCGGGATTGAGCGTGGGCTCTTGCGGCACGAAGCCGACGGAGAAGCCGTCGGACAGCCGGGCCTCGCCGTCGAAATCCTTATCGGTGCCGGCCATGATCCGCAGCAGCGTGCTCTTGCCAGCACCGTTACGGCCCAGCACGCCGATCTTGGCGCCGGGATAAAAGGCCAGCCAGATGTCCTTGAGCACCTCGCGCGGGCCATGCTTCTTGGTCAGCGACGAGATTTGGTAGATGTGTTGTTGGGCCATGTGTCGAATCCAAAAAGTCTAAAGTCTGATTAGCTATGACGGAATATAGGGTCGATCGCGATTCGTGCGAAGGGCCGTCGACCAATTGAGTTGATTCGGCGGGCAAAAGCGCGGTAAGATTAGGGGTAAGGAGTGCGGTAAGATTAAGGGTAAGGAGTGCTGTTCATGAGTACGAATTCGACCGAACTCGAGCGATTCCGCCAATTCATCGAGCAGAAGTTGGGCAACGGCGGTCGCGAAGTTTCAGTTCTGGAAGCGATTAGCGAGTTTGCGGCCTACGAGGTCGAAGTGTCGAGGCTGCGCGCGGAACTGCAAGAGTCGATTACCGAAGCAGATCGCGGGCAAGCCGGCCCGCTCGATGTGCCCACTCTGATGCAAGAAATCCATGACGAGCTCGCGGGCAGTATTTAGAAGGAACCGGTTGCAATGGCGACACAAACTCCCAGCGAGATTGAGCTTTTCCACACATTTGTAAGCCAACAACTCGCGGCTGGGCGGACGAGTGGCTCCATCGACAATGCAATCGAGGAGTTTCGTCGCTATCAACGCGAGCTATCGGATCTGAAGGCCAAGCTCCGTAATGCGGAATCGGAGAGCCAAAGGGGTGAATCAGGTCCATTTGACGCCGCGGCAACAAAACAGCACGTTCGTGACCGGCTATCGAATCATGGCGCGACGGGCTGAACATGCCGCAAGCAATTCGGACGCCTTCCGCCGAGCAGGATCTTCGTGATATTGCGTACTACATCGCGGTTAAAGACGGACGACCGCTCACTGCGGATCGAGTCGTCGACGGAATCATTGCCAAGTGTGAAGAGTATGCTGGAAAACCAAATCTTGGCACGGCGGCGCCGGATCTTGGGAAGGGCTTTCGGCTTTTTCGGTTCAAGCGCTGGGTCATCATTTATCGAGCCATCGACTATCGAGCCATCGACGATGGCATCGAGATTTTGCGCATCGTTGACGGCGCGAGAGATTACCCGTCGTTGTTCCGTTAGTTCTCTTGGCGGTCGCACGAAGCTCACTCCCACTCGATCGTCGCCGGCGGCTTGGAGCTGATGTCGTACACCACGCGGTTCACGCCTTTCACCTCGTTGATGATTCGCGTCGAAATCCGCGCCAGCAGATCGTAGGGCAGTCGGCTCCAATCGGCGGTCATGAAGTCCTCGGTATCGACCGAGCGGACGGCCACGACGTCTTCGTAGGTCCGTGCGTCGCCCATCACGCCCACGCTTTGCACCGGCAGCAGCACCGCGAAGGATTGAGCGGTCTGGCGATACAGGCCCGCCGCCTTGATTTCGGCCACGACGATCGCGTCCGCCTCGCGAAGCCTGTCGAGCCGCGGTTTGGTCACTTCGCCCAGGCAGCGCACCGCTAAGCCAGGGCCGGGGAACGGATGCCGCCACACGATGTCTTCGGGCAAGCCCAGTTGCAGGCCCAGCCGACGCACTTCGTCCTTGAACAGGTCGCGCAGCGGCTCGATCAGCTCGAAGCTCAGATCCTCGGGCAAGCCGCCGACGTTGTGGTGCAGCTTGATCGTTGCCGCCGGGCCGTCGGCCGCCGCGCCGCTTTCGATCACGTCGGGGTACAGCGTCCCTTGCGCCAGGAAGTCGGCGCCTTCGACCTTAGCGGCCTCGTCCGCAAAGCAATCGATGAACACGTGGCCGATCGCCCGGCGCTTCTCTTGCGGGTCGGTGACGCCGGCCAATGCGGATAGAAAGCGATCCTCGGCCCGCACGACGTGCAAATCGGTGTGAAAGTGGTTCGAGAACTCGCGGATGACGGCCTCGGCCTCGTCCTTGCGCAACAAGCCGTTGTCGACCAGTATGCACGAAAGCTGCGGCCCAATCGCCTGGTACAACAGGGCCGCCACGACGGACGAATCAACGCCGCCCGAAAGGCCGCAGATCACGCGCCGCTTGCCCACGCGCTGGCGAACCGCCGCGATCGTGTCTTGCGCAAAGTCTCCCAATCGCCACGTGCCATGCGTATGGCAAATGCGCGTCAGGAAGTTGCCCAGAATCTGCGATCCCTGCGGCGTGTGGGTTACTTCGGGATGAAACTGCACCGCGTACACAGGGAGGCGAATGTGCTTGATCGCGGCGATCGGGCAGGTGGGTGTTTCGGCCAACGACTGGAATTCGGCCGCCACCGTTGACACCTGATCGCCGTGGCTCATCCAAACTTCCATCCGCTCGGGCAGGCCGGCCAGCAACTCATCGGGCGATGTGACGTGACACATCGCGCGGCCAAACTCGCGGGCCGGGAAGCTTTCCACCCGTCCGCCGAGCGCCTCGCAGGCCAGATGCAGCCCATAACAAATGCCCAGCACGGGGATGCCGAGCTGAAAGATCTCGGGATCGCACTTGGGCGCGCCGGGTTCGTAGACGCTCGCCGGACCACCCGAGAGGATAATGCCCTGGGGGGCCAGCTCACGGATCCGCTCGGCCGTGATGTCGTGCCGGACGATCTCGCAATAGACGTGCTGCTCGCGGACTCTACGAGCGATAAGCTGGGCGAACTGCGAGCCGAAATCTAGCACCAGCACGCGTTCGCTATGCAGCCGCGGCAGGGCGGCGTCTTGTGCGGCGATTGGTGTGCTCATCGCGGCCATCCTTGCCTGCGCTTGGGCCATCCCCGATCCATGGCACGGTCGAAGGACGCGGCGGCGCTTGACATCAAAACGAACCAGCCAGTGCGAGAAACGTGGGCCGGAAAACAAAAAGCCCGTCGGTGACGGGCGAACGCTGCGAATTATAAAGCCCACAGCCCCTGGGGGCTAGGGGCTGTCCGCCCGAGCCCTAGGCGCGTTCAGTTGTTCAAACGGGACGGTTCGGGGTGCCATGCTCACGCTTGCGTGAGCATGTCCGAACTTATGATCGCATGCCCACTTCGGAGTACCGCAGTGGGCATGGCACCCACCATTCTTGTCGACGCAGATTCAATAACTGAACGGCCCTGGCCTGCTGTCGGCGCCTCAGTCTTTGGTCGTTCGCTTGAGCAGTTCCTCCGGCCGGCAGATATGTCCGCCGCGCAGCACCAATTCGATCCGGCGAGTGTTCCGAATATCGTCGAGCGGATTAGCGCTGAGCACGATGAGATCGGCGAACTTGCCCGCGGAAATCGAACCGAGTCGATCCTCCTGCTTCAGGCTGGACGCGTTGTCGAGCGTCGCGGCTTTCAGCGCCGCTGCCGGGGGCAGCCCGGACTCGACGAGCAGTTCCAACTCTTGGTGCAGCGAGAACCCAGGCGTGACGTTGGGTTCGGGCGAATCGGTGCCGACCAGAATCCTCACGCCGGCGCGATACAGCAAGCCGGTCAACTCCTGGTACTTGGCGAGCTCCCGCCGCCGGTCTTCCAGCGGTCCCCCCTGAGGGCATCCGCTGCGCTTCAAATAGACGGGCCAGAAGTCGCGCAGCCGGCGCGGCGCGAGCGCATTGTCGGGATGATCGCGCACCTCGGGAACATCGGGCAAAAGAATCATGTTGCGGAACACAACCAGCGTTGGATCGACGAAGGTCTTGCGGCGGGCCAGTTCCGCCACGAGCGACTTGCACACAGGAGTCGACAAGTCGAGTCGCCCTCGATAGCCGGGCTGCGAAACGACCTCCGGCGTGATGACGTAGTTGAATACTGACCAAATGTGCTCCAGTCCGTCGATACCGTCGGCGACCGCATCCTGGGCCGAGTACGCCCCCAGGTGGGCCGTGACTGGTAAACCGCGCTTGTGACACTCGTCGATGATCGCTTTGCCCACGGGTCGCGCCGTGCCGGCGTAGATCTTCACGATCGAGACGTTCCACCGCAAAAGTTCGTCGAGGATGGCAGGCACCTGAGCGGGATCGGTGACCGCGCGACCCACGTCGCGATGGACGGGAGGATCGGCGTCGAGCAGTGGACTACAGGTGAAGACCCGTGGCGATGACTCGGGATGCGCCATGGCGCTGCGCGCCACCAGCGTCGCGGCGACGACCTCGTCCCCCGTACTGCGAACCGAGGTAACCCCCGCCGCGAGATACAGCGGCAACACTTCGTCACCCGTGACCTGAGCGAAATCGAGCACATGCACCAGATGGACGTGAGCGTCGATCAAGCCTGGCACCGCAAATCGCCCGCGACCGTCGATTCGCGTCGCGTCGGCAGGAATCTCGACTTTGTCGTCGGACGAAGTCACCGCGACGATCCGGTCGCCGCGGATCACAATCGTCCGGTCGGCCAGCATCTTCTGCGACTGGGGATCGAAAACCGAACAGCCTTCGATCACGATGACCTTGGGCTCGTCCGCAACCGTGAGACTTGCAGAAACGACGCACGCCAGCAGGACAACGCCGCGTAAGGTCCACTTAGCCCAGGTTGGCAACAGAACGTCGTGTCGCAATGTGGTCGTCGTCATGGTTGCTCTCGGTTCGTTGTCGATCGGTGCTACAAACACAGATTCTGTACACGCCTTGCGCGGATTCTTCCATTCGCGATTTCACTAGCCCAGGCATTCATGCCTGGGAAATCACCCGCAAATGACGTTGTCGTACACGCCCTTCAGGGCGGAATAACCACGTTGGAAATGCCGACCCCCTGAAGCAGGTTGACGACGACTTCCAGGGGGCGTCGAAAACCCAGGCATGAATGCCTGGGCCAGGTAAAAGTCTCGCGAGACCATCAATCGATTAGCCACTTTTCGTCGTCCCCTGGGGTTGCCCGGGCAAAGCCCGCGTTGGACATTGCCGTCCCTACTCGAAATACCTCAGACTCGTCGCGATTGTACCAACGCGGGCCTGGCCCGCAGCATTTAAAGACTGACGTTCCCAAAAAGCAACATGCTGTGGCAACCATGCGTCCGGTCCGCGGGTTCGACAGCCACTGGCTGGGTGCAATCGCCGCCACGTCTAATCCCCAACTGGCTAAACGACTTGAGCATGAATTCGGTCGTTCCGCTGGGTTGTTCACCACGGCTGCCCGCATCGATTGGCATTGGACGTGCAACAGGCAGGGCTGCGGCCGCTGCTGCGCGGTCGAAACTCGCACCGCGTTGATAAGGCGGCGAAGGGCGATTATAGTGCGCTTAGTCGACACGGACGCAAGCGGCGGCTTAAGGATCGGTTTCCACTCGTGCAGATTCTGCTGACAAACGACGACGGCATCTACGCCCCCGGGCTGGCGGCGCTCGAGCATGAACTGCGCCGCATGGGTGAAGTCACCGTTGTCGCACCGGCGACCGAACAGAGCGGCGTCGGACATTCGATCACGTTTCTCAGCCCGTTGGTGGTGAAGGAAGTATTCGAGGACGATCGGCACCGCGGTTGGGCCGTGGAGGGCAGCCCTGCCGACTGCGTGAAGCTGGGTGTGTTCGAGTTCTGTCAGCATCGGCCCACGCTGGTCGTCAGCGGGATCAATGGCGGGCTGAACGCGGGCATCAACGTGCTGTATTCGGGCACGGTGGCCGCGGCGATCGAAGGGGCGTTTTTCGGCATCACGAGCGTAGCCGTGTCCCTAGAGTACAGCGAACACGCACACTTCGACAAAGCGGCCCAACTTGCCCGGCGAGTCATCGAACAGATCCTCGCGCAAAAGGGGCGCGAACCGCAGTTGTACAACATCAACATACCGACCGCCGCGCTGCTGCGACCCGCCCAGATCAAGGTCGTGCCGATGGGCGTATCGCGGTATGGCGAGGAATTCGAGAAGCGAACCGATCCACGCGGCCGCAGCTACTACTGGGCGACCGGCGAACCGCCCCCGCTGCCCGTGACCGAAGAGACCGACCTTTCGGCGCTCGCCAAGGGGCTGGTGACCCTCACGCCGCTCGATTTCGATTTGACCAAGCGATCGGTGATGGAAACGATGCAACGGTGGGAATTGTCGACCGGCGGGAATTGACGCCCAGTTGTCATTGACGACTGGCGAATCGACTCGGGGGAAATCATGGTCAATCGTGTCGCGTCGAAACTGTGGCTCGCTCTTGTCGCGTTCCCCTTGGCAGTCAGCTTGGGTTGCGACGCAGGCGCCCCCGCAGGGGGCGGCGGTCAAGCGGTCAAAGAGCCCACGGGGCCGCCGCAGATCGCAACCGAGCCGGTCTTCGTACAGGAAAAAGCGACCGTCGATCTGACCAAAAAGGGTCAGGCCGCCGCCGGCTATCAACCGGGCGTGATCACCACACCCGCCAAGGTCTATCTGCGCGTGCCCGATCGCGTGGCGTTCGAGATCCAGATCCCTTCGGCCATGAATTTGTACCGAGCCGAGCACGATGGCTTTCCCAAGTCGCACGAGCAGTTCATGAAGGACATCGTCGAAGCCAATCAAATCAAACTGCCCGAACTGCCGCCCGATAGCAAGTACGTCTACAAGCCAGAAACAGGCGAGCTGATGATCGAGCATCCGGAATAGAGAAGCAGGGGGCAGGGCGCAGGATTCAGGGTCAGCAAACAAAAAAGGGTCTGGTCCAATAAGTTCAAGTTTCGCACTTTTTGCTAGCACGATTCATGCATTGATAGCGTTGACTGCTGGCCGGTTTTTCGCGGACGGCGCTAAAGCGCCGAAATTTCGGCGCTTGGTTTTTGCATCTCGTAGACAAGCGGGCACACGCAAGAAACTGCTCTGAAGTAGGTATTTCCCGAGGAAAACCGGAATTCGCGTCCAAAAAAGTGCGAAACTTGAAATAAGGCATCGCACAGAAATAAGTTGATTGCTTTTCAGCCACCGATGAAACACGGATCAACCCAGCGCGGCGGAGCCGGAACCAACGAAAAGGGGTCGGCGAGTCGTTGTCGGAAGCCGGTCCTGCGAACGGCCGAGTCGCGCCGGCGACAACGAGTCCCGACCCCCTCGGCGTCCATTGAAATCCGCGCAAGGCGCGTGCAAATTCAACGTTTGTAGTACGGATGAAGAGGACCACGAAAAAAATGAACCAGGGAAATCGACGAGAACAGCCGTTGTTTTTAAGACTTCGCACGTTCCTAATCTCGTGATTGTATTTGTCGTCCGTGTTCAATCAGTGTTCAATCCGTGGCTAGTTGACCAAGTTAGTCTTGCGCGGATCCTAACTCGTTTGAGCAAAAACGACCAGTAATTTTGGCAGTTATTGGACCTGTCCCCTTTTTTTCAAGCATCAGGAAATTGCAAGCGTCAGGAATTCGAGAGAAAAGTAGGATCGCGAAGAAGCACCGTTGCAGGAGCACTTTACAGTCGAGTGGTTCCGCCGACAGTTACCCCCGCGTCGAGGAACCTGGAATTTTGCAACCCGAGAGTCTCCCCATGAAGCGCGTGTTGTTGTTGGCCGTACTGGCCTCGTTGGGCATGTCGCAGAGTGCGCGTGCCGAGAATTCACCTTGGATGTTCAATCGTTCGTATTACAGCCACGAGCCGGTGCAGAACGTGCGGATTGGCCGCGCTCCCACCGGCGGCCCGTACTACACCCGTCCCCGCGGCGCCTACGTCAATTCGGGCTGGCGCTGGAACCGCAGCACAATCAACGTCGGCGGCCAGGTGTACGACAACGTAAACATGATCGAATCGTGGGTGCAGTCCGGCGGGCAGTTCTGAACGTGCCCGCGAAGTAACCGATTCGCCTGGACACTACCCGCATCACAACTTAGGCCGCTTCTTCGCGTTGCCGCCTCCTCCGCCGCGGATGTCCTGGTCGTCGTAGCCAGTCATCAACCAGCGGTCGCCGTCTTTGCGCAGCGTGATCGTGAACGGGTGAACCAGGTTATTGTACGGAAACTCGCCCCGGCGGTCCTTCACTTCGATCGTGGCGAGGATCGACGCTTGAGCGCTCGGCGGGTTCGTGTAGTAGTTGAAGTTGACTTCCAATCGGTGGAATTTAGCTACTTCAATCTGGAAGCGGCCCATCTCCGATTCCACCCGCGATCGCATGTCGCCGGATTCCGGGGCGATCAACGCCGCCACGGCCGCGACGTCGTTCTTTTCGAGCGCGGCCGAAGCGCTCGCCAAGGTCGTCTCAACACGTTCCTTGTCGGTCACCACGATCAGCTCGACGAGCAGCAGCGCCACGGTGACAATGGCCGTGGCAACTATCGCCCAGATGAGTTTTCCACGGCCTGTCATCAAGAGCGCGAGTGCCAGTCCGGCCAAGACCAGCACGCCTGCGATCAGAATGGGCGTCGGATTTTCGACCAGCCAGGTCATGGTTGCTCCTTGGAAACTAGTGCTTTGTCAATGCTCAGATTTTGGGTAGCAGAAGTCGTGAGACTTCTGATGTTCGCGACAGAATCAGGGTAATACGGAACTCTCACGAGTTCCGCTACCCGCAAACCAAGATGTGACACAGCACCAGGGACGGCGCAAAAGGGGACTGGTCCAATAATCTCGAATCGCGCTGACGCTCGTTTGCACTGTCCAATTATTGGACCTGTCCCCTTTTTCGCCCTGCACTTTTTCGCCCGTCCGCGCGATCCTCGGCCAAACGCAGGTAGCGGGCGACTCCCACGGCCGCCGCGGCAATCGCCAGCAATGCGGCCAGAAATATCATCAGCGGCAGCAACGATCGCGAGACGGCATGCTGGCTGGGGTTCGGCCTGTTTTCCGTTTGAGTGGCATCCAGGGGTGCCTCAGCCTCAGGGGACGCGTCATTAGGCTCTTCGACGGTCAGAGTTTCGTCGCGACCGTCTGATTCTTGGAGTTGGGCCGAGGCCACTGCCTGAGAATCGTCGTGGTTCGCCGGCGATTCGCGCGCGTGTTGGGTAAAGGGCTGCAGACGCGAGTCGGTCATCCGTTCCAACCGCTCTTGACGCTGGGCGTGCTTGGGAGCGATGACGACCAGTGCGATCAGGCCGACCGTTCCGAACACGAAAAACCAGAACAGCGGCGAATCGCTCATGCGCCGTGGCCCGTGGGGCCCGGTCGTCGGACGTGTTGGCTCTGGCGGAGACATGATGGCCCCAGTACCAACGAGAAAAGACGCGAAAGCGGAGCGATACAGTGCGCAGCGATTTAGCACGAAATGACCACGGGCGGAGGGGCCATCGCTGCGATCTGACCCAGCCGCCCCCATCACACGGCGGTCGCGGGCACGCCCAGCTACTTCGGCTTCCGGCGTTGGAAGAGCCGGCCTCCGTACACGGCCGATTCGCCGAGCGTTTCCTCGATCCGCAGTAATTGATTGTACTTGGCCGTGCGATCCGTGCGCGATAATGAACCAGTTTTTATTTGGCCGGTTCCCAGACCCACTGCCAGATCGGCGATCGTGGCGTCCTCGGTCTCGCCGCTGCGATGGCTGGTTACGGCCGTGTAGCCGTTGCGGCGGGCCATATCGATGGCGTCGATCGTCTCGGTGAGCGTGCCAATCTGATTCACCTTGATCAGGATGCTGTTGGCGATGCCTTCCTCGATTCCCCGTGCCAGCCGCGCGGTATTGGTGACAAACAGGTCGTCGCCCACTAGTTGCGTCGTCGCGCCCAGCCGCTGCGTGAGCAATTTCCAACCTTCCCAATCGTCCTCGCTGCAGCCGTCCTCGATCGACACGATGGGGTACTTGGCCGCCCAACCGGCCAGTAGGTCGACCATGGCGGCCGAGCTCAGCTTCTGCCCATCGATCGAGTAAACCTTTTGTTTCGAGTCGTACAGTTCTGTGGCCGCCACGTCCAGGGCGATGAACACCTGCTGGCCGAGCTTGTAGCCGGCCTTGTCGACGGCCTCGACAATCAGATCCAGCGCCGCGGCGTTGCTTTGCAGGTCGGGCGCGAAACCGCCTTCGTCGCCGACGGCCGTCTTGAGCTTCTTGTCCTGCAAGACCTTCTTCAGATTGTGAAAGATCTCGACGCCGGCCCGCAGCGCGTCGCTGAAGGAATCGAACTCCAGCGGCATGACCATGAACTCTTGCACGTCGACCTTGTTGTCGGCATGCGCGCCGCCGTTGACGATGTTCATCATCGGCGCGGGCAGAATCTTCGCCCCAACGCCCCCCAGATACCTGAACAACGGCAAGCCGCTGTAAGCGGCAGCCGCGTGCGCGACGGCCAGCGACACTCCAAGCATGGCGTTGGCGCCGAGATTCTTTTTGTTGTCGCTGCCGTCCAGGTTGATCAGCCGCTGGTCAATGTCGGCTTGCTCCAGCGCATCGTAGCCCTCAATTTCGCCGGCGATCTTTTCGTTCACGTTCTCGACGGCCAGGCTCACGCCACGGCCGAGGAACTTGCCCGGGTCCTTGTCGCGCAGCTCCCAGGCTTCGTGAATTCCGGTGCTGGCGCCGCTGGGCACGGCGGCGCGGCCAAAGGAGCCGTCGGCCAGGCGAACGTCGACCTCGACGGTAGGATTGCCGCGGCTATCGAGAATGGCACGACCATGAATATCTACAATTTGCGAGCTCATCGAGATTAAGGACTCCGTTTTGCTGTTTTCGGACGGCGTAATGATGCGCCGTGAGGGCTTTGGCCTCCCATTGTGCATATTCGGACCCTCTTTGGCTATGCCCGAGGCAACGCTGTTCAGTCATGCAAGCGTGCGATAGGATTGACCAGTAGGTCCCGGCCGCCGGACGGGACCCGATCATGGCACTGCGAATCGGCGCTTCCTAGGTCGCGCTCGGCAAGCGGGACCTACTTTCGGCCGCCGCCCCCCACGCTTCATTGCAAATGGCTTCGACGACGAGCAGCACGACCGCCACCCGGCTCACGCCGCAGCCCTTGCCGCCGAATATTACCAGCGTGCAGCCCGGCGGCGGCGTCTGTTACCAGATTGAACTGGCGTGGGGCCATTTGCGCCGCTGGTATTTGCGGACTTTCCGCCGGGGTTACGTGCAACGCATGGCCGGCAGCCGCCGCGGAGACGCGACGGGTAGTCCGCACGAGATTCTCGATCCTCGCGATCTGAAATACTGCCGCAACCTGTGTACTGCCGAGTGGTCCGAGGCGGACGATCCCTTTGCTTGGCGCGAGCGGATTCCCTTTGCTCGTTGGGGACTGGCCGAGTTGCAATTGATGGGCTACCCGCTATTGGTGGTCACGATCGCGCTGGCGGTCACACCCATTTGGCCGGCGGCGCTCGTCACCGGCGTTGTGCTGGGTTTGATCGTCTACTTTTTTCGCGATCCACCGCGCCAGGTTCCGGCCGAAGCGGGACTGCTGGTCGCGCCCGCCGACGGCAAGGTCGTCGAAATCACGCGGTTGGATCACGATGAATTCGTGGGGGGGCCGGCCGTGCGCATCGGCATCTTCCTTTCGATCTTCAATGTCCACGTGAACCGATCTCCCTGCCAGGCTCGCGTGATTTCGCTGGATTACAAGCCGGGCAAGTTTCTTAGCGCCCTCAAACCGGCCAGTGCCCTGGAAAACGAAAGCATGTGGATCGGGCTGGAGGAAGAAGTCCAGCCGCACCGCCGACTTGTCGTGCGGCAAATTGCCGGCCAGTTTGCGCGGCGGATCGTGTGCAGCCTGCGGCCGGGCGACGTGCTTGGGCGGGGCCAGAAGTTCGGTATGATCAAGCTAGGCTCGCGAACGGAACTGATCGTGCCCGACGAGCCCGGGCTACGCGTCGAGGCGCAAATTGGCCAGGTGGTCAAGGCGGGGCGGTCGATCCTGGCGCGAAGTACATCCAAATAAGAACCTGGAACTTTACTACTCGCACGTCATTCCCGCGCAGGCGGGAATCCAGGGACTCGGGGCAGCGCGGTGCCGAAAGCGACTTGTTCGAGGCAGTTGCAAACTTTGTGGTGCAGGGCCGTTTTGTGGTTCACTGGATTCCCGCCTGCGCGGGAATGACGGTTAATGATAACCCTTTCAACTGAACGCCTTGGACGCGTGAGATCACGAGGGCAGACGCTGCCTACGAAAATTTGAGTTAGGGATTCTAAGTCAACTCCCCTCTGCCTTTTGAGGAAGAGGGTTGGGCTAAGGTAATCGAAAAAAACGGGCCATGAACAAGATTCTCACCGTCGCCGTGTTTCCGACCATGCTCACGCTGGGCAACCTGGTATGCGGCTTCTTCGCCATCGTGGTTGCCTCGCGCGTCGAAGCGCCGACGTCGGGCATTGCGCCGATTAGCGCGCCCATCGGCACGCGCAATCCGGTAAAAGCCTTGCGGGCGTTGGACAAGGATGATCCCACGCATAACATCATGTTGGCAGGGTACCTGATCTTTTTGGCGATGATCTTCGACGCCTTGGACGGCTACGTGGCCCGGTTGTCGAATTGGACGAGCGATTTCGGAGGCCAATTGGACAGCCTCTGCGATCTGGTGACGTTTGGCGTTGCGCCGGCAATCCTGTTAGTGAAAATGTGTCCGCACTTTACGTACCTGCATAAACAGGCCGTGTGGGTGATCGCAGCCAGTTATGTTGTCTGCGCTGCGCTGCGCCTGGCGCGCTTCACGATCGAAACCGGCGACGATGACGATCACATGCACTTCAGCGGCTTGCCCAGCCCCGCCGCCGCGGCCTCGATCGCGGGCTTCGGCATCCTCTTCTACACGCTGCGGAATGAGGAAACTCGCTTGTTGCATGCCACTGAAATCGACGTCGTGCTGCAAACGGTCCTGCCCTTCTTCGCCGCGCTGGTGGCGCTGCTGATGGTCTCGCGGATTCCGTATCCGCACGTCACCAGTCAGCTCTTGAGAGGCGAGAAGAGTTTCTCGCACGTCGTAGGGATTGTCTTCGCGCTGGTGGCAATTATGGTCATTCGCGGCTACGCCGTGCCGCTGGTGTGCGTGGGATTTGTCCTGATGGGACCGGTTCTCTACGCCTGGCAAGAGCTCGTGCAGCATCGGCCGCACAAAGAGTCGATGTTCTGAGCCGCGATGTTCTGAGCCGACTGGCCAATCGGCAGGCAAATATTGACCGGCAGGGAGGCTCGGAGACCATTCCCGTGGTGCGCATGCTCTGGATTTGAGTTGTCGGCGTTTGTCGATTACAGTAGTCGCAACGGATCGCAGTGCGTCCGTTCCGCCGGCGAATCCCCACCCACTTGTACGCCCCTCCAAGAGCATCCATGAATCGCACTCTTCGCCGCTTGTTCGCGTGTCGCTCGGAAATTGCCGCCGTCGTTCTCGCCGCGCTATTGGTTGGAGCTCGGTTGTCTGATTCTCGAGGTGCTGAAGCGCCGCGAGCGCTGCCGCCCAAGAAGCTGCCCGACGATCGGCGCCTTGGCCCGCTGCAGACACTCAACGGTTACTTTCCGTTCCATCCGCCCGCGACCAAGGAAGAATGGAACCAACGTGTGGAGCATGACCGCCGGCAGGTGCTCGTTTCGCAGGGGCTATGGCCAATGCCCACCAAGACACCGGCCAATGCGGTGGTGCATGGCCTGGTCGATCGGCCCGACTACACGATCGAGCGCGTCTATTTGGAAAGCTATCCGGGCCACTACGTGACGGGCAGCCTGTTTCGGCCCAAGGGCAAAACGGGTCGCCTGCCGGGCGTGCTCTGTCCGTACGGTCACTGGGCCAATGGGCGCTTCTACGACGCGGGCGTCAAATCGGTGCGCCAGCAAATTGTCGACGGCGCAGAGCGTTTTGAGGAAAGCGGACGCTATCCGTTGCAGGCGCGCTGCGTGCAGCTGGCCCGCATGGGCTGTGTCGTCTTCCACTATGACATGGTCGGTGTGGCAGACAGCAAGCAGATTCCAGGGGAGATTTCGCACGGCTTCAGCAAACGTCGCCCGAACATGGAAACGCCCGACTCCTGGGGTTTCTTCAGTCCGCAGGCCGAATTGCGTTTACAAAACATCATGGGCTTGCAGTCGTATAACTCGATTCGCGCGCTGGATTGGTTCAGCGAACTGCCCGATGTCGACCCTAAGCGGATTGGGGTCACGGGCGCGAGCGGCGGCGGCACGCAGACGTTCATTCTGGGCGCGATCGATCCGCGACCGGCCGTTGCTTTTCCGGCTGTGATGGTCTCGACCGCCATGCAAGGCGGTTGCACCTGCGAGAATGCGCCCTATCTGCGCGTAGGCATGGGCAATATCGAATTGGCCGCGTTGTTTGCACCCAAACCCCTGGGCATGACGGGGGCGGACGACTGGACCATTGAGATTGCCACGAAGGGGCTGCCGGAGCTCAAGCAGCTCTACAAACTCCTGGGGAACGACAAACTCGTGATGGCCAGGCCGCTCAATCATTTTGGCCACAACTACAACCACGTTAGCCGGGCCGCGATGTACGGGTGGATGAACAGACACTTGGGGCTGGGCTTCGAGGAACCGGTCGTCGAGCAGGACTTCAAGCCGCAATCGATCGCCGAGCTGACGGTGTGGGATGCGTCGCACCCGCGTCCCGAGGGCGGCGAAGAGTACGAGCGCAAGCTAGTACGCTGGATGACGGACGATGCGGACAAGCAAATCGCCGCGCTGGCGCCTCGCGATGAAAAGTCGCTCGCCGAATATCGACGCGTCGTAGGTGGAGCGATCGACGTGCTCATTGGCCGCGGCCTGCCCGATCCGAAGGACATCGAGTACGAGCGCGTCGGCGAGACCGATCGCGGCGATTACGTCGAGTACACGGCGCTGTTGCGCAATCGTCCGCAAGGAGAGGAGCTCCCCACGGTTTTCCTGCACCCCATGAAGTGGAATAAGCAGGTCGTCATTTGGGTCGACGCGCAGGGCAAGTCGGGTCTGTACGCGACCGATGGCTTGCCCAAGCCCGAGATTGCCAAGCTGTTGGCCGCGGGCACGGCGGTGGCCAGCGCCGATCTGTTGTATCAAGGCGAGTTCAACGCTCCGGGCAAGGAGCTTGCCGCCGCACGCCGCGTGAGCAACGACCGCGATTTCTCGGGCTACACGACGTGCTACAACCATCCGTTGTTCTCGCAGCGCGTTCACGACGTGCTGACGCTGATCTCATTTGTGAAGAACCACCAAGACAAGCCGCAGCGCGTCGACCTGGTCGGTATTGCCGGCGCGGGGGCATGGGCGGCCGCGGCGTGCGATCAGGCGGGCGAAGCGATCGATCGAGTGGCAATCGATACGGCTGGCTTCCGCTTCGGAAAACTTAAGTCCTACGACGATGTGAACTTCCTGCCAGGCGCCGCCAAGTACGGCGATGTACCGGCAATGCTCGCGCTCGCCGCGCCGCATGCGATGTGGCTGGCCGGAGAAGGAAAAGACGGCCCAGCGATCGTTCACGCGGCCTACCAGGCGGCAGGGCAGGGGGGGCGGCTGACCAGTTGGGCAGGCGATAAGCAAGACACCGCATCGGCCGCGGTCGATTGGCTACTGAAGTAGGTACCGGCTGCCGGACGGTACCTGACGCACGCGCGGCGCTGCCCAACTCCTACCGCTTGATCACCATGCACTGCGTGGTCGGCAGCTCGATCAAGTCCTCGGGCTTGTCGGCCAGAAATTCCGCGAAGGCCTTACGCACGCCCGCCAGAATCGAGTAGTCGTGCGAGAGCATCACTCCGCCGGTTACCATGCGTGGGTAGAAGAACTTCAGGCAATCGAGTGTGCTCTGGTACAAGTCGACGTCGAAGTGTGCGAAGCAATAGGTCGAGCCCTTCACGTCCTCGGCCGCGGCGACCGAATCGGGAAACAGGCCCTTGTGGAACACGACGTTCGGATAGTCCTTCAAGTAGCCCTGCACCGATTCCAAGCTGCAGGCATACTGGCTGCCGGTATGCACCTTGCCGTCGGATGACGTCGGCTCGGGCAAGCCCTCGAACGTGTCGCACAGGTGCAGCGTCTTGGTGCCCTTCACTTCACAGATCATCCGCGCCGTGCCGCCTTGGTAAACGCCCACCTCGGCGATCTCGCCCGGCAGCTTGACCTGAGCACGGGCCAGCGAGTGGACCATGAAGGCCTCGTTGGATGTGACCAGCCAACGGCGTTCGCGGCGCACGCGGCGAATCAGGCTTAGCGTGGCGCTATCCTTGTGCGTGCGGAGTCCCAGCATTTCCAGCGCCGAAACGCCGCGGATCGCAACGCGTTCGAGCGCTCCGCCGCCGAGAAACTTCTGCACGCGTTGATTTCGAAGCCACATGAAGGGGCAACACTTCGGTTGGGCGCCTGCCCTCGGTTCTTGCAATCTCGCACGCCTGGCGGGCCTGTTTATACCGGCTGGCCGCGTCGCGTGTCGATAGAGCGTAGATCGCCTCAATGCGGTGCAAGCCAGTCCTGCCGGCCAATCATTTCCGCGGCGCAGACTTGCTTTCCAGCGGCCGCAGCTCGATTTTACGAAAGAAGATCTCGGCGTACTCGGTTTGGAAGAGTATCTTGCCCGCGCGCGGGAAGCTGTCGAAGCCTTCGTTGACGACGACGCCGTTGACCAGGTTCGTGATGTGGCCGCCGTCGCAGATGATTTCCAGCCGCGTCCATTCGCCGTCGGGGCTCTCGACATCCTGCCGGCCGCGGAAGCCCAACTCGTCCTTCCAGTCCACGTCGCGGCCGAACCAATTGATACGGCCGCCGTTGAACGTCTGCCGTGGGGCGCCCTTCTTCCACACTTCCTCCCCGTCGCGATCCTTGGTCACTTCGCAGGTGAGCGACGTGGGCACGGTTTTGCCGTCGGCGTACTTGCCCCCCACGACGATAAAGTCGCCGACGCCGCCTTGGATGATCTGGTACTCGATCGACGCCATCCACGACCCGGAATTGCCGTCGGGTCCCACGCAATGCACCAAGATGCCCGAGTCCTTCGTGGCCCGCTTGCGGCTGCCCCAGGTGCGTGGGCCCCACTTAAATTCGGCCAGCAGTCGATAATCGCGATACGACTGCTTCGTGGTGATGTAGCCCATTCCGTCGCCCGAGATGTGCAGCATGCCGTCCTGCACGGAGAAAACGCCGCGCGGGTCTTCGTACTTGGTGTCGGTCAGCCAGGTGTACAGACCGTCGAGGTTGCGGCCATTGAAGAGCTGGATCGGCTTGTTCGTCGGTGATATTGCAGGGCTCGTGGCCGGCGGTGGTGCTTCGTCGGCCGTGGCCGACTTTACGGTGAACAGGAGTACGACGCAGAGGGTGACGCGTACGAGGCCAGACATGGGTAGTTCCGTGGTTTCTAATCGTGGTTACCAAAGCCACAACGTAACCGGGCCATGACCGCGTGTAAAACGATCCGGCGTGCAGAAAGAACCCACGGGCGCAGCAAAAAAGCCCCCTCGTGTCGGAGGGGGCTTTGTGCGATTGAATGGTTTTTGCGCCGCCGGACGGTTCTCCGTTCGATTAAAGCGAGTTCCGCGTCGAGCGTCCGCGATGGGCCGCGTTGGGAGCCGCCAGGTGAACCCAGCGCGCCACGAGTTGATCCAACTCACCGTCGAGCCACGAACCGAATTTTTCCAGCGCCGCTTCTTCCGCCGCGCTCGTGGCGACCGATAGTGAACCCTCACCGGATGGATTGTGCTCAGGATTGAAAGTTGGCTTTCTCATGGCTCGTATCCCCCGTCTCAAACGTTCCCTGAAATACCGGGCGGGCAAACATGGCCTGTCCCGGCCGAGGCCGCTGATTGCTTTTCCTTGTAGTCGCAACCAGTAGCCTCTTCTACGTAGGACAAGCGCGTTTCGTTCTGGTTCGCTACATCCCAGCGAAAGATTGTTCGAGAAAACTGGCACAAAGTCACAAGAAAACCCGGCCGGCGTTGCGTTTGTGACGCGCAACGCCGGCCGGGTGGGGTTTCCGAAGTCGTAGAAGTCATAGGCTGGGGCGCAGCCCCACCTTGAACCGCCGCTGGGGCTGCGTCCCAGCCTATGCGGATGGAACTACTCCTTCTTCCCGTCTGCCTTTTCGAGCCGCTTTTTCAAGGCGTCGGCCCCTCGGCCGCCACCCCCCTCGCGCAATCGCTCCAGGCCTGACTTCAGCTCTTCGGCCGACGCGCTCCCGTCGCTATTGGCATCCAGGCGGTCGAAACTTCGCTGCAGCCGTTCGGGCAGCTCTTCGCGACTGAGCTTGCCGTCGTTGTTCTTATCGCCGGCCATCAGCCGCCGGATAAGTTGCTCTGGCGCGGGCCGATCACTTCCCTTGGGTCCGCCCCCCTCGCGCGGGGGCAACAACTCTCGCCGAGTTACCTTGCCATCGCCGTCCTTGTCGAGCTTCTTGAGCGCGTCGGCGGCCTTGGCCAACTCATCGTGGCTCAGCGCACCGTCGCGATCAGTGTCGAGCGTCCGAAAGAGCACGTCGCCGCCCGGTGGGGGACCATCAGGCGCTCCTGGCGGTGTTCCGCCCGGTCGGCCCGGGCGCCGTCCGAGAGCTTCCGCCTTTTTGAACTCCTCCAAGCTGATGGCCTCGTCGCCGTCTTTGTCGGCCCGTTTGAGCATTCCGGCAAACCGCTCGCGGAATGGCTCGGGCACATCGTCGGCTGCGAGCTTTCCGTCACCGTTGCGGTCGCGTTCGCGAAACCTCTCCTCCAGACTGGGGCCGTCCGAAGCCGAGTCTCCCGGTTCGGACTTCCCTAGTTCCGACTGGAGTTTGTCGCGGCCCTTGAGACCCGCGACAAACTCCTCGCGGCTCAGTTTGCCATTGCCGTCTTGGTCCGCGTTGCGCATCAGCCGCTTCAAGAGCCGCTGCTTGTCTTGCGGGATTTCGTCGGCGGCGACCTGGCCGTCAGCGTTCTTATCGAGCTGTTTGAATAGGGCCTCGTTGTCGGGGGCGGTGTCTTTGGAGGCAGTATCCTTGGCGGCAGTGTCTTTGGTGACAGCGTCTTTGGCGACAGGGTCCTTGGCGGCATCGTCGGCACGCGCTCTGTCCAAGTTAGCGCCCAGCGCGAACGTCGCCAGAGCGGCCGTCACCAACAGAGAGTCAAATCGCTTGAGCATGGCAAAACCCTCGGCGTTGAAGGAATGGGCGTCGTGGTCATCAGTCTACCCATCTAACCACAACGGGTCGTCACAGTTTCGCCTTCCCACCTTGAATATCCCGCGCTGGCAGCGCCAGCAAAGCCTCGCGCGTGACGCTAATGTCTTACTCATTCGCAGATTCGGTCGATCTTGCCCCGTTTTTTGGATCGGCCTATAATCCGCCGGCAAAAACCGGGTGGGGGACGGGCGTCCCGCCCGTCAGACGCAAGAGATGAAGCGTTGCACGGCGATCTGGCTCACATCCTTGAAGAAAATGAAATGACGGGGGAGACGCCCGTCCCACAAAGCCTGCCTAAATGAGGCTGAAAACCGACGTGTTGCACAAGGTCACCGCCGACGTTGCAAAGCATCGCAGGCCGTGCCATCCAGAACCGATTCACCGCTAGGAACCGTCCCGTTAAAGTCGTCACCGCTGTCGCGAAACCCGTGCAGCGGCACAACACCCCTTGTGGAGGATTATTTAACCGCAGACTCTCGCGTGGCCGATTTGTACCTTTAGCAGACGTTTCCGTGCCCGCGAGGTCGCGCAGAGAGTGACAGGGAATGCGGCGCCGGTAGGTGGTAGATAACTCGAACTCAAACGATGTCAGCGGAGAGGGTTAGCTCGAAGAGGTTCAGTCGGCCAGATTCAACTCCTCAAACGGTCCTTTCGGACCCGGCCGCAGGAACAGGTGAGCTAACGTCGCGGACAAGTGTTTGCGTTCTCGTCATCCGGCGAATAGTTTCCAGTCCAACATCATTGGCTCACCGTCCGCCCGTGCGCTGATTGCCCACCAATTTGGGCAACTGCCGCCGTGCGCCGCGTGACCGACCCACGGGAGAAGAAGCATGCAAGTCTACGGCCCCAGCCATTTGCACGGTCCGCAACCCATCAGTGCTCCGCACACGGCGCGTGGCGGACAAGCGCCGCAAAGCGTTGGCTTTCAAGCCGGCGGCGACGAAATCCAAATCTCGGACACCGCTCGGCTGGTGGAGCTGGCGGGCCAACTGCCCGACATCCGCCAAGACCGCGTCAGCCAGATCCGCCAACAGATTGCCTCGGGCGCCTACGAGACCGATGAGAAGATCAACCTCGCGCTCGAACGACTGCTGGACGAGATCGGGTAGGCGTGGGACGGTGACACGATTGTACGCAGGGTGACCTGTCGGCGTTAGCCGGCCGGTTCCTAAGCGTTGGGGGGCGGGCGTCTCGCCCGCCATGTGCGAGTGCCAGCGTAACATGACCATGACGGGCACGATGCCCGTCTCACGGCGTGGCTTCAGGACGGGCAAGATGCCCGTCCCCCAGGGCGTATTGCGTGGCCCTCAGCCTTTGGGTTGCATCCGGCCGGGCCCCTTCTAGAATCAGTAGTGGCTCGTCTGGCGTCCCTGGCCACGGTCGTGGCCCGCTGCCTGGATCCCGTGTTGGCCATTCGGCGAGCAATGCCGTTGTCTCCCATCCCCGCTGGTTTGGATCATGTCTAACGATTTCTCGCTTGGCACCGTCGATGTGGCCCTCTCGCCGATCGAGCGATTCGAGGAGTTCTTGCAGAGCCGCGGTAAGCGGGTGACCCAGCAGCGGCGGATCATCGTCGAGCGGGTATTCAGCCGGCACGACCACTTTGACGCCGACGAGCTGCTGGCCCAGCTTCGCGAGCACGACGACGATCGTAACGTCAGCCGGCCCACGGTCTACCGCACGCTGGGCGAACTGGTCGACGCAGGCCTGCTGCGAAAAATGGACTTGCGCGGCCGGTCGGTGTACGAGCACGACTACGGCTACCCACAGCACGATCACCTGCACTGCCAAAAGTGCGACAAGCTGATCGAGTTCTCCAGCGACGAAGTCAAGGACATCCGAGAGGCCGTGGGCCGTCAGCACCAGTTTCGCGTGCTGGGACACCGGCTGATCATCTCGGGCATCTGCGCCGAGTGCAATCGCTCGAAGCGGACGGCGCGGCGGTTGGATTTGATCTAATGGCAGTGTCTGGAACCGTTGGCTGAAAAAGGTCTCCATCCGCAGATGGCTGCCAGTCAACGGTTCCTGACACCTTCCGCGTTCCGCAAACTGCTCAGACGCGCACTTCCGCTTCGCTGGAAAGTGCGGCGGCGTACTTCTTGCGGATTGGCGCGACGACTTCGGCCACAAACTCATCGACCTGTTCGGGCGCACGGCCGACGAACCGCGAGGCGTCTGTTGCCGTGGCAAAGTCCACGCCGGCAAATGCCGCATCGCCCGCCAGACGTGCGAGCAGATCGTTCGGCTTGCCTTCGTTCTTGACCACCGCGGCGGCCGCCTGGCTATGCCGGCGGATTTGCTCGTGCAGGTGCTGCCGGTCGCCGCCCCGGCTGACGGCCGCCATCAGGATGTTCTCGGTAGCCATGAAGGGCAGCTCTTCGGCCAAATGCCGGGCGATCACGGCCGGGCGGACTTCGAGCCCAGCGGCGACGTTCTGGTACAGAATCAGCAGCGCATCGACCGCCAGGAACGCCTGTGGCAGCGTGAGGCGACGATTGGCGCTGTCGTCGAGTGTTCGTTCCAGCCATTGCGTGGCGGCGGTTTGCGCCGCGCTCGATTCCAGGCTGATCGCGAACCGCGCTAGCCCGCAAATCCGCTCGGCCCGCATCGGGTTTCGCTTGTACGCCATTGCCGAAGACCCGATTTGCTCCGTTTCAAATGGCTCTTCCAGCTCTTTCCGGCTTTGCAGCAGCCGCAGATCGGTAGCCGCCTTGTGCGAACTTTGAGCGACGCCCGAGAGGGCCGAGAGCACCTGGGCGTCGACCTTGCGGGTGTACGTCTGACCGGTGACGGGGTAGCTGTCAGCAAAGCCCATCTTGGCCGCCACGAGCTGCTCGAGCCGGCGAACCTTGCCGTGGTCTCCCCCAAAGAGTTCCAGGAAGCTGGCCTGCGTGCCGGTCGTGCCCTTCACGCCCCGCGACTTGAGCGTGGCGAGCCGGTGTTCCAATTCCGCCAGGTCGAGCACCAGGTCGTACGCCCACAGGCAGGCCCGCTTGCCGACGGTCGTCGGCTGGGCCGGCTGCAAGTGCGTGAAGCCCAAACAAGCCAGGTCGCGATGCTGCTGGGCAAAGGTCGCCAGGCGATCGATCACGGCTACCAACCGGCCACGGACCAGCTCCAGCGACTCGCGCATCAAAAGCAGATCGGTATTGTCCGTGACGTAACAGCTCGTCGCCCCCAGATGGATGATGCCCTTTGCGTCGGGACAGACATCCCCGTAGGCGTGGACGTGGGCCATCACATCGTGCCGCAGCCGCCGCTCGTACTGATCGGCCGCGGCGAAATCGATGTCGTCCACGTGGGCCCGGAGCTGCTCGATCTGAGCCGCCGTGATCGGCAGGCCCAGCTCGGCCTCGGCCTCGGCCAGCGCGACCCACAGCCGCCGCCAGGTGCTGAACTTCCGCCGCGGACTCCACAGCCGCAACATGGCTTGTGAGGCGTAGCGGGTAATCAACGGGTTGTCGTAAACGTCGTGTGACACGGGCAAATTGGGGAGGGTTTTGGGGATAGGGCGAAGGACGAATAGCTTCGACAGTCGGGAGCAATTCCAAGCTCTTATCGTAATCGCTGGGGGCTGTTTCGTCAGTAGGACGGAGATGCCGGAGTTGGCAGACAAATTGCTTTAGAAACCGCGGAGTTGTTAGAATAGTCGATATGAACGCACTGGTCGCTGTGAACCACGTCTGCTGGTTTCAATTCCGAGTACGGCAAGTGCTACTGCTGACGCTGGCTGTCGCGCTGGCGTTACCGTTAGTCTCTCGAGCTCGTGAGCGTTGGAAAACGCTTCCGGAGCGTCCGGCTATGCCGCCGAACTTCTTGG
>Ga0163150_10001696_pt1 | contig 36281 bp, 35 predicted proteins | sample OliLakLV19P2IB_FD_148628 | JGI IMG/M metagenome (GOLD analysis project Ga0163150, IMG submission 148628) | Freshwater microbial mat bacterial communities from Lake Vanda, McMurdo Dry Valleys, Antarctica - Oligotrophic Lake LV.19.P2.IB | ecosystem: Environmental > Aquatic > Freshwater > Lake >... | reverse complement strand
TTGAGCGAAACTTCGCCTCCGACCACAAGCGGGCGGCCGATTTGATCAGTGCCGGTTTGGGCGCTGCGGCTTCGATTGAGATGCCGGCGGAGACTGCGAAGCTGGAAAATTTACGCCAAAGTCTTGGTTAGAATGGCGGCTTTTCGGTGTGTCCTGTTTCAGTACTTCCCTGCCGACACTTCGCGACAACGACATACGCAGTGGGCTGACACGCCGCTATCCCGAACCACCGGCAGCGCAGGGTGTTATTGGCACCGGGCGGAACAGGAGGGACCAGAGGAATTCAAGTTTGGTGCGGGTGGCGCGTCTGGGGTCGTTGGGAGGCAGGTCGGTGCTGCCGCGGGTGATGGGCAGAGCGCCGCACAAATTTTCGGCAAGCGGCGCATTGATGGAGCGGTTGTGGCAGGTCATGCAGTTTGACAACACGCCGTTGGAAAATTTTCCTTCGACGTAGGGGTTGAAGACAATTTTGGGGCTGCTGTCCTGCTCGCGCGGGGTGTCCATGCTCAAGGTGGTGTTCATCAGGTAGTTTTGCCAGACGCCTTGTACTTCGCGAGGACGGTTTTGCGCGTAGGGGCCTTGATCGGGCCGGTCATGCCACCAGAATGTCGACCAGACCCAATCGGGGATCTCGCGCGTTGAGACATGCATGGCGACGAGCACGGCGTAGTCACCCACCTGGACATCGCCGAAGTCGTCTATCTGGGCGTCGTCGATGGCTTTGAGAATTTGCGGGGTGATTTTGAAATGATAAAAGTCGCTGAGGGGCACGGCGTGCGAGTCTTGGCGGAGCTTTCCGTTGAAATTCATGGTGGTGCGATTGCCAGCCGGCATTTCTGTTCCAGGCGTCACGACGGCGACAACGCGCTTCCATGTCTCGGCGCCGTTGCCCCGTTTGTCCTTTGGATTTCCAGCGCCCGAGTCAATCGGGTTTGCCGGATCGTTGTCCCACACCGGTACTGGGCTGATGCCCTCGCCGCGCACCGGCCACCATACGGTTTTGACGGCGACGGCGGCGTTGGGGAAGGCTGGCACGGTTCGCAGTTCGGGCGGCGTGTGCTGGGCATTGAATTTTGCATTCAGGCCGGCAACGGTTTTGCTGAGGTACATTTTATTGTTGCGTATGTAGTCGTAGGATTCGCGATTGAACAGGATTTGCGAAAGTCGCGACTCACCGGGATCATCGGCGTGGGTGGAGAATTGGCGTGGCGTTGCGAAGTGTTCGCGCAATCCCCGTTTTCCCGAGTCAGAGTTTGAATTGGGGTCATAGGCGCGCGGCATCGAGTACCACGTTTCGAAGGCCGCAGCTTGATCTTGCGAAGGTTGATGGGTCAATCCCGCCCACACCATCCAGGCATGTTTTCTGATGGCTTCGACATCGACCCTGTCACGATAGTTCAGCAGGGTTTGTTGATTGGCCGGAAAGTCATATCCGGGCGGAATACCACGATAGGTGTTGTCTGCAGAGTCTTTGGCGCCGGCGTTTGCCCACAGAATACAGGCAGCGGCGCAGACGATGATGCGAGTGAGCGGACGCGTGCGCATGGTCTATCACCTTTTCTTCTTCGAGGCGGGCTTGGGCAGGGTCACCAGGATTTCGGGTCCAAGGCTCGCGCCTTTTTCAAAACGCAGCTTTTTGTACTTTGCTGAAAATCGTCCTGGTGTGTAGGCGGTGGCGGGCGGGCGTTTGGGAAAGATTCCCATGCGGATGTAGGTTTGAGCGATGAGCTGGGAGCAGAAGAAGTTTTTAAGTCCGCTGGAGATGCCAAGGTTTCCGCCCACCCAATGTACAAACCAGGTCAGCACCGAGGGAAAAGGGCGCCCTTTGACTTCGGCCATGAATTTGTTCAGCGCCTGAACCATTGCGGGGGTGCGCTCAACGGTCAGCTGACGCACGACGAAGCTGCTGCCGCGTTCGCTGGTTTTGTATTTGGACAGAAATTCCTCGAGATGGTCGCGCACGACACCGCCCTCAGGCTCAAAAGACTGCCAGAGGTAGAGCGTGTCTTTGCCCTGGGGGTCAGGCTGGCGAACAACCATTCCCGCATGGGAATAGATGCTGTCCGTCATGAAGTCGATCATCCGGCTGACAAGGGTTTTTCCGCGGAACAGAAAGATGTCGCCGGATTGCAGCTTCGGCGCGATTTCGTTGTAGTCCATTGAAGTTTCCCCAGCCGCGCCCCCGCGCATACAATCAATGTGGCATGAAATTGGCTTGTGGTTCAACTCGCCTCTTCGCTACGGAAATCCCAGAGGCGGGTCGTGAACCGGAAGATCAGCCACATGGAGATGACGCTGACCGGGATGATCAGGACCGTGTTCAGAATACCAACGGCCTGTGCGGCAAAGCCGAACAGCAAGGCGCCGAGCGGACCACCCGCCATTTGCGAGAATTGCAGCATCGACATGACGCGCGCGCGATAGGCGTGCGGGGCTGCGATCTGGATCATGCCGCGGGTGAGGGACATGGCAACGCCGGACGTCAGGCCCCAGGCAAGCATGAGGACGGCAAAAAATTCCGATGACTGCGTGAAATGCGCAAGCACGAATACCAAAACGTTGTTCGTCGACAACAACATCAGCAACCGGCCGGGACGTTCAACCGGACGTTGCCTTGAGAAGGCAAACGAAGAGACAGTGAGGCCGATCAAGAAGGCCGTGATCAGTATGGATAACATAGCCGAGCTGCCATGAAATACGTCGCGGACCATCAACGGAACGCCGACGAGAAACATACCGTTGAACAGCGGTGCGCCCAAAATGAGATAGAGGATGAGTGTTCGCAGGCGCTCACTGCTCCACGTGACCCTTAGACCATCGAGCAGGTCGTCGAGGAGTTTTGTCCTGGGTCCCTCAGCGTCGCTTTTCAGGATGAACGGTGTCACCAAAACTAACCTTGCGGTCATCAGTGCCGATACAACCAGCAAGGCGGACTGGCACGCCAATAGGGGCACCGCGCCGATAGATGAGGCGCTGGCGGCGGCCAAGGTGCCCAGGACCTGACCGCCAAAAGTAGCGGCCACTGCCAAGGCCGATGCCCGCGCAATGCCAAGACTGTGCGGTGTGACATGCGAGAGAAGGGCGTCGCGGGCGGGGGTGGCGAAAGACCCGAATACGCTCATGACGAAGAGCAAGGCTGTGGCCGAGAAGAAGCTCAGGCCTTGCACCGCAATGATCAAGGCCAGAAGGATCGGGAACATGGCCATTGCCAACTGAATGCGGGGAAGAAAGCGGCGCAGATCGCGTCCATCGGCAACGGCACCCGCCACAAGGATGAGAAAAAGGAAGGGCAGATTTACGAGCGCCTGAGCCAGGCCGACACGCATTTGACTTTCGTGCAGTTCGTGGACTATGAGCCAGGGAAATATGACCGCCATCATGCCGCCAGCCGCAAATTGCGTGCCTTGGGCAATCAAATAGGGCGTAAGTGTATTTGCGGGCTTTGCCGTCACGCTGGCGCTTCCGGCTGGTGAGAAACGGATTTTATATTCCAAACCTGGGTGCGCATGAGGAGAGCAAGCAACACTGCCGCCATCAGGGCGGCAGGCACGAGTGCGGCCTGACGGGGACCAAAGATTTCGACCACGAAGCCGGACATCAAGGCGCCGATCGACATGCCACCTGTGAATCCAAGTTGAAAAATCGACAAAACGCGGGCACGCAGCGCCGGGGGGGCGTGTTCTTGTACTGTCGTGCGTGACATCGAGATCATCACGCCGGCACCCAAGCCCCAGACAAAAACCAATCCGTAGAGGACGAGGAGCGGCGCCTTGAAACTGATCAATGTCAGAACACACACGCCAGTGGTGACTGCGAAAACGATCAAGCGTCCCCGATTGACGATATTTCCTATTCTGCCGATGACGAATGACGAAACGATTGATCCACCCCAAAATGAGACTTGCATGGTGGAGAACTGCTGGACGTTGCCGCCGAATTCTTCGCGCAGGATCACGGGCAAGATCACCATGAAGGCGCCGATGAACAGCACACCAATCGAAAAGGTAATGATCGTGACCGGAAACAGTACCGGTGAGTTCGCGACCTCGCGCAGGCCGGCGGCAATGCGTGAGGCCTGTCCGCCTGCATTTTCATCGGCGTGGGTGTGATGACGGATAGAGGGGATCAATTTTATCGTGGCGTAAACGCCCGCGATCTGCGCCACGACCTGCAGCATGATGATGGTTTCAGCGCCAACATCAGCGGCAAAGCGGACCGAGAGCATGCCCGCGATTTGAGACAGGAAAGTGATGCCGACCATTGTGGTGACGGCGCGCTGGATGGTCTTCATGCCATCGGGACCAAGAACGTCGCCCAACATCGCTTCGCGTGCGGGAAGCATGAAGGCCGTGATAAGGCCCATGACGAGGCCGTAAACGATCAGCCACTCATATTGTAAGGCTTCAAAGTAGATAATTGCGGCCAATGCCAGAGGCGGAATTATTGCGGCGGTATGACAGAGGATCAGGAGGCGGCGGGTATCGACTTGATCGGCGACAGCCCCGCCAACCAGCATCAGGGCTGCTGAAACGATCGTCAATGAGGCCTGTGCCAGGCCAATTTGATTCGCCGGGGCGTGAAGTACGGTAGTGACCAAATAGGCGAACATCACCATTTGGATGCCAAAGGCAAAGAACCAGGCACCAGTACCGGCAAGGTACCAGCGGAAATGTGGGGGTGGATTGGGGATGGGTTCGGACATCATGGGTAATCTTGTGACGGATGAACCCCTAGCAGGTGTCGTGTGCAACCCCAAGTGTGATGCGAGACCTTTGACGGTTATTCCGGGCATGCTAATCGAACATTCGACTTTGATATTCTCTCCCGAAGGTGGAAGCGAAGCGCTCACTGGTGCTTTAATTCTGGCCTTGCGCCCAGGACCCCATGCCAGCCGAACATGACCCCATTCCATTTGTAGTCTATGTCGTCTTAGGCTTTGCGACGCTGCTTTTGGTTGTCAGCGTGCTTGTACCGATGGCAAAGCGCTTTCAAGTTCCTTTTACTGTGTTGCTAGCACTCGTGGGCATGGGGCTTGGATTTGTGCAGGGTTCGGGCGCAGAGGGCGCCGGCACTGGCCAATTGATGGTCGAAGCGCTGGGTTCATTACAGATTACGGCCGAAGGGTTCCTCTACGTATTCTTGCCTCCGTTGCTGTTTGCCGGCGGCTTGACAGTAGATGTGCGGCGATTAGTCGATGACATCGCGCCGGTTTTGATGCTTGCAATTGTTGGCGTGCTTTTGTGCATGCTGGCAGTTGGGTTCGCGCTCAACGCCGTTACAGGCATGGATCTGATCTTGTGCATGATCCTGGGTTCAATTGTGGCCACGACAGATACCGCCGCAGTGCTGGGCATATTCCGGGATATTGGTGCACCCGGCCGGGTATCGGTGATCGTGGAAGGGGAGAGCTTGTTCAACGATGCCGCCGCTTTTGCCCTGTTCGCCATTCTGTTGGAGGTTTTCACCGGACATGGCGAAGCCAGCGTTTTGGGTGGTGGTGGAGAATTTCTTTGGGGCTTCGTCGGTGGCATCGTGTTGGGGTACGCGATGGCCTGGGCCGCGGGCTTTCTGATCAGCCAATGGCGTGGTTCCGCGGTGACTGAAATCACCTTGTCGGTCGCCTTTACCTATCTGACATTTGTTCTGGGGCAGTCATATTTCGAAGTTTCAGGAATCATTGCCGTTGTGACTGCGGCGATGGTTTTTGCATCGGTGGTGCGAACTCGACTGTCACCGGGAACGTGGGAAATATTGCTGATTACCTGGCGTCAGCTGGAATTTTGGGCGACATCGCTCATTTTCATCCTGGCGTCGATGCTGGCACCCAGAATGTTCGGCGCCGTGGAGTGGACGGATGTCGCGGCGATCGCTGCGGTTTTCATTGCGGCACTTATTGCGCGCGCTGCGGTGTTGTGGGGCGCGATGCCCGCATTGTCGTGGTTCGGTTTATCTCAGCCGATCAGCAACAAATACAAGGTCGTATTGTGCTGGGGCAGTTTGCGCGGCGCTGTGACAGTTGCGCTGGCGCTTTTGGCGGCATCGGAAATTGCGAAAGCAGCCGAAGGCGGCCAAGCGTCGCCTGAATCGCGGTTTATTTTTGTGATCGCGATGGGATACGTGTTCGTCACGCTATTTTTTGCGGCTCCGACTTTGCGGCCGCTCATGAATTTCCTGAAGCTCGGTAAATTGACGCCGGAAGAGAGGCTGGTGCGTGATCGTGTGATGGCGCTGTCGCGGAGCCGGGTTCGCGTGGGCCTGGTGCGCGTGGCAGAAACATTGGGAATGCGAGATGCACTGGCGCCGCAGCATCCGGTGCGCGATCAAGCGGCACCAGGGACGGGCCCGCTCAGCCGCGATGACCTGGTACGCGCCGGCTTAATCGTGGTCGCCAATCGGGAGACAGAGCTGGGGCTTGAGTACTTGAAGCGCGGCCTGGTCGGGCGCACCGTGGCTGAACGGTTGCGTTCAGACTCCAGCCGCGTACTTGACGGGGTGAGGCAGTCCGGAAATGTGGGGTATCTGAGTGCCGCTCTTTCGAGCCAGAAATTCGGTTGGCAATTTCAAGTGGCGCTCTGGCTGCAACGGCAGCTGGGCGTAAACTGGCCGCTGGCGGAGGAAGTCGCGAACCGGTTTGAGCTTTTTCTGGTCAAGCAATTGATGCTGCGCGAATTGACGTCGTTTTGCGATACACAGGTCGCCGAACTGATCGGGAATCATGCCGCAATTACCGTAAAGGAAGCCATCGAAGGGCGCACGCAAGCGATTAGCAGTGCCATTGAATCGCTGGACCTTCAGTATCCGGATTTCACCAAGGCGATGCGGTCGCGATATTTGGAGCGTCTGTCGATCGGGCTGGAGGAGGCGGAGTATCGCGGGCAGCTGGAACAGTCGTTGATCTCTGATGAAGTGTTTGAGAGCCTTGAAGAAGACCGGCATGAACGCCGCAAGGCTGCAGCCTTGCGTCCGCCATTGGATCTGGGACTGCGGTTGACCGAAATGCTGAGCAAGGTTCCGATCTTTGCAATCTTGAAAGCGGAGCAGATTGCGCAGCTGGCCGGCACGTTAACACCGGAACTGTTTCCGCCGGGAGAGCGAATCATTGCGGCGGGGGCGCAAGGTGACTGCATGTACTTCATCGCCTCCGGTTCCGTCGATGTGCTTGTAGGCACCCAGCCGGTGCGTCTCAAAGTTGGTGATTTTGCGGGTGAGATGGCGCTTCTAACGGACAAGCCACGCAATGCTGATGTGATTTCAGCGGGTTATTCCAATGTCCTGGTGTTGAAGCGCCGCGATTTCGACACGCTGCTGAAGGCGCATCCGGGCTTGCGCGAAACGATTGAAGACGCAGCCAAACGCCGCGAGACTTCGAACCTGCGGCCAAGGGCAAGTGATCACTAACGGTTTATGTCCCCGTCGCAGTGCCGGTCCAATTGCCAATCAGTTCGCTGGCGCATCGCAAGGTTGAACGGTCAGATATGTCGCGTCTTGCGTTAATTTCCAAATCGCCAAAGACCTGGTCCACGACGACTCCGACGCCGCCCGCTTTTTCGGCGCGCAATGCGATGTCGGCGGCCAAAGCGCGGCACGGGTCGATTTGTCCGTAGAGCATATAAAGCGGCCCAAGAAGTGCTCCTTGAACCAACACGAACAAAAAAGCTATCGAGCGCATTTCATAAAGTCCCTTTGAAAATTTTTGTTTTATCGCCCGCCGACGTCGCGATCCGAGCTTGTGTTGTCGCCACGGCCACCGGGTGAGCATGAACCATAGCCGCTGCGCCAACCGGCTTTGTAGGCGTCGCTGTCTTCCCAAATCTTGTCGTCACGCACCGGCTTCATTTGGGGGACGCCAGGTGTGCGTGATGTTCCGGTGGAGCAGCCGTCGCTAAAGCCCGCGTCATAAAGCGGGTCCTCGGCATATTTTGAGGTGCCGCAGCCGGCAAGCGACATCGCGGTCAGTGACACGGCCACTATCAGTTTTGCTTGCATTTTACCGGCTCCGTTCGACATCGCTGAAGGAAGGATTAACGCCGGTATCCCAGGCAGGGTCAAGCGGCAGTGCGGTGTGCCAAGGCGAAATTAACGGTTATGCAGCTAATGTGGGTGCCCGAAATACAGGCGTTGAATCAATTTCCGGAATAAACCGTGAGCTCGAACTTGCTTGACTTGAAGTCTCTGGCTGAAAACCGGGCGAGTTTTGCGCGAAGCGCATTGTTCGATCGCGTGGCCGGGATGCTGTTCGAAAGCGAAGGTGAGCTGTCGCCAGAAGTGCGTACACTTATCGACCAAATTCTCACAGGCCTCATTCATCAGGTTGAAGCCGACGTTCGCAAAAAAGTGGCGGGACGTCTGGCCAATCTTGAAAGTGCGCCTCGCGAGTTGGTCAAGTTGCTGGCCAGCGATGAGTTTGAGATTGCAGCCCCCATTCTCTATCACTCGCCCGTTCTGACAACGGAAGATCTGATTGCAATCGTCAAGGCAAAATCGCCAGAGCATCGCGAAGCGATCGCCAAGCGCGCCAACGTGCCGCCCGACGTGGTGAGTGCCCTTGTGGCCGTGAAGGAGCCGCGTGTGATTGAGTCGCTGCTGGCAAATTCAGGTGCCGTCATTCCGCGCGCTGTGTTCCACGACTTGGTTGCTTTAGCAGAGCGCACCAGCAGTCTGTGCAAGCCACTCACCGAGCGGCGGGACCTGCCGAAAGACCTGGCGCACCAAATGTTCTGGTTCGCCTCAGCGGCTCTGCGCCAAGTCATTGTGCAGCGCTTTTCGATCGACGCCAAGGATCTCGATGGCGTTTTAGCCGAAGTTCTGGCCGAGAAGCGTTTGACGGCAAGGCCTGGGAGCGGCAATCGTTCTTATTGGAACGCGGGCGAAGTGAGTGCGCTTGTTGGAAAAGCAAAGGCTCGAGACGTTCCGGGATTTACGAAGGCACTAGCCGTTGTCACCGGTGTCGACATGGTTACGGCCGAAAAAATCGTTTCCGATATGGGGGGCGAACCGCTAGCCGTCGCATGTAAATCAGTTGGTGCCGACAAATCGCAATTCACAACCATATTTTTGCAGCTTGATTTCGACCGCTTTGGAAAGCCCCGGCCGTTGTCATTCCTTGACGGGGTGGCCAGGATGTATGATGTCATTCCGCAAGCCAAAGCGCGGGCGATGATGCAGCTTTGGGGCCTGCAAGGCGCAGCCACCGCCGCATGAAGGGCTCATATCCCGCCTGAGGCAATTGGGCCCGCTTTACTTCATGCAGTTAAGGCGTTACAGGCACACCGCAACTCGCTTCCCGAGTTACCTTAGACAAGAAAGGGAACGGCTTGCAGCTCCAAGAAGCTTTGACCTTTGATGACGTCCTGCTTGTGCCGGGCGCTTCAGATGTGCTGCCTGGTCAAGCAGACACGCGCACAAAACTCACCAAGTCCATTGAACTGGCGGTGCCGCTGTTGTCGGCGGCGATGGACACCGTAACCGAGGCCAAGCTTGCCATTGCCATGGCGCAGGCGGGCGGCATGGGTGTCATTCACCGCAACATGACGCCCGACGAACAGGCGTTGCACGTACGCCAAGTCAAGAAATTCGAGAGCGGTATTGTCTTTAATCCTATTTCGATCGCACCTGACGCGACGTTGGCGGAAGCGCGGATACTGCGCGAGACGCATCGCATTTCAGGGATTCCGGTGATTGAACCGAAGACCGGAAAGCTTGAGGGGATCCTGACCAACCGGGATGTGCGTTTTGCAACCGATTTGCGTCAGCCTGTTTCCCAGTTGATGACCAAGGAAAAGCTGGTCACCGTGCGTCAGAATATCGGCATGGATGAGGCCAAGCGCCTGCTGCATCAGCATCGCATCGAGAAATTGCTGGTGGTTGACGATCAGTATCGTTGCATCGGCTTGATCACGGTCAAGGACATTGAAAAGGCGGAGTCGCATCCCAATGCGGCCAAAGATGTGCAAGGCCGGCTGCGTGTTGGTGCGGCGACGACGGTTGGCAATGATGGCTTGTCACGGACTGAGGTTCTGATTGCGGCTGGTGTGGATGTCGTTGTCGTTGACACGGCGCATGGACATTCTGCACGGGTCATCGAGGCGGTCGAGCGTATTAAACGAATGTCGAACGAGACGCAGGTTATTGCCGGTAATGTTGCGACAGCAGATGCCGCCAAGGCGCTCATTGATGCTGGGGCGGATGCAATCAAAGTTGGAATTGGGCCCGGTTCGATCTGTACGACCCGCATGGTGGCAGGCGTTGGCGTGCCGCAATTTTCCGCCATCGTCAATGTGGTGTCGGCCGCGAAGCCTTTGGGCATCCCGGTGATCGCTGACGGCGGGATCAAGTATTCGGGGGACTTTGCAAAGGCCATTGCTGCAGGTGCCAGCTGCGCGATGCTTGGGTCACTCTTTGCGGGAACCGACGAGAGTCCCGGCGAGGTGTTTTTATATCAGGGGCGGAGCTACAAATCCTACCGCGGCATGGGCTCGTTGGGTTCAATGGCGCGCGGGTCGGCCGACCGGTATTTCCAGGCGGAAGTCAGTGATACGTTAAAGCTTGTGCCAGAAGGCGTCGAAGGTCAGGTGCCTTACAAGGGGCCGATATTCAGCGTCGTGCATCAGCTCGTGGGGGGCTTGCGTGCATCGATGGGCTATACGGGCAGCAAGAATATCGCTGATTTTCAAGCCCGGGCCCAGTTCGTACGCATATCATCGGCGGGCCTGCGGGAAAGCCATCCCCATTCGATTTTGGTGACACGCGAGTCTCCCAACTATCCGATGTCGGGATGACGCCTGGCGCACGTTTGGCCGCGGCTGGCGAAATTCTTGCTGAGATTATTGCGCGCAAGGCGGCTGCGGATCGTACGATCTCTGCGTGGGGCAAGGCGCACAGGTTTGCGGGTTCGAAGGACCGCGCGGCCATTGGCGAGCGGGTCTTTGCGGTGTTGCGGCGCTATAACGAATGCGCCTTCGCAATGGGCAGCGACGCGCCGCGTGCCCTGGTTCTGGGCTCACTGAAAATTCAGGACGGACTGGATGCGGAGCGCATTGATGTTCTGTGTACGGATGGTTCTCATGCGTTGGGTGCGCTGAGCGCAAGTGAGCGTGAAGTGCTGAATGCTGCACCGGTGCCGGATCAGCCGTGGATTGCGCTCAACTATCCCCAATGGCTTCATGGCGCACTGGTGTCGGCATTTGGCGACGGCCTGGAGCGCGAGATGGAGCTTCTATGTCAAAGGGCGCCGTTGGATTTGCGCGTGAACACACTCAAAGCGAAGCGCGCGGATGTAATCCTGGAGCTTCAGGCGTTGGGTTTGCATCCCGCGCCGTGCAGGCAGGCAGCGACCGGGATCAGGCTTTCCGCCAGTAGCGACGTAAAAATTACCCAGCTGGCTTGCTATCTTGAAGGCCGGGTCGAGGTGCAAGACGAGAGTTCGCAAATCGCGGTGCAGTTCGCGGCGGCGCGTGAAGGGGATATGGTGATTGATCTTGCCGCCGGTGGTGGAGGCAAAGCGCTTGCGTTGGCGGCCTGGATGCAAAACAAGGGGCAGATCATTGCCTGTGATGTCAGTCATGAACGGTTGCAACGCATGATGCCTCGCATCGAACGCGCGGGGGCAACGATCATCGATATCGCCGGAGATCCCTATTCCGAAAGCGTCGAACACCGCGTGGGTGATGGAGCGGATCTTGTGTTTATCGATGCACCATGTTCGGGAAGCGGAACGTGGCGGCGTAATCCGGAATCGAAATGGACTCTGGATGCGGTGCGGCTCGATGGGTATCGATCCGCGCAAACGCAATTATTGGAGCGGGCGGTGGCGCTGACGGGGCCGCGCGGGCGCATTGTCTATGCGGTGTGTTCTGTTCTTCCGGCAGAAGGTCCGATGCGGATTGAGAGTTTTTGCAGAAGTTTTCCGTCGTGGCGTGCCGGAATGGTGCGAACGTTGACGCCGGCCCGTTCAGATACGGATGGGTTTTTCGTCGCAGAGTTAAAGCAAGGCGACGCTTGATCTTTGCTCGCGTGGAGTTGTGGGCTATGGTCGGCGCATCATGACCAGACGTCAACGCCGGTTCATATTTTTGCTCGGGTCCTTGAGTGCCGCGACTCTGGCGACGGCTTTGATTGTTTTTGCGTTGGGCGACGCCACTTTATATTTCTACAGTCCCAGTGACGCGAAGGCGCGGCGGGTGCCCGCTGGGCAAGCCATTAATCTGGGCGGCCTGGTCACTTTAGGCAGTGTCAAGCGGTCCAACGGGGTCGACGTTCATTTCAGGATCACTGATGGCGTTGCCGAGGTTTCGGTGACTTACTCCAAAGATTTGCCCGACCTGTTCCGGGAAGGGCAGGGCGTTGTGGTGACAGGCGCTTTCCGTGTTGACGGAGAGTTTGAGGCTTCAAACGTGTTGGCCAAGCACGACGAGAATTACATGCCACCCGAAGTTGCGCGGGCGTTGAAAGCCAAAGGCGTGTGGAAGCAGGAATTGCGCAAACCCTGATCGGCTGAATAGTTCCGTGTTTCGTCGTTTCTAACGTCGAATTCATGCCCCGGACAGATTTTAGTCATAATAATAAGTGTATAGATTGCCGCAGTATTGATCGCCGCCCGTGCCGGGCCGGGTTGTCGATCGTTTTTCGATGGAGAAAAATTTATGTCTGATAATTCATCTGCTCCTTTGGTTGTCTCCGCCGCGAAGTTTCCGCGTAAAAGCGTGATGATCGCGAGCGCTGCGGCGTTTTCTGTGGCGGCGATCGGCGGCGCGGTTTTTGGGTTCTCCTGGAGCGGCGGCGGCGAGCAGGCCGTTGCAGAGCCGCCAGCGGCAATTGCTTCAGTTGCAGCGCCCGCGCCGGTGATGCCGGGCGTTTCCAGTCTGCCGGGAAATTTCGCCGACATCGTTGAGCGGGTATCACCAGCGGTTGTGAGCATCAAAGCTAAAGTTTCGGGACCGCAGGTGTCTGAGCTGAAGGGCGACGAACTGGAAAATATTCCACCGGGGCTGCGTGAGTATTTCGAGAAATATCGCCGTGCTCCTGATCGCGCAAAGCCGCGTGGGGGGGAAGTGCAGGGGTCAGGATTTGTGGTTGATTCCACCGGCTTTATGGTCACGAACAATCACGTTATTGCCGACGCCACCGACATTGAAGTCAATTTTGTCGATGGGAAAAAGTTCAAAGCCAAGCTCATTGGGCGTGATCCGCTCACGGATATTGCGGTTCTCAAAATTCAAGGCGGGTCGAAATTCCCATTTGTGAGCTTCGGCGACGACCGGAGCGTGCGGGTTGGCGATTGGGTGTTGGCGGTTGGCAATCCGTTTGGACTGGGCGGCACGGTTACGGCCGGAATAGTTTCGGCGCGGGGCCGCGATGAAGTCGGCGGTGCGCAGTTCACAGACTTTTTGCAGATCGATGCGTCGATCAATCGTGGAAATTCCGGCGGCCCAGCGTTCGACCTTTCCGGGCGCGTGATTGGAATGAACACAGCAATCTTTTCGCCGTCGGGTGGAAGTGTGGGCATCGGATTTGCCATTCCATCAACCACGGTGCAGCGCGTTGTTGCCGAATTGAAGAATGCGGGTTCGGTGACCCGGGGCTGGCTGGGCGTAAAAATCCAGAGCCTGGACGACGATTATGTACAGAGCATGGGGCTGGCAAATACCAATGGGGCGCTTGTCAATGAGGTCGTCGAGGCCAGTCCGGCGGCCAAGGCTGGATTTAAGCATGGCGACGTTGTGCTCAAGATGGATGGACAGTCCATCAAGGACAATCGTGACCTGTCGCGCCGTGTTGCGGCCCTGCAGGTCGGACAGCATGCCAAGTTCACCGTCTGGCGGGACAACCGGGAAAGCACGATCTCGGTCACGATTGCCAAACGGCCAGGCGAGGAAGCGTTGGTAGCCAGCGACGATAATCGCGAAGGCGGGCCGGGCGCCAAGCCTGATGGATTGGGCGAAGCGAAGGTCGCTGCGTTAGGGTTGGATCTGGCAATGATTACGCCGACGATGCGCTCCGATCTGGAATTGAGCAAAGATGCCACGGGTATGCTGATCACCAATATCGACCCGGACAGCGATGCTGCGGAGCGCGGGCTGCAACCTGGTGACCGGATTGTCAAAGTGGGCGCAAACGAAGTGCATTCGATTGCTGACGTGAATTCAGCGATTGCAACGGCCAATGCGCTGAAACGCCCGTCGGTATTGTTGTTTGTCGAAAGAGGCAACAATCAGAAAGTCTTTATTCCGGTCAAGCTGAAGAAAATCGGCTGACGCGGACTTTTATGACCGGGGGGCAGCTTGGCTGCTCCCCGTTCTTTCCCACGGAACCACGGACGGTTTTGAACATGCGCATACTTGTTGTTGAAGATGATAAAGAGGCCGCGGCATACCTGACGCGCGGCTTGAAAGAGAGCGGTCACATTGTTGACCATGCTCCCGATGGCCAGGACGGTTTGCATTTGGCGATGGGTGGGAATTACGATGTTGCCGTCGTCGACCGGATGATGCCGCGCATGGATGGCCTGGCGATGGTGCGCCATATGCGGGACGAAGGTAACAAGACGCCGGTGTTGTTCCTGAGTGCACTGGGCGAGGTTGATGATCGTGTGAAGGGCTTGCGGGCTGGTGGCGATGATTATCTCGCCAAGCCCTATGCCTTCGCTGAACTGCTTGCCCGTGTCGATGCGCTGGCGCGGCGCAACGGGTCGGACGCAGTTGTGACAAAACTGAGCGTAGGCGATCTGGAGCTTGATCTGCTGTCGCGAACGGCCTCACGGGCGGGACAGAAAATCGACCTTCAGCCGCGCGAGTTCCTGTTGCTGGAATATTTGATGCGGCATGCGGGGCAGGTCGTTACCCGCACTATGCTGTTGGAGAATGTCTGGGAGTATCATTTCGATCCGCAAACGAACGTGATCGACGTGCATATCTCGCGGTTGCGCTCAAAGATTGACAAGGGTTACGTCGAACCTTTGTTGCACACCGTCAGAGGCGCTGGATACTCGCTCCGTGCGGCTTCTTGAAGTCTTTCGCACGGCGACGTTCAGGTTGGCATTTGCCTATCTGTGTCTGTTCGGCATGTCGGTGTTGTTTCTCTTGGGATTCATCTACTGGCGTACCACCGGATTTATGGCGACACAGGCAGATGAAACGATCAACGCCGAATTTCAGGGCCTGAACGAGCAATACAAGCGTCGTGGCTGGTTGGGGTTGCGCAGCATTATTGTTGAGCGCTCCACGAGGCCGGGTCAGAGAAGTCTTTATCTTTTGTCAGTGAATGGCCGCACGCTTGCGGGCAATCTACCGCAGTGGCCCACGGATGCGGTGGAGACTGCGCCGCAGTGGATCAACTTCAACTACGAACGCGGAACCGAGGATGACAAGGAGATGCGGCCCGGGCGGGCAATGCACTTTCCATTCGGTGGCGGATTTCGCCTGCTTGTGGGGCGCGATGTCGGCGAGTTGACAGCCATCGAAGGCGCGGTGCGCAGCACCTTGCTGACCGCGCTTGCGATTACGGTCTTTTTTGGAATCGTCGGCGGTGTTTGGATCAGCCGCAATGTGTTACACAGACTTGAACTGATCAATCGTACCAGCCGGGAAATCATGTCCGGCGACCTGACACGGCGCATTCCGGTCCATGGCAGCCGTGACGAGCTGGACGATCTTGCGCAAAACCTGAACAAGATGCTGGAACAGATCGAGCGCCTGATGATGGGCATGCGGGAAGTGGCCGACAATATCGCTCATGACTTGCGAACACCACTCAACCGCTTGCGCAACAAGCTTGAGGGGTCGCTGATGGCAAACGCGCCGCATGAAGAGACCATGCAGGCACTGGAGAGCGCGATCTCTGAAGCTGACGGATTGATTTCGACATTCAATTCCTTGCTCCTGATCGCAGAAGCGGAAACCGGCGCGCATCGCGACACACTGGAACCGGTCGATCTCAGCGAAGTCATTCATGACATTGCCGATCTATACGAGCCAGTGGCGGAAGATCGCGGGATTGCATTGAAGTTTGTTGCCAAATCGCCTGTGATGGTGCGCGGCAATCGTAGTCTGCTTGCGCGGGCGGCGGCCAATTTGGTTGAGAACGCACTCAAATACACGCTGCACAGCGGGGCGGTTACGGTGTCAGCCTGGGTCGATCCGCGTGATCATCTGGCCAAATTTTCAGTCCGCGATACTGGCCCCGGCATTCCTGAAAATGACAAAGAGCGAGTGCTTGACCGGTTTGTCCGCCTGGAGCGCGCCCGCAACACGCCCGGTTCCGGTTTAGGGCTCAGTCTTGTGGCCGCAGTGGCGCGGATGCATGATGCGACGATCAAACTCGATGATGCCAAGCCGGGCTTGCTGGCGACCCTGATATTTCCGCAGATCGAAGAGGGCGAGCCGGAGTCTATTGTGGCGCAAGTCCGGCGCGTTCTTCCCGGACCCAAAAAAGGCCCAGCAGTCCTGCGACCAGGAACACAAGTATGACGGCAAAGCCCGCGCGCTGGCTTTGGGTGGCAGAGGTCACCAGTGCGACAAAGAACGGCGCGGCAAAGGCAGTTGCCTTCCCGGTCAAGGTATAGAGACCATAGACTTCCGAGATCATTTCGTGCGGTGAGATACGTGCCACCATTGTGCGGCTGGATGCCAGTACCGGGCCGACGAAAGCGCCGCCGAGCAATGAAAATGCCAGGCTGATTTGCTCGGGAAATTGCGTAAATCCCAAGGAGCTGAACAGAGCGCCGACATACGGCAAATTTTGATTTCGTAACTCGTCAGTCACAACAAAGAAGAAGAGATACTCGTCTGGCGTTGTGCTGACTGAACCCAGAACGGCGAGGGTAAACATGAATAAACCGATCTGGACGGTTCGTCGTGCGCCGATGAGGTCGTCGACCCAGCCGCCTATGATCGAAGTGAAAATCGGTACTGTCAGAACGACGAGAGCAAAGATGCCGATCTTGGATGTCGACCAACCGAAAATTCCGCTGAGGTAGCCTGCGAGAAACGTGAATACGGCGCTCATGCCGTCGGCATAGATTGCGCGCACGACGAGATATGTCGCGACATTGCGGTAGTGGGCAACCTGGGTGATTGTGCGGCCGAGTTGCGCCAGTCCCTTTCCAACCGCGCCAATGACGGACAGGCCGGAGGGCGGACGATCGACTGTGAACAGAACGAACGGAATGGAAAATAATATGAGCCAGAGCACGGATAGCGGGCCTGACAGGCGCTCGTGGGCAAACGGCTGGTCAATCATACTCAAGATGCCCAGAGTTGGCAGCGCCAACCACACCATGAAAAGCGATACGCTGCCGACATAGTCAAAACTGTAGGCCAGCCCGCTCATGAAGCCGACGTTTCGTGTGTCGGCAACGCTTGGAAGCATTGCGTTGTGATAGACAGCTGCGAACTCCATTGTGACTGCGGCGACGATAATCGCTGCCACACCCAGTTGCAGGTGTCCGGGAGTGACGAACCACAGCGCAAGCATGGCGGGAACTGCAGCCATAGAGAATATTATCAATCCGGGTTTGCGCGGGCCATACGCATCGGCGAGTGCGCCCAGAATGGGGGAGCCGAACGCAATCACCAAGCCGGCGACGGCCTGGGTGTAACCCCAGACAACTTGCCCTTCGACGCTTTCCCCGACGACGTGCTTTTGGAAATAAGACGCAAAGACAAAGATGTTGATGATGACGAAATACGGGCTTGCCGCGAGCTGGTAGAGCACCCAGCCCATCCGGCCGAGAAAGCCATTTCGTACTTCGCCGTGAGAAACCTGAACCGGGGACACACTCATGCGATAACCGTATTTCCTTACTCTCTCATAGACCCTCGCCGCCGCGGTCCATTTGAGTCGATGATTGCGGTCCGGGCTTTAGAGCAGTCCGGTGTGGAAAAAGCAGCACCGAATCATGCGTTTCGAAAATTCACCCGCGCAAAGGGCAAAAACGCAAGCTCAGTGCAGGTTTTTTCCACTCTAACCCACAGAAAATGCACATAAACACTGGCTTTCATGCTGCTGCTTGGCAAAAAACCTAGTGAAAGTCACGCAATTTTGTGGATTGCTTAAGACCTGTCTGCTACATACGCATCATCGCAGACCAGTTTTAGGGCAAAACAAAATGAGCAAATCAGACTTCATTCTCGCCGTAGCCAAAAAGGGCGACCTGCCTAAGGCAGAATCCAAGCGCGTGATCGAACTTGTGTTCGGAACGATCGAGGCCAGCCTCAAAGGGTTGAAGGGCGGCGGCAAGCTTCCGATCGGTAACTTCGGCGTGTTCACCGTTGCCAAGCGTCCGGCGCGCATGGGCCGCAATCCGCGGACCGGCGAAGCCATCAAGATCAAAGCGTCAAAGAAGCTGCGTTTCCGTCCGGCAAAGACTTTGAAAACCGCAGCCGGAATAATTTAAGCGCGTTTCTCAATCATTAGCTGTTCAGGCCCGGACTCATCATCCGGGCTTTTTTCATGTCAGCAGCATTTTGGCCGACGCGACAATCAAGACGGCGGCAAGGACAAAACGCAGCCCGGGGATTGGCAGCAACTTGGTGCCCAGCCAGGTGCCGAGCAAGCCGCCTATGAGTGCCGCCAGTCCCCACAAAGGCAGCGCTGCGGGAAGCGCCTGCACACTAAAGCTGGTGCCTGCCAGGCCTGCAATGGAGTTGACCAGGATAAAGGTTGCGGCGATCCCGGAGGTACGCCTGGTGTTTGTCCAGCGCATGAACAAGAGCAGGGGACTCAGGAAAATTCCGCCGCCCGTGCCGGTGACGCCAGCCAAGAGGCCAAGGCCTGCACCTGTTCCAAGCGCTATAGGAATGTTGGGCGGTTTTGTTGCGCTGTCTCTTTCCGCGGCGTCACGCGCGGTGCGAATGAACTGGATCGCGGCGAGGAGCAATACGGCGCCGACAAGCGGGCGGTAGACAAACGGGGGCACAATCAACAGGCCGCCGGCAAACGCGGCCGGTACGCTGGTTACAATGAAGGGAAGCAGCAAACGCAAATCGTTTTGGCCGGCCCTTGTGTAGCGATATACGGCAAGAGAGGCGACCAAAATGTTCAATGTCAGGGCCGCTGGCCGCATGACCTCGGGAGCAAGGCCGAAGAGGGCCATAGAGGCAAGATAACCCGATGCGCCCGCGTGGCCCACCGACGAATAGAGCACCGCAGCGGTGAAAATGAGGGCGGTGAGAAATAGGTCGTCGAGCGCTGGCATAGGTCCTGGGATGCTTAGCGAAGAATGGTCGCGCGCGAAGTTTGTTCGCGCGCGCGTTTCCGGCGGTGCAGAGTTAGTTCGCCGGCGGTGTTGGTGGTACAACTGGCGCTGGAGTTGCCGGTGTGCTGGGCAAAACAATATCTGCCGGCATGTCGATACCGGGCGCCGCGCCGGGGACATCAACCGGTGCTGGGGTGGGCGGGGACGTATTGCTGGAGAACATGTCGGCCAGAACTTGCCATTTGCCATCTTGCTTGCGCCAAGTGACGATGGATTTACCGATGTCCGTTACCTGTGTTGCGCCTTCGCCGGTGATGAATTTGTATGTTCCCACTTCGACGGCAAGGTCACCAGATTTGGCGAAAGTGAATTTTTCAGTTTCGAAAGTCAGCGCCATTCCCGGGATGTTGACAAAGCCGTTCCAGGCTTGCTCAAGCGCTGGTCGTCCAACAGTCTTTGGCGAGTTGGGCGGCAACATCTGACCGTCTTCGGCGTAAAGTTCCGAAATCGCTTTGGCGTTTTTGGCGACGATAAGTTCCTGCCATTTCTTGTTGGTTTCGGTGATCGCGGCTTCGTCGGCGCTGGTCGATCCGCTGCCGCCACAAGCGGTGAGAAAGAGCGAGGCGCCTGTCAGCACAATGACAGCGGCAAAATTGGATAGTTTCATCAGGGAACTCCAGAATGGTGATCATTGGCGGTTGGTCGCAGCCCCGCTTTGGGGTGTGACTGGGATGTTGGTCGGAGTGAGAGGATTTGAACCTCCGGCCCCTGCCTCCCGAAAGCAGTGCTCTACCAGGCTGAGCTACACTCCGAATACCAGACTTTGTACGGATGCGATTTGTCGCATCCACCGGCAGCAACGTGCTGCCTTGCGGGCAAGCGCGGACTTATACAGGCTGGTCAGGTGAGGGGCAAGACGGGCAAAGTGCCTCCAGAACGATTTTGAGGGGACTGCCATGCGCTATGTGATGATCGGTTTCGCAGGGTTGATTGTGATAGCCGCGGTTTATCTTCTGGCGTGGCCGGTACGGATCGAGCCTGTCGTTGTGACCGTGGGACCCAATCCCGGTTTCAATGGTCCCTTTGCGCGCAACGATGCTTTGCGCCAGGTGCGTTGGTTGGGTGACGCCATCGGGCCGGGTCCGGAAGACGTGAGCATCAAAGATGGCTATGCCTATACCGGGCTTGAGGATGGGCGGATTGTCCGTGTCCGGATTGATGGTCAGACGTCAACGGGTCCGGCGCCGATTTCGCCGGTAGTGCCGGGTGGGACGCCGATAGCGGCTCCGATTGGCGTTGAGGTCGTGGCCACGTCGGCTGGTGGGCGGCCCCTGGGACTGCAGCATGATCCCTATGGCAACATTGTCGTCGCGGATGCGCGCAAGGGGTTGTTGGCGTTCGACAAGACGGGCCGCGAATTTCCCATTGCCTCACGTTATCAGAACCAACCTTTGAGATTTGTCGATGATTTGGACATCGGCAAAACCGGGACGATTTTTTTCAGTGATGCCTCGCAACGCTTCGGTTTTGAAGATTACATGCTGGACTTCTTTGAGGGCCAGACGACCGGACGTCTGTTTTCGTTTGAGCCGGCGACAGGACAGTTGCAAGAGCGTCTGACGGGGCTGGCATTTGCCAATGGTGTAGCACTTGGTCCGGATGAAGACTATGTGCTGGTCAATGAAACGGCAGCGCACAGGATTTCGCGGCTGTGGCTGAAGGGCGCCAAGGCCGGACAATCGGACCGCTTCATCGAAAATCTGCCGGGCTATCCCGACAATCTGTCGTTCAATGGGCGCGACCTGTTCTGGGTGGCGCTGGCGGGACCGCGGATCAAGGGGCTGGAGGAGACGATGGGCAGTCCCTTCCTGCGCAAGGTGATCTACCGCCTGCAGATGCTGGGCCTGATGCCGCAAACGGCTCCAGAACTCTATGGCTGTATTATAGCCGTCAATCTGCAAGGGCAGGTGGTAGCGACGCTGCAGGATCCGGGCGGGGTCAAGATCCACACCATTACCAGCGTGAACGAGAAGGACGGATTGCTTTACCTGGGCTCGTTGCAGACGGACAGGATCGCGACGATCCCTGTTCCTGCCTATCTTTTGGCGCCACGCTAAACATCCGATTTTGGCCCATTGCCTTGGGCGTGCCGGGCCATTATGTTCCCGCGCCTTAAAGCATTGGCCACGCTCGATTCCGGCCATTGGGGTATAGCCAAGTGGTAAGGCAGCGGATTTTGATTCCGCCATTCCTAGGTTCGAATCCTAGTACCCCAGCCAGGCCGAATGCGTGGTACGGTTTACCATCAGGTCGAATGGCGAAAGCATTGAATATACAAGCTTTTTCCCTTCGAGCTTGAAGTTCGACAGGGCAAATGCAAGCAATTGGCGCTTTTGATCGATTGTCGTACGCTTGAAAATGTCGGCCTCTCGTGAAGCTACGGAAGTCAACTTTTCCTGCGATGTTCTGAATGCGTTGTCGTCGTTTTGATTATGTTCAAACTGCGTTGCGATCTCGTTTTAGAGGTCCTTCAACTCGAGCGCTTTTTTGTCGTATTCGTCCTGTGTAATCCGCTCACACACTTGACCGGTAGAGTTCAGCGAGCGCGCACGCCATCCCGATTGCCCGGCGCGATTAGCCGACGTTACTGGAGCTTTTCGAGAAAGTCGTCTGCCTCAGCGAGTATTGCCTTCTGCCGTTCCGACGGCCACCCCGCAAGGGTTCGATATGGCATCGCAAGCCGAGGGTTATTCGCCAGCCGATCTTTCTGACGGATCAGGAAGGCCCAGTAGAGATAGTTGAACGGGCATGCCTTCGGACCCGTCTTCTGCTTCACGTTGTAGGCGCAGCCCGAACAAAAGTCCGACATTCGGTCGATATAGGCGCCAGAAGCTGCGTAGGGCTTGGAAGCCATTTGTCCACCGTCCGCGAAAACGGCCATTCCAAGCGTGTTGGGCATCTCGACCCACTCGAGCGCATCTGCGTAGACGGCGAGATACCAGCGCTCGATTTCGCGCGGCGCGACGCCGGCGAGCAGGGCAAAATTGCCTGTCACCATCAATCGTTGAATATGATGTGAATAGGCATATCGCGCCGTGCCCCCGATCGCTTCGCGTAGACACCGCATAGAAGTGTCGCCGGTCCAGTAAAAAGTCGGCAATTTACGTGTCGCCTGGAGGGCGTTTCGTCCCGCGTATTCCGGCATCAAGGTCCAATAGACTCCGCGCACATATTCGCGCCAACCTAATATCTGACGCACAAAGCCCTCGACAGAGTTGAGCGGCGCGGCCCCCGAGCGCCAGGCGGCTTCGGCCGCCCGGCAGACTTCGCTGGGGGAGAGCAGCCCAAGGTTTAACGCCGGTGCCAGGAGCGAGTGGAACAAGAACGGCGCGCCTGCCTTCATGGCGTCTTGGTAATCGCCGAAACGCGGTAGGCCAACAGCGATGAAATTCTCCAGCGCACGTAACGCATCGTGGCGATTTACCGGCCAACCAAATTCTTCAAGCCCACCGAAGTGATCACTGAAGCGCTGCGCGACCAGTGCCATCACCTCACGCGTCGTTTCGTCTGGTGCGAAGCGAATCCGGTCGGGGGGAATGATGGACGCTGCCAGTGGCTTGCGATTTTCCGAATCGAAATTCCATTCTCCGCCTACCGGCCGATTGCCCTCCATCAGGATTGCGTGCTCTCGCCGCATCTCGCGATAGAAATGCTCCATCCGCCATGTTCGACGATTTCGCGCCCACAGGGCGAAGCGGGAGCGACTTGCGAAGAATCGGTTGTCGGCGCGCACATCCACCGGCCGACCCGTCAAGGCTTCCCAGCCTTCGACCATCGCCTGCACACGCCACTCTCCAGGCTCGGTCACAACCAAGCAGTCAGGCGCGTGCCTAGCTACCGCGCGTTGGATTTCGGTCGTCAGATCGCCGCTATTGTTAGACGCATCGAGCTTTACATAGTCGACTGTCACTCCTCGTTGACGCAGTTCGTCCGCGAAGTGGCGCATCGCAGACAGAACCAACACAATCTTCTGCTTGTGATGCCGGACGTAGGTGTTTTCTTCCATCACCTCCATCATCAGCACGATGTCTTGCGCAGGATCGTGGCCTGCGAGTGCAGACATGTCGAACGAAAGCTGATCGCCCAGAATGATCCGCAGTGCGCTCATCACGTTTCCCGCTGCAGCGTCGGAACGCTCGGGGTCGTGGCGTTTCGACAGCGTTGCGAGCAATACTTCACATTCTCCCAATCCCGAGCCCATTTCTTGCGCCAAGTGAAAGGGCGGTTACAGTGTGCGCAGGGCTTGGTCGGAAGCTGCGACCTTGGACGCATCTTGGCCATAGAACTTTCAGGGTGCGGATTGCCTTAGCCGGTGGCGGCCATCAATTGACCAACACGGGGGCTTCATGAACGTAAGTCGCATCATCGATCTGTCGAATGAGGAAATCAGCAACATCCTTGCGCGAAATAATCCCATTCCGCCACTGTGCGGGCTTGCGAAAGACTTGGTAGCGCCCCGTTCGCTGCCCGCCGGTCAGTACGCCGGGTCGCGCGATCGTCCAATCGAGTGCACTCTCCTTGACCAGCTGCTCCTGCCGGGTTTTGTCGTCATAGGCATGGCCGAACACTAGCTGAAACGGCAGTCTCTGAAGACAATTGATGCTTGCGCGGCTATCACCGGCGCCAAAGCCAGTGACACAAATCAGGCGCTTGACCCCTTGGGCTTTCATGGCCGCAATCAGCACGCGCGTCGCATCGGAAAAGAGATGTACGGGCCGGAACAACTCGCCCAGGCCGACGCCAAGTGTTACGATCACGCTGTCGACCCCGGAGAGCGCGGCGTTCACGTCTCGCGGGCTGAGCGCGTCGCCCTGCACTTTTTCCAGTTTCGGATTTGAAAGACCGATCGCGGCTGCGGACCGCGCCAGAGCGCGAACGTTATGTCCTGCCTCAAGCGCTTGGCGGGTCGTTTCCAAACCAATGCCCTTACTCGCGCCTATAATCAGTACCTGCACGATCCAATCTCAAGATGAGTTCAGCGAATGATCCGTCGGGTGAAAAAATTCAAAAGGTCCGAGTTATTGAGAGTGGACTAATCCCACTGGGCCAGCTTTCGAGGGGCAGCAACTGCCCTTCGACAGACCGATGGGTGAACGGCCACCGTCAACTCCTATTCGTGCTCGCCATCTTTGTGGCGACCAAAACTCCGGACAAATAACTGAGGCTTTTTTGCCGCGGTCGTAAGGGTTGCGACCGTAATCGCTACGGCTCCTATCAAAACAGAGTGCCCAATCACGCTTGCGGCAGCGAACGTGTAGCTTCCGATGGCAACTGAAGCGCTAGCTGCCCACATCAAACCCAACGCTTGCAAAACATAGTGCCGAATGGCGACATCGGGAATGTTACGAAGTGGGCTAACTTCGTGATTAAATATAAAATTCCACGCATACACGACGTAGCTGCTGAGTCTTGCGATCATGAGTGTGCGACCTTCTGTTTCATTGGAAACTTTTTCGTTGGTTGTGCCCGGTCATATTCTGGAAAATTAAGCTCGGCACAAAATGTGATACGTCTCCCTCGACCAAGGGGATCTGCGACAAAATCACAATGTCTCTTGCGGCCTCCGGCCGAGGCCTTGGAGTTCGATCTTTCATCGCGTCCAGCGATCATTGCGCACTGCCGCGAAAGCCCCGCTGTTAACGTTCCCGGACGCGGTTCCTGAACGTTGGAGGCGGAACAATTGGACCACTGGCGCCGGGAGATGAAGCTGCATTACTGCACATTTTGAATGCTTCGAGGGCCTGAGATCGCGCGCGAACGTGGTCGACGATGGGGGGGGCATACCCGAGGGATGTAAAGTTGGATGCGGTCCAGGGGCGGTGAATGTGTTTTGTATCTACCCCTGCCAGCTCCGGAACCCAATTCCGCACGTATCTTCCATCCGGATCGAATTTTTCTCCCTGGATCATAGGATTGAAGATACGAAAAAACGGCGCTGCGTCAGCTCCTGAACCGGCGACCCATTGCCAACTTGCTGAATTGTTCGCGAGATCCGCATCCAGCAGCGTGTCCCAGAACCAGCGCGCACCGTGCTGCCATGGGATCAGCAGGTGTTTGACCAGGAACGACGCGGTGATCATGCGCACACGATTGTGCATGTACCCTGTGGCCCACAATTCACGCATGCCCGCATCGACGATCGGATAACCGGTGCGGCCGCTTGACCAGGCTTTAAATCTCTTTTCGCAATCAACCCAAGGAAATCGGTCGAATGCGGGATTGAGATTTCGTTCTGTCATTTGCGGAAAGTGATACAGCAGGTGATACGCGAACTCGCGCCAGCCAATCTCGGTCAGAAATTTCGTTGCGTGCGTTTCGACTCCATCATTACGGTCCATCGACGCTGCAAGCGCATGCCAGATTTGGCGCGGTCCGATCTCGCCCCAGTGCAGATGGGGCGACAATCGAGAGGTGCCTGCCATGTCGGGGCGATCGCGATTGGCGGCGTAGCCGTCGAGCGCCAGGTCAAGGAAGTTGACCATCGTTTGGTGCGCGCCGTGCTCGCCCGGTCGCCATGAGGATGCAAAGCCCTTCGTCCAGTCTGGCTTCGCCGGGAGCAATTGCCACGCTCGAATTGCATCGCTTTGAGGCCAAGCCGATGGCGCTCGCATTTCTCTTGGCGCGAGGAGAAGCGGCTCGTTCCTATAGCGACTGGAAAGGGAGCGCCAAAACGGCGTGAACACTCTGTACGGACTGTCACTTCCCATTTTGACCGTCCACGGTTCGGCGAGCAGCGAGGCATTGAAGCTGTGAGTGGATACCGAGTTCGCAGCGAGTGCCGCCTTGATCTGTGCGTCGCGGGCAATTGCATACGGTTCATACAGCCGATTCCAATAGACCGCTTCGGCGTTTGTTTCAGCCGCCACACTTGCGATGACCGCTTCAGCTGCTCCTTTTCGAACGATCAATTTGCTCCCACGCGCTTCAAGATCAGCGGCTAGAGACTGCAGGCTGTGGTGCAGCCACCAACGCGAAGCGCCCCCAAGCTTCCATATGCCTGAGATCACGTCGTCTAAGACAAAGAGAGGAATGATCGGTCCGACCTTCAACGCTTGCACGAGGGCCGGATTGTCGGCCAGACGCAGGTCTTGCCGAAACCAGACGATGATCGGACGCGGATGCATGGCCGTCTGACGCGTCACCATCGGGCCCTAACGCGGCCTAACCGCAACAGCAACTTCATTGCGCCGGAAGAACGGCAACGTCCATGGCGGGTCGTAGAGCCATGTGACGGGCACGCCGGTGGGCGTCCATTTTGATGATGCCAAGATCCGCAACAAATCGGCGGTTTTTTTGGCGACGGCTTCCGCGCTACGGCTGTTGGAGAAGCGCAAGACGGCCGTCGTCTCTCCGGGAACTTCGACGATCTCAACGGCGGGATTATTCGGCTTTGGTAGTGTATCGCGCGTGTATTTGGAGGGCATGTAGAACCTCACGCGCCATTTGCCGCTGCCATCGCGCGATTGTGAGACGGGCGCCGTCATCGCGATGCTCTCGCTTTTTGCCGCCTGCTGCGACACCGGCGCTGTCATCGCGATCGATGTGCGCGACGTGTTGTTGCCGAAAATGAAATCGGCGAGCAAGCGGAATCCGGCGGAGCGGGCGTCCTCTTCGTCGCCAGCGACCACGACTTCGGCCGCAAGCCGCTTGCCATACTGCCGGATTTCCAGCACGCCGACTTTGTCGACGACGTTGAACCTAGGCTCTTCGGTGTCGGCACGCACGGTCGGTGTGATGGCCAAACCTATCGTCAATCCAAGGCCGTACAGAATTTTTCGCATCGAACTGTCCTCAAGCTGGAAAAAGGAATGACGCCCCAGCGGATTTCGCGGAGGCGTCACGCCGAGGTCCCGCAGCGACTTAGCTGGCGGGCAGGAGAACTTTGTCGATGACGTGGATGACGCCGTTCGATGCTTTCACGTCGGCAGCCGTCACCGTTGCATTGTTAATCTTCACACCCTTCATGCCGTCGATGGCAAGCGTGCCGCCTTGGAGTGTTGCTGGCGAGGTGAGAGTCTTTCCGACGAGTGCTGACGACTCGATCTTCGCCGGGATTACATGGTAGGTGAGGATCGCTGTCAGCTTTGCCTTGTTCTCAGGCTTCAGCAGATTCTCGAGTGTGCCAGCGGGAAGCGCCGCAAACGCTGCGTTGGTTGGCGCGAAAACCGTGAACGGACCTTTGCCATTCAACGCGTCCACAAGACCTGCGGCGTTGATGGCGGCGACAAGCGTCGAGAAGTCGGGATTGGACGCCGCAACATCCACTACTGTCCCTGCCGGTTTGTACATGCCACCTGCGTTTGCAACGCCTGTGAACGTCATCGGTGCGAGGACGGCGATGGCCATCATCATTGATCGGAAAAACATGGTTCGAACTCTCTCTATCGTTAAATGGACACACATCAAGTTGAATGAGACACAAACGGTTGCTTTTGATATGCGTGAAAGTATACGCGCTCGTTTGCAGAGCGGATCACTGCGGCACGTCGATTGCCAACCGTGGAACATTACAGCTGTGCAACGTCGTTTTTTTCGGCAGTCGATGGATTGACTTGAACATCCCGAGCACTAGCTTATGAGTCATCCCATTCGCGGCAAGAAGCGCAGCGATGCAAAGCAGAAGGCTTGAGTGGACCGGTGTCGGGAGGGACAAAGCAGCTGGCGCTCGTCATCGGTGCCCACGGCGGGATAGGCAGGGCTGTCGCAGATCGGCTGCGTACCAACGACATTGACTGCGATGTCATCGGCTTTACGCGCGAAAGCGTGCCGCCGATCGACCTGAAATCCGAAACAAGCATCGAAAACGCAGCGCGGTTCGTTTCCGAGCAGGTCGCCGAGATTCGCTTGGTCTTCGTTGCCACAGGCTTCCTCCACGACGAAGCGTTCGTGCCGGAACGCGGCCTGCGCCATTTGAACCGCGAGCATATGCTCAAGTCGTTCGAGATCAACGCGGTCGGACCAGCGTTGATCATGAAGCATTTCTTGCCGTTGTTGCCGCGCGCCGGGAGGTCCGTGTTCGCGGTGCTGTCGGCCAAAGTGGGCAGCATCGGTGACAACAGGTTGGGTGGATGGCACAGCTATCGGGCGTCGAAAGCCGCGCTCAATCAATTGGTGCGCACCTCGGCGATCGAACTTAAGCGCACGAAGCCCGAGGCCATTTGTGTCGCACTGCATCCCGGCACGACGGACTCCCGACTTTCGGCGCCATTCGCAAAGGCGGGGCTAGACACTCAGCCGCCCGCCGTGGTTGCCGAGCGATTGGTTGCGGTGCTGCGCGCACTGTCGCAGAAAGATAGCGGATCATTTCGCGATTACAGTGGCGCGACAATTCCCTGGTGATGTGATCCGACCGGCGCAGGTGTTGCGTATACACTCCGTATCGCCACTCCCACAACATCGGGACTCCTCATGAATGCCATCACGCCTGCCCGTGACTTTAATTCCGCCGTTTCTGCCGCGGCGCCGTTGCGCCCTTCGCGCGCCGAGGCTGAAGCTGCCGTCGAAACCCTTTTGCGTTGGACGGGAGACAACCCGCTCCGCGAAGGATTGCGCGACACGCCGGCGCGAGTCGCGCGTGCGTTCGAGGATTGGTTCTCCGGCTATGCCACGGATCCGGAGGACTATCTGACGCGCACTTTCGAAGAGGTCGAAGGCTATGACGAGATGGTCGTCCTGCGCGGGATTCGTTTCGAATCGCATTGCGAACATCATTTGGCGCCGATCATCGGGCATGCGCACGTTGGGTATCTGCCGTCGAACCGCGTGGTCGGAATCTCGAAGTTGGCGCGCGTTGTGGACGGCTATGCGCGCCGCCTCCAAGTTCAGGAGAAAATGACGGCTCAGATCGCCAATTGCATTCAAAAGGTCCTGGTGCCGCGCGGCGTAGCGGTGGTCATCGAAGCGGCGCATCAGTGCATGACGACGCGCGGAGTGCACAAGCCGGGTGTCGGCATGGTGACGAGCACGATGCTGGGCGCCTTCCGCGAAGATCCGATGTCGCGGCGCGAGTTCTTGGCCGTGATCGGAAATCTCTCTTCACATCAGGAGGCTTGAGTATCATGACGAACCGACTGCTTGCGGTCATGATTGTAAAATCGCTTCCAACCTACTCCACTATCTGGTGATGCCAAATCATTGATAGGTCAGTCGGATCGAGTGTTTTAGAGGGGTCACGGTTGGGCGAGAAACGCGATCCGCTGAACTCATCTATTTTGTAACGAACGCAACACGTTAGATCGTTTGAAGGGTGGGGTCGAAGTTAGGCGAGATTTAGCAAACTCACTCCCTGGGAAGAGAGATGTGCGGATCACCGCCGGACCCCATCAATCTTCCCCCGGCCCTGGCCGGCAAAGTCCGCAGGTTTACCATGCTTCGAGGATCTAATCGGTCGCACCGTCCGTTACAGTGTATTCCTGTTCTGCGTTCAAACTGGGCCTGCGATGACGATGCGTACCCGACTGACTTGGATCGTGCTCGCCGTGGCCGCCCTTGTGGCGCTTGCCCTCGTGTACCGGAGCCTGACGCAGATACCTCGCGTGGAGGTGTTGGCGGTGGAAGCTGGCCCCATCGAACGGGTACTGGCAGCGGTCGGGCGCGTAAAGGCCGAGGATCGCGTGTCGGTGTTTCCAAGGACCGCAGGTCTCATCATGCGCCTTCCGAAGGATGAAGGAGACATGGTGCGAACCGGCGACGTGCTGGGCGAGATCGATGCAAGCCAGTCACGGGCAATTTTGAAGCAGCGACAGGCCTCCGCGGCCAGCCAGCGCCGGCAGCTGGCACAGTCCGAGCGCGAGTTCGCGCGCGCGCAATCACTCCTCGACAAGGGATTCACCACGAAGGCCGCCTACGAATCCGCCCGTCTCCTGGTCCAGCGCGACCGGGAAGAAATCCTGAGGCTCGAGGCCGCAGAGCTCGAAGCGAAAATCCGCCTTGAAGACTTCATCATCCGCGCGCCGATGGATGGCCGCATTGTGCTGCGTCCGGTCGATGCCGGACAGGTCGTGACGCTCACGACCCAGGTCTTCGAGCTTGTTTCGCAATCTCAGCCGGAAGTGGAAACAGAAGTCGATGAAACACTCGCCGGCGCGATCAGGCTTGGCATGGACGCACTGATTGCTCCCGCCGGCATGGAGGGCAAGGCGTTCACGGGCAAGGTCACGTTCGTATCGCCGCGCGTCGAGCCCACGACCGGCGGACGGAAGATCCGCTTTTCATTCGAAGGCTACCCGAAGGATGTTCCCACGGGTCTTTCGGCGGACGTGAACATCTCGGTCGAGAAGCGGGAGAGCGCGATTGCCATTCCGCGTGCGGCCATCGGCGACGCCAGTCGCGCGCCCTATGTGATGCTGGTCCGCGCGGGCAAGCTCGTCCGCCAGGACATTTCGTTTGTCGACTGGCCGGCAGAGCGCGTGATCGTGACGACGGGTCTCAAGGCCGGCGATCAGCTGGTACTAGATCCGCTGAAGCTCAAGGCTGGCAGTGAAGTGTCGGCCATTCCTGCACCGGCTAAGAACTGATCACGGGCCCCCCATGATGTTCAGCATCAAGGTCGCCTGGCGCTACTTGACAAGCAACAGGACGCAAACTGCCCTTCTGCTTGGCGGCGTGGCGATCGGCGTTCTCGTCTTCGTCTTCATGACGGCGCTCATCGGCGGCCTGAGACTGTTCCTCATTGCCCAGACGACCGGCAGCATTGCACATGTCACGCTCGAACCACCGGATCGCATTGCACGGGAAATCTCCGGCGAAGGAGGCAGCGACACCACTCGCCTCGTCGCCCGCGAAACCTCGACAACCCAGCGCAAGCAGATATTCGCGTGGCAATCCGTCCTCGACATTGTCGAGCGTACGCCCGGAGTCCGCGTGGCCTCGCCGCAGATCAATGGGAATGCGTTCCTGATCAAGGGACAGGCGACCTCGCCGGTACTCATGAACTGCCTGCGCCCCGACCGCCTTGATGCCATCTCGGCCATCACGCCGAAGATCATACGCGGCGAGGCACAGCTGAACATCGATGGCATCCTGATTGGCGAGAAGCTTGCAAACAATCTGGGCTTGCGCATCGGGCAGCCCGTCGTCGTGCGGACTGATCGGGGGCGCGAGCGCACGCTGACCGTGCGGGCCATCTACAAGACAGGGATCGGCTCTCTCGACGAGCGGGTGGCCTTCGTGAATATCCAGTTGGCCCGGACGCTGCTGGATCTCCCGCAGGGGATCTCGCAGATCGAGATCAAGGCCGATGACGTCAACGCCGCTCCGGCGATCGCCGATGCCCTCACGCGCGCCACCTCGCTCAAGGCGACAAGCTGGGTCGAACGCAACGCCCAGCTCTTCGTCGCGCTCAACAGCCAGGCCCAGACCGGCAACCTCATCCAGATCTTCAGCCTGATCACTATCGTCATCGGCGTGTCCAGCGCGCTGCTGCTGACGACCTACCGCCGGCGGGGCGAGATCGCGATCATGCGCTCCATGGGCGTGTCCCGCGCCTTCATCGTCACGATTTTCATCCTGCAGGGACTGTTCATCGGCCTGCTGGGTGCAGGCCTCGGCGCATGGGCCGGATACGGCTTCTGCACGTTCCTGGCCGACATCTCGCGCCGCTCGGATGGTTCGGCCTTCCCCATTGATCCCGCCCAGGGCGGATACCTGGCGGTGATCGTGCTCACGACGCTGGGCAGCGTCCTTGCAGCAATCCTGCCAGCGCGGGCCGCGTCGAAAGTGGACCCGGTGGAAGTGCTGAACCAATGACAGGCGACCTCTACCAAGTTCGTAATCTCGTCAAGGATTATGGAACGGGAGACCTGCGCACACGCGTGCTGAAAGATCTGTCCTTCGACCTGACGAAGGGTGAATTCGTGGCCCTCGAAGGCCCCAGCGGTTCAGGCAAGAGCACGCTGCTGTCGATCCTCGGCACCTTGCTCGAGCCCACAAGCGGCACGCTTGAGATGCTGAACCAGAACCTCGTGCACCTCGACGAACAGAAGCTGACGAGTTTCAGGAACCGCCACATCGGATTCGTGTTCCAGTTCCACCATTTGCTGCCCGACTTCACGGCAATGGAGAACGTGCTGTTTCCCGCGGCAGCCAGCGAAGGCGGCGAAACAAGGGTCATGCGGGACCGTGCCAACCAGTTGCTCGACAGGGTTGGCCTGTCCGACCGGCGCGATTTCCGCACGCCGAAACTGTCGGGAGGCCAGAAGCAGCGCGTGGCAATCGCACGTGCACTGATGAACCGCCCGGCCCTTGTTCTTGCGGACGAACCCACGGGAAACCTCGACCGGCAGACGGCAGACCAGGTCCTCGCCCTGCTGCGCGACATGAACCGCGAAGACCAGACCACGTTCCTGATCTCGACGCATGACCAACACGTGGCGGCAGTCTGCGACCGGAAGTTGCTCGTGGTCGATGGCAGGCTGCAACCGGCTGCAGAACCTGCCGCGTCAGACAACAGTTCCGAATAGGCGCCCGATACAAGCGGTCAGTGCCATCGCCAGCGCACCCCAGAACGTCACGCGCGTCGTGGCCCGAACAATATCGGCGCCTCCGGCCTGCGCCCCGACCGCACCAAGGACGGCAAGGAAACAGAGCGACGCCAGCGAGACGACGGGGACCAGCCACGCAGAGAATGACACGATGACCATCACGAGTGGCATCGCCGCTCCCACGGCGAAGGTGGCGGTAGAGGTGAATGCCGCTTGCACCGGCCGCGCCGGCCACCTGTCTGGCCAGCCCCGGCTCCACCCCGCGGCTGACATAGATGCCCGTCAACTCTCCAAGTTCGAACTCCGCGCCTTGCGCCAACGCAACCCGGATGGCTCACCTCCAGTTGCCTTACCTTTCTCCAGAAGGGGTGACGTCTTACTCAACGCGCGCCACCTGTCCGGACGGGGCCTCCGGCGTGTGGTCAGGGTGTAATTACGGTGACAGTTAATAACTGTCACCGTAATCTACGATTTTTGCAATTGCACTCGCCCGTCACCACGCGGCGTCGGCATCTTCGTCAAGCGCCGCGGCGACGAAGGCCGCAGGATTCGTGCAGAACTCTCACGTCAGTTTGAAATGCTCGGTTTGTTCAACCGTTGTGGAGACAAGGTTGTTCTTCGACAGGAGAAGCAGCTGAGCAGTCGGATAGGCCATCAGCACCGGGGCGTGCGTCGCCATAATCACCTGACATCGCCCTTGGTGTTCCATCCGTCGCAGCAGTCGGAGAAACAGGACTTGCCGCCGCCGGCATCGTCGTAACCAGCCATCGAGCAACGTCGACTTTCCTGTCCCATTCTCGCTGACAATGATCGTGATCGGTTTCTCGAAATCGAACGCAAACCCCGAACGAAACAGCGGCAGACAAGAGGGATAGGCCGTGCGGTCAGTCACGCGCGCCTCATCCAGCCATATCCGCTTGAGATAGGGAGCCGGCAAGTTGATGGGACGCTGTTTTCGGCTCATTCGGCTCGCCTTGCCCGAGTGCGCGCCGACACACGTCGGCGCGCTACGCGGCGCTAGACTCTCTCAATAATGATCGCGGGGGCCATGCCGCCGGCGGCGCACATGGTGACGAGGCCGCGCTTGAGGTTGCGGCGTTCCAGTTCGTCGAGCACGGTGCCGATCAGGATCGAGCCGGTGGCGCCGATGGGATGCCCTAAGGCCATGGCGCCGCCGTTGACGTTGACTTTGGCGCGGTCGAGCTTCAGGTCGCGGATGAATTTTTCGGCGACGACGGCGAAGGCTTCGTTGATTTCGAAGAGATCGATGTCGTCGAGTGTCAAGCCCGCTTTTTCCAACACTTTCCGGGCGGCGGGCACGGGCGCGTTGAGCATCAGGGTTGGGCTGTCACCCATGTTTGCCCAGGCGACGATGCGGGCGCGGGGTTTCAGCCCGTGCTTTTTTGCGTAGGCGCCCGAGGTCAGCAACAGCGCCGCAGCGCCATCGACGACGCCCGACGAATTGCCGGCGTGGTGGACGTGCTTGATCTTGAGATCGGGATAGTTTTGGCGGACGAGGCCGCCCAGGGTGGTGCCGGCTTTGTCGAACGGAAATTCGGCCATGGCTTCGAAGGCGGGCTTGAGCGAGGACAGGCCTTCCATCGTCGTCTGGGGCCTTGGGAATTCTTCGTGGTCAAGGGCAAGAGTGCCGTCTTCCTTCATGACCGGTACGACGCTCTTCTTGAAATGCCCGCCCTTGATGGCGGCGTCGGCGCGTTGCTGACTGACCAATGCCAGTTCGTCCAGCGCCTGGCGCGGGATGTTTTCCAAGGTGGCGATCGCGTCGGCGCAGACGCCCTGATGCGTTTGCGGGTGGCGGGCGCGCAGGCGAAGATTTCCCGCATCCATCAGCGTTACCTCACCGCTGGGATCGCGCAGCGAGCTTGTGTAGGACATCATTTCGGTGCCGCCCGCGATGACGACGTCTTCCATGCCGGAGATGATCGAGGCGGCCGCGATGTTGACGGCGGTTATGCCCGAGCCGCAGAAGCGGTCGAGCGTCATGCCGCTGGCCTTGACGGAGTAGCCCGCGTCCAAGGCTGCCATGCGGCCCATGTCCATCGCCTGTTTGCCGCGTTGGGTCGAGGTTCCCCAAACTATGTCGTCGACATCGTCGGTGTTGAGGTCGTTGCGTTTGGCGATAGCCTTCAACACGGTGGCTGCGAGTTGTTGCGGGTGGATTTCAGCCAGTGCGCCTTTGCCGATTTTTCCAACGCCGCGCGGGGTGCGGCAGGCATCGATGATGTAAGCGTCAGCCATGTCAGTTAATCCTCAATGTTTGGGTCGAGTTAACTTCGCTGACGGCGGGTGGTGAGTCAATTGGAGGTTCTGAGAGCGCTGTTCCTGGGAGCGCCGGCATCCTGCCGGCACTTACTTTTTCACTTCAACAAAGGGCGGTCTGGAAGCCCGCGCTCCCGGGAAGAGCGTGCCCTGGGGTGGTCCGGTCGCTCCATGCGCTTGAGAACCGCCAATCTTCCGGCCACTTCTGGAGCGGTGAGCAGGGCCTCACGGTGTCCCCGGTCGAGTGCGGATTCGATGCGAGCGCCCTTCCTGGGAGCGCCGGCATCCTGCAGGCACTTAACGGAGCGGAAGACAACAGAGCCTGCTAGTAAGCCGACGGTTGCAGGATGATCCTGCCGGTAAACGACTTGACTTTTCCGCCTATTAGTATATATGGTTGTCTAGTCAACCAGGTGCAGGTATGGGAAAAGTCGCAGAAGTCGGGGCGTTCGAAGCCAAAACAAAATTCTCAGCCTTGCTCGACCGCGTAGCAAAGGGGGAAGAAATCGTTATCACGCGCAAAGGCATGGCGGTCGCCAAACTCGTGCGCTTCGAGCGAGAGCCGTCGGTGGCTGATCGTCGAGCGGCGATCGAACGAATCTCGCGCCTGGCCGACCTGCACACTTTGGGCGGCATGTCCTGGAAGGAGCTTCGCGACACCGGACGAAAATACTGATGGCCTTCGTCATCGACGCGTCTGCCGCGCTCGCCTGGTTCTTCGCCGACGAGCGCACCCAAGAAACCGATGTATTGTTGCTGAGCCTTGAGCGGGACGTCGCCGTCGTACCGGGGATCTGGCCAGCTGAGATGGCGAACGCCCTCGTGGTGGCCGAGCGGCGCGGACGCATTTCGCAAGCCACTGTCACGCAGTATCTTTTGGATATCGCGGTGTTGCCGTTCCGCGTTGAGCGCGCTCTTGCGCCCGACGATATGGCTGGTGTCATCGACCTTGCAAGGCGCCATGCGTTGACCGCCTATAATGCGTCGTATCTCGATGTCGCGCTGCGTCTCAACCTCCCGCTTGCCACCCGCGACGCCGATCTAGCCGCCGCCGCCAAAGGTCAGGGCGTCGAACTGTTGCTTTGAGCACCCCCCATGATTTCAGGGGACATGTCACCGTTCGATGCCGGCGATTGCTCGCGCGCTCCCAGGAATTTTTACTGCGTCTTCGTTACTGTGCAGGACGAGATCCCGAGTTTTGCGAAGCTGGGGTCGCGCCAGTAGTCGCCGCCGCGGAAGCGTTCGAAGATGTCCGGCGGGAGGATGGA
>Ga0163150_10001692_pt1 | contig 36339 bp, 34 predicted proteins | sample OliLakLV19P2IB_FD_148628 | JGI IMG/M metagenome (GOLD analysis project Ga0163150, IMG submission 148628) | Freshwater microbial mat bacterial communities from Lake Vanda, McMurdo Dry Valleys, Antarctica - Oligotrophic Lake LV.19.P2.IB | ecosystem: Environmental > Aquatic > Freshwater > Lake >... | reverse complement strand
CTGACCCACCGGGAGAGGCCAGTCAATCCTCGATGAGGTAAAACCACCGACTGGAGAGCCGTATGCGGGAGATCCGCCTGTACGGTTCGGAGGGAGGGGGAGCTGCGGCTCTCCCTACCCCTATCTCTTGAGATCCCTGAAAGGGCATGAGAAGTAGCCCAGGGCAAGCGAGGGAAGGATCCCCTCGCGCCGCCCTGGGTCAGCGTTCCGACCAATTCTTCTCCTCTCTCCCCGAATCGCCCGCCTTTGGGCGATTCGGGGGGAGAGGTCGGGAGAGGGGGGCCGTTGGTTGCCCAGTGGCGAGTCTCGCGTTTCGTTGTTCTCTAAACAGTTCTTGGCACGAAGCGTGATTTTCGCGAGTGAGCAGGGTCTTCCCCCTCACCCTAGCCCTCTCCCCCAACACAAAAAAACGTGTTGGGGGAGAGGGAACAAATTGTGGGAATGCTGACCCAGGGCGCCGCCAGCGGCTCCTGCCGCTCGCGGCGCCCTGGGCTACCGTCTGACGCCCCGCTGGGGCTCTATAAGGAAGAAGCGGCCTCCTGCCGCTTCACAAATGTCTAATCTCCAGACCCCGGTTTTCACCGGGGTGACGTTCTTTCGCGGGAATGATGTGGATCACCTTGATTCTGGTCTGGAGTTTTCAGGGCGATGGGTCTGAAAGGGCCTGATTTGAACATCGCTATGGGAGGCAGTTTATGAGGGAGTCATTTCAGTTTGTCTGGCGCGGTTTGCTCGCCTTTCTTCTGATTTTCGCGTTGCTCGCAGCGACCGAAAGCTGGTTTGCTGCCGGTCCTTTGCAGCAGCAGGCCCCGGAAAAGAAGTCCGAACCCGGAGGGCCTAAGCAGGCGGAGAGTGACACAGTGATTGGGCCGAAGAAGCAGGCCCCACCCAAGAAAAAACGCATCTCGCCCAAGAAGCCGGCTGGGGACAAGCCCGACGACAATTTCACACTCGCGGTGGAAATTGAACTGGTCAACCTGGATGTGGTCGTCACCGACAAACGAGGCAACTTTATCCCGAACCTGACCCAGAGTAATTTTCGGGTATACGAAGACAAAGTAGAGCAGAAGGTCACGAACTTCAGCCCAACCTCGGCGCCGCTCACAATCGTGATGGTCGTTGAGTTTGCCCGGACTCTGGCGTGGTGGTATGACGACGTGATTACGCCGACGGCCGGGTTCATCCAACTACTCAGGCCCGATGACTGGGCAGCTCTTGTTGCCTACGACATGCGGCCGGAAATCCTGGCGGACTTCACCCAAGACAAACGCGATCTCTACGCTGGGCTGAATCGCATGCGAATCCCGGCCTTCAGTGAAACAAATGTGTTTGATGCGCTCAAAGACACGCTGGACCGCTTGGAAGAAGTGGACGGCAAGAAAGCAGTGCTTCTCATCGGCACGGGTATCGACACCTTCAGCAAGATCACATTCGATACCATGCTGAAACGCGTGAACACCACGAACGCTGTCATTTACTGCATCGGGATGATGGGATTGGCGCGGGAGTTACTGGATGCCCGGGGCTATCTGGCTCCCGAAGACCGTTTGACTTATCTGCAGGCAGACAATCAGCTGAACACTTTTTCCAGGCGAACAGGGGGCAAAGCCTGGTTTCCGAAGTTCGTGGGTGAGTATCCGAATATTCTGCAGCAAGTCGGGATCGAACTCAGAAATCAATACAGCATGGGCTACCAATCAACCAATCCGAACAAGGATGGAAAATTCCGCAAGATCAAGGTGGAGGTCATAGATGAAACCGGCACCGTGGTAAAGACGGTGGTCGTGCGTGCCAAGGAAGGATACCAGGCGCCCAAGGGTTAGACGCCGTCTTTTCTTGGTACCCTCGGTTCTAAGGGAGTTCTAAGGGAGTTCTTCATGCCGCTCGGCAGCGCTCCGACGGATGAAGGTCGAACGATTCCCCTCTCAGGAGGGGCCAGGGCCGTCAGGCCCGAGGGTGGGTTGTGGACCCACCCGGCGCTACGGTGAAGGTCTCAAGCCTTCACCCCCTCCAAGGGGATTTTCATCGGAAAGCTTTTGGTGGAGGCCGCATGTTGCGAAAGCCAGCGGTTGCCGGAAGATTCTATCCTGCCGATAAGAAGACTCTTGGGTCTGACCTCGACGGTTACCTGGGGCCGGTCCGGGCAGATGTCAGCGCACGTGGTGTCATCGTTCCACACGCTGGGTACATGTATTCTGGACATGTGGCCGGCGCTGTTTATTCGCGGCTGAAGATTCCAGCAAAAGTCATCATTATGTGCCCCAATCACACCGGATTGGGAGCCTCACTCTCTATCATGAGCGAAGGCAGTTGGGAGATCCCTCTGGGTAGGGTGATGATCGACACGGCTTTGGCAAGAAGCCTAATGCGACATTGTCACCTGTTGACTGAGGATGCCTCGGCCCATCAGTTTGAGCACTCGCTCGAGGTGCAACTCCCCTTTCTGTTCCATCTGCGAAGTGACTTCCAGTTCGTTCCAATAGCGGTTGCCAGCAGTGGTTATGCATCGCTGGAGAGACTGGGAAAGGGAATTGAGGCATCGTTCCGAGAGCTGGGCGAAGAGGTTCTGGTGATAGCCAGCAGCGACATGAACCATTACGAATCGGACGAAACCACGCGGATTAAAGATCAGAAGGCCATCGCTCGCATTCTGGCACTCGAGCCGAAGGGTCTCTACGACACGGTGAAGTCAGAGTCCATTTCCATGTGCGGCTCTGGCCCGGCGATCGCGATGATGCACGGAATTCAGCCGTTAAGCTCCAGGAAGGCGGAACTCATCAAGTACGCAACTTCGGGTGATGTGAGCGGCAATCGAAACGAAGTTGTGGGCTATGCCGGCATCCTGGTGCATTAATCTTCTCTTTCCATCAGAGAACCAACACCGCTCAGGTGTGCTGTGAAGTGAGAAATCCCCTCGTGGGAGGGGAAAGGGCTGTCAGCCCTGGGGTGGGTGGCGGCTTCCAAGCAACGGCCCACCCCGTCTGGCTCCACGACCGCAGTCGCTGCGCCGTGAAGGCTTATCAAGCCTTCACCCCCTCCCGAGAGGGGATTTTCTTAGGATACGCTCGCATGAAATCAAAGAACTTGCGCGCCATTTTCTTAGAAGTTCCCCATGCCGCCGCGGTGGCGCCACAGCCGATGAAAATCATGTAGCGCAGACCGCGCTTTCGGCGGTCTGCGGTTTTTCGTCTCCGAATTGTCCCCCAAGGCGCAGACCTCCCTGAGATGCAGGAGGTCTGCGCTACACGATCCTATTTTCATCGAAGAGCCAGGAAGAAATCTTCTAAGGAGGCCGCCACCCGTTGGTTCAGAAAGAAAGCAGACATCCGACATCCGAATTGAGCCACGCGGTCGTAATGGATTCGTATGGATGAAGTCTGTCGCATCCTCACTCTGCAGCTGGCCCATCAAACCGGCTTTTGAGCGAGCCGTTCCTTCTTTATGGAGAGTTGCATTCATGGAGATTAAAGACACAGTGGTGTTAATCACCGGCACCCGGCGCATCGGAAGCACGGTGGCTGTGGAGCTTGCCCGAAGGGGTGCGGACGTGGTGCTTGGCTACAACCGGTCTCAGGAAGAGGCGGAGGCGGCTGCGACACAGATCCGCACGCTCGGTCGCAAAGCACTGTCGATACAGGCTGACGTTTCTAAGGTTGCCGAGGTGCAGAATCTGGTAGGCCGCGTGATCGCCGAGTTTGGCAGGCTTGATGTCTTGGTGAACATGGCGTCGATCTACCGCTCCAAACCGTTTAGCGACACAACCGAGCAGGATTGGGATGCCAATATGAACGTTAACCTCAAGAGCTCTTTTTTGTGCGCTCAGGCGGTAGCGCCTGTCATGAAGGCAAACGGCGGAGGGCGAATCATCAACTTTGCGGACTGGATCGCCGCGAGTGGCAGGCCTCGCTACAAAGGCTTTGTGCCGTACTACGTCTCGAAGGCGGGCGTCGTCGGCCTCACCGAGAGCCTCGCACTCGAGCTGGCCTCAGATCAGATTCTGGTGAACGCCATCGCTCCGGGTCCAATTCTTGCACCGCCAGATCTGACTGAGGAGGAGGATCGAGAAGTCCGAAAGGCGACACCCTTAGGCCGATGGGGCGGCGAGATGGAGATTGCCAAAGCGGTTGTAAGCCTGATTGAAACGGACTTCATCACAGGCGAATGCATTCGAGTGGATGGAGGACGGCATGTGCATTGAGCGACATTCCCTTGAATATCGTACTCGTCCTCGAGCAATGCCGAGTACGAGGACGAGCAGTCAGGTTCATCGGTCGTGGCGCTACTTCTGCGTCCTGGGGATCTCTCCGACGCAAATGCACTCCACTCCTCAAGTGAGGAGGGAATGCTAAGGCCAGCAACCTCAGCAGGGGTGGTTCGTCCTAGCGCCACTGTCCTGTTTCGCCGGCTAGTTGGGGCTGCGTGTCTCCTGGTTGCTGGCTGTCTTTGGGCAGCGCAAGCTGGGGCTCACGAGATTGGGCTGAGCGTTGTTGAGCTGCGGTTTGAACACGAACGCGTGAGTGTCCAGCTAACCTTTGCTCAGAGCGAGGTTGAGGCTCTCGTTGCGGCTGAAGAAAGAATGATCGGCAAGAGATTTCCCGCTGCCCTAGATTCCGCCAGTACTGGATTGGAAGCGCTGGCCCTGAAATCGCTTGAGATTACATTGGATGAACGTCCGCTCCAAGCCACCGAAGTTGCCGTCCAACCTGAACCTAACAATACGATTCAGTTCCGACTCAGCTTTCCAATGCCTGCCGGATCGCGGCTTGGCCTGCGGTCAATGCTCCCTGCCAGACTAACCCCCGGACATCGCCAGTTCCTCGTTGTGCGGAGCAGAGCCGGTCAAACATTGACTGAACGAATTCTTGATGGCGCGAGCAACACCTTTGAATCCGATCTCGCTCGACTCACGACGTCGGAAGCCACGCCGGTGTTGTTTCGCCAGTTTCTAGTGCTGGGTGTGGAGCACATCCTGACCGGTTACGACCATGTCGTCTTTTTGTTGGCTTTGTTGCTGGCAGGAGGAGCGTTCTGGAACACAGCGAAGATCGTTACTTCGTTCACGCTGGCGCATTCCATCACGCTGGGACTGGCTGTTTTGGACGTTGTCAGGATCCCATCTTCGGTCGTCGAGCCGCTCATTGCGGTCTCAATTGTTTACGTTGGACTGGAGAACCTCTTGCAAGGCGATTTGCGCTGGCGCTGGCTGCTGACGTTTGGCTTCGGGCTCGTGCATGGGTTTGGATTTGCGTCGGTACTGCGGGAACTTGGCGTCGGCGCGGCGGGTGTTGGAGTGGCCGTACCCCTGGTCTCATTTAACCTGGGTGTCGAGATGGGACAGGTAGGCATCATGTTGCTGGCCCTGCCTCTCATTTGGAAGCTTAGATCCCAGCCGTTCTTTGTGATGAGGTGTGTGCCCGCGTGTTCGTTGTTGGTAACGCTGGTGGGTGGGTACTGGCTGCTGCAGCGAACCTTGTTCAGTTGACAACAAGGCACGGTACGACAGTTTTTCTGCCTCGATCGCGATGGCTAGGCGCAAAGCCCGCCGGTTCGTCAAGGCTCATCAGCTATTGGTGCAATGCGCTTCTTTCCTTCAAATGGCCAATAGAAAATCGTCAATAACCAATAGCAAATCGGTTCTTGCCAATTACCTTCCAGCTCTCCCTCTAGCTGTCGCCCGGCTCTCCTGATTGCTGGCTCCTGAATTCGAATTCCCCGATTGAGATCTTGAAACAGATTCCCGCGAGGAAGACGGTCCCTGGTAGCTCGGCGGCGATCCCACTGGCCTTCCGGCTGGGCCGTTATACGAAGCGGGCGGTCCAGCTGGGTGACTCATAGCTGGAGGAGGTGATGGCGGTGTGTAAGGATTGTAGCGAGCTGACGGGGCCTCCCTCTGAATGGGCTGTGACGGGTAACGATCGGTTCTGCCTGAGTCCGTTCGCCCACGATACACTTCATACACGCGCTGACGGGCAGAGGATCGGTCGTCCGAATTTGGGGCAGCACCCGGTGCAGAATCGATTGATGGATGAGGCACTGGAGCCGCAGGGCGTGCCCAGGTGGAGGGTGACTGTCGCTGTGCAGACGGTTCGGTAGAGCTTGGTCCGGGAGCATCCATCCGATAGATCCGCTGGCGCTGTTCGGAGCGTGCGGTGCTGCCTTCGTTATTCCAGTTGTCGTACGACCGTGTTGGTGCTGTTTGGCCCGGCGTGGAGATGCTCGGAATCGTCCGGATGCGGGGAGCAGTTGTGCCGGGCGCGCTGTTTGTAAAGCCAGACGCAGTGCCCGTGTTCAAACGGCTTCTTTCCTGGCGCAGCCGTTCCATTTCCGCAGACGGATCCTGCGAGCCGGAATTCCTCCCGACATTGATGATTCGCTCCCTCATGCTACGCCGTGCTTCAAGATCTTCGTTCGTGAAGACACGAGGCACCGGGTTCCCGGCCACTGGCATCCGGCTGGCTGGAGTTGGCGTGACTCGGGGCTGTCCTGCGATGATTCTTCCATCAGCGTGCGGGTCACGTGGAGAACGGAAACCACGTGCCGGTGTGCCGTTGACAAAACTGTCGTGCGGCAGATAGGTAACGGAACCGCGATGCCCGAAGTTCTTCGACACGAATACATTCACCCCGCCGTGACCGTAGCCGTACCACGGTTCATGTGGGGCGAGTGGAACCCACCCTACCCACTGCGTCCCTTGGACCCAGTTGACAGCGCCGGGGCACCATGAGACGTATCGAGGACCCGGTACCCAGCTCCAACCATGCCCGTTCACATTTGCCCAACGTCCGTAGTGGTAGGGAATCCAGCCCCAAGGCTCATAGGAAACCCAGGTCCAGCCGAACGAGGAGTACCAGACCCATCGCCCCGAGCGGAAGGGGGCCCAGTCAGTATCAATGGTGGCAGGCCTCCAGATTCTTCCGTAGGTCGGAACGTCATACCACGATCCGTAGTTGTATAAATCCGCTGTTGTCCAGCCGCGGTCCCCGTAGTGATACCGCTCCTGTGTGATCTTGGTCAGGTAGTCCTGGCGTTCGTCATTCCAACGATCCCATTCATCCTTGACATAATTCGTTTCGAGATAATAGCGGTCGGCATCCTGGCTCAAAAAACGAACCACTTCGCCGTTGCGCACAAAGAGCTGTGTACTTGCGCCCGAAACCTCCACCTTTCCATTAAAGACTACCAGCCGACCGGAGCCGTCGGTCTCCACGTCAACACGAAATGTTGCGGCGTCATTCAGTCGGGCCGAGAACAGCGGTGCCTGGACCGTGAAACCATGTTCAGCGCGCACCTCAAAACTGGCCAGCCCCTGTATCAATCGAACTTCAATGCCATCCCGGCTGTTTATGTCAGACAGATGGGAAAATTCAATGATCGTGTTCTCTGAAAGGCGCGCAAAACTGCCGTTCTCAAACTCAACCTCCGCTCTTCCGCCCCGACCAACCCAAACCTTGTCGCCTTCCAAGATTGGGGTATTGATGCTCAGATCAACCCAGCGGTCGAGATCGGTGCGCTGATAGGTGACGTCGCCTTCGAGCAAGCTGACGCGGAGCAAGCGGGCGACGGGAGCTTCAGCAGCCTGAAAAATGACTGACGTCAGGGAAAGAGACACGAGCAACAGAAGAAGCAATTTGGCGCGCATGACAACCTCCATAGGCGAACCGCTTTGAGGTGACCTGCTAATCAAGATGGTAGAGGATTTGGAAGGGTTGTCAAGAAACGCAACGAGTCGAAGTAGAGCGGGGAAGAGTCAATTCGAAAAAGTCTTCATCTTTTCGATTCGGACAAGGAGTTTCTTGGCTTCCTTCCTTGCCAGGTTCATCAGCGTCTGGTCGGCATAGATTTTTTCGAGAACCGGCGCGAATCGTTCTGGAGCGATGATACGCTTCGCATTCAAGTTGCTGTCCAACTCGTCTAGTTTCTTAGGGATGCCCAACCGGTCGTACTTCAGGGCCAAATCCATTTCAAAGAGGGCACGTTCCTGCTGACAAAGGTTTTCGAAGAAAGTCGTGATCTCCTGAAGGGTGCGATCTTCAGTGTAATTGTAAACCACCTCACGCTGCTTCGATCCGGTTTCGAAACGGACTTTCTTCGAACCCATGTCTGCCACCTTCCGCTGGCTGACAAAATCCCGGGATTCGTTTAGAAAGTCCGCCTTTTGGAAAAGGGCTCGCAAGGTTTCAATCGCCGAGGTTCTCAGTTTGACCGGCTGCTTGATTTCGTCGTCGTTGCGCTTCTTGAAGTAAAACTGACCCTTGCCGTTGCTGTTCAACTCAATACCGTAGGACTCCAGCAGGCCGCGCGAGTTCTCTTTTTTCCAGAAGAACCGGGATACTGAATCTGTCTCAGCAGGCACCGCCGCGGCGAGGACGCAACCAAAGACGACGGCGAAGACAATCCTGATCACGCAAATTCTTAACATGGATTTCCGCCGCGCCGCGTCGTCACCGCTGCCAAAGCTGCTTTCTGCATCCGCCCTTGGGTTGCCGACGTATGGACGTGGCAGATCGCCAAGGCAAGCGCGTCCGAAGCGTCCAACGGCTCAGGCGGTGCAGCGAGTCGAAGGAGCTTCTCAACCATTGTCTGGACCTGGCTCTTCTCAGCGCGACCGTAACCCGTCACCGCACTCTTAATCTCGAGAGGGCTGTATTCTACAATCGGTATGCCTGCTCGGGCCGCCGTCAGAATCACTGCGCCCTTGACCTGTCCCAATTTTAAGACACTCTTAAAATTGGAAAGATAAAACTGATCCTCCACAGCGACGATTTGCGGACCATAGGTGGTGATCAGCTGGTCAATCCCGCGATGAATATCCAGGAGCTTTTCGCTGAAACATTTCTTGGGCTGTAGTCGAATTGCGCCTGAAACGACCAAATGGTGGCGCTGCTCGTCACTGTCGATGATGCCAAAACCCGTGATTTGTGAGCCGCAATCGATACCGAGGACTCGCATGGGAGACAACCCAGAAGCAAACCGAGAAACGCGAAGAGCGCGAAGGAGAATAAACCACCCAGACACCAAAGCACCAAAGGATCGGTTCCGAAGAAGGTGCTCCCTTCACCTGGCAATGGAGGGTCAATACAGAGATGGCGCCGCCGTCGCCCTGCCCGAATCAGCATCACCTTCAACCAAATCTTCTTTGCGCTCTTCGCGTCATAGCGGTTTCCTTTCCTCCGTCCGTTCTCAGCCCAGAAACAAAAAGGCCGCCCAAGAAACCTTGTCTGCGGGCGGCCAAGTGGGAGTCAATAAACTCAGGAAGCAGCGGCTTCCATCTCAGCTTCATCAATATCAAAATTTGCGAAGACCTTCTGAACGTCCTCGTGCTCCTCCAATGCCTCCATCAAGCGGATCATCTGCTGTGCCGCTTTCCCTTCGAGCTTGACCGTCGTCATTGGAATCATCGACAATTCGGCCGACAACGGCTCGATTTGGTTTGACTTTAAGGTGCTCACGACTGCATCGAAATCCTTGGGGGCTGTATAGACCTCAAACGCTTCGCCTTCGCTCTGCATATCTTCTGCACCCGCGTCGAGTACCACGGCCATCAGCGTGTCTTCGCTCACCTTTGATTTCTCGACAACGATCAGGCCCTTCTTGCTGAACAGGTGAGCCACTGAGCCCGCCTGACCCATGTTGCCGCCGTGCTTGCCAAAGACATGGCGAATCTCGGAAACCGTACGGTTCTTGTTGTCAGTGACAGCCTCGACCACCACAGCCACACCGCTGGGCCCGAATCCCTCGTAGGTGGCGTCTTCGTAACTCTGCCCAGGAAGTTCGCCGGTTCCTTTCTGGATTGCCCGCTTAATGTTCTCAGCTGGCATATTGACACTCTTGGCCTTGTCGATGATCGTTCTGAGCCGCGGATTGCCATCGGGATCACCGCCTCCAATGCGCGCGGCCACGGTGATTTCCTTGATCGTACTCGTGAAGATCTTGCCACGCTTGGCATCGGCGGCGCCTTTCTTGTGCTTGATACTATGCCACTTTGAATGTCCCGACATGCGTCAGTCTCCTTGGCTGATTAGGCGGGAACAGTAGCAAAAAAGAGGATTGAAGTAAAGGCTGCCTGCGGCAATGGGCGCGGTATTTGGGGCAGGCCGACGGCAGCAAAGGAGGCCGCCTGAGGCCAGTCTCAGAGGACCCGCAGGCAGCGGCAGACAAGAGCAAGGAACATCAGTCCTAGGAGAACAGGAGCGATTATTCATGACGGGTCGAAGGAGCTGGCTGCTGTGGCTTTGGCTTGGCTATCTTCTGTTCATTTTCTACGGAGCATCACTGCCTTTCCATGTCGATTGGCGCCACGCTTCTCGTAAGTGGCAGCAGCTCATTGCCGGCCCGCTGGGCGCAGACGACTTGTTGCTTCCAGACATTCTCAGCAATGTTCTCCTGTTCGTTCCGTTCGGTGTCTTGCTAGGCGCTTATTGGAGGGAATCAAGATCCTCCTCGCTCGCGGTAGTCCGGCAAGTCGTTTACACTTTCTTGGCGGGCGCAGGATTCTCGGTCCTCTTCGAGCTGTGGCAGTTGTTCCTCCCTTCGCGCACGACCTCGGCGTTGGATGTCATGGCAAACAGTCTCGGTGCATTGAGTGGTGCTGTTCTTGCCGTTGCTCTGAGCGCGGCTGTGGAGGTGATTGGGGAAACGCGGGCTCAATCCCTCCTGGCTCGGTACCCGCTCACCCTGTTCCTATTCATGGTCCTCTTAGTTCAGTGTATCGGACGGCTTCTCCCTTTGGACCTCTCCATTGACATCGGCGACTTGAAAGACAATCTAAAACGTGCGAATCTGCAACCCTTTGGCAGCCTGACGCTTCTGGGACGGGCCACGGCTCCGTTCTCCCCTTCACAGTTTCTGGAACGCCTGTGGCTCTTCGCGCTCGTTGGCTGGCTTTTCGGCACTTGTGCCCATTGGGAGTGGAAGGCTCGAGCGTTTCGAGCGCTTGGGCTTTGGCTGGCGATGATCAGCTTTCTGATCGCGGTGGAGTTGCTGCAGCTCATCGTTCGCTCGCGCACATTTGATGTCAATGGAACGTTGAGCTGCCTCGCGGGATTCGTTCTCGGCAGCTGGGCTTTTCGGGCCTGGCTGTTGTTCAAGCAACGTCGAGGCCGCGCGAGCGCCGCTCTTGCACAAGCGCTCCGCTTCCTGTTTGTTCCCTATTTGGTGCTCCTCGTCCTGGCTGAGCTCAGCCCGTTTGATCTTTCGTTTGCTCCCGCAACCATCGCTGCAAGATGGAAGGCAGTCGAGTTTTTGCCCTTCACTGCCTACTACTCGAACACCAGCCTGTGGTCGCTGCAAGATCTGCTGGAGACCGTTATCCTGGCTGTGCCCGCGGGATTGTGGGTGGCGTGGCGCCTCCAGGACCAGCCAGTCTGGAGAGTTGCAGCCCGAGCACTGACAGGCGGACTGGCGATGGGCGCGATTCTGGAGGCCAGCCAGCTATTGACGCAATCGAGGTTTCCAGGAATCACCGACGTTATCAGCTTCGGCATCGGTTCCATGGTTGGGAGTGGTTGCGTTTTGGCTTGGCGCGGCACGGTGTCTCGAACCGATTTGGAGACGGGCTCTTTAGGCGGTACTGGATGAATTGCAGCCCGTCAGTCTGGAGAGGTCGATTCAGGTGGCAGGCTGCTCAACCAGCGGCTTAGCTTCCCGAAAAACATTCGAGTGAATTTGAAACAGGTGTAGAGGAGAGCGGCGCAGATTCCGAGCACTAGCACCAGCGCAAGCCCAGCCAGAATGGGATGACTGGCGGCCAGGCCCAACAGGGATACTGTGGCGATGTCTTCGAGCGTGCTGAGCAGAACATTTGAAAATGGTTCTGGCGAGGTGTTGGCAGCCAGCCGCGCAGTGGCCTTGGTGCTATGAGTGGTCAGGGCCAGACTGCCGCCAATCAACCCGGCCACCAGCCGGAGCGACGGATCGACATCCGCCACCGCCGCCGCCATCAAGATCGCGCCGGCTGGAATTCGTATGAAGGTGTGGATGGCGTCCCACGCGCTGTCCAGGTAAGGCACCTTGTCAGCGATAAATTCGACGACGAAGAGGGCGGCCGCCAATGCCAGCACCCAGGTATGACTCAGTGGGTTCCATTTCCCGGGTAGCTGCAACCAACCGTAGCGTTGCATCAAGCCGAGGGTGAGCACGGTTGCATAAAGATTCAGTCCCGACGTGGAAGAGGCGACCGCTGCTAAACCGAGAGATGACCAGTCCATAGTCTCCTCACAAAATCCCCTCTCGAGAGGGGGGGCTGGCGCAACTACAGCGGTCGTGCTGCGACGGCGGTCGCGCAGCGACGGCGGTCGCGCAGCCAGACGGCGTGGGTCGCCGCTTTCGAAGCCGCCACCCACCCGAGGCCCTGACGGCCCTTTTCCCTCCCAAGGGGATTTGGCTGCCAATTTCCTTCTCACCTCACACCGCGCATCCCAGCGGTGTGGGGTGCTCCTCAGAGAATGGTGCTCGTTGCCAAGCTTGCTCGCGATTCAATCATCGAGTTCATTCTTCGATTGCACCAACAGCCTGTCGCGAGGTGTTCTGACTCATGGGATTCCCCGGATCGATGATATTGTACCGCCGATCTCCGCTGGCTGGGTGCGTTGCTTAGGTGCAATCGTTTCTTCCATAGAATCAGAAGAGAGAACTTAACCCGTGAAACTACTCAGTTGGAACGTGAACGGCGTTCGTGCGGTTCAAAAAAAAGGATTTCCGGAATGGTTTTGCGGCCACGGCGCCGACGTGGTCTGTTTACAGGAGACCAAGGCTCACAAGGAGCAGTTGGACGAAACGGTAACAAATCTGACGGGTTACGAGAGCTACTGGTGCTCGGGCGAGAAGAAGGGTTACAGCGGTGTTGCAACCTACACTCGGCAGAAACCGGTGTCGGTCAGATTCGGCTTTGGCGTTGCGCAGTTTGACCGTGAAGGCCGGGTGCTCGTCACGTCGTTTCCTGACTTTGATCTCTACAACATTTACTTTCCCAACGGCAAGCGGGATCAGGCGCGGCTGGATTACAAGTTGGGTTTTTACCAGGCCATTCTCGCTCATTGGCAAAGGGAGCGAAAGCAGGGCAAGTCTCTGGTCATCTGCGGTGACTACAACACCGCGCACCATGAGATCGATCTGGCACGGCCCAAAGAAAATCAGAAAATTTCCGGGTTCCTGAGAATTGAGCGCGATTGGCTGGACGAGCTTGTGGCGTTGGGTTACGTCGACACCTTGCGAGTATTTAACCAGCAGCCTGGACAATATACGTGGTGGGACCAGTTGACCCGGGCACGGGAGCGCAACACAGGCTGGCGCATTGACTATTTCTTTGTGACCGAGGATCTGAAACCTCGAGTGAAGAACGCCTGGATCTGTCCTGAGGTCATGGGTTCGGACCACTGTCCGGTAGGACTGGAGATTTGTTAAAACTTGCCGAACCCGAATGGACTCTTTTGCGGTTCGATCCTATCCGATTCGGATCACCTTTCGGATGTTCTGATGGAAAATCTTGCTGGCAATTGCCCGGCTAGGCGCCAGTCTCCGAATCGCGGCAATTCCTTTGACACCGATGCATTTCTCGCCGCCACCTTCGTGGTCTGTGCAATCGCTACCATAAAGCAGCTTGTCCTGGTGGCGTTCTAGAAACTCTCGAGTACGATCTTCGTCCCGCAATAGTGAATTCAAACCGGAACCAGCTGACAGGTCGCCAAACATGTTGGGGTAGTCGGCAAGCAGACGGTCCGTGATGCCGTTGGGCGTGACCTTGGTTTTCGGATACATGGCAGTTTGATCGTGGTTGCGATCAATGTTGCCCCACCACGTTTGAGCGTGTCCGATGAATCGGACCGTCGGAAACTTCTCGAGCACCTTGTGAAACCGTTCCAACCCAAAGTTGTACATCTTGTGTTCAAAATGCAGCAGGACAGGGACGTCGAACTCTCTCGCGATTTCAGCGATCTTCAGGATATGTGGCGAGTCGCAGTCCACTGGAAACTTCTGCTCGCCGATACCAATCGCTCCCGCCTTTAGGTATTTCTCGATCACCGGGCGGGCTTCCGGCAGGTCGGGAAGTTCGTTGGCGAAGAAGAAGAACTCCTTCGGATATCTTCGGGCGAGGTTCATCACAGTGTCATTGCCGCCACAGTCCGCAGCCAGTCCATACTTCGAACCGGCGGGTAGCAGCACAGTTTTTTCAATGCCCAAAAAGCGCTGGTGACCGATTAAAGCCTCATCGCTCCGGCCCAGATAACTGGTGTGTTGGTGCAAGTCGATGATGGGTTCGGCTGCTTGCTGGGCAGAAAGACCATCCGAAATGAAGACCGAGCAAGCGGCTGCGACGAAGGTTCGGCGTGAGATGAATTGTTGGGTCATTTAGTGTCTTGCAGATAACGTTTTGGTGTCTCGAAAAGAAAATCCTCGGCAGTCCCTCTTGGCGCTTGGAGGAATGACCAATGACGAAGCGTTCATGGCGAATCAATGACGAAGGCATGAATGTCCAAGGGACGCTTTTCGTCATTCGAGCTTATTTGGAGTCCGGCAGCTTGCTAAGCTTGCTTCGCGTGAATTCTCTCGGCGCAGCAAGCTGCGCCCCTGGGAATTGGACGTGAACAAGCGGCCTCCTGCCGCTTCACAAATGTCCAATCTCCAATCGGCACAGCAAGCTGCGCCGAACCAGAGCGCAAGCGAGCTTGCGCACTCCAAATACATCACCGTATTTATGGAATGGTGTACTTGGTCATTAGTCATTCAGCTGTCAGTGATACTCGCCAAGGGGTCGCGTGGAGAGATTCTACGAGTGCACCAGCAACGCCGACTGCTTCTGAATTTTCCTGACGGCTTCTGCGATTTGCTCCATGTCTGCTTTGCTTCCCAACAACATGTTCTGCGTGAACCAAACCGCTTCCTGGCAGAGCTTGTCGTTCTCAGGACAAACATTGCGCTCTTCCAGAGCTTTGATTTCCTTGTCCGGGTAAATATGGCGAAACGCCCGAGAGGTCAGGGTCTGTTTCAAGAACGGTTCCCTGTTCAATGGTGAATACCCCGGAGAGCAAGGGACGCCCTCGGCCTGCAGTGCCCTGAGAAAGCGCTGCCTCGGCAGATCGCTGAACTGCGCTGCTGCGTAGCGAAACATATAGAGATGGTAGGCATTGCGGGTGCATCCCTCAATCATCCGGGCTGGCTGAATCCCCGGAATCTCGCTGAGGAGTTTTGTCAAGTAAGCCGCGTTGGTCTCGCGTATTCGCGACTGCTCCTCGAGGCTTACCAGTTGGGTGAGCAGCAGCGCTCCTTGAAACTCTGTGAGACGACGGTTGTCGCCATTGCGCGCCCACGCAAAACCCGCGTCTGGAGTTGCCCGCCCCTGATTGTGGAAGCTTCTGGCAACTTCCATCAACGCCGCGCTGTTGCCCACAATGGCGCCACCCTCGCCGGAATTCAGGTTCTTGGAAGCCTGGAAGCTGAAGCAGCCCAAATCTCCCCAAGTGCCTACCTTGCGGCCTCGCCATTCGCCGAGATGCGACTGGCAGGCATCTTCAAGCACGGGAATTTGATGCTTCTTGGCGACGGACAGGATGGTGTCCAGGTCTGCAGAGGCACCACCCAGATGCACCGGCAGGATGCACCGGGTGCGCTGGGTGATAGCAGCCTCGATTTTATGCGCATCGATTTGAAATGTTTCCCGCTCAGAGTCCACAAAAACCGGCAACGCGTGTTGCAGCAGAACGGCATTGATGGTTGCCACAAAGGTGTAGGGTGGTACGATGACTTCGTCACCTGGCCCAATATCGAGAGCATTGACCGCTGTAACGAGCGCACTCGTGCCGCTGGAAGTCGCAAGGCATTCGCGGGCGCCAAGCCGCTCCGCCCAGGTTTTTTCAAACTGGCCCACATAAGTTCCGTTCAGTCGATTCCAGCGCTTTGTTCGGAACACTTCCATCCACGTTTGCTCATCTTTGGGTGTGATGACAGGCCAGGATGGGAACGGTTGACTGTGAACCGGCGTTCCCCCTATGAGAGCCAGCTTGGCGTTGGCGGTCAGGGAAGCCTGATACGTCTTGGGACGACCGGCGACACTTGCCAGGGTGCTCCCAATACACGCTGTTTTGAGGAAGTGTCGGCGCGATAAACTATTTTTCATTTAAGCTCCACGGCAGAATGTCGTCCGAGGCGCGTCATACCCGCTTTGACGGGTGTGTCGTGCGCTTGAGTTTGTATTTTTCTCCGTCAAGGAAGGATAGATCCTTTGACCCCACTTCGTGAGGTGCCATGCCAAACCTTCGGTCTCGTCTGGCTCCCGGTTGACGTCGAGGTGAACGGTCAAGTTAATTCTCAGAACATCTGCTAGGGCTTGTCAAGGGATTCCTCTGCAACCTAAATCCGTGATTTCGATGGCTGCTCAGCTGATTTGACAGCTGTAAAATTCCCAAGCCGTTGACACCACCGCAAGGCTGGCTTCACGGCAAGATCATGCTGCTCGGCGACAGTGCAGCGATACGAAAATGTTCATGCACAACTTGAGCCGGAAGCTTGTCGCGCAAACCAAGGTTTGGCGTTGTCAACAGGGAGTGATTCCGCCACTATCTCCCGGACCCCGATCGTCGGTCGGTATCGCAAGGGCAGGGTGGATTTAACCTAACCAGGGGAACTCGCTGCCAGGATGCCTGACTGGATGCCAATCGCAGTGCCTACAAAAGATAGAGTTTCACCACAACTTTTGCGGGCCGGAAGTGTTTGAAGCTACTGACGCCATGGCCGAAACGATATCCGACGTCGAGCTGATGTTGAAAGTGAAGCGTGGGGACCGTGAGGCTTTTGGCCTTCTGGTCCACCGCTATCGCAAGCCATTGATAAACTTTATCTACCGGTTCACGACCAATTCAGGGGAATCTGAAGACTTGGCGCAGGAAGTCTTTGTCAGGGCCTTTCAGTCAGCGCCGAAGTACGAGCCGAAAGCGGCGTTTTCGACCTGGCTGTACCGCATTGCGACCAACGCGGCCTTAAACTATCTGCGGGATCGCAAGCCGCAGTTGTCTCGGTCACTCGACAGCGACCTGGAAGGCGAAGAGGGGGTTGCGCGCAGGGAATTGAAGGATATGGCCTCCCTGGCAGACGAGCAGCTCCTGGAACGTGAGAGAGTGTTGCAAATACGGCGGGCGTTGGCGTCGTTGCCGGACAATCAGCGTTTGGCCGTCGTGTTGACGAAGTATCAAGAGTTGTCTCTCAAGGACGCCGGTGAGATTCTCAACTGCTCGGAGACAGCCGTGAAGTCGCTGATCTTTCGCGCCTATACCACTCTCCGAGAAACGCTGTCACCCGTCGTAGCGAGCAGGCGCTAGCGTCCGGCTGGATGCTGAGCAGGGGATGGGTGACGGCCTGCTGCTGGTGAACCGGAAGAATAGAACGGGAAACGCCACCGCGGGCGTTTCCGATGAAACAGTGAGTTGGGTGTGAAAATGATTTGTCAGAAGGTCCGAGAAAATCTTTGGGGCTATCACCACCGTCAGATTTCAGACGATTTGAATGCGTCGATGCGCAGCCATCTTGAAACCTGCACGGACTGCGCTACCGAACTGGAACAATTCAAACAAGTGGATGGGGCGCTGGATGGTTTTGCAGCGATAGAGGCCTCGCCCTATTTTGACCAGAAGTTGAATGCGCGACTGAATGAAGTTGAGAGAAATTCGTCTGGTTGGGGATGGATTGCGGTGTGGTTGAAAGATCCTTTCCTGTGGACGTTTGCAACGCTGTTTTTGGCTGCGACGGGCCTCTGGCTGGGCTTTCGTCACCAGCAAAATCAGCAATTGCATTCGATGGAGGAAGTTGTGCGGCTGCAGGATGAGAGCCTTCGGCCTCAACGGACTCCAGATCCGGGTGTCACTGTGTTGCCGCAAACGAACGTTGATGTAGCCACTATTCCCGAACGGCCGCGACCGGCTACTGAGGCTGAGGACACGATACCCGACGAAGACCTGGCAGTGCTGGAGAATTTTGAGTTGCTGCAGGACTATGAGTTTCTTAAAGACTTGGCCGCCGACAAGGGGAATGGCGGCGAAGTGAAAACGAACTGAATTATGCGATGGCGGAGCCTTCTAATACGGACGTTCTGCGTGCTCTGGCTCGGAATGGGCGTGGATAGCTTGGGCCAATTGCTTGCGCAGGAAGAGGAAGAAGCCGCACCCCCGCCCGCGGGCCAGAGCCGGAAGCTGAGCCCGCAGGAGCGCAAACGCCTTCAAGAGCGTTATCGTCGCTTCAAGCAACTTCCGCCCGAAGAGCGGGAAAGACTGCGGCGCAGGCAGAAAGAATTCGAATCGCTGCCCGATGCACAGAAGGAGCAACTGCGCCGGCGCGGAGAGGCGCTGCGCGATCTATCTCCCGAGCAGCGGGCCCGGCTGCGCCGATTTCATCAGCGCTGGCAGAACTTTCCACCGGAACGACGCACGCGCATTGCCCAGCGACTGCGCCGCATGCAAAACCTGCCTCCCTTGGAACGCGAGCGTGCCATGGACACGATGCCATTCTGGCGCTCACTCGATCCGGACGAACGCAAGGCTGTACTGGACTTCATCGAACGTCTGCCTCACCCGAACTGACGCGGCGAGGGCTGTCTGAACACGTTTGCGGCAGACAGCACAGTCCTTTGTCAAGAGGGCAGGCGAGCCTTTCCACGCCTCAAAACCGGCTGACTGTTCGTCTCCAACCCACCTAGAGTTTTGCCTGCTTCTATGCTACTCTCCACGCGCCGTTGGAGTTGGGGCAGCCGACCTGTCTGACGCTGCACTGCCTGGGTACTCCGGGTTCACACCCCCTCTTGCCGCTGGCTTCACGGGTCTCTGCGGCGCCAAATCTCAGTTTTCCAAACGAGGTCACGTTTTGCCCGACATTGCAGATTTTTTCCTTTACATGGTCGTATTTCTATTTTCGCTGAGTCTGCACGAGGCTGCTCACGCCTGGACTGCCGAAAGATTTGGAGATTCCACCGGACGCCACCTGGGCAGGGTGACTTTGAATCCACTCCCTCACATCGATCCGCTCGGGACTTTGATTTTTCCGGCGATTGGTTACTTTACCGGTGGGGTCATGTTTGGCTGGGCAAAACCGGTCCCGTGGAATCCTCGCAATGTGAAGGACCGGCGAACGGCAGACATTTGGATTTCCGCTGCCGGTCCCATCAGCAACGTGCTGGCACTGGTCGGTTTTGTCATACTCTACAAACTGTTTGGGCTATACGAGGCTGCCGGTTTCAATTTTCTTGGCTCGGCCGTGGTGCCTTTGTTCCAAATGTGCTTGATTGGTGTGCAGCTTAACGTGATTCTAGCCGTATTCAACATGCTGCCCATCCCGCCGCTGGATGGAAGCTGGATTTTGCCGCATTTTCTTCCGCGCGGATTGGCGCTGGCTTACGAGCAAATCAGGCCCTACGGGTTTCTGCTTCTGCTGGTTTGCATGTCGCTCGGTGTGTTTCAGGTGGTCTTGTTGCCGGTTCTGGGAGCGGTGCACTACATGATGCGGATGTGACTCGAATACAATCGCAGCAGACTGACACCCACCGCACCCCCTGGCGCAGACTACCCGCCGAAGCTTTCTCAAAGCTTCGATTCCCTTGGAAAAGGGGGACAATAGGGGGTGCGAGCTGTCGCATGCGGGCCGCCACATGCTCGCGGCCTCATCCTTAGTCCCACGTTGGGCGAGGGCACCCGACATCCATAAGGCTGGAAGGATTCATCAACGAATGTCCCACAAACGCGTCTTGAGTGGAATGCGTCCCACCGGCAAACTGCATCTGGGGCATGTGGTTGGCGCGCTCAACAATTGGGTGAAACTGCAGAACGAGTATGAATGCTTTCACTTCATCGCCGACTGGCACGCGCTCACATCGGACTACGCCGACACGTCTCGTATCCGGGAGAACCGGGTTGAGATGATGGTGGACTGGCTGGCCGCGGGTCTCGACCCGAAGAAGTCGGTGATGTTTGTGCAGTCCGCCGTGCCGCAACACGCGGAGTTGCACCTGCTGCTGTCCATGATCACGCCACTGGGCTGGCTGGAGCGTGTTCCAACCTACAAAGAGCAGCGCGACAACATTACGGACAAGGACTTGGGAAACTATGGATTTCTCGGCTATCCCGTTCTGCAGTCGGCAGACATTCTCATGTACAAAGGCAACTATGTGCCCGTAGGCGAAGACCAGGTGCCCCACGTCGAGTTGACGCGGGAGATCTGCCGCCGGTTTAACTTTTACTACGGCGGCGTGTTTCCGGAACCGCAGGCGCTGCTTACGCCGGTTCCAAGGCTTCCAGGGCTGGATGGGCGGAAGATGAGCAAGAGTTACGGAAACGACATCTTGCTTTCCGATACGCCCGCGGAGATCACGAAAAAGATCAAAACCATGATGACGGATCCGGCCCGCAAGCGGCGCACTGACCCGGGCAATCCGGAAGTCTGTCCGGTCTTTGCCTACCACAAGATCTATTCGCCGGAAGAAACCGTGCAGACGGTCGATCGAGAATGCCGGGTGGCAGGCATCGGCTGCATCGACTGCAAGAAGTGGATGAGTGAACGGTTAATTGAGGACCTGTCACCTCTATTGCAGCGCCGTCAGGAATACGCAGCTCGAACCGATGAAATCAAAGACATCATTGCAGACGGCAACCTCAGAGCCAGCGCCGTTGCCAGCCAGACGATGGATGAAGTTCGCGACGCGGTGAAACTCTCATGACGGACGAACAATACCGGGTTCACCTGCCCGCTTATGACGGCCCGCTCGATCTGTTACTCGACCTGATCCGGAAACAAGAGATCAACATCTACGATATCCCCATCGCACGCATCACCGAACAGTATCTCGCCTATGTTCGCATGATGGAAGATCTCGACATCAGCGTGGCAGGTGAGTTTCTGTTGGTGGCAGCGACTCTGATTTACATCAAGTCCAGAATGCTGTTGCCGAAGGATCCGCTGCTCCGCGAAGGCGAAGATGGCGACCCGCGAGCGGAACTGGTGGCCCGTCTTTTGGAGCACGAAAAATTCAAGAATGCCGCCCAGATGCTGTATCAGAAAGAACTCGTGGAAAACTCAACCTGGACCCGGGCGGGCCTTCGCGACTGGGACACCACGGATGCAGAAGAAGAGATTCAGGTGACGCTGTTCGATCTGGTTTCCAACTTTCAAAAAATCCTGGAGCGCGCAAAGGCCAAGGCCCTGCTGGAGATTGAGCGCGACGAGATGACAGTGGGGCAAGTGATGGAGCAACTGCGCGGCTTCTTCGAACAGAAGCGGGGCACAGTGAACCTGACTGAAGTGTTTGAATCGTATCGCAGCCGAAGGTCTCTGATTGCCGCGTTTCTGGCAATTCTGGAGATGGTTCACTTGCAAGCCATCAAGCTGCTGCAGAAACAAACCTTCGGCGAGATTCTGGCAAGGAGACAGGCGAGTTTCGAAGCTGCCATGCGGCAAATGGATCAATCGATTGGGATCGCCGCAACCTCGGCAAAGAGTTGATCGAGCCCAAACTCCCAAGGACAGAGAAGGAATCACGAATGGCAACTCAAGCAAAACTCCAACTTGAAAGTGTTGAAGAAGAATTATCCTCCGTCACCATGACTGCTGCCGAACTCAAACCGATCCTGGAAGCCTTAATCTACGTTGCCGAGGAACCGATTGCGGAAGCAACACTCGTGACTCTGCTGGGGAAGGAGCACCAGGAAGCCATTCGCGAGGGACTACGCCTCCTTCAGGACCATTATCAGTCTGCCGATTGCGGACTCGAGATCAAGGAAGTGGCCGGCGGATACAAGATGTCGACCAAGGCCGAGCATCACGAGTGGGTGCGCACATATGTGAAGCATCACACACCACCCACCAAGCTTTCGCTCGCTTCGCTGGAAACTCTCGCGGTTATCGCCTACCGGCAACCCATTACCGTGCCGGAAATCCAGGAGGTGCGCGGCGTCAGCGCAGTCAGCGTCCTCAAGACATTGCTCGACAAGAAATTGATTACAACGTCCGGACGCAAAAACGTGATTGGGCGTCCGATTCTCTACCGCACGACCAAGGAATTTCTCGTCCATTTCGGCTTGAAGAACCTGGACGAGTTGCCAAGCCTGGAAGAGTTTGAGGATCTGGCACGTTCTGCCTCCCATGCGGTAGCTGAAACGAGCGTCACTAAAGAGCCAGCAGGCGAGAACCCAAGTGAAGGCATCCTGGCGCAGACGGAATCGGCAATCGAGTCTGCCTCAATGGACGGAGCAATTCCAGAAGGAGTCGTGGGCGCCGCTGATGGAGTCACCTTCGAGGAAGCCGTGGAGACCGCTGACGCACCAACGCCCGTTTCCATTGAGGTTGAAATGGCTGAGATTGAAGGGGCCGGCGCAGCAGAACAGGTAACCGCGGGCGACTCAACGACGCTTACGTTTTTTGAAGACTCTGAAGGTCAGACTGGAAAACCCTCATGATGGAACGGCTGCAGAAGCTCATTTCTCAGGCAGGCATCTGCTCCCGCCGCAAGGCTGAAGAACTGATTGCAGCTGGACGGGTCACGGTGAATGGCACCGCCGTCACGGAACTGGGAAGCAAAGCCGACAGCCAGCGCGATCACATCAAGGTGGACGGCAAGCGGCTGCAGTTTCCGGACGAGAAGATCTATTTGCTGCTGAACAAGCCGAAAGGTTACCTGTGTACGCTCTCGGACCCACAGGGGCGGCCCACCGTCACCGATCTGCTGAAGGGTGTTTCGCAGCGCGTCTTTCCAGTGGGACGGCTGGATTATTCAAGCGAAGGATTGTTGTTGCTTACTAATGATGGTGACTTTGCGAACGTGATCGCTTCGGCCGGGGACCATTGCCCGAAGACCTATCTTGCCAAGGTCAAGGGCGTGCCCGCACCGGACGCGCTGAAACGCCTCACCTCAGGCATATCGGTCGATGGCAAACGACTTGCACCCTGCAAGATTTCGACGATCAAAGATGTAGACAACCCCTGGTTGAGCATCACGCTAATTGAGGGGAAGAATAACCAGATTCGCAAAATGTTTGATCGCATCGGCCATTCCGTCGTCAAGCTGAAGCGGATACAGATTGGCTTCCTGCGCGATCCACGCCTTAAACCAGGAGATTTTCGCCGGTTGGCGCCAGAAGAGGTGAAGCGTTTCAAGACGCTTCGACCAGGAAAATGAGGGGGTGCCTGGTCAAGATCCTCGGAGACAACGACTGCTGGGATTTGCTATTAATTATTGGCTATCGGCGATTGCAGCAGGCTTTCAATAGCCAATAGAAAATGGCTGAATGACCCATAGCAGTGATTCTTGCTCGTCTTATGGCTTACCCCAAATCCACCCTCGTCCGATGAAGGCTCCGCTTGACCTCGCCAAACTCCTGCGTGAAACCAAAACGATCGCCGTGGCAGGCCTGTCCAGCAACTCTTCACGACCCAGCCATCGAGTGGCGTCTTATCTGCAAGAGCAGGGCTACCGTATCGTTCCGGTGAATCCAAACTGCCGGGAGGTTCTGGGAGAGAAGGCTTTTCCCTCGCTTCTCCAGATACCAAAAGAGATTAGAATTGACCTGGTGAATGTTTTTAGACGGCCGGACGCGGTAGTCCCCGTCGTGGAAGAGGCCATCCAAATTGGCGCGCGAGGCGTTTGGATGCAGGAAGGCGTGATCCATTCGGAGGCAGCGCAGATGGCCGAGAGAGCAGGACTCTGGGTAGTCATGGACCGCTGTCTCATGATCGAACACAACCACTATGTTTCATGATCGTTTCGAAGCCGGGTTGCTACTGGCGGAAGCCTTGGGAAGTTGTGCCTCAGATGCATGCCTGCTCGCGATTCCCCGAGGCGGCATTGAGGTGGGCCATGCAATGTCTCTTCACCTGAAACGGCCGCTCGACGTCATCATTCCGCGCAAAATAGTTTTGCCGGAAAACCCGGAACTGGCTGTGGGCGCCATGACGCTGGATGGAAGCATTGAACTAAACCACGAGCTGGTGGCAAGGCTGGGCCTGACGGAATCGGACATCGAAGAACTGGTTCGCCCGGTTCGCGCCGAAATTGGCCGGCGGCTTCGCTTGTATCGAGGTGAGCAGCCTGGCCCGCGACTCGAAGGGCGCGAGGTGATTCTGATCGATGATGGCCTTGCCACGGGCTACACCATGATGGCTGCAATCAAATCTGTTTCTCGGGAGCATCCCCGGCGTTTGGTTGTTGCTGTTCCGGTCAGCCCTGCCAGCACCTGCGAACACCTGCGTTCCATGGTCGATGAAGTGGTGGTTCTCCACCAGGCGCACGAGAGTTGTTTCGCTGTCAGCGCGTTTTACACGAACTTCCGAGACTTGCCTGATGAGGAACTGGTCGGGATCCTCCACGACCGGACCCTGCCCAGCCAAAAATCGGCTCAATCCAAAGCCTGACCCAATCTTGTTCCATATCGTTCGTTGCCAGTCCCGCAAGGATTACCTGCCTGGTGGCGGCTTAAGGACGGTTCATGCTCCCCAATTCTGCCGTCCTTCGTAGTTTCTCTTTTCAATCTTTACAAAAATTGATGCAACTTTTGCCGTGGCAATTCGTCTATATAGGCATGAATCGAATGACACGCCCCCATGAGGGTTTCTAGCGAAAGGGGATTTATGATTGCCGTTCGAAAGCTTATGCAGCCTGAAATCCGCGAGAGAATGACCGCTTCTATTTTGGAGACGTTGTCGCGGTTGCCTGAACCCGAAAAGAAGATGTTCATTTGGAAACACTACTGCGGCTGGCCCGTTGAGAGGATCGCTGGTGTCCTGAAATGCAGCATCACCGAAGTGGATCGAACCCTGCGTGCGATTAATTCCTTGCTGTCCCAACAGGCCGGAACGCTCTTGGCCTGAGCAGAATAACCCTTTCAATGCATGACGGGAGCGATCACGGCGAATTGCGCGTTTTGCAACATCATTTGCGGAGAATTATCGAGCGACCGGGTGTTTGAAGATGAACTCTCCATGGCCTTCCTGGACCATCGCCCGGTTTTTCCAGGACACTGCCTGCTCGTTCCGAAAGAACACATCGCCACCCTCGCCGATCTTCCTGCCCGACTCATCGCGCCGTTGTTTGCGAACGTCCAGTTGCTGGCGCGTGCCGTCGAACAGGGACTTTGGGCCGAAGGCGCCTTCGTCGCAATCAACAACCGTGTCAGCCAAAGCGTTCCCCATCTTCACATCCACGTTGTCCCCCGGCGCAAGAAAGATGGGTTGAAAGGCTTCTTTTGGCCGCGTCAGTCCTACCGTGACCGCGAGCATCTTGCAAGCGTTCAAAAGGCTCTTCAGGAAACGATTGCTCAACTGAAAGCATAGCGTGCCTGCAACGTCCGATCCGCTGCGACCACGGCGAATAGAAACCCCTGAGATCAGAAGTCGAGCCACCGAACATCAAGTGGACTCAGCACGCTTGTGTCAATTAGTATCAGCAGTCGCTGCCGGAGCTTCGCCTGTTCTGCCGCCAAGGGAAAGTAATGACCGTTCTTGCCTGCACGATTTTGGGAGTGTTGCTCTGCTTGGGACAACTCTACGCGCAGGAAACGCCCATGAAAGTGATTCTCGACACAGACATCGGTGATGACATTGATGATGCCTGGGCGCTGGCTTTCGTCATTGCCCACAAGAATTTCGAACCGTTGGGAATCACCGTCACCCATGGCAACACACCGGTGCGAGTCAGAATGGCGTGCAAGATGTTGCACCTGACCAGTCGTGGCAGTATTCCTGTTTTTGTTGGCCGCCAGACCGAGCAAAAGGAGTACAGCTACCAGTTCACCTGGGCTGAAGACTTTGCCGCCAGACAACCAGCGGCAAGAAAGGCTGCGGATTTCATCGTAGAGACGGTGAGAAGACATCCTGGCCAAGTCACACTGATCGCGGTCGGACCGCTGCAGAACCTGGCCGATGCGCTGCGCAAAGAGCCTCAGCTTGGAAAGCTGGTGAAACGCGTCGTATTGATGAGCGGTTGCGTCTACAGCACCGCCGAGAACCCTGCACCCATTGCTGAATACAACGTCTACTCATCGGTTGCCGACTCGCAGCTCGTCTATGGCGCCGATCTGCCCCTCACCATTGTGCCTCTGGATTCAACGACGCATGTCAAGCTCAGCGACGCTGAACGCAATAGGCTACAAAAGTACTCATCGCCTCTGACCTTTGCACTGGAGGCACTCTACCGTCTTTGGCTCGAAAAGCCGCAGTCCCGCATGACGCTGCATGACCAACTCGCTGTGGCCGAGGCTGCGGCCCCGAAGCGGTTTTTCGGGAAAATAGAAACGTTGCCGATTTGGGTTGACGACAAGGGCTTCACGCGAGTTGATCCACAAAAAGGGAAGCCTGTGGCGGTTTGTCTCGAGCCAAAGCGTGATGCGTTCATGCAGTATTACGTGGGGGAACTCGTCGGTCAGCGTCTCGGGATGAAACCATAGGAAACTGGCATCAATTTGCAGGGGAGTTTTCATGCAGCTGCGCGGTGCCACCGCGGATGAAGAAGCAAACGATTCCCCTTCCCTCGGGAGGGGCAAGGGCCGTCAAGCCCTGGGGTAGGTTGTGGATTCGCGAACGGACTCACCCCGCCGCTGCGCGACCGTTGTCGCTGCGCGACCGCTGTCGCTGCGCGACCGCTGTCGCTGCGGTGAAGGCTCCTCAAACCTTCACCCGCTGGAGCTGTGAACAGATTGAGTTGAGCCAACCCAGATCCGCCGTCTCTGAATCCACAGGTGAAAACGCGCGCGGAGCGCACGTTACACCAGGGCGGCACGGGTGCTCCTGCGCACGCTTAACGCCGGAAGTAATCAATTTTCAATTTCTTACAGCTCCCCTCCGAGGAGGGGTTTTTCAGCGGAGAACCTTCTTGACCAAACCACTTGTTCTGCTCGATGTGCCGTTGCTGCCGTTTATGCAAGCCCAGGTTGAGCCACTTTGCGAGATGTGTCCGTGGGCGCTCCTCAAGAATCGGGATCAAGAAACACTGAGCAAAATTCAGGGTATGTACACCTACGCCCACGCAGTCGTTGATGGGGCATTGCTTGAGCAGTTGCCATCGCTGAAGGTGATTAGCAATTTCGGCGTCGGTGTAGATCATATTGATCTCAAGGCGGCTGCCGTGCGCAGGATCCCGGTGGGGAACACACCCGGCGCCGTGGATGGCGCAACCGCAGATCTGACCATGGCTCTCCTCCTGGCTGCAGCCAGAAATGTCGTTAGCGGCGACAAACACGCGCACAGTCCGCATTTCACGCGCTATGACCCTGGACATCTCCTGGGATTGGAGGTTTTCGGCAGTACGCTGGGGATCGTGGGCATGGGACGGATCGGACAACAGGTGGCCAAGCGCGCCAAGGCTTTTGACATGCGCGTGATTTACCACAACCGCCGGCGAAACGTCGAAGTCGAAGCCGCGCTCGGCGTTGAGTACGCAACCCTGGAAAACTTGCTGGCAGAGTCTCACTTCGTAACGCTCAACGTGCCGCTGACGCCGGAAACGACGCGTTTCATCGGCGAAGCTCAACTGCGTTTGATGCGGCGGGACGCACTCCTAATCAACGTTGCTCGTGGCCCCGTGGTCGATCAACAAGCGCTGGTTCACGCCCTGAGTGAAGGTTGGATTGCAGGCGCCGCGCTCGACGTCACTGATCCGGAACCGCTGCCGCGCGACCATCCATTGCTCGGACTCGACAATCTAGTGATCACGCCTCATCTGGGAAGCGCTACTCTCCGCACCCGCCAGCGGATGGGTGAGATGGCTGCAGCCAATCTGGCGGCCGGATTGAAGGGTGAGCCGTTGCCGAATGAGGTTCGGGCTTGAATCCTGAAGCGAGCGACGCCGGAGTGGCGAGCAACGTCGTGCTTGGCGGGAACGATGTTCGTGTAGAATATGGCAAAGGGCTTGGGGGGAGACCCTCATGGGCATCAAGGTTAAGGATCTCTTTCTGATAGATCGTCCTGACAAAACCTCTACAGATTTGTTTGTCAAGGAAACGGGCATTCGCGCTTCTACGATCTGGCAGGATCGCTACATCTCGGGAATAGCTCTCGATGAAATCGCCAAAGACCGCGAGATTTCGGTCGTAGCGATCTACGAAGCCTTGGATTATTGCCTCGAAAACTGGGACTCCATTTGCAGCGAAAAGGATCTTGAAAGGGAGCAGCTACAGAAGTAAGGCTTCCTGCAACCATGAGACAGAGAAACCGGGAGCCCCTTGAGAATCTATTTGGATGATGACTTGGATTCCAACCGGCTAATAGGATTGCTGAAGAGCGAGGGGCACGCAGTAATTTCTGGCGCATCTCGCCTAAAACAACTTGAAGTTTTCACCGTCCACACAGCGCGCCTGATGCATCAGCACAGCATTCATCAGCTCAATGGCCAGCCGCGACTCGAGTGTCACGCCCGCCCGAACGCCCACACAGGGATCGTGCCTGCCCGACTTCAGCTCGAAGTCGATCTCTTCAAGATTCTTCCTCACGGATTTCTGCGGCAAGGTAATCGTTGAGGTAGGCTTAAACCCCACCCGGCAGATCAAGGGCATACCGGTCGTCACGCCACCAATAAGGCCGCCTTGATGATTCGTCTGGTAGCCAGTGCTCCGGATAGCATCGTTATTCTCGCTTCCCCTGCGCTCGACCACTTCCTGTCCTGAACCGATTTCGCAGAATTGCACCGCATGTAGCCCCCCCAAAGCTCCCATCAGCCGGAGTTTTAGACTTTCGTAAAGCGGTTCTCCCGCCAGCGCTGGAACGTTGAGCGCTACGACCTCGATGGCTGCGCCGAGCGAATCGCCCTGCTTGCGGGTCTCTTTGATGAGTTCACCGGCGTGCTTCGCAAATTCGCCGTCCCATGAATAGATCTCCGCACTGTCCATCGCAGTCTGAATCTCTTGAAGCTCTACGAGCGGAACTTTCTGGTAGGGTGTGTCGCGACGGATCGGTTCGAAGTGGCTGGCCAGGGTCTTGGCAGCCTTAAGCGGACCGACTTGACAGATCGAAGAGAGAACAACCGTTTGGAAGTGTTCTCGCAGAAAGATGCGAGCGATCGAACCGGCAACGACATCTGAGATCGTGGAGCGGTAACTCGAACGTCCGCCACCTCGTGGGTCGGTGAAGCCCTTCGACTGATGAAACTTCACAAGATCAGTGTGACCCGGCCTGACTTCGCCCGTTGGACCAGAGAACTGCTCGTAGTCTTTCGATTTCCTGGCGGCCGATAGGACCAGAGCCGCAATGGGTTCTCCGGTCGTGAAGCCCTCTTCGTAACTTGGCGTCCGAGTCTCCAGCTCGCCAGTTTCAATGGCAACGTGCGGGCCCGAAGCGAGTCGCTCGGTGTCCTCCAAATAGATTCCAGACAAGAGCACGACCTGATCATCCTCATGCCGCGGTGTGCCATGTCGATTGCTGCCGGGCCGGCGGCGATCAAGATAGCTCTGAAGTTCCCGGCGGGTAATTCGGAGTCCTGGCGGGCAACCGAAGACAATTGTAGTGACGGCGGGACCGTGCGACTCTCCGGCGCCAGCGACTCCAAAAAGGGGACCTCCTAAGATTTCCATGCGCTCTTTCTCAGCCTCCCGTGGTCCGATTCGACTTCTTTATATCATACCTGGATCAACCTCACGCTGGGGGGAGGGGGTCGATCTCTGACCGAGACGCTTTCCACAGACGGTTGTTCCGGCCGATCTCGCCGTTGTTGTCGCCCGTGGCCCGGAAACTGTGAAAAAGTTGCATTGAGCCAACCATGATCCGTCCCGTCTCCGAATCTCGCGCCAATCCTGGATTCCGGCTTCCGCCGGAATGACGGCTCCCAAAGCCCGCCCAGATTGAAATTCGCCCCCCAGGCCCGAAACCGGACCCATTTGACACCCCGCGTGGCAGTACTATAATAGTGGCTGTCTCGGTCGTAATGCCCACCGGCGTTGCGATGCGGGACACAGCAGGAAACGGCCTAAATCCGATCTCCAGGGAGACGGATGCGGGGGACCCAACACAGCGTGCTTGCTCGACACAAGCGCTTTGCGGGGCGAATCCACTGAGTTTCAGTGGTAGGGCGGCTTCCCAGCCCGAGCCCGTCAGCTAACCTCGCCGGCCTGAGCGGAAGGAACTATGAATCGGACTCTCCACACTGTGCGGGCCATGGGCTGCTTGCAGAAAGCGCTCATGGCCTTTGCCGTCTCTGCCACTCTGGCATCTCCCATTCCAGCCTTCCGCTGCGAAGCTGTTCGAGGCCTTGCGCCAAAGCCCTGAGCTTTGCCGCTGGCCCGTGCGATTGACTGCAGCGGGAGGGCTGCACACATGTTCATCTACATCGTATTCGCTATCTCAGTGGGCGTGGCGGCTGTGTTTCTAATCGCCTGGCCCGCCGGAGTTCGCTACATTCCCCACAGTCGTGTGGGCATCGTCGAGAAACTTTGGTCCGGGAGCGGGTCGTTGACTCAAGGCAGAATTGTCGCGTCGAATGGTGAGGCGGGATTTCAGGCCAGCCTGCTCAGAGGCGGCCTGCATCTGGGATTCTTTCCGTGGCAATACCGCATCCACAAAGAGCCTCTGGTGATGATCTCGGAAAGCAAAATCGGTTACATCTATGCTCGCGACGGCAGTCCGCTGCCACCGACTCAAACTCTCGGCCGCATCGTGGACTGCAATCACTTTCAGGACGCAGAGGCATTTCTGCAAGGCAATGGCCAGCGCGGCAGGCAGAGGGCGATCTTGCGCGAAGGCGTCTTCGCGATAAACCTGGCGTTGTTTGTGGTCATCACCGAAGACCAGGTTTTTGCCGGACCGATTCAAGAGAAGGAACAGAAGAAATACAGCGAGTGGCAAGACCAACTCGAAGGAATTCGAGGCTTCGAACCGCTGGTGGTTGGCCATGGTGGCCAGCAGGTCTCTCGAGCTCCAGAGCCGGCAATCGGCGGTGCTGACTTGACAATGACACCCATTGACACCATAGGCGTGGCGACTGTTCATGATGGATCGCCCATAGAATCGGGAGAGATCATCGCTCCTGAGGTAAAGCCCGGCACGGGCAACCGCGATCACAACGACTTTCAGGATCCTGAAGCCTTCCTGGCTCTGGGCGGCCGGCGAGGAAAACAGTTGCAGGTTTTGACCGATGGGACGTTTTTCATCAACCGCTGGTTTGCCACCGTGGAGGTCAGGCCGAAGACGCTTATCCCGATCGGTTACGTTGGCGTCGTTGTCTCTTACTACGGTGGCAAAGGGGAGGATCTTACCGAAGAAGGTTTCCGATATGGCGAGCAGGTTGAACCGGGCCAGCGCGGAGTGTGGAAGAAAGCCTTGCCACCAGGAAAGTATCCCGTCAATCCATACGCGGTAAAGGTCGAGCTCGTGCCAACGGTGAACTTCGTGCTTCGTTGGATTACCGGCCAGGCTGAGGCCCACCAGTACGACAAGGATCTGGTCAGCATCGAACTGATCACTGCCGATGGCTATGAACCGGTACTGCCACTGTCGCTCGTTCTGCACATTGATTATGAAAAGGCGCCCAGTGTCGTTCAGCGGTTTGGAGACGTTCGACGGTTGATTACGCAGACGCTAGACCCGATCTTGACTTCGTATTTTCGAGATGTGGCTCAATCGTCCCACATGCTGGAGCTTTTGACCCATCGCGAGGACATTCAACGACGCGGCACCGAGGAGTTGAGCAAGCGATTTCGTGAGTTCGACATCAATTGCATCGCCGTGCTGATCGGTCGTCCGGAATCTAAGATTAAATCGGCCGAGGAGGACCCGATTGAGAAGCTGTTTGACCAGCTTCGGACACGGCGTCTGGCCGAAGAGCAGATTGCTACGTTCGCCAAACAAGAGGAAGCGGCTTTGCATTTGAAGGATCTGAACGATGCGAAAGCGGCGGCGGAGAAGCAAGCTGAATTGACCCAGACGAAGATAGATGTCGCAATCGCCGGGAATCGAGGTGAAGCGCAACTGGCCGAGGCACAGGGCCTTTCGAAGCGCGACATTGCGCGCGCCTTCGGCGAATCCCGCGCGCAGGAGCTGATGGGGAAGGGGCAAGCTGCCAAGATCGCTCAGATGGGGCTGGCTGAGGCCTCGGTGTTTCTGCAGAAGATTCGGGCTTATGGCGATCCGCGTCTTTTTGCGCTGAACCTGGTTGCAGATCACTTTGCACGGAGCGCCCAGCCCCTTGTCCCCGAACGGCTGCTCGTGATGGGCGGAGGCGCTGGAGCCTGGCCGAGAAGTCAGGCCTGGGTCTGACTGAAGGCACCAAAGGCATGGAAGACCTGGAGAGGCTGACGGCTAATCTCGCCAAGAAGTTCGAACAGAGCTTCAGCGGCGAGACACCGTCGGACGGCCTGGACAAGGCGATGGAGACCGCCATGAAACCGGAAGGAGTTTAAGCGGCACACCGCGGGGAGACGGAAGTTCCGTCTCCCCGTGCCGATTTTGAGCTCAATTCCCCCCTTACTGTAACAAAGGGGGAAAGGAGGCAGAGCCTTCGGGGGGTTGTCTTGATCCGAATGGGAAAGCCGGACGCACAACCCCCTGGCGCTTCGGTGAAGGCTTCTCAAGCCTTCACCCCCCTTTGCTGAGGAGAATATTTCAATGACGATCCCGGCCAGCGCTTTGTCAATGCCACATCGCGACTTGTTGCTTCGCCATCAACCTCACAAACGAATTAAGAGTTTTCAACCTCTGACGATGCCACTAGACTATCGGGAAGACTTGATCCGGCTTCCGAATGAAATGACTCGCTGGAGACGATGACATGGAAAATTACGAGAAGCTTGGCGCGTTTTACCTTGGCAGGCCCTACGACCTGAAGAACCAAAAACCTAAAGAGGGCCTCCTGCTCTACGACTCCAAGGACCTCGTTACGCATGCGGTGTGCGTTGGGATGACGGGCAGCGGCAAAACCGGCCTTTGCCTGAGCTTGCTGGAAGAAGCTGTCATCGACAATATCCCAGTCCTGGTCATCGATCCCAAAGGGGATCTGGCGAATCTTCTGCTTACCTTTCCTGAGTTACGCGGCTCAGACTTCGAGCCCTGGGTCAATGCTGATGATGCCAAACGCAAGGGTCTCAGCGTGCAAGACTACGCCGAGCAACAGGCTGCGCTCTGGAAGAAGGGGTTGGCCGACTGGGGACAGAGCGGTGAACGGATCGCTCGTTTGAAAGCGGCCGCCGATTTCGCGATTTACACGCCCGGCAGCTCAGCCGGGTTGCCCGTCGCCGTACTCAAATCCTTTGCCGCGCCGGGCAGCGCCATTCTGGAAGACCGCGAGCTTTTGCGCGAGCGCATCAGCACCACGTCTACGAGCCTGCTGGGGTTGCTTGGAACCGTCGCAGATCCGATTCAAAGCCGGGAGCACATTCTTCTGTCCACCCTCTTGAATCAAGCCTGGCAGCAGGGCCGCGATTTGGACCTGGCCGGGCTCATCACCCAGATTCAGTCGCCACCCGTAGACCGTGTTGGCGTCATGGAACTGGAGTCCTTTTACTCCGCCAAAGATCGTTTTGCTCTCGCAATGCAGCTCAACAACCTGCTGGCCTCGCCAGGCTTTGAATCGTGGATGGAGGGAGAACCGCTGGATGTGAATGCGTTCCTGTATACCCGCGAAGGTAAACCAAGGGTTTCCATCTTCTCCATTGCGCACCTGAGCGACAGCGAACGCATGTTCTTTGTGTCGCTGTTTCTGAATCAGGTTCTGGGTTGGGTGCGCAGCCAGTCGGGTACCACCAGCCTGCGCGCCTTGCTGTACATGGACGAGATTTTCGGATACTTCCCACCTGTGGCCAATCCACCCTCCAAAGCGCCGCTGCTGACGTTGTTGAAGCAAGCCCGCGCCTTTGGCGTCGGAGTTGTGCTGGCAACACAGAATCCGGTGGATCTGGACTATAAAGGTCTTGCCAACGCCGGCACCTGGTTCATTGGGAGGCTGCAAACCGAGCGCGACAAAGCCCGGGTCCTCGAAGGGTTGGAAGGAGCAGCCGCCACCGCATCGGCTGGCTTTGACCGCCAAGCTATGGAGCAGACGCTCGCGGCGCTCGGAAACCGTGTCTTCCTGATGAACAATGTGCATGACGACGGTCCGGAAGTGTTTGAAACCCGTTGGGCTCTCTCGTATCTCCGTGGCCCTTTGACACGTGATCAGATCAAGATCCTGATGCGGGCACGAAAAACTGAGGCAGCCTCCCAAGTCGCAGCGCCGCCAGCTGTCCCCGCGCCAGCCAAGACCCCGTCCGCTGAACCCGCGAACAAGGCGTCCACACAGCGCCCCGTGCTGCCACCAGACATCAGCCAGTTCTTCATTCCTCTTCGCAGCCCTCAACCGGTGGACTGCGTGCTGCACTATGAGCCGACGCTCCTGGGCTCTGCCAAAGTGTATTTCAATGATGCTAAAATGAGGATCGATGCAGGGCGTGCGGTCTGCCGCCTGGCGCGGATCACAGACGACGCGTTGGCGGTGAACTGGCAAGAGGCTCAGACCCTGGAATTCAGCGAGTCCGATTTGGAGAGGGAGCCGTCAGCCGAGGCAGACTACGGCGCCTTGCCGTCCGCAGCCGGCAAAGCCAGGAGTTATGACGCGTGGAAGCGGGCCCTGTTGGATGATCTTTACCGCAACCAGACGCTGGAATTGTTTCGCAGCCCCAGCCTGGGACAACTCTCGCAGGGCGGCGAGCCGGAAAGGGATTTTCGTATCCGATTGCAGCAGCTGGCTCGGGAGGAGCGCGACCGCCAGGTTGAAACTCTGCGCAAGAAATATGTTTCCAAGTTTGCGGTCCTTCAGGACAAAATTCGCCGCGCCCAGCAAGGTGTTGAGCGGGAAAGCCAACAAGCGCAGCAAGCCAAGATGCAAGCAGCAGTCTCTTTCGGTGCCACGCTATTGGGAGCCTTTCTGGGCAGAAAAGCTGTGAGTGCGGCAACCTTGGGCCGGGCGACAACCGCTGTGCGTGGGGTGGGCCGTTCGATGAAAGAGTCGCAAGACATTGCGCGTGCCGGAGAAACGGTTGAGGTACTGCAGCAGCAACTGGCAGATCTCGAAGGGCAGTTGCAAGCTGAAACCTCAGCCCTCGAAGTCAGTACCGACCCGTCGGCTGAGAAGCTGGAATCCATCGCGCTCAAACCGAAGAAGACCAACATCTCAATCACCCTGCTGACGCTCACTTGGGCGCCATTCTGGCGGGAGACCGGCGGTGCCAAGACCCCGGCGTGGGAGTGAGTTCCGGTTGGGCTGGAGGCAACGGTCTGTGCCAGAGCTGCGGTGAACAGACTCTGTTCAGCACCGGTAGTAGAAGTTGGACAAATTGATACATTGATTCCGCGGTGTCGCGCCAAGCCACACAGCCATGGAGAGTAACGAGTACCATTTCATCTCTGACTGGCAGGTGGAAGGAACCGTGGAGGAAGTTTCCGCGATTGTCACGGATACGGTCTCGCTGCCCCGCTGGTGGCCCTCCGTGTATCTCGGCGTGACGGTGCTGCAGCCCGGCCGGGAAGATGGCACCCAGAAGGTTGTCAAGCTCCACACGCGGGCTGGCTGTCTTACTCCTGGACTGGAGACTGCGGGTCACTGAGTCACGGCACCCGGATGGGTTTACCCTGGAGGCCGAGGGGGGACTTCAACGGGCGGGGCATTTGGCACTTCGTTCAAGACGGCTCCCGCGTTCTCATTCGCTATGATTGGAGAATCCGGGCTGACAAACCGTTGCTCCGGACTCTGTCCTTTGCGTTCAAATCGGTCTTCGAAGCCAACCATCGCTGAGCCATGGAACGCGAAGAAGAATGCCTCCGGCTCGAGTTGGCACGACGGCGTGCCCGTAGCGCGGACCAACTGGCCGGCATAGCTGCGCCGCCAGGGCCGGCACGGTTCTCGGCGCTCCTGTTGTGGTTCGTCGGTGCCATGGGGGTTCTGGCAGGCGTCGCTTGCGTGATTGTGGTATTTCGAAGTCTTGTGACAAGGTAAAAAGCCATGATTGTGCGTCCAGTGGAGAAAGCCGACTGGCAGGAATGGCTGCGGATGCGGCGCCTGCTGTGGCCCTCAACATCTCTGACGGAACACGAGGACGAGATGAGCGCTTACTTCATGCGCGGTGAGGGTTGTCTTTCGTGGGTTGCCGAGAAATCGGACAAACAGTTGATCGGATTTCTGGAGGCAAGCATTCGCCAGTTTGCAGAGGACGGCGGCACGCAAAACGCCGGGTATATTGGAGGCTGGTATGTGGAGCCTGACTTCCGCAGGACTGGAGTGGGCCGGTTGCTCGTGAGCCACGCGGCCCAATGGGCCCGCGCACAGGGTTGCAAGGCAATGGGCTCCGACTGCGAGCTGGGTGATGAAATCAGTTTGAAGGCCCATCGCGGCGTGGGGTTTGAAGAGGCTTCGCACTCATTTTACTT
>Ga0163150_10001691_pt1 | contig 36346 bp, 33 predicted proteins | sample OliLakLV19P2IB_FD_148628 | JGI IMG/M metagenome (GOLD analysis project Ga0163150, IMG submission 148628) | Freshwater microbial mat bacterial communities from Lake Vanda, McMurdo Dry Valleys, Antarctica - Oligotrophic Lake LV.19.P2.IB | ecosystem: Environmental > Aquatic > Freshwater > Lake >... | reverse complement strand
AGTTATCAATGGCAGATGAGCAACACCGTTTGGGTCAACATCTCCGGCGCGACGAATGCCACGCTGCCCTTTCCCAATCTGCAAACGACTGATGACGGCCATTACCGCGTGCGCGTCAGCACGGCCGCGAAAACCATCGACAGCCGGAGCGCGAGAGTCGAGACGTTGCAAGCGCCGATCATTTCCAGCCAGTCGCCGGAACTGGAAATTCCCCGGCCTCAAGGTTCGGCAGGAGTTCATTTGTCCGTGTTGGTGACAAACCAAGGCGCGTACTTCCTGCGCTACACCTGGTTCAAAAACGGGATGCCGCTACCATTGTCCATGAGTGCTTTCCATTTGCTCACTTTTGAAAGCACCAACGTTGAGGGCGGCTATCACGTCGTCGTCAGCAATGCCACCGGCCGCGCCACCAGCGCCGTGTGGCAGGTGAGCATCACCCTCCACGGCGAGGCGACGATGTGGGGCGACACCACTTATGGTCAGCACACTGGACTTTCGCGCCAACAAACAAATCTCGTGGCCATTGCCGCTGGTGCATACCACACGCTGGGCTTGCGCGAAAACGGCACGGTCGTAGCGTGGGGGGCGAATTACGTGGGCCAGACCAATACACCAAGTGGCTTGACTAATGTCGTGGCCGTGGCGGCAGGTTACGAACACAACGTGGTGCTGCGAGACAACGGCACGGTGCTTCTCTGGGGCCAAACCAGTTACGGACAAACGCCCATTCCCTCCGCCGCGACGAATCTCACCGCCATCGCCGGCGGGGGCGATCAAGTGCTGGCCTTGCGGCGCGATGGACAACTCATTGCGTGGGGAGCCACGCCCGTTCCGTCCGGGGTCTCCAACATCATGTCCATGTGCGCCGGCTACGAACATGCGCTCGCGTTGATGAGCAACGGCACGGTGCAGGCGTGGAACAACTTCGGCTTTCCCGATATGAGCGCGCCCAGTGGCTTGAGCAACGTGGTGAAGCTGGCCAGCGGCGCTTACCACGCCCTCGCTTTGAAGAAGGACGGCACCGTGACCGGGTGGGGTGGCAACGGCTACGGCGAAGCGAATCCACCCGCCGGCCTGAGCCACGTGATGCAGATCGCCGCCGGCTATCAGTTCAGCATGGCCTTGAGGAACGATGGCACCGTCGTCAGTTGGGGCCACAATGCCCAAGGCCAAACCAACGTTCCCAATGGCCTGACCAACATTTGCGCCATCGCCGCCGGCGAGGCCCACAGCGTAGCCCTGGCCTATAACGAAGCCCTCGAATACCCAGTGAACGTCGCCGAGGATTTGCTGTTAATCTGCAACACCAACGCCGAAAGTGTGTTCGTGAAGGATTACTACCTCGCACACCGCCCGATGGTCAGACAAGCCAATGTCTTGGAGATCGGCTATGCGCCGCAGGAAACGATTTCGCGCCCCGATTACACGAACGCCATCCGCACGCCCGTCCTGAACTGGCTCGCGGAGAATCCCACGAAGCGGCCCAAGCACTGGATTCTGTTCCTCCATGTGCCTTCGCGCATCCACCCGGTCACTAACGTCGGTGTCTATTCGGATTCCCCGTTCCCGCTTGATAACTCCGTGAGCTACGAGCTTTCCAGCCTTCCGGCGGCCCGCCATCCGTTCATCACCTGCATCAACATGGGCAACACGAACCACGTCGCCGAAACCAACGATTGCCGCGCCTACATCGACAAACTGGCCCACTTCGGAACCAACTACTCGCCCGGCAAACTGAGGATCAGCGCCAGCGGCGGCGGGTATGGGAATGAGCGATATTTTTTTGAAAACTCGTCTCTCTCAATCAACTACGCTCAACTCGCGAGAAACGGGGCTTTAGCAGCTGGCGTGGCTTCCAGCAACATCTACACACCCGGGACGCCAAACATTGATCGGGGCACCAACGTGGCCGGGTATTTGACTTGTGGAATTTACAGTTGGGGGTCTCCTGATTACTCATTAAACGGAAGCGTGGTCTTTACGGGTGATAGTTCTTGGTACCTCATGGTGACTGCCGAGTCACTCAACGGATGGAGATACCCAGAAGCCAATCCACAAGGTACTTTCATCAAATGGTTTTCCACTTCTGCTTTCGGAGGAACCAATTATTCAAACACTCCGGTTGGAGCAGTGACGCACACGGATGAGCCAGGTTTAAGCGGAGTCAACCAGCCAGAGACATATTTCGCGCTGTGGGCGACCGGTAAATGTTTCGGCTTTTGCGCATGGCGGACTCGGAACACCGACCGGTTCCAAGCAGTCGGAGACCCGTTCGTGAAACGATAAGATTATGAAAACACAAATAAAGCGGGGGATTCTATCCGTAGGCGCAGCTTTGGCGTTGACCGGCACACCTTTCGGTTACGCCCAAGGCTTCATCAACCTCGACTTCGAGTCGGCGAATATCGTGCCGGTTCCGGGCGATCCGTTCGGGAGCGTGCAATTCGGGCCGGCCTTTCCGGGTTGGACGGCCTTTTACAATTCATCCCCGCTCTCCTCGACGACGCCCGTTCTTTACAACAACCAGTTTCTTGGAACCTCGACGTTGGGGCTGTTGGATCAAAATGTTTCCCTGTCGATTTCGAACCGCACCGCCCTGTTGCAAGGAGGCACCGGGCCAAGTTCACCTTCCGTCGCGCTGGCCCAGACTGGCTTGGTGCCATCGGACTCGCTTTCCGTAAAATTCATGGCCCGCACACTCCGGCCAGACCAGTTTGGCACTGCTGAAACCTTCGTTGTGAGCATGAACGGCCAGTCATTGCCCTACGTAACTTTGCAAAATTTTGGCGGCTTGCGCCTGTATGGGGTGGATGTTTCTGCTTTTGCAGGCCAAACCGCTGAGTTGCGCTTTACGCAACTCAGTGGCCCCACATTTTTCGACAACATGTCGCTCGACAACATCTCCTTCTCCACCGTTGCCGTCCCCGAACCCGGCACTTGGACATTGCTAGGCTTGGGCGGTGCGCTTTGCTGGTGCGCCACCCGCTGGCGCAGGAAATAAAAGCGCAGGGTAGCGAAGCGAAAATCAGGCCAACTCCAGCCCCGGCGCAATATCGGCGTCGATGTCGGTGGCGGGCTGGCCGTGCTGCAATTTTCTTTCCGCGAGAATGCCGATCATCGCGGCGTTGTCGGTGCAGAGGGAGCGGTCGGCGACGCGGAGTTTGAAACCACGATCAGCGCAGGCTTTCGCCAGTTCGGCACGCAGCGAGCGGTTCGCCGTGACGCCGCCCGAGGCCGTCACGCAGCGCACGCTCATTCGTTCCGCCGCGCGCATCGTTTTCGTCACCAGCACTTCGATGATGGCGGCTTGCACGCTGGCGCAGAGATCGCGGAGCGCCTGCGGTTCATCGAGCAGCGCGGGATGATCGCGAAGGAAGTAGCGCACGGAAGTTTTCAAGCCGCTGAAGCTGAAGTCGTCGTCGGCATCGCGCAGCTTCGGGCGCGGGAAATCGAACCGCTTGGCATTGCCGCCCTCGGCCAGCTTGTCCATCTGCGGGCCACCCGGATACGGCAGGCCGATGAGCTTCGCGGTCTTGTCGAAACATTCACCCGCCGCGTCATCAATCGTCTGGCCCAGCACACGATGCCGCAGTTCCGCTTCGACGTGAACCAGCATGGTGTGGCCGCCGCTGACGATGAGCGACACGTTCGGCTCGAACTGATCAAATTGCGCGCGCAATGACTCGCCGCCAATCCACGGCGAGTAGAGATGCGCTTCGTGGTGGTTGATGCCGACAAAGGGTTTGCCGAGCACAAAGGCCATCGTCTGCGCGGCGCGAAGTCCGATCATGAGCGCGGCGGGCAGTCCCGGCCCCTGCGTGGCGGCGATGGCGTTCAACTCACTTGCTTTCACACCGGCTTCGCGCAGTGCGGCCTCGGTCACGGGTTGAAGATTTTTGACGTGCTCGCGCGTGGCGAGTTCGGGAACCACGCCGCCGTATTCGGCGTGCAGTTTGATTTGCGAGGAGACGACGTTCGACAGCACGCGCCCGTCGCGCACCACCGAGGCGCTGGTTTCATCACAGGAAGTTTCGAGAGCAAGGAGGATCATGCTGGCGCGGCGCTGCTCACGTTATTTTTCAACCACGGAAAACACAGAAGACACGGAAAGAAAAACTCCCTTCCGTGTCTTCCGTGCTTTCCGTGGTCAAATTCCCGTTCAACGCGACGCCACTTTGTCGCCCGCCTTGGGCGCGACCTTTTCGCCGTTGCGCTTGGTGTACACCGAGAGGCCCTTGAGCAAATCCATCGCGCGGTCGAGTTGCACGTCGCGCGCGTTCTGCACGCGCTCGCGGACTTTCTCGTCCAGATTCTCCAAGCCGCCGGGCTGACGTTTGTAGAAGAGGTCGAGTTCCTCCTCGTCCGTCATCGGCACGATGATGTCGGGCGTGATGCCCTTCTCGTGAATGACCTTGTGGCTGGGCGTGTAATACTTCGCCGTGGTCAGGCGCAGTGCCGAGCCATCCGGCAGCGGCAGGATGCTTTGCACGGAGCCTTTGCCAAACGTCTGCTCGCCGAGAATCACCGCCTTGCACTTGCCGCTCACGGTCAAATCCTGCAACGCGCCGGAGACAATTTCCGAGGCGCTGGCGCTGCCGCCGTTCACGAGCACGACCATCGGCAGATTCGGGTGCGTGTTGCGTCCGTTGGCTCGGTAGGTCGAAGCCGGTGTGGTGCCGCGGCCTTCGGTGGAAACAATGAGCGTGTTCCTCGGGACGAATTTCTCGACGATCTTCACCGCTGAATCAAGCAGCCCGCCGGGATTGCCGCGCAGGTCAATGACCAGCGCCTCCATGCCTTTCTTCTCCAGCTTGCGCAGCGCGTCCTCGAAATCATCCGCCGTCTGCTCGCCGAACTGCGTGATGTGGATGTAGCCGATCTTATTCTCAGGAAGCGGGAATTCGCGATGGCCGGTGCTGTCCTTGACCGTATCGACTTTGATTTCGGCGCGGGTCAGCGAGAAGTTCGTGAGAATGCCGGTGGCGGGGCGAAGAACGGTGATCTCCACTTTTGAGCCGGGTTCGCCGCGCAAACGCTTCACCGCATCCTGCATGGAAAACTTTTCCGTGCTGCGCCCGTCGATCCTGATGATGCGGTCGCCGGAAAGGATGCCCGCCTTGAAACCCGGCGTGTCCTCCATCGGCGAGACCACCGTGAGGTGCCCGTCTTTCGGCGAGATGATGATGCCCACGCCGCCGAACGCGCCTTGCGTGTCCTTCTTCAGCTCGTCGTATTTCGACAGCTCCATGTATTCGCTGTGCGGATCGAGCGTGCTCAACATGCCCTTCATCGCGCCCTGGATGAGGTCTTGGTAAGTGATCTTCTCGCCATCGACGTAATCCTGGCGCACGCGTTCGAGGACGGTCGTGAAGAGTTTGAGATTGGGATATGGATCTTCGCGTTCCGCCGCGTGGACGTTCTGGCGATAGACCTGCGCGCCGATGAAGAGGTTGACCGCGAGCGCCGTGAGCAACAGGCCGTAGGAAAACTTTCTTTTCATAAAATTAATGCGGCCAAAGTAGGCGTGCCGAAACGGAATGGCAAGGAGCGGAAAGTAAAAGGGTGCGGGCCGGAGTTTTCCCATTCGTCTGCCTCAATTCATCTGCCTGCCTCACCGCCCGCTTAGGAACGAACAGACGAATTGGGGCAGACGAATTTTTTTGGAAGGGAGGGGTTCAGCGCAGCAGCGATTCAATGTACGGCAAATCGCCCGGCACCGTGACCTTCGGATTCGGCTGGCGGCTCTCCACCAGCTTCACTGACTGTGCGATCAACTCACATGCCGCCGTATCGTCGGTGAGATTCAATCCCTGCTCGCGCGCCGCCGCGATGGCCTGCCGTATGACTGCCAGACGAAAAGCCTGCGGCGTCTGCACCGACCAGAGCTTTGCACGGTCGATGGTGCGCGCGATGGTCGAACCGTCGTCGGATTGCTTGATCGTGTCCGTGACGCGCTGGGCGGCGACCGCCGCGCCGGTTTCCCGCGCCGCGTTGATGACGTTCGCGATCAACTCCTGCGAGGCACACGGCCGCGCGCCATCGTGAATCGCCACGACCTCCGCGTTCGCGCTCACCGCCTGCAAGCCATTCCACACCGAGTCCTGTCGCTCCGCACCGCCAACGGTCAGCCGGTAAGGTTTCTTCAAACTCAGGGTTGCGCCGATCTCGTGGAAGGCGGATTCCAGCCCGGCGCGCACGACGAGCACGACTTCATCAAGGAGCGGTGCGGTGTCGAATGTTGCCCAGGTGTGCGCGACCACGGGCCGGCCCGCGACTTCGAGGAATAGCTTGTCGATGTCCGGTCCCATGCGGGTGCCGCGTCCGGCGGCGACGATGATGGCGCTGATCACGAAGTCCAAAGTCCGAAGTCCAAAGTCCAAAGTCGAGCCGCCAGTGGGAGGCAGTTGGTGAACGCGTGCATCTCGGCATCCGCACCAAGGTAGTGGGGCAGCCGTCCCGGCTGCCGCATGTCCACTGGCCCTCCGGGCTGGTGGTTCTTCAGCCGGGACGGCCAAAGGACGGGTGGCAGCCGGGACGGCTGCCCCACTACGGTGCGGGTGGGGAGATGCAGCCTTGGTGAACCTACTTCAAGGACAGCGCGCAGAATTCATCGAACGCGCCGCCGAAGAGTTTCTTCACGTCCCGCTGGATTTCTTCGCGGCTCGGCACCCAGCCGGTGGCGGCTAGGTCGCCGTACTTTTCCACCAGCACGCGGCTGATGACCTGGCGTGAGTGCGTCCACTTGTAAATCAGTTGATCGAGCACGCGCGCGTCCGAGTGCTGCGGCGTGAAGCTCAGGCCGAGCAGTTCGAGGCGCATCCGCGTCATCTCGTCGATGAGGCTCGGGTTGTTCAGGAACCACCAGCAGCCGAAGATGTGGAGGTTGCGGAACTTTCGAGCCAGTACACACAGCTCATGCTGGTTCTCGCGCGCCAGCACGGTGGCGATGAATTTCGTGTCGGGAAATTGTGCGCAGAGATTTTGCAACGCGCCCAGATCGGTACGGCCCAAGCCGTCGCCCGCGAGGCGCAGTTCGGGATTCACCTGCCGCACCACGCCGGGCATCACGGCGAAGGGCAGCCCGAACTCGCGGCAGTGCGGCACCACGGCCTTCTCAATCAACTGGGCGCATTCGTGTTGTCCGGGAAATTCAAAGTCGGGACTCAGCGACACCATCACGAAGCGTGGTTGCATCCGCTCCGTCCAGGTGCGCAGGAAACGGCGCACCTCGCTGATGGTGTGCGCGGTCAGGTCTCCGCTCACGTCGTAGCCCCAGCGCGAGAGTTGCGCGGCGGTGGACTGCCACGAGAGCAGCAGCGGATCGATGCGCAAGCCGGCGGTGAAACGTGGATCGCGCGCGAAACCGTGGTCCCAGACCGGGCGCTCATCGTCGTCGAACGGCGAGTTGGTCATGCAAATGGTGCGGACGTTCGCCAGTTCCATGCAATGCGTCGTGTAGTCCGCAACTTCCCACTCGGAGAACCACGCGCGCACGGCATTCAGGTCGCGCTTGCGCACGTCGAGGCCCAACGCATTCAACGTGGTGATGACGCCGCGGCAGGATTCCGACACGGGGGAGTTCTTGAGGAACAATTGCTCCCAGATCAGATCCGCCTGACGCGCCTTGGGCAGCGCCCAGAATTTCTCGAACGGCACTTCCAAATATCGAAACGCCTCGGCCACCAGATAATGGTAGGTCAGCATCTCATCAATGCCCCAGAGCAGCAGCTTCCCGAACGCCGGATCGTAGAGGTGCGTGTGAATGTCCGAGACCGGCGTGCGCGCCACGGCCTCTTCAACCGCGGCGGCCACCTGATCGCGCACCAGTTCCGTAGCGAGGGGATTCATGATGCGCGGACGCTAGCGAAGGGCGTGCAGGCGGGCGAATGGTTTTTGGAGTTTGCCGTCACCTTGAGGTTTCAATGAACAGCACGAAGCGGTTGAGGCATGAATCAGGCAGTTGTTCAGCCGCGAAGCGGCCAAGGAAATTAGCCAGCACAAGGTGGCTGGAAAAACGGGGAACGTGTCTCGTCCTGAAGGGACGAAGGAAATGTGCCCGATGCTTCCGCCGTCCCTTCGGGACGGACTAGTTTGTTCGACAAAATTCCAGACACTTCGTGTCTGGCTAATTTCCGGCTGTCCCTTCGGGACTCCATGACGCGTCGGTGAAAACTGCCGCATCGTTCATACAATTGCCGTTTGACGCCGCGCCCGTGCGGCGCACTATTCGCGCAAATCGCCATGGCCATGAAAACTCAACTCACCCGCCGTTCTGCCTTCGTTCGAATCGCCGCCACCAGCGTGGTCGCGACCACCGCCGCCTCACTCGCGCAACGTCTCTTCGCCGCTGACGCCGCCGCGCCTGCGATGAAGGGCCGCGTCCATCACTCCGTTTGCAAATGGTGTTACCCGAACATCTCGCTCGATGACCTCTGCGTCGCGGGCAAGAGCATGGGACTCACCTCGATTGAACTGCTCAACCCCGGCGATGACTTCGCCACGTTGAAGAAGCATGGGCTGACGTGCGCGATGGTGAGCAATCCCGTCATTGATAAGCTCGGCGGCATCGAGCGTGCGTGGAACCGCGTGGAGCATCACGACAAGCTCGTGACCGCCTACGAGCAGCGCATTCAGCAAGTTGCCGACGCGGGCTTCACGAATATCATTTGTTTCTCGGGCAATCGCGATGGTTTGCCTGACGACGTAGGGATCAAGAATTGCGCGCTAGGACTGAAGCGCATCATGGCCGCCGCCGAGAAGGCCAAGGTCAACATCGTGATGGAACTTCTGAACAGCCGCGTGGATCACCGGGACTACCAGTGCGACCACACCGAGTGGGGCGTCGATCTCGCCAAGGCCATTGGCTCCGAGCGCTTCAAGCTGCTCTACGACATCTACCACATGCAGATCATGGAAGGTGATCTCATCGTGCGGATCAAAAAGTTCGCGCCCTACATCGCCCACTACCACACCGGCGGCGTGCCGGGCCGCAACGAGATCGACGACACCCAGGAGATTAATTACCCCGCCGTGATGAAAGCCATCGTGGACACCGGCTACAAAGGTCACGTCGCGCAGGAATTCATCCCCAAGCGCGCGGACAAAATCGCGTCGCTGAAACAAGGGGTGCAGATTTGCGATGTTTAACTTCGTCCCGAGAACCGACCTGTCTGAAATGGCGGGCTTTTGGAAATCATGCGTTCACGCCAGACACTCATTCTGGGGAGCGTAATCAGTCTGTTGCTGCTTGGAGTAGCGCTGGTGTTGGTGCTTTTCCCCTTCGATTACCGAGGAGAGATGTTCGAGCGACACAGCGCACCCGGCGTGCCGGACGTGGAGATTTACAGCCAAGGCTTCGTGGATTCTTCCTTCGCTGCCTATCTGGTCAGCAAGGATGGGCGGCGTGACCTCATTGCATCCTCGTTGCCGTGTCACATGAAGCTTGCTGAATTTCGCACGAACGACAGGCGGGACAGTTACCTGACAAACCTCATTTCAGCTTCTGCCATTAGCACCGCGAAAGGAGCTGCGGTATTTGAAGTGTTCTGGACCAAGGATTTGCAACGAGTCGCCATTAGTTACCGGGGCTACTTGGTGCGAGCATACGATGTGCGCAACAGGCGGACTTTTGGTTGCGATACAGATGAGGTTTTTGATTCGCGGGACCGATGCATCTGCCGCGCGATGAAGGGAGACGACCAATGAGTCGGACGTTTCGACGCTTGCTCTGAAATTCACGGTCGGTATCCTTACAACATGAGCACCGTTTTTGAAATTGAGAACGCCGTCCAGAAGCTCTCGCGCACTGAGTTGACCGCCTTCCGTGACTGGTTTCTCGGCTTCGACGCCGAAGCCTGGGACAAGCAGTTCGAGGAAGATGTGAAGGCGGGGCGCTTCGACGCTCTCGCGGAAGAAGCCCTGCGCGATTTGCGCGCCGGGCGCTGCACAGAACTGTGAAACACCGCGCGACACCCAAGTTCTGGAAGTATTACGAGGCTTTGCCCAAGGAAATCCAGACGCTCGCGGACAGGAATTTCGATCTTCTCAAACTCGATTCACATTACCCTTCCCTGCACTTCAAGAAAGTCGGACGGATGTGGTCGGCTCGCGTTGGCATCCATTATCGAGCCGCCGCCGTTGAAGATGGTTCCGACATGGTTTGGTTCTGGATTGGGCATCACACCGAATACGACCGACTAATTGGTCGTGGCCAATAGGACCGAAGCACCCACGGAAATCAAAGATTCGCACCCTGAAGTGATCGTCGATTGGTTGCCGGGAACAACTTCGGGTTGGTGATTCACCACCAAGAACAGAGAGAACACAGGGACGGCGAAGTTTTTCTCTGTGTTCTCTGTGTTCTCTGTGGCAATTCCTGCGGAGACATGAGCGTCCTCAACCCCAAGTCCCGTCCGCCGCTGGAGCGCATGATGCGTATTCACCAGGAGATCGCCTCGGGCAGTTATCCGAATGCGACCGGGCTGGCGCGCACGCTGGAGGTGAGCCTGAAATCCATCTGGCGCGACATCGAGTTCATGCGCGACCGGATGAACCTGCCGCTGGCCTACGACGCGAGCCGCTACGGATATTTTTACACGGAGTCGGTGAGCGCCTTCCCTACCCTGCAAATCACCGAAGGCGAACTGGTCGCGCTGCTCATCGCGGAAAAGGCGCTGGAGCAATATCGCGGGACGAACTTCGAGAAGCCGCTGGTCAGCGCGCTCAAGAAAATGGCGGCACAATTGCCGGACACAGTGTCGTTCAACATCGCGGAGTGGGACCAGACGATTTCCTTCCGCACCAGCGCGGAACCGATTTTAAACCTGGAGATCTTCGACGCGCTGGCGAAGGCGACGGCGGCGCGGAAGCAAATTCAGTTTCACTATCGCAAGCCCGGCCAGGGCAAGCCTGAGGCGCGCGTCGTGGACCCGTATCACCTCGCGAACATCAACGGCGAGTGGTTCCTCTTCGCCTTCGATCACGCGCGGAAGGACATTCGCACCTTCGTGCCAGCGCGCATGAGCGACGTGACGGCGACGGGCAAAACTTTCCCGCGCCCGGCGAAGTTCTCCCTGGAGAAACGGCTGCACGACAGCTTCGGCGTCGTGAGCGGTCAGGGAGAATTCAACGTGGTCATTCGCTTCGATGCGTTCGGGGCGGGCTACATCCGCGAGAAAAAGTGGCATCCCTCGCAGGAACTGCGCGAGTTGAAGGACGGCGGCGTGGAGTTGCGCATGAAACTGTCGAGCCTGGATGAAGTGCAGCGCTGGGTGTTGAGCTGGGGTGGTCACGCGAAGGCGGTGTCGCCGAAGGAACTAGTGGAGAAGGTGCGCGAGTCCGCGCGGCAGATTCTCGGGTGATGTGGCGGCAGGCAGGATGTCCGCCGCCACGGGGGCAAGGCGCTCACTGAAGAATTTCCCCGCGTGTGCCGACACCAAGGTATGGTTTTGGAAGCAAGTTCAGCCGTCGGGCTAGAGGATTCAGCCGGAACGCTCGTGCAAGTTCAGCCCGCCGACCCCGTCACCACCACCGCGAGTTCCCCCGCCCCGCTGGCGCGACGTTCGCATCGGAAAATTCTCTGTGTAGCGCTGAGCATTTGCGCGGTGTTTTACGTGGTGACGCATTGGGTGGTCTGGCCGGTGCGGGTGAATGGCGAGAGCATGGCCCCGAATTATGATGACGGCCAGCGCACGGTCATCAACCGCTTCGCGTATCTTTCCAACCGTCCGCAGCGCGGCGACGTCGTGGGCCTGCATGTGGGAAGCGAGTTTTACATCAAGCGCATCATCGGGCTGCCGGGCGAGCGCATTGAGTTCGAGCGCGACACGGTGCTCGTGAACGGCCGGCCGCTGAAGGAATGGTATCCCGTGAAGCCCTTGCTCTGGAAGCTCGCCCCGATGCAACTGGGCGCGGACGACTACTACGTGATGGGCGACAACCGCAGCATGTCCAAGCTCGGCCCCGTGCCCCGGGAGCAGATCATCGGCAAGGCGATGTTCTGAACCGCGGAGCGCGGACCGCCGGGTCCGCGTGCTTCCGGAAGTAAACCACGGAAGACACAGAAGACACGGAAAGGAACCCTGCGACGAACCGTTCTCTTCTTTTCCCTTTTCCGTGTCTTCTGTGTTTTCCGTGGTTGAAAAACGGGCCCGATGAACACGCGGACTCAGCGGTCCCCGCTCCGACCGTACTTTCCGCTTCCAACTTCCGCGCCAAAACCTTGAACTCCCGCCATGACTGATCCGCGCCTGACGAAACTCGCCAAGCTCCTCATTGAATACTCCTGCCGTCTCAAACGCGGCGACCGCATCCTCATCGAGGTCATTGACGTGCCGGATGAATTTGCCGTCGAGCTGATGCGCGCCACACGGAAGGTCGGCGCGATTCCCATCATCGAAGTGCGCCACAGCCGCATCACCCGCGAGATCATTCGTGACACCGATGCGAAACATTCCGCGCTCGTCAGCAGCATCGAACTCGCGCGCATGAAGAAAGTGCAGGCCTACCTCGCCATTCGCGGCGCGGCCAACGCCAGCGAAAACGCGGACATCCCCAGCGAGAAGATGGCGCTCTACTCGAAAACCATCCGCCCCGTGCAGAACTGGCGCGTGAACAAAACCCGTTGGTGCGTCCTCCGCTGGCCCACGCCCAGCATGGCCCAGGCGGCCAGCATGAGCACCGAGGCCTTCGAGAATCTTTACTTCGACGTCTGCACCATGGACTACGCGAAGATGGCCAAGGCGATGCTCCCGCTGGAGAAGCGCATGAAAAAAGCCGGCGCTGTCCACATCACTGCGCCCGGCACCGACCTGCGCTTCAGCATCAAGGGCATCAACGCCGTCATGTGCGAGGGCTTGCGGAACATTCCCGATGGCGAAGTCTTCTCCTGCCCCGTGAAGGACTCCGTGCAGGGCCACATCCAGTTCAACACGCCGACCATTTACTCCGGCACCAAGTTCGAGAACGTGCGCCTCGAATTCAAAGACGGCAAAATCGTCAACGCCACCGCGAACAACACCAAGCGCCTGAACGAAATTCTCGATACCGACCCCGGCGCGCGCTACATCGGCGAGTTCTCGCTGGGCTTCAATCCCTACATTCTCAATCCCATGTGCGACATCCTGTTCGACGAGAAGATTGCCGGCTCGCTGCATTTCACGCCGGGGCAGGCCTACGAGGTGGCGGACAACGGCAACCGCTCGGCAGTGCATTGGGACATGGTGCTGATCCAGCGGCCCGAGTGGGGCGGCGGCGAGGTGAAGTTCGACGGCGAAGTGATTCGCAAGAACGGCCTCTTCCTGCCCAAGGATTTGCAGCCGTTAAATCCGAAGAACTTGCAGTAGCAGCGGGTGCTTCCGCGAACTCGGATGATCGCCGGTTGCCGGGCGGAAATAAGCGCCTTGGTGGCGTTGAAGCCCGCGAGCAACGAGCCGCCGGAAACATCCAAGCCGGCGCTTTCATGACTGGTGAAACCGACAAGGCTGAACCAGAGATCCGCCGTGGGCTTGAGGCCGAGGGCGGCCATGTAAGCCTCGCCGCTGTTGTTATCAATGGCCCCCGCATACATGCCGTTCTGCACGCGCACCTTCAGGTCCACTTTGTCGCAGAACGCGTAGCCGGCCTGTACGCCCGCCGACGGGCCGTTGCCGGTGTAATACCACTGGTAGCCTTGCGAGAAGTTCGCGTTCACCGCCCCGCCGTCGCCCGACTCATAGTTCAACAGGGAGATCAACTGACCGGCCTTGATGTCGAGTCCCGTGCCGATGGGCACGTTCAACTGCACGAAAGCCTCGCGCAATTCTTCGAGACCCTGGTTCTCGCCACCGGTATTCACGATGGGCGCGTCTTCTGTTTCAGCAGTTCCATGAATCGTTTCCATCGCGACCCATTGACCTGCGAAGGCATGAATGACGCGGGCCACCGATGTCGCTCAGTTTCGGTGGGAACGGGGCTGGAAAACAGAACGAGGAGGCGATCCAAGCCCCAGCGTGATTACGAAGGACGAGCGGAAAAGGTCGCAGAGTGGTCGAACCTCCACAGGCTCCGTCTGACAAAAAAACGCTCACGGGCTGAGCGTGAATGAATTGAAGTTTCCGATCACTTTTCCAACGTCACATCGCCTCCGATGATGCGTTCGAGGTGGCCGTAATCACCGCGCAAGAGCAGCGCCCCATCGCTGTCGAGCGCTTCGGCGCGTCCGGTCAGCTTCCGGTCGCCGATGTGAATGACCACGCGCCGCCCCAGCGTGATGCACTGCCGTTCCCACTCCTCGGCGAGCGCGGCAAATTCCCCGCGAACCACGCGCGCGTAGTCGGCGTCGAGTTCGCGCAGGATGGCGGCGGCAATTTCCGCGCGAAGAAATCTTTTACCTGCTTCCGCCGCGAGCGAGGTCGCCACGTCGCGCAGTTCTGCCGGGAAGTCCGTCACGTTCACATCCACGCCGATGCCGATGATCACGTAACGCACCCGATCCAGTTCCGCGCTCAGTTCCGTGAGGATGCCCACGACTTTTTTCCCTCCGAGCAGAATGTCGTTTGGCCATTTGATTTGCGGCACCAGTCCCGTCTCCAGCCGGATGGCGCGCGCCACGGCCGTGGCCGCCGCCACGGTGAGTTGGGTAATTGAAACTGGCGACAGCGCGGGCCGCAGCAAAACGGAGAACCAAAGCCCCTGCCCCGTCGGCGAGAGCCACTTGCGCCCGAGCCGTCCGCGCCCCTTCGTCTGCGTCTCCGCGAAAATCACCACGCCTTCCGCCACACCATCGCGCGCCAGCTTCTCGGCCACATCATTCGTGGAACTGGTTTGCTGAAAGACCTGAACGTCGCGCCCCACGATGCGACGGGCGGGCAGGCGCGCGAGCAAATCGTCCGCGTGCAGGACGTCCGGCGAACCAAGCAGACGGTAGCCGAGATGCGGCGTGGACTCGATGTCGTAGCCCAGCGCGCGCAGCTCGGTGATGCGCCGCGCCAAGGCCACGGCGCCGAGTCCCGTGCGCTCCGTGAGCATCGCAGGACTCAGCCCCGTCCCGCCGGCGCCCCGCAAGGCGCTGAGAATTTTCGCGTCTGCCGTCATGAGAATAAATATCCAACTACCACAGCGGTAAGACTAATCGCGCTACGACCGCGTAGTGGGGCAGGCGTCTCGCCGGCCTCCGTCCGATGGTCGTCCCGACTGTCGGAAAGAAACACCAGCCGGGACGGCCAGTGGACAGGTGGCAGCCGGGACGGCTGCCCCACTAAGAATGGTCGCCGCGCCTGCATCAGAAAAAATCCAGGCCGATGTCCACCGCGCGCGCCGAGTGGGTCATCGCGCCCACGGAAATAAAATCCACGCCGGTCTCGGCGATGCCGCGCACCGTCTGCAAATTCACGCCGCCGCTGGCCTCCGTCTTCGCGCGACCGCCGACGAGACGCACGGCTTCGCGCAATTGTTCCAGCGTCATGTTGTCGAGCAGGATGATGTCCGCGCCCGCGTCCGCCGCCTGCGCCACCTGTTCCAAAGTGTCCGCCTCCACCTCGACTTTGAGGGCGGGATAGTTCGCGCGCGCGCGCCGCACAGCGGCGGCGATGGCGTTCGGCGCGGCGTCGCGCAAGGCGGCCAGATGATTGTCCTTGATCAGCACCATGTCCCAGAGGCCGAAGCGATGATTGCGCGCGCCGCCGCAGCGCACGGCGTATTTCTCCAACTCGCGCCAGCTCGGCGTGGTCTTGCGTGTGTCGAGAATCACCGCGCTGGTGCCAGCCACGGCTTCCACAAAATGGGCGGCCAGCGTCGCCACGCCGGACAATCGCTGTACGAAATTCAACGCGACCCGTTCACCCGTCAGCAACGCGCGCGCCGGACCGCTCACTTCCAAAATCTTTTCCCCGCGCGCAACCCGTGCGCCGTCTCTCGCGCAAAGTTGCACCTGGGTTTCCGGCGCCACGGTTTTGAACGCCGTCTCCGCGAGCGACATTCCGCACACCACGAGTTCTTCGCGCGCGAGCATGACCGCGCGCGCGAGGGCGATCTCCGGCACCGTCGCCAGTGTCGTGACATCGCCGCTGCCCACGTCCTCCATCAGCGCGGTGCGGACGTGGCGCAAAACAAGTTCCGGCGGAAGCAGATCCATGGCGAGCAGCATGGCGAACCCCGCCGCGCGGCGAGAAGCGAAAACTGGCGGTGCTCAACGCTCCACCACCGGCCACGCGCCGCATTGCTGCAGTTGCCGCGTCGCGGCCGCGGCCCAGCCACGATTCGCAGCAGGACTGGCGGGACTGGGGTGAAGGATCTGCGCGAGGCGCGGAGCGGATTGATTTTCCGTGAGCGCCGACAACTTCCCGTGCGCGAAGGCACCCACGCCGATGAGCCATTCGGGCTGCAAAATTTCCACCACTCGGCGCAGATGCTCGTCGCACGCGGCGAAGAGCGGAGCCGTTTCGCGCGCGGGCAGTTTGTCCGGCGTGAGGTTGCTGCCCGTGGCACTGAGGAAGGCGAGCGGGCAGTAGTTCACCACGAAATGTTCACGCGAAAAATTTTCCGGCGTGCCGAAGCGTTGCGCGAAAAGTCCCCAGAGCCGCTCGCCGCTCACTTCGCGACGCGGGCAGTCGAAACCTTGCACGAGCCGCTTCGGATGTTCGCGCGCGGGCTTGCGCACTTCGGCGCGCAGGCCCATCCAGTCACGCACCGCAGTCACTTCACCAAACGGCACTCCCGTCTGCGCCATGCCGAACGGGCCGGGATTCATGCCGAGGAACACGATGCGCTTTCGGGTCGTGGCAAACTTCTGCAAATAAAGCTCGTGAGCCGCCCAGGCGTAATCGAGAGGGTTGTAAACGTGCGAAACCGGCGCACTAAACGAGAGGCGTTCCACCGTGTCACGCAGCGCCGCCGCCGTCGCGATCATTTTCCCGCTGATGACACTCACGGCAAAATCACGGGCGGACTCCAGCGCGGGCCGACGCGGGTCCGGGCGAAAAGTTTGGCGTCTTTTGCGGTAGCCAGCGGCCTCTCAAAAAGCTTGGCCTGCGCAGAAGTTTCGCCACCCGGCGCGCGCGGGTCGCTGCCGTCGAGCGTGAAATAGATTTGCGCGTTTGTCGCCGTGGTCGTGAGCTTGAGTTGTGCGCCGTGTTCCGCGGAGGGCGCGGGCACGAATTGTTTCTCGATCCACGCCAGCCGGTTGGAAGTCCAGCGCTTCATCCAGTCGATCTCTTCCTGGTACGTATCGCCAACGAAATAGTTCGGATTAATCTCGCGACCGAGAATCGGCCAGCGCTTGAAGTTCCGTTCCTGCGCCTCGCCGATCTGCGCGACGTGCGCGTCGATGCGCGCCATCATGTTGGCCGTGGCGAACAGCGTCGCGCGCAATTCGCCCCAGCGATCCACGTAACGCTGGCCGAAGTCCGGGTCTTCAAAGAGCCGGCGGAACCACGAATACTCCTGGTCGTTGAGCTGCGGCCAGAGCCAGCGCTCGGGCATGTAGCCCTGCTTGCCGTCGCAATTGCCGAAGCTCAGGTTCCAGTCCCAGACCGGTCCCATCTTCAGCCGCCCGCCGCGTTCCTTGTGGTAGAACGTGCTGAAGCGAAACGAGTCCACGTTCTTTGTCACCTCGGAGAAAAGATGAAAGTCGATGAACGAATCGCGGTCGATGAAGGCCTGATAACCTTTCTTCGCGTCCGCGAAGTCAGGGCCGTAAAGCGCGGTCTCGAAATCGTTCAGATAATTCTTCAACCACGCGCGCTGCACGGCCGTGATTTCATCCGGCTCGGGATCGACGTAGTGAAACACGTTCCGCTGGAGCGTGGTGCTGAAGGCTTCCGCCTCGGGGAAAATTTCCACGTCATTGAGCCGAACCATCTCGCGCGCCGCGCCCGCGAGGTAGTTCGTGACGGCGCGCGGCGCGAGCGGCCCGCGGTCTATCGCGCGCGGCTGTCGGATCGGGCCGCGACCGGTGCGCATGGAAGAATCGCCGCTGAACGGCGGCAGGAATCCGTCCGGGTCGGCCGGAAAACCGCCCGGCCCCGTGGGCAACCCGCCGCGACTGGTCAACGTCATCGCCATCGGCGGCCCGTCCGCATCCCAGCGCACGCGGCGTCCGCGCTCGGCGTGGTCCTTCTTGAAAATGTAGCCGCCGCTGATCTCCGGCTCGCGCGTTTCGCCCGGCCGGAGCTTCGCGATGTTCACCCGTCCCTGGTCGCGCGTGACCTTCTCCTCGAAGACGTAAAGCCCGGCGTAATTTTCCATGCTCAACTTGCCGCGCTGCTCGTTGACGAACACTTCCACGTAGCGCGTGCGCGGCGCCCACGCGCCCATCGCGTTGCCCAACTCATACGCCAGCGTGTCGCGCAGCAGCGTTTTGTCGGGATACGGGCCGTAGAGCACCCAGTCCGATTCGCGCGGCATTCGGAGAACGGAAACTTTCTGCGCCTCGTGCTGGTCGTTCACAATTTTCACCCCGAAGGAATGCTTCGGGTAACGCAACGACGTGAAGCCGCGCAGACCCACGAGCGCGCGGCCGGTGAAGTCCGCGCGATCCGGCAGCGTGGTGCGCTCGGGCTGATTCTCCAGCACATGCAGTCCGGCAAAAGATTTGTCGCCCGACTCGATCTCGCCGCCCGCCGCGTTCACCACGATGAGCGGGAGGTGCGAACTGAACCGCCGCAGATCATTCGCGAGCAGCACGTAGCTCTGGCTCGCCGCGCCGCTCACGCGGCCATCGGGATAAAACGCGCGCGCGCGCAGCACGACGCATTCGCTGAGCTCGACGGGTGATTGGTAGGCGGGAGATTTTTCCCTCGGCTCCGAGCCGTCCGTGGTGAAGCGAATGACGGCGGGCGAAGTCGTTTTTAATTCCACACGCAGGTCATTCGTGAACACGCCGCCGGGAACTGAAAACGTGACGGCCTCGCGATCTGGCTTGGGCGCGGCGGCCGGCAGAGCCGTCACGGCCAAGCCCACCGCGCCCACGGCCAGCAGGCGTCGTGCGAACAGGAACAACCTTTCAATGCTCCACAAATTCATGCGCTGGAAAAATCTTTCCCCATCAGACGCCACACGCCGCGCGCGGGAAAGCCAAAAAGCCGGGACGCCACTCGTATCGGAGCGCGAACCGCCGAGTCCGCGCGATCCTAAACCGGGACCATGCAGTTGGATTCCATGCCTCACGCCAAGGCCGCGAAGGGCGCAAAGGAATTGGCCTTTTGGTTGTGGGGAAACCGTGCATTGAAAAGTATCCTTCCCCCAAGGGCCAGTCCGTCCAAGCGCACCTTCTCCTTCGCGGCCTTCGCGGCCTTGGCGTGAGGCTTCTACCCGGGTAAATCGGCTCGGCCTAGTCAGATCGGAATGATGCGAACCCGCGGACTCAGCGGTTCGCGCTCTGACGTTTGACTCGCCGGCGCATTCCGGAACGCGGAACCTTCCCTCATGAGCGAGACGACGAACGAAACCGACTGGGAAAAACTTTACCAAACCGGCGACACCCAATGGGAGAAGGGCGAGCCGTCGCCCGGACTCGTGGATTTTCTCGCCGCGTCCGCTGCACTGCCACGCGGTCGCGTGCTCGTGCCCGGCTGCGGCACCGGACACGACGTGCGCGCCTGGGCGGCATCCGGCTGGACGGCGACGGGCCTGGACCTCGCTCCTTCCGCGATCCAGTTGGCGCAAGAACGCACGACGGCGGCGGGCCTGAAGGCCGAATTCGAACTCAGCAACTTTCTGGAAAGCGAACCGACGACGCCCTTCGACTGGATGTTCGAGCACACGCTCTATTGCGCGATCCAGCCCGTGCGCCGGGATGACTACGTGCGCGCGGTGCTGCGCTGGCTGAAGCCCGGCGGACAATTCCTCGCCGTCCACTACATGCTGCGCGACCAGCCAGACGGCCCGCCCCACGGCTGCACGCAACAGGAACTGATGGAGAGATTCCTTCCACACTTCACGCTCAAGCAAGGCTGGGTGCCGCGCTCGCTTCCGAACCGCGCCGGACTCGAACTCATGCTCTGGTGGCAACGGCGGACGGTGTAGTGCAGAACGACGGCCAGTTTCAATCGTCGGGTGCGCACCTTTGGCTTGCCGTATTCGCCTCGCCCCGCCACTGTTCGCGGCAGCACCACAAGGGTGAAGTATGTATCACTCAACTTTCACAGAGTTCAGTTTCGGGTACGCTTTAACTGACAACATCATGCGCAGGGGATTGCCAGCCTCATCAGCCGCGCCAGTATTTCCTTCTCTGATAGCCGAGGGATCGTCCGGGGGCGGGTACGATGTGAAAATCCCTTTGGCACCAGTGCCAATTTTTCTTCAATTTAAGATTCCGCAAGTGGTTCGAAAAAAAAGTCGAAAAATGCCGCCGGGTTTCTCGAAACCATACCTGCGAATGCACCTTAGAACCAAACGTCCTAACCAGCACCAACTCCTATTGGACTTAGAGGCCAGTGGAAAACTTGTCGCCTATGCGACGCCAGATTTCTGGAGCGTTACCGATTTGGACAATTATTACGTAGCTCAGGAAGTTCCTCTTAAAACCAGATACTTCGCTCCATCGGACATTGGCTTGCTGGACGATAAATCACACCAAGTTGCGTATTGCACAGGCAACCCGGCAGCATGGCTCTTCTCTGAACCCCAACGACTCGGTGGGAAGTTTGACGCTGAGTCGTTTGGCAGAATCATTTCGGCGGGCGTGCGGAAAGCTCATAAACAAGAGCCGTTGAATTTTCTACACAACCTAAGTGCCATGATTCTGGAACTGACTAACTCGAAACGACCAAAAAACCTCACCGGAACACTTTTCGATCACACGGCAAAGGGAGAGATGCAGATGGATGAAGGGGGAACTAGAGTCGCGATAGCCGCCCGCGAAGCAGCGTATTTAGCCCAAGTGCGCTTGGGTTGCACTTTGGTCATCACTGGAAAGAAGGAATAATGCGTCACACTGCATCACAACTCGCCCAAAGACTTTGGAACTATCAGCCATCGTCGAGTCTTAGCGATACAGGGCAGCGGGCGCGTGAACCAATTCGCCGAAACCTCGCATGAACCACCTCCTTCCATCCTCTGCCGAACCCGGCGGTGAATTCCTGTTCTATCAGACGGAGGACGGGCGCACGCGGCTGCAAGTGCGCGTCCAGGACGAGACGGTCTGGCTGACGCAGGCGCAGGTCGCGGAGTTGTTTCAAACCACGCAGCAGAACGTCAGCCTGCATCTCCAGAACATTTTCGAGGAAGGTGAATTGTCGGCGGCGGCAACTCACAAGGAAATCTTGTCAGTTCGCCGAGAGGGCCACCGCGACGTGCAGCGCCGTCTCGATTATTACAACCTCGACGCGATTATTTCCGTGGGCTACCGGGTCAAATCGCGCGTCGCGACGCAGTTCCGCATCTGGGCCACGCAGCGGTTGCGGGAATACATCGTGAAGGGGTTCGCGATGGATGACGAGCGGCTGAAGCAGCGCGGCGGCGGCGGTTATTTCGAGGAGTTGCTGGCGCGCATCCGGGACATCCGGTCCTCGGAGAAGGAGTTTTGGCGCAAGGTGCTAGAGATTTACGCGACGAGCATTGATTACGACCCGGGCGTGGAGGCGTCGCGGCAGTTCTTCGCCACGGTGCAGAACAAGATGCACTGGGCGGCGCACGGCCAGACGGCGGCGGAGGTCATTCATGCGCGAGTGGACGCCGCGAAGCCGCAGGCGGGCCTGACGAACTGGGTGGGCGCGAAGCCGAGCAAGGCGGAGGCGGTCATCGCGAAGAATTATCTGTCGCCGGAGGAACTCAACGTGCTGAACCGCATCGTGGTGGCGTATCTGGAACTGGCGGAGGTGCAGGCGCTGAATCGGAAGCCCATGTATATGCGGGACTGGATTGCGAAGCTGGATGATTTCCTGCGCCTGAGCGGTCGGGACATCCTTACGCACGCCGGAAAGATTTCGCACGAGCAGGCGGCGCAGAAGGCGGAACAGGAATTCGGGAAATTTCATCGCGCGCAACTCTCCGAGCCGTCGCAAGTGGAGAAGGATTTTGAGGCGGCGGTGAAAGAGTTGAACAATCTGCCCGCGCCCGGCCGGAAGAAAAAGAAGACCTGAGCAACGATGGGTCCCGACGATTCTGGGCAAAGCTGAAGTCGTGTCTTCTATTGCCAAACCCGTTCAAAGCGGCGTAGCTGGGGTTCAACAATTAGCAGGAGATTATTATGGCCAAAGGAAATCGCAGTCAGAAACGTGAAGTCAGGAAGCCGAAGAAGGAGAAGCCCAAGGCCGAACCCGCGACCCGGCGGACGACTTGACGGGAAGTTCATTGCGTCAGAGGAGAAATTCACCCCATGCCATCGCCTGCTGAACATCCGCGCGATCCGTTGCACGGCATTACGCTGGATCGGATCATCAACGAACTGGTCGCGCAGCATGGGTGGGCGGAGATGGGCGAGCGCATCCCCATCCGCTGTTTCCAATTGAATCCGAGCGTGAAGTCCAGCCTCACGTTTCTGCGCAAGACGCCTTGGGCGCGGCAAAAGGTGGAGGCGTGGTTTCTCTACGAACAGCGGCGGCGGCTGGATGAAAAGGCTGAGAGCGGGGAAGCGAGTTGAACAGGAGCTCGGTTCTCCAAGGCTACAACTGCCCTGAACGTGCGAACGCGCTGTGGCTCTGGAGGGCCGCGCTCCGCGCATTTCCCATCAGTCACCCCTCCCTGCCTCATTGACACTCCCCGCTTCCTTGCTACCGTCGCGGCTCTGAAATCGCCCCTTGAATGCGGCGATTTCTTTTCGTCTGTAGTTCGTCCCTAAAGCAGCACTTGCAGCACTTGAATTGAAATGAGCGAAGCATCTTTGGCCCCCACAGGCGGGGCTCCGAAAACCACCCGCATCTCCGAGGCGGTCATCCGCATCGCCGGCAACTCGCAGGACGGCATCCAGGCCATCGGCGGTTTCCTCGCGCGCCTCGCCGGCCGCAGCGAACAGGAGGTCATGACCTTCATGACCATCCCGTCCACCATCTCGGGCGGGCCGTCCATCTTCCAGGTCCGCATCGGCACCGGCGAAGTCCTGAGCGCGGGCGACGAGGCGGACTTGCTGCTCTGCTTCTACCAGCACAGCTACGAGGACCACATCAAGTCGGTGAAACTCGGCGGCATCGTGATGTTCGATTCCGATCACGTCACGCCCAAGCCGGAGTGGGAGGAGAGTTATCATCATGTGGGCGTGCCGATTTCGAGCCTGACGGTGGAGGCGGTGGGCGGCACGGGCCGCGACAAGGGGAAGAACATTTACTCGCTCGGATTGCTGGCGAAGATTTACGGCTTGAACGTGCCGAAACTGACGAAGCTGGTGGAGGAGCGTTTCACGGGCAAGGACCCCACGGTGGTGACGAACGCGCTGGCGTGTTTCACGGCGGGCTACAGCCGTTCGCTGGATACGCTGCTGAAGACGTATGAGTTCTTCGACGCGGAGGGCAAAGGCGGGCATCAGGTGGTGATGAACGGGAACGAGGCGCTGGCGTATGGACTGATCGCGGCGGGCGTGCGCTTCGGCGCGGGGTATCCAATCACGCCGTGGTCGGACATCATGGAGTTGCTGCGGCGCGAGTTGCCGAAGTACGGCGGCTCGTTCATCCAGACGGAGGACGAGATCGCGGCGGTGTCCATGGCGATTGGTGCGAGCTGGGGCGGCCGCGTGGCGGTCACGGGTTCGTCTGGTCCCGGAATTTCTTTGAAGACGGAAGCCATCGGCTGGGCGCACATGGCCGAGGTGCCGGTGATCATCGTGGACGTGCAGCGCGGCGGACCCTCGACCGGCATGCCAACAAGCGTGGAGCAGTCGGATTTGAACATCGCATGCTTCGGCGGGCATGGTGATTCGCCGCGCGTGGTCTTGGCGCCCGCGAGCGTGGAGGATTGTTTCTACACGGCGATTGAAGCGGTGAACATCGCGCGCAAGTACAGCACGCCGGTGATCATCCTCACCGACCAGGGCATCGCGACGCGCATTGAGGCGTTCATGGAGCCGGACTTGAAAAAGATTTGTCAGGACCTCACGCCCGACCTCACGCCGGTGACGGACCACAAGCCTTACGACCTCACGGCGAACGACGGCATCACGCGGCATCTCGCGCCGGGGACGCGCGTGGCGAGCGGCAAATATCCCGTCGTGACGGGACTGGAGCACGACGAACTGGGCCACCCGACCGGCTCGCCGAAACTGCACATGCAGATGACGGCGAAGCGCCGCAACAAGCTGCGCAAGCTAGCGTGGGAATTTCAGACGCCGAAGACCATCGGGCCGGACGAGGGGCAGATACTGCTCGTGGGCTGGGGCTCGGCGCTGGGGCCGATCACCGAGGCGGTGTCGCGCGCCCGCAGCACGGGGGACGCGATTTCCGGGCTGCACATCAAGTACATCAACCCGCTGCCGAACGGCCTCGAGGAAATCTTCAAGGGCTTTCATCACATCTTCGTGGTGGAGTTGAACGACGAGGGGCTTTACGGCTACGGGCAGTTCGCGCAAATCCTGCGGGCGCGCTATTGCGACCCGAAGATTCGCGGCATCACCAAGACCGACGGCCTGACGTGGAAGGTGCGGGAGATTCTCGACCGCGCCCGAGCGCTGGCGGAGGGATCAAAGAGCTAACTTCAAGTGCTTTATTTGCCGCTATCAGGAATGACGCATTGACAGCAAAGCGATTTTTGTCACCTTTTTGAAAATTATGGATGGATTCTGAACAAACTTCGATGGATGAGTGCCGAATGGTTGACGTTTCTTCCTTCTTGGATCGCCGCAATTGCTTCAGCAGTTACAGCGGTTTCTGTTCTGATCATTTGGGCACAAGCAGCGTTATTGCGTAAGCAATTGACAGCCGATCACGAACGCTCCCGGCGCCAACTGGCGATCTCATTGATGGAAATGTGGGCAACTGATCCGTTGTTAATGTCACCACTGCACAGAAGTGCCTGCTCGATAGTTCATGGATTATCAGCAGAACAAGTTGACGGCCTTCGCAACACTAACGAGTTGGAAATTGATCAAAAACACAAGACGCATGTGGAAGTTTTTCTTGCGGAGTTGGGAGCCAAAAGTTCTCAATCAAAAAAAGAATCTCGAATCGTAAACGGAAAATACCGCCTGACCGAAGCCGAGGTTTTTGTATTGAACTCCTTAGTTCTGCGCTATCTGAATTTGTTAGAGACTGTTGCAGCGAGCTGGCGTTTGGGAATAGCAGACCAAACTGCCATTGAGGAAGAATTCAAACGGATTATTGAACCCAAGAGCAATCGATTCACCTTGGAGACTTATCGGGAAGCCTCTGGAGTCTATCCGTCGATTTACGCTTTGGCCGAGAAAATTAAGGCCAACAAACGCGAGCAGACCGCACCTAAAAAAACCCTGCCCACACACTGACTTTTTCAACCGTAATGAGCACACTCGCCATTCCATTTGAACCGCTGGCCCGCACGGGAAACTTTCCCGCCACGCCCATCCCGCTGATCGCGGACGCCGACCGCAAGGGTCTCACAAAGAAAGAAACCGCCGCCGACCATCCGACGTGGTGCCCCGGCTGCGGCGATTTCTCCGTGCTCGCGCTCTACTTCAAGCTGATCGAGAAGCGGAAGATTCATCACGAGAAGATCACGACGGTGGCGGGCATCGGCTGTTCGAGCCGTTTCCCTTACTTCGTGCAGGCGCACGGCGCGCACTACATTCACGGGCGCGCCCTGCCCTTTGCCAGCGGCGTGTCGCTCACGCGGCCCGACCTGCATGTGTTCGTCTTTGGTGGCGACGGCGACGCGTTCTCCATCGGCGGCAACCACTTCAATCACACCGCGCGCAAGAACATCAAGATGACGTATTGCGTGATGGACAACTTCGTCTATGGCCTGACGAAAAAGCAGACCTCACCCACGTCGCCGCTCGGCTTCAAGTCGAAGACCGACACCTGGGGCGCGGTGGACCAGCCGATCAATCCGATGCGCCAGGCGATCAGTGCGGGTGCAACTTTTGTGGCGCGGACCACGGCCACGAATCCAAACCATGTGCTCCAAATGATGGAAGCCGCGATGGATCACGACGGGTTCAGCTTCATCGAGTGCCTGAGCGAGTGCATCGAGTTCTTTCCCGGCGCGTTCGACGCGGCCACCCCGCGCAAGGGCGGCAAGTTTGATTTGATCGCGCCCGAGCACGACGTGACCGACGAACTCGCGGCCTACAAGCTGGCGGGCGAACCGTTCCCCGGAAAGTTCGGCATCTTCTACCAGGTCAACAAGCCGACGAAAAACGCGAACGAGGCGAAGATCGTCACCTCCTTGCAGGAGAAGTTCCAAGGCCAGGAGGCGTCGCAGATTTTGCAAAAGACCTTCGACCGGATGAAGTAGTTGAAGCCTACAATGGCCAAGCCCCGGCGCACGCCGGGGCTTTTTTGTTCACCGGGTTGTAACGAGGCTTTCCTTCCCACCCCACCGCTTTTCGGGGAAGTTAGTCGGGCATGAGTTCACCGAATCCCGCGCATTTCCTGAATCGCGAATTGAGCTGGCTGGAGTTCAACCGCCGCGTCCTCGCCGAGGCGCGCGATCCGCGCGTGCCGCTGCTGGAACGGGTGAAGTTCTTTTCCATCTTCAGCTCCAATCTGGACGAATTCTTCGAGGTGCGCGTCGCCGCCATCAAGCAGCAGATCGAAAGCGAAGTGGTCGGCCAGAGTGTGGACGGGCTGACGGCCACGGAACGGTTTCAAGCCATTCAAAAACGCGTTCACGAACTGGTGGACGAGCAGTACGTCTGCTGGCGCCAGCAACTCGTGCCGGAACTCGCGCAAAGCGGCATCCAGTTTCTCGACGTGGACGATCTCAGCGCGCAGGACCTCGCGTGGCTGAGAGAGTATTATCTCGCGCAAGTCCGTCCCGTCCTCACGCCGCTGGCCATTGATCCCGCGCACCCTTTTCCGCAACTGCTCAACAAGTCGCTGAACATGGTCGTGCAGTTGGAGATGACGCAGAACGGGCAGGTGCTCCAGCATCTCGCCGTGGTGCAGGTGCCGCGCGTGCTGCCGCGCCTCGTGCGGCTGCCGCGTCAGGCGGAGCGCGCAGACTTCGTGTTCATGGGCGAGATCATCGGGCACTTTCTTGGCGACCTGTTCACTGGCACTAAAATTCTCGGCTACTGCCATTTCCGCGTGACGCGCAACAGCGAGCTCTACATCGACGAGGAGGACATCGAGAACCTGCTCAAGGCCGTGGAGAACGAACTGCACAACCGCCGCAAGGGCGACGCGGTGCGGCTCGAAGTGGAACACAACTGTCCGCCGGAAATTCGCAAGGCGCTGCTCGGCACACTGCGCCTGGACGACGAGGACGTGTATCTCATCGACGGCCCGCTCAATCCCACCCGGCTGATGGCCATCTATCACGGAGATCATTCGCCGGAGTTGCGCGACCCGCCCTTCATCGCGCCGGTGGCCGCGCCGTTCAAGGGCCAGCGCGACATGTTTGCCGCCATCGCCGAACGCGACATTCTGCTGCACCACCCGTACGACTCCTTCAACAGCGTCGTCGAATTTCTCGAACAGGCGGCGGAAGATCCGAAGGTGCTCGCGATCAAGCAGACGCTCTATCGCACCGGCGGCGACCCGCGCATCATCGGCGCGCTGATGAACGCGGTGAAGAACGGCAAGCAGGTCACGGCCGTCGTGGAATTGCGCGCCCGCTTCGACGAGGCCAGTAACATCCAGTGGTCACGCCAGCTCGAAGAGGCGGGCGTGCATGTCGTGTACGGGCTGGTCGGCTACAAGATTCACGGGAAAATGTCGCTCGTGGTGCGCAACGAGAGCGAGGGCATCCGCCGCTATGTCCACATCAGCACGGGCAATTACAATCCCACGACGGCGAAGCTCTACACCGATCTGAGCTTCTTCACCTGCCGGCCTGATTTCGGCGAGGACGCCACGAACCTGTTCAACCTGCTGACGGGCATCTGCCAGTTTCAGGAAATGCGGAAATTCTTCCTCGCGCCATTCGAGTTGCACGAGCGCATGATTGCGCTGCTCGATCGCGAGACAGAATTCGCGAAGAAGAAGCAACCCGCTCGCATCATCCTCAAGCTGAACTCGCTCGTCGATCCTCAGACCATCCAGGCGCTCTACCGCGCGTCGCAGGCCGGGGTGAAGATTGACCTCATCATCCGTGGCATCTGCTGTCTGCGTCCGGGCGTGAAGGGCGTGAGCGAGAACATCACGGTGCGCAGCATCATCGACCGCTTCCTCGAACACAGCCGCATCGCCTATTTTGAAAATGGCGGCCAGTCGCAAGTCTTCGTCATGAGCGCCGACTGGATGCAGCGGAATTTTTTCCGCCGTCTGGAAATTGCCTTTCCCATCGAAGAGCCCGCGCTGCGCAAGCGCATCTGCAACGAAATTTTTCCCATCCTGCTCGCGGACAACGTGAAGGCGTGGCTGCTCCAGCCGGACGGGTCCTACCTGCGCGCCGAGCCGGCCAAAGGCGAAAAGCCCTCGCGCAGCCAGATGGAATTCATCGCCCTCTCGGACGCCACCTCGAAAGTGCAGCGCAAGAAGACGAGCCGCGTGCGGCGTTTCCCCGTGGTGGAAATGGCGCAGAGTCCGTGGAAGTGAACGGTAGGGGAAGCGCCGAACATTACTCGGCTGGTGGCTGTTGCCGCGCTAAGACAAACGCGTGCCGCCGGTTTGCAACTTTACAGACAGGCGGCAGGTTCCGGTCTATCTGGCGACTGGCGTGCCAAGGAACCACCGCATCTCCACACAGACGCCGCCGGCACTCCGTTCCCGCACCGTGCAATCCCCACCTGATGTTGCCAAACGCTCGCGCAAGTTCTTGAGTCCGTTTCCACCACCCGGGCGCGGAGTGGACGGCGTGAAGCCACACCCATCATCCTCCACCACGATCTCCAGCCACGGCTCCTCCCAGGCCACGCGCAGCCAGGCATGTTTCGCCCGCGAGTGTTTCACCACGTTGTTCAAGGCCTCGTTGACCGCGAGGAACAACTGCTGCCGCGTGTCGCCGTGCAACCGACGCGGCGGCAACACAGCCGGCAAATCCAACTCGCACTCAATGCCATACGGTCGCAGCACGGACGGCGCATAGCCCGCGAGATAGCTCACCAGATTTTCCAGCGTGTCGTTCTCCGGCTGCACGGCCCAGATGGTACGGTCCATCGAGCCGCCCAGTTCCTGCGCGGTCTGCAACAACTCATCGCGGCAACGCTGTGCTTCGGGCGAGCCTGATTCAACCTGATTCAACAACTCCGTCAGCCGTTGCAGCCGATGCACGCCGGAGCCGAGTCCATCGTGCAGGTCGCGAGCAATTCTCTCTCGTTCTCGCAAGCGAGCCGATTCGCCAGTTCGCCGCCGACTTCGCCAGAGCCAGAGAGCTGCAATGGCCATCAACACGGTCAGGCTCCCGGCCACCCAGAGTTTGCGATGGCTGGACATACGTGTGTTCAAGGTCTGCTTTCTCGCCTCTGACACGGAACGCTCCATGCCGTTGACAAATTCTTCATATTGTTCCCTGTGCAAGTTGTATGCGGAGACATCACCGGACACACACACCTGGCCATCGGCGGGGAAAATTTCCCCGGCGGCGTAGCCTTTTCGCAGGCCACGAAAAACGTCAATGCGCCCGGCCCGAGAGGCAGATTTGCCCGATGTGCTGGCAGGGGAGGCCACATAAAAATCATCCAAGCCGTCGCCATCCAGATCACCCGCCCCGCCCATAGGTTCGCCCATGCGCGTGGCTCCCTCGGCCGCAATCAACTGCCAGTCCGGTTCACTGGAAAAGCCCTCGCGCTTCCCAAGCCATAAAAAAACGCGATTAGGCATCGCGTTGTTTTCTCCCGAACTTCGGGAAAGCAAGTCAGGAATACCGTCGCCATTTACATCTCCCGCTCGCGCCACGCTGGAACCAAATCGAGTCGCTTCCCGAGACGCCGTGGCTTTCCATGCTGCCCGGCTGACCAGTCCAGTTTTCGATCCCCAATACAGGCTTATTTCACCCGAGGCCGAAGGCTTCCGGGATCTGCCCGGCGCACCGACGACAATCTCCTCGCAGCCGTCTCCATTCAAATCACCCATCGTGGCGAGACTATTGCCAAAAAGCAGTTCTGGTGAAAAACCGTTCAAGATTTGCGTCGGTTGCAAAGGCAACCCGTTCGGCCCGCCGTGAAAAATCAGCACCCGCCCGGTTCCTTTGAAACCTGGGACATTCCCTGGGGCTCCCAGCAACAGGTCCGGCCAATCGTCGCCGTTGACGTCAGCCACGGCCATTGACTCGCCTAAGGCTTCATTGGATAGCCCATGGGCCGACCATAGCGAATTCGAGATGATACCGTGACTGCTCGCGTAGAAGATCGAGACCTGCCCGACACGATTGGTTTTTTGGGGTGAGTTTAGCGCGGCCACCAAGATCTCCGCATAACCGTCCCGATTCATGTCGGCCAGAAGAACATTGTGTCCCAAACGCATCGGTTCCTCGCCGGTGGACGCCCAAAAGGGGTGTTCGCTCAAGCCATTGGGACTGCCGACATGTAACGCCACGAGACCTTCTCCCTGTAATCTCGTGTTCGACACGTAGGTCTGCATTCCCACCAACAAATCGGAAATACCGTCTCCAGTGGCGTCTCCCGACGACAGGACATTGCCGAATCGAAATGAGTTGAGGAATCCCGTCTGAGTTGACTCCAGGCGCGGCAGTTCTCCAGCGCGCGAAAAAGAAAACGCTCGGATCTTGCCAGCGTTGCTTGCCTCCGAAAGCGGCCCTCTCACGCCGATCATTAATTGCCTGCGTCTTCCGCCGTAAAAATTTCCTGCGGCCACCGTGCTGGCAAACGATTCGCTGGCCCTCAGGTTCTCAATGACCCAGTGGGCCGGTCCCGCGAACAATCGCGCGGGCATGTTAGTCATCAACGTAGCCTGACTGGTCACCCGATTGAGGGTGAAAACCTGAGTGAACGAATTCGTCACCGCCGCACCGTGGAGCGTCGCGTCGGCGCAGATTCCCAAAAGAAGGGCGTATTGCAGGAGTATCCGCCACCACATGAGTTGATTTAAGGCGGAAACATGGCCTCTGCCAAGCGGTCAGAAGCGGGCCTTGGCGAACGGGAACCAACATCCTCCAAGTCGGTGCTCACGAATGTTGGCGACGTCGAAGGCGCAATCAGCCCCGCCGTGAATCGCTGCAATTCGGCGCAGTCATCCTCCAACAACTGCTCGCAACCGACGCAGATGTTGGGATTACGTGGGCTGCTCACGGTCATCCGCCCGGCGCAGCAACGACAGATTTGGAAGGGCATCGAGGCTTGGGTGTTTCTCTGGAAAAGGCAACGTGGTCTAAAAGTTTCAAGGACTCTTCAGCCGGTAGAACCGTTTGCCAGCGGGCGGATTGACGATGATGTATTTGATCGTGCCATTGTCGATAACGCTCTCGGCTGGTGTGAACCAATTGGTGGTAGCGAGGTCAGTAGTCACTTGCAGGGTGACACCGGTGGAAGGTGAAGGCCAATAGACCTGCGCGGTGTTCGTGCTCGTGAGCTTGATGCTCAACATGGGGGTGCCGGGAGTTTGCAGGGCGTAGAGCGACCAGAGCCCACCGGTGAGTGAGTAATTGCCTCCGGTCATCGGCCCGCCCGCGTCATGCTGCCCGATGGTGCCATTGACGGAATACACGCCGCTCGTGCTTGTTCCACCGCCACCAGCAATCGTTGACTTGTCAATCGAGTAGTTTTGCGCGGAGGCGCAGATCGCGGCCATCATTACCAGTAATCCCATCCACTTCAGCTTCATCGGTTTCATATTTGTCTCGTCGTAACTGCTTTCACTGTGAACACGCTTGTTGTGGTGTCGCGCTCATTCCTCTGAATGCCTCAATCTTGTTCAGGTCCGTCACCTTCTCGCTTTCCCAGACGTACGAGGGGCTGCCATCGGTGATTTCGTGTTGACCGGCCACGTAATCGTATTCTTTTTGAATCAGTGCTTCGCGCTGGCTGGTGATGATGCCCTCTATCTCAACGATGCTCTCTCTCGCCAGCCCCGATTGCTCCGCGAGGTTGCCCCAAGGGAGCTTGCCGCTCGCGGCCCGAAGATGGATATACGACTTGAGAATGCCGGGGAACTTGTCCCGAATGACCATTTGCACCAGGTTCTCGGTGATTTCCTCCTCGCCGTGCAGAGAGTTGAAAACATCCTTTCCGTCCTTCTTCTGTTGGTAGAACAGGTAACGAATTTCCAGTTTGGGCTTCGGACTGGTGTTGGTTCGTTCGAGGAAGTTGTAGATGTCGGTTTCCGCACGCTGCCCGAAAGGGCAGTGGCTCATGACAAACAGTTCCAAGGTGTTGGTTTTCTTGTCGAGGAAGCGAATTAGCTCAAATTGACCGGGTTGCTTGATGAAGCCTTCAGCCACGATGGTCTTTCCGTTCCCCCTGCTTTTGATCTCGTCCAGCTTTTCACCGGTGAGCTTGAACGAACCATCCTTGGTTTGCAGCAGCCAGTTGGTGCCTTGTTGAACCACTGCGCCCGACAGCTTGAGGGAATCCCACACCGGATGCTTCTGAGCATACTCGAGCTTTTGACTGAGCGACTTGATGGCGTCCAAAGCAATCTTCTGATTCGGCTCAAGGTTGTTCGGGTCAATGGTTTGAACCAGTTTCACGGTCCGCTCGCCAACAAAAATGCCGAGCAATTCCATGAGACGTGGGTTGTCGATGGTCACGGTCCAGACAACCTCGTTCGTGCCTTCGCGTGCCATGTTCAAATTAAAATTTCCGCTACCGCCGTATTTTAACAATCCGTCCATTTCGGACACATTTAAAATGGAGAATTCGTTAAGATTCAGCCGGAGAACATATTTTGCGGGCTTTAGTGAGGTGTTTGTTTCTGCTGTCCCGCCTAAAAGCACGGTGGCGTTCAGGATGAAAACAGCGCAGAACAGGAAGGCAGAAAGGCAACGCTGTCCCCTTCGTGAGGTGAAGGCATCCCGATCTTCACTGCTTCCCAGTTTGCAGCCTAGTGTTGCGCGCATACACAGCAATAGGCAATCCTGTTGAAACCCGCATCAAGCGCGAGAGAGCAACTGTTTCCAGCGGGCGGTCCCGATGCCGCGCAACCGCCAGCTGTGCTGGATGTTGACTGTGCCATTTGCTGGGATTGAACGAAACCCGAACTGCCGCACGCGTCGGCACACGTTGAGTTGCCACAGACTGTGAATACACTGATTCCAGGCGCTCCTTGTGGGCCTTGTGGGCCTTGTGGGCCGATGAGAGAAGTCGCGCCACCCCAAGCTCCGCCGGTTTTGGGTCCGTAAATTGTATCCGCAGTCGTATTGATGTAGAAATCTCCGTTCACACCAAGACCAGAAGAAGGGGCCCCAACACCATTGCGAACTGTCAAGCCTGCCGCACCTGGTATCCCTTGCGGACCTGGCACCCCCTGAGTTCCCTGCGGGCCCGTTGCACCTGTAAGACCGCGTAGGCCTTGGGACCCTTGAGGTCCCGTTGCCCCAGTCAAACCTTGCGGGCCTGTGGCACCTGGAGCACCAGGTGGACCTTGCGGACCCACCAAGCCAGTTGGACTTCCGACCCATTGGCCCAGAGCGTTAATGATCGTGGTGCCGTTGATCGCGACCGCACCAGCCACATCGAGCTTGCTGGAAGGCGTTGCCGTCCCAATACCCACGTCGCCTGTTGCGGAAACTCGCATCCTCTCGGTGGCGGCGCTGCCGGTATGGAACGAAAGAGTGTCGGCTGTCGTGCCACTCTCACCCCCAGAAATGCGCCATGCTTCAGTTCCGTTGACAATGTTTTTAATGGAATTGAAACCGTTCAAGTTTCCCTGGAGTAAGAGTCGCGCGGCCCGACCGTTGCCCGTCGTCTCAACTTTGAGCGCAACATCCTCATCAGCCGACTCCAGCACATGAAGCTTTTGCAGGGGAGACGACGTGCCAATGCCGACGTTGCCGCTGATCAATAAATTTTTTCCTACGGACACATCGCCTCCGCCATCAAAAGGGTTCAGGACTATAGATTTTCCGTTTAGGGTTTGAATAATGAGAGTTTGATTGGCGACAAACCTGGAACCGGAAGCCTGGTTGCCTGTGAGAAACAATTCACCGTCGATCGTCGCATTACCGGCTACGTGCAGCTTGGTTTGTGGATTGGAGGTTCCAATGCCAACATTGCCATTGGCAAGCACTAGTTGACCTCCCCCAACGGCTAATCCATTGGCCGGCAGGTTTAGCGGTCCGGTCAACGTATCTCCGGCCTTAGAGACATACTGGCCTGAACCGGTCGCCGGGGCGAATGCCGCAGGCGGCTGGCCGTTCAATGTGCCAGCATCAGCAGCGTGAATGGCGTAGGGCGTTGGCGTAAGTTTCTGCCGTGGACTAAGCGTGGTGAACGCATCGTTGCCGTTGGTGCGCACGCCAATTTCCAGCCAGCGGTCCCCGCCCGGAAAGTTTGCGCCGAAGTCGAGGGCCACGGTGAACATGCCGCTGCCCACAGTCGTTGCCGGATTGGTGATCGTGTTGCCCACCTGTCCCGCACCGCTGCTGCCGTTGAACATTGCGAAGGTTAAGTCGTAGGAGCCGTTGGCGGGATTGGTACCGGAATTCAGCCGACCTTGGTAAGTGAATTGCGTGCCTTGGGCGAAGGCGAAATGGCTGCTGGCAAAGAGCACGCCCGTGGTTAACAGGCAGTACATCTTGTTTTTCATGGTTGTCATAAAGTGATTATTTTGGTTCGAGAATTCTCCCTCACGGCTTCGTCGTGACCCGCACCACGTCGCTGCAAAGTTCCTGCGTCTCGTCGCCGTCGCGGAAGCGGGAGCGGTAGTCGCGTATTTCCGGATGGACGATGAAAACGTCGGCACCCAACAGGGCAGCGGGAAGTGGTGCGCCAGCCAGGCTAGCGACAAGCTGCGGATGTGGCGCGGACGGGAGGGCGTGCGCGCATCTCGCGGGTCGAATCATGAGATTGTTGGAGCCGGGTAGCATGGGCGGGGCGGAGCGTGTTTGAAGAAGATGGGGAGCGGTATGACGTATTCACGTCATGGGGAAGTTTTTTAGCCGCTGATTGATCGAGCAGAAAAGTGCGTCGTGGGCCGTGGCCGCATCGGGAAAGACACGGCTCATTCTCATCCGAACTGGTTACGATGGAGGCGTTGTCCCCATCGGTCCCACCTCATCGCTACGCCACCTGCAACGCGGACTCGAACACGAAGATGTTCTTGTCCTTGAAGGCGGACGGGGTGTCGCGCAGGAGCCGCAGTCGCACCTGCCGGAACTCTTCGGAAAACCACGGGCGCTCCAGCACCCGATCCGCAGCCAGCGCCCAGGACGGCGTCGCCAGTCCATTGGCCCGCGACAAAAAATCCGCCAGCCCCGCCGCAAACGCATCGCACACTTCTCCCTCCGCAAAGCAACCGGCCAGCCGCGGCGGCGGCTCGGCGAACAACGGGGCCAGCGATTCTCCGCGCCCTCGCAGCTCCGCGCACACATGCAACAAATCCTTCAGATGGTAACCGAAGTCCGCGTACGTGCGGCTCGACTCCGTCACCTCACGCAAGCTGCGCGGCCTGCGCCATGGGCCATGTTTCATGTTGCCGGCCCTCCCGTTTCCGCCAGCAGGCCCTGAATGCTTTCCCGGACTTTTGGACTTAAGGTTTCATGCGGGTAAAACCGTTCCAAATGTTCCTCGACCTGAGCCACGCTGCTGAGGCCCATCTTCCGGATGAGAAACCGGATGTCGGCGAGGTCGCCCGGAAAACCCGGCAACGCCGAGCGTCCAGCCAGACATTTCATCGCGAGGAGATAGCTGGCGGAAGGCCGGGTTATCTTCAGACGGGAGCGGGCCGCATCCTCCAGTTCCTGTATTTCCAAGGGAGCAAACGTGCCTTCGTGGGAAACGAACCGGCGCACCTCGTCGTTCAACCAACTCTCATCCAACCCCAGCCGTTCGGCCACTTGGCGAGCCAGCGCAACCGTCACCGCCGACGGGCGGGCTATGACATCCACATCCTTCGTGCTCGCGCGCGCGCCGTAGGCCAGCATCATGGCGGTGCCGCCGTAAAGGCACAGTTCCAGCGTCACCTCTTCCGCTTCGGCCAGTTGCCCGAGCAGGTTCAGCGCTTCGACAATTCGCGCTCGTGTCAGTTTCTCCAGCGGCATGACGGGGGCATGTTCGCAAACATCGTGGAACGCTTCAATAATTCGATCCGTTTGTCGGTGAACCTGTGGATGGAAGATTTGAGTAGAGTAGGCGGAGCGGACGGGATGAAGAGGCCCGAGGGCCAATGACCGTCTTACTCCGCCCCTCATCAAACCGGACGGGCGGTTTTCCCGCATCCGGCTTTCCGAGGGTCCTTCACTCGCATCG
>Ga0163150_10001689_pt1 | contig 36374 bp, 31 predicted proteins | sample OliLakLV19P2IB_FD_148628 | JGI IMG/M metagenome (GOLD analysis project Ga0163150, IMG submission 148628) | Freshwater microbial mat bacterial communities from Lake Vanda, McMurdo Dry Valleys, Antarctica - Oligotrophic Lake LV.19.P2.IB | ecosystem: Environmental > Aquatic > Freshwater > Lake >... | reverse complement strand
CGCCGCTGCCGACCGTCGGCATGTTCCAACTGCTCGCCGACGTTTATCAGGTGGGCGCGACCTACGCGATGACGACCGCGTTCGGCAACGCCCTGACCCAGGGACAGCAGCCCACGCCCGGCAGCGGCGTGTCGATGGAGTTCTTCTACCTAGACGACCAGATGCAGGCGATGCTCGTCGGTTCGCTCCAAGTGTTTGAATCGGAGCTCAATGGCTCAACGCTGATCGACCGCACCCTCACCCTCCCCGCGGTCCAGGCCGGTGACCCGTGGGTGGGCGAGCAGATCGGCGTCCGGTTCACGGCGATCCCCAGCTTCACCGGTCAGGACGGCCTGCCCGGCGGGTTCATCAACCTCGACAACGTCCGCGTCGACGGCTCCGGAGCCACCACCGGCGCCGACATCCCCGAGCCCGCGACCGTGCTCGGCCTGGGCCTCGCGCTGGGCGCGATGTCGCTCCGCCGTCGGCAGAGCCGCGACGCAACGCGTCGCGGACGCGCCGAATGAAAGATGAAGCTCGGTTGCGCGATCGACCATGGTGCCGCGACGATTCGCGCCATCGACCATCGCCTGCAAATCGTTGGCGTCCGCGACGCGTTGCGTCGCGGCTTTGCGTGGCGGCTCGGACAGATAGAATGGATGACATGCTTAGTGCGAGGCGATCAGGGTGTCGGCAGCGGCCACGCCAGTGTGAAACCGGCGGGTTCACGCTGGTCGAGGTGCTCGTCGTCATCGCCATCCTCTCCATGCTCATCGCCATCCTTCTGCCCAGCCTGCGCATGGCCAAGCAGTCCGCGCTGTCGGCCGTCTGCCTCGCCCGCCAAGGCCAGCTCTCCCACGCCATCATCGCCTACTCCACCGACCATCAGCGCAAGATCCCCTACGGCCCGAAAGCCCCGCCGGGTACCCTCACCAACTTTTATCCGATGACCGGGACGGTGACCAACATTGTGTCGCTGGAATCGGGCCAGCCGGTGGGCCTCGGGCTCATGCTCGGCAACCAGCTCTCGAAGAACCCGCACGCCATCTTCTGCCCCGGCGCCGATCAGGACATCGACACCAACGCCCAGCTCGCCAACGTCGGCATCCGCCAGGCGCAAAGCAGCTACTTCTACCGGCACGCCTCGGTGCACGACATGTTCGCCCCGCCGCCGACGCCGCCGCGCATCCGCATCGACAAGCTCGGTGCGAACCGATTGAACGGCCCCATCCGCGCCCTGGCGATGGACTCCGACATGGTGGTCCACCCGGTTTACATCATTTTCGGCATCTACACCCGCACCCACCACCAGCGGCAGACCGGCAACATCCTCTTCACCGATGGCCACGCCAAGACCGTACCCATCACCGGCGGGCAGGCGTTCGTCCACGTCGCCAGCTCCCCGCAGTACGCGCTCGGCCGCATCCTCGAAGTGCTCGAGTGGGCGGATTCGCAGTGATGGGAGCACCATCCCGGGAGGGTGGTGCCTTGAATTTGGGAGGGCGAGGCTCCCGCCGAGCCGTTCGCTTCCTCGCGTCGACCGCGAGGAAGCGAAACTCGCGCAGTGAAGAATGACGCGAGCGGGGCTCAAGCTTCGATCACTCAACCCGAGGACGGGTTTCGCGATCGAACGGCTCGGCGGGAGCCTCGCCCTCCCATCCCCCCTTCTCACGTGAGAATCTCTTTAATCACATGCCCGTGCACGTCCGTCAGCCGGCGTTCGATGCCGTTGTGGTAGAACGACAGCCGCTCGTGATTCAGGCCGAGCAGGTGCAGGACCGTCGCGTGGAAGTCGTAGACCGTGGTGATCTTCTCGGCCGCCTTGTAGCCGAAGTCGTCGCTCGCGCCGTAGGTGTACGGCGCCTTGACGCCGGCGCCGGCGAGCCAGCAGGTGAAGCCGTACGGATTATGGTCCCGGCCGCTGGCACCCTTCTGAAACGTCGGCATCCGCCCGAACTCCGAGCACCAGACGAAGAGCGTGTCTTCAAGCATCCCGCGCTGCTTCAGGTCGCGCAAGAGCGCCGCCGCGGGCTTGTCGAGGATCGGGCCGTGGATGTCGTACTGTTGCTTGAGCGTCTTGTGCCCGTCCCAGTTGCCCACCCCCTCGCCCATCGCGTATGCCCCGTTGAAAAGCTGCACGAAGCGCACGCCCTGCTCGAGCAGCCGACGGGCAAGGACGCAATTCTTCGCAAAGCCCGACTTCACCGGGTTCGGGTCATCGGCACCGTAATCGGCGAGCGTGGCCTTGCTCTCGGAGGCGAGGTCGCTGACCTTCGGCACCGAGAGCTGCATCTTGGCGGCGAGCTCGTAGCTGGAAATGCGGGCGGCCAGTTCGCTGTCGCCGGGGAAGCGCTCGAGGTGCTTTTCGTTGAGCCGCTGAAGGAAGTCGCGGGTGGCGGCGTCGGTTTCGCTGGTGATGTTTTTCGGCGTCGCGAGGTTTCGCACCGGCTGCGCGGCGTTGAGCGCGGTGCCCTGGAACACCGCAGGCAGGAACGCGCTGCCCCAGTTGCGCGTGGATGACTGCGGCACGCCGCGCGGGTCGGGGATGGCGACGAACGCGGGCAGGTTGTCGGCCTCGCTGCCCAGCGCGTAGCTGACCCAGGCGCCGATCGACGGAAAGCCGTCGAGCGTGAAGCCCGTGGACATGAAGTTTTCACCGGGGCCGTGCGTGTTGCTCTTGCCGGTCATCGAGTGGATGAAGCACATCTGGTCCGCGAGCTCGGCGAGGTTGGGCACGAGGTCGGAGATCATCTTCCCGCTCTTGCCGCGCGGTTTGAACGGGTACAGCGGCGCGGTGAGGTTGCCCTGCTCGCCCTGAAAGGTGACGAGCTTGTCGGCCCCGGGCATGGGCTCACCGTTGTGCTTGATGAGCGCGGGCTTGTAGTCCCAGGAATCGACGTGGCTCATCGCCCCGGAGCAGAAGAGCATGACGACGCGCTTGGCCTTCGGTGCATGATGCCCGACACGCGAGGCGAGCGGCGCGCCGGGGTGGATCACGGGTCGCACCGGCGGCAGCTTCTCATCGCCCCCGGAAGCGCCAAGCGCCGTCGAGCGCAGCAGCGAGGCGAGCGCCATGCCGCTGAGCCCGGTGCCGGTGTGGGAGAGAAACGAGCGGCGATCGAGAAGGCGGCGGCCTTCGTGGGAGAGTGGGGGTTTCATGGAATCTCGAAAAACTTGGAAACGGAAATACCAAACCCTTTTAAGACGCCGGGGAACGTCAGCTTCTGCTTCCCCTGCAAGACGCGTTTGCTTCCATCAGGTTCGTACACGGTCACCGAACTCGATTTGGGATCAGCCACCACTACCGACTGCACGCCGGCATCGAGGTACTCGTACACCTTATGGAGCACTTGCGCCGTACGGTCCGAAGGCGACCGAACCTCGACAACAATATTGGGCGGTTCAGGCGCAAGGGCATCGATGGCGGCGTCCTTGGGCCATCGCTCAAAAGTATAAAAAGCCACGTCCGCCCCGCGCACCGTATCGGGATCGGTCTCGGTTAGAACCCCAGAATCATTTGTCGCAACGCGACCCACCGGATGACTTTGGAGAAAATGCGAGATGAAATAACCGATGCGAAAACAAATTTCGCCATGGCGCGGTCGTGACGGCGGCATTAATACAATCCTCCCCCGAACAAGCTCGGCGTTTTGATCGATGTCCATCCGAAGGTATTCTTCGGCGGTGAGCAGCTTCGGAAATGGGCTGGTTTGGGCGGCGGTCATGCGACTATCTTAGCCTCACTCGACGTAAACAAACTCATTCGCATTGATCATCGCCCGGCAGAACGCGGGCAGGCCGTAGCCGCTGATGAACGACGTTGACGCGGCGGCCTCGCTGGCCTCCGGCGACCGGGCGAAACACAGCTCGAACGCCCGCGCCACCTGCGCCTTCACATCCCCGCCCGCGTCCTTCTTCAATCGCGCCGCCAGCGCATCGGCCTGTTGCAACACGATCGAGCTGTTGAAGAGCGCCAGCGCCTGGATCGCGGTCGTCGACTTCGTGCGCTTCGCCGTGGGCTGGCCGGCGTCGGGGCAGTCGAAGGCGCCGAAGGTCGCGTCGTGCTCCATGCGGACCTTGTACATGTAGACCATCCGCCGCAGGTCGTCGCCGGTGAACTCGTCCTTGGGCGTGTAGACCCGCACGTAATTCTCGTTCGCCTTGAACGCGTTCCACCCCGCCCCGCCCATGCGTTCATTGAGCGTGCCGCTGACGAACAGCATCGAGTCGCGGATCGCCTCGGCTTCGAGTCGGCGCGGGGGGAAGCGCCACAGCAGCCGGGCATCCGCATCGACCTTCAGCGCCTCTTCACGCGGGGCGGATGCCTGCCGCCAGGTGCTCGACTGCGCGATCAGCCGCTGCATGTGCTTCACGCTCCAGCCGCTCTTCATGAACTCGTCCGCCAGCCAGTCGAGCAGCTCCGGGTGCGTCGGCTTAAAACCCATCTTGCCTAAGTCGCTGGGCGTGCCGACGAGTCCCTCGCCGAAGTGGTGCTGCCAGATGCGATTGACCATCACGCGGGCGGTGAGCGGGTTGTCCTTGCTCGCAATCCACCCGGCCAGCGCGACGCGGCGCTGCTGCTCGGGCGTTTTGCTGGTGAGCTTCAGGTCGCTGTCCAACACCTCGAGGGCGTTGGGCTCGACGACCTCGCGCGGGGCGAGCGGGTCGCCGCGAAATAATCGCTTGACCGGCGCCGGTTGCGAGAAGGTGCCGATGTAGGCGGTGGGCTTTGCCGTGAGCGATGAAAGCTGCCGCTCCCACTCGGCGATCTCACCCGCGAGCTTCTTCGCCCGCTGTGCCTCCGCCTCCGGCAGGTGCGCAAACTGAAGCGAGGCCAGCTCGCTAAGCGAAGCGCCGTACGGGGCCCGGTCATCCGACGAGGCCACCGTCGTCCACGCCGCCGGCGTCTGGGCATCGCCCGACACCTCGATGCGATAACGCACCGCCAGGCGGTCCGTATATTGCTCGGTGCGGTCGCGGCCCCAGACGATGCGGTCGATCATCACCGGCTCGGCAAGCTCGACTTGCACCCAACTCCCGGGCGCGGCGGTGTTGCTGATCCACGAGAAGCTGTTGCCGAGCTTGCCGTCGTTGACGTGCTCCAGCCTGTGCTTGGGGTCGCCTTGGTAGTTGCCGCTGGAGGCGGGCTTGCCGCCCAAGGCCACGTTCTTCGCGGGCTGGGCGTCGCGCACCTGCGACCAGATTTCCAGCTCATCGATGCAAGGCTCGCCGCTGTTGCTGGCCAGCGCCGTGAAGCGGACAAACTTCGCATTCACCGGCGTCAAGCGATCCTCATTGACCTTCGCATTCACCGGCTCGCGCAGCTTCGCCAGCTTCGACAGCTCGCCGCGTGCAACATCAACCTTCGCGCGCAATACCGCCACCTGCTCCGCCTTGTCCGGCGCTTCGCTGCCGCGGATCGGCCGCTGCCCGTGATTCACCCCCGCGAACACCGCCATGAACGCGAAGTAATCCTTCTGCGAGATGGGGTCGAACTTGTGGTTGTGGCAGCGGGCGCAGGCGACGGTGAGGCCCAGAAACGTGGTGCTCGTCGTGTTGACGATGTCGTTGAGCTCATCGCTGCGCTGCATGAGCGTGAGGTTGATGTCCGGGCTCTTCACCTCATCCATCGGCCCGCCCACGAGGAACCCGGTGCCGGCGTCGCCCGCAGTTCCGGGGGGCATCGCATCGCCCGCAAGCTGCTCCTTGATGAACAGGTCATAAGGCTTGTCATCGTTGAACGCCTTGATGACATAATCGCGGTAGTGCCAGGCGGTGGGGCGCGGCGTGTTGGTCTCGAAGCCGTTGGTCTCGGCGAAGCGGACGACATCGAGCCAGTGGCGGGCCCAGCGCTCGCCGTAGCGCGGGGAGGCGAGGAGGCGGTCGAAGGCGGCGGATGAGTTCGGAGTTCGGCGTTCGGAGTTCCGAGTTGTCGGAGCGGTGGATTTGCTTTCCAACTCGGAACTCCGAACGCCGAACTCCGAACTCTCCTCCGGCGTCGGGGGCAGCCCCGTGAGGATCAGGTGCGCCCGCCGCGCCAGCACGGCAGCACTCGCCTCCTTCGACGGCGACAGTCCCGCCGCTTCGAGCTTCGCGAGGATGAAGGCGTCGATCGGGTTGCGCACCCACGCGCTGTTCTTCACCGCCGGCGGCTCGGCCCGCTTCACCGGTTGCAGCGACCAGTGATCGCCCTTCCGCGGCTTCGCCGATGCCGTGTCGCCCGCATCGTCGCCGCTCCACTTGCCACCCTGATCGATCCACGCCCGCAGCAGGCCGACCTGTTCAGCCGAAAGCTTCGGGCCTTTGGGCGGCATCACCTCGCCCTTCTCGACCTCGGCGACGAGCTTGATCAGGTGGCTCTCGCCACTCTTGCCGACGGCGATGGCCGGTTCACCGGACTCGCCGCCGTCGAGAAAGCTCTGGCGCTCATCGACGCGGAACTTGGCCTTGGGCTTTTCCGGGCCGTGACACTTGACGCAGTGCTGCGTGAAGATCGGCCGGATGTCGCGGGTGAAGTCGATGGGTTTTGACGCGGCGGGCGGCAGAGCCACGGGCGCGGCCTTGGCCGATGGGCAGCCACCAAACGCGAACGCCCCGAGGAGGCACAAACGTGACAAGGAGGTGATCATGCGCAATTCCAGTGATGCAGCCTTATTGGTTTTAAAAGACGCATGGTTGCGGGGGTCGATGGCCTCGCTTTAGCTCCCTTCTTCAAACCGCCGCCAGATCGCGTCTTCCTGGCCGGCGTTGTAGCGGCCGTCGACGGGAGCGCCCGGCGTCGCCATCGCCTCGATCGACAGGTTGGGGTCGGGCCGCCATGCCGTGCTTTCGTCCATCCGCGTGAAGTTGTACCCGTCGCGGTGGTGCCAGCGCACGCCGAAGCGCGGGTCGAGGATGTCGGCGTTCACCACGAACGTCGGCGCCATCGGCCCGACACGGATGTATTTCGGCCGGTTCCCGGCGCTGCTGTTGAACCACGACGGCGCCCGGTAGCTGTAGCCGATGGTGATGCGGAAGTTGGCGTAAGCCGGGTCCTTCCACCAGGACGCGCCCACCGAGTTCCACCAATTGGTGACGGTGAGGTCCATGCTGTGGTAATTGGTCGGCGAGGCGGTGGTGGTGTCGAGGCTGGGGCAGTGCAGCGCGCTGGGCTCGTGGTTGAACAGGTTCTGCGCCAGGGTGAGGCCGATGCCCATCGGCCGCTTGGGGGCCGGGTCCGCGCTGGCGCGGATGTCGAACGAGTACGTCCAGTTTTCCTGGGCGGGACCGTTCGAAGGCGGGAAGTAATCCTTGTTGTTCACGGAGTAAGCGTCGCAGGCCTGTACCTGGCTGCGCGAGTTGGTCATGCACTTGAGCCGGCGGGCGTTCTCCTTCGACTTGCCGATCGACGGCATCGAGATCGAGAGCAGCAGCATGATGATCGAGATGATGACGAGGAGCTCGATGATCGTGAACGCGCTGCGTCGATGGGCCGCCGGCGAGCGGTGGGGAAAGGGGGGCATACGATCGATTGTAGGCTCGGGAGCTTGGGCCGTTTGGATCATCGCGGGTTCCTCAAAAATAAACCTGCGTCGGAACGAGAAAGGCCGGCGGCGGGCGACGATTGAAGTCGTAACCCGACGCCGGCCCTTGCTCCTTTTGCTTCAAAATGCACGGCGCAATGCCGCGGTCATTCATTCATCAAGCGGTGCGGCGGGTGCGGCGGCCGATCATCAGCATGCCCAGGGCGAGCAGGCTCAGGGTGGCGGGTTCGGGGACGAGGGTGCCGAACACCTCGAACTCGTCGATGGCGGCGCCGGTGTTGATGCCGTTGCCGGGGGTGATCAGCCGGAGGGCAGTCGCCTGCACGGGCGCGAAACCCCACTGATGGCGGGTGCTGGGCGAAGTGGGGAAGAGCGCGCTGTAGTCGAGGATGCCGATGGTGGTCCACGCCGAATCAGGGGTGGTGCCGTCGGGGTTCAGCACGGTGGTGTACTGAAGGGTGTACAGACCGAGGGTACGGTCGCCGAACGCGGTGGCTTCGCCGCCGTTGTCGCGGCCCCAGGCGACGGAGTCAACCAAGGCGAGACCGGGGAAGCGGATGCCGACAAAGCTGTTGTCGGAGTTACCGATCCAACTGTCCTGGTTGCCGTAGAGGCCGTCGTTGATGTTGGGGATCGTGTGAGTCGGGGCGAATGCGCCGTTGCCGAGGAGATCCTTGGCGAATGCGACCGAGCCGTTGGAGGCGAGGCCAAGGTTGTTCGGCACGACGTTGGCGGGGCTGTGGACGCCGGTGGCGAGGAGCGTGAAGGTGTTGGTTCCGTTGCCGGTGACTTCGAGCTCATCGATGGCGAGGTTGCCGCCGCTGGTGATGACGCGGACGCCGGTGACACCGGCCTGCGAGGCGAAGCTGTACTGATGGCGCAGGGCCGGCGTGGGGGTGGCGCCGTCATAGCCCACTACACCGACGCTGCGCCAGGCGCTGTCGGGGGTGGAGGCGTTAGGATTGGCGACATCGGTCACCTGGATGGTGTACGCGCCCACAGCGCGGTCGCCGAAGGTGCCGGTGTTGTCGCGGCCGAACGACACGCTGTCGACGGTGAACTTGCCGTTGAGGTTGACGCCGGCAAAGCTGGAGATGCCCGCACTATCATTGCCGATCCAACTGTCGTTGTTGCCATACGAACCGTCGTTGAGGTTGGGGATGTTGTGGATCGCGAAGCAGCAGCCGATGGCATCCTGGGCAAAGGCGATGGCGCTCTTGGTTTGCAGGGCGACGTTGTTGGCGCCGTAGGCCCCGCCGGTCTGGGCGAGGACGAGCGGTGAGGGCGCGGCGGCGCTGCCGGTGTAGATTTCAATCTCATCGATGGCGGTGCCGGCGGCGCTGATGCCGGTGCCGGGAACGATCAGACGCATCGCGGTGGCGTTGACGGGGTTGAAGGCGAACTCGTGGCGGACGCCCGCATTGAATGCCGGCGGCGTCTCGGCGCCACCGTAGGTGATCGAGCCGATCGTCGACCAGCCGGCGTCATCGGCGGTGGAGCCGTCGTTGCGGTACTGGAGCGTGTAGGTGCCCAGGGTGCGGTCGGTGTAGAACGGGCTGTTGTCGCGGCTGAAGGCGATGCGGTTGACCTGATTGGAGCCCGCAAACGACACGCCTGCGAACGGGCCGCTCGTGCCGGTGGCGCCGTTGCCGATCCAGCTATCGTTGTTGCCGTAGACGCCGTCGTTGAGGTTGGCGATGAGGTGGATACCGAAGCCCAGCTCATCAAGGGCAAACGGGGTCGAGCCCGCGGCGGTCGCAAGGTTCGGCTGCACGCCGATGCCGGGGCCGTATCGCCCCTGCGCGACGAAGGAAACGCCGCCGGCGGTGGCGATCGTCGCCGCCTCGGCCGACATCGACAAACCGGTCACGCTGAACGCAGCCGCGACCGACCAAGCGAAACGGTGATGACGCCCCATCTGCAATCTCCTTCGTTGGGATAAAACCGAGCTAAGAACCAGCATCGCCGGCGAGAATTCACCGGATCGAGTTTCAAACGTTCAACCAGCGGGTACGGGTTAAAAACTACTTGGAACCGGGCAGACGATTACCCTTACAGGCAAATGCACTAAGGAAAATCCTTGCCTGCAGAACCAACATACCAACGGATACCGGCGCGTCAAGACATAAAGCGTCGTAAACGATGGGAAATCCGATGTTAAAGCGCGTACCGACAGTCCACGATGGCCAGATCGAAGCCAGCCGCCGGCGGCCTGTCCCTGCTTTACAGGGTCATTCCGCATTCCGCCGATAACAGCTTCGATGCCCACCGACGTGTCCACCATCCTGAAGCTGTCCGTGCCGCTGATCGTGCAGATCGGCCGGCGGACGACGACGCTGCAAACCGTGCTGGGGCTTTGTCCCGGTGCCATCATCGAGCTGGAAAAGCCCGCCGACGCGGAGCTCGAACTGCTGGTGAACAACAAGCCCATCGCCATGGGCTATGCCGTGAAGGTCGCGGAGAACTTCGGCATCCGCATCGAGTCGATCGGCTCGTCACGGGAACGGGTGGAGGCGATGGTGGAAGGGGAATGAGCGCCGCCCGAGCCGCGACGCAACGCGTCGCGGACGCGCCCAATCAACGGTGAGGGCAGGTCCGCACGGGTGCCACGGGTCGGCTCGGCGACCCGTGCGCCCCAGGAATCACGGGTCGCAAAGCCGACCCGTGGCACCCGACTCTCCACGCTCCACTTTCCTCTATCAACTCTCCTCCTCCTTCACCTTGATCTGCATCCCATCGGCCGCGACGATGCGCACCGCCGCGCCGGCCTTGATCGTCGGCCCCATCGCCAGGCAGTCGATGCGCTCGCCGTTAATCAGGCAGGTGCCGATGGGCCGCAGGTCGGTCACGGCCTTGCCGGTCTTGCCGATCAGTTCCTTCATCTTCTCTTTACCCGCCGCACCGGCGATGCCATGCTCGCCCAAACCGGGACGCGGATCGCTGCTGCGCAGCAGGAGCATGCGATAGACCGGCGTGTTGGGAAAAATCTTCAGCCCCAGCGCGAAGAGGAACGGCAGCGACGCCATCGACACGATGGCCCCGACGAGCCCGACGGTGGTGTTAACCTTGTAAAGAAAGAACACGCCCGCCGCCAGCGACAGGAACGCGCTGATGGCGAGGATGCCGCCGGAGGGCACGAGGAACTCGACGAAGAAGAGCACCAGGGCGACGGCGATGAGCAGGATCGCCCAGTTGAGGTGCGCGTTGTCCATGGCGGAAGTATAAGCCGCGACGCAACGCGTCGCGGACGGTTTGAGTAGAGCAGTGAGGCGGAGCGATGCCCAGTGTTTCTTCAAAACCAACCACGAAGACACGAAGACACGAAGGGCACGAAGGAGGAGAGGCGTGAGCTGGAAATGGGCTTGAAGCTACTTCTCCGCTTCCGGCTTCGTGATCTTCGTGCCTTCGTGTCTTCGTGGTTGGCCTTGGGAACAGCCGGTCGCCCCCCTGCATCCTTGGCGTCCGCGACGCGTTGCGTCGCGGCTCGGCGTTGCGGCTCGGCGGGAGCCTCGCCCTCCCGGCTCACTGATCAAACTGCCCATCAAACGCGATCTGCGAGCGGGTGAAGTCGATCTTTCGACAGAACGCCGCCGACTCCTTCGCGCCGTGCTCGCGGTCCATGCGGCTGTCTTCCCACTCGACGGAGAGCGGGCCGGTGTAGTTGACGTCGTTGAGGGCGACGATGATGCGCTCGAAGTCGATGTCGCCGTGGCCGGGGGAGCGGAAGTCCCAGTAGCGGCCGGGATTCGCGAAGGTGGTGTGGCCGCCGAAGACGCCGACGGTGCCGTCGCCCTTGCCCCACCAAACGTCCTTGACGTGCATGTGGAAGATTCGCGGGCCGAAGGTGTAGATGAATTTGACGTAATCGACGTGCTGGTATCCGAAGTGGGACGGGTCGTAGTTGAAGCCGAAGCGCTTGTGGTTCTTGACGGCTTCGAGTGCCCGCTGGGCGGTGACGATGTCGAAGGCGATCTCGGTGGGGTGGACTTCGAGCGCGAAGTTCACATCGAGCTTGTCGAACTCATCGAGGATCGGCCCGAAGCGCTTGCCGAAGTCGTCGAAGCCCTTCTGCCAGTATTTCTGGTCGGTGGGAGGGAAGGCGTAGATGGAGTGCCAGACGGAGGAGCCGGTGAAGCCGTTGACGACGGCGGGGTGCTTGCCGCCGGCGCTCGCTGGTTTCGCGTCGATGAAGTTGCGCGCCGCCTTGGCGGTCAGCATCATCTTCTTCGCCGCCCGCTTGCGGACGCCTTCGGGGTCGCCATCGCCCCAGACATCGGGCGGCAGGATGAGCTTGTGGCGCTCATCAATGTTGTCGCAGATGGCCTGCCCGACGAGATGGGCGGAGACGGCGAAGGCGGTCAGGCCGTGGGACTGGAGGATGTCCCAGCGCTGCTTGCAGTATTTCTTGTCCTTGGCCGCCTTGTCGACCTCGAAATGGTCGCCCCAACAGGCGAGCTCGATGCCGTCGTAGCCGAAGCTCTTGGCCTTCTGGCACATCGTCTCGAACGGAAGATCGGCCCACTGGCCGGTGAAGAGCGTGACAAAGCGACCCATGGATAGCCTCCGTAACTCGTGGACTAAAGGGGCGAAAGTGAGGGCGGTAGTTTGACGAGAGCGGGAGGGGATTGCAAGTGAGCGGAATGACAATGGGCGATGCGGCCGAACAAGCCCGGCTGCGCTGCCCACTCAACCGGCGAGGCGTTCGACATTCCTCAGTTTAAGCAAGTCCTTTGCCTCGACCGTCAACACGAGATAACGGGGCTTCCCACCCGGATTCTCAAACTCGACCTCGTAAGCCACGCCACCTTTGTGGACATGGACCGCGCAACCAATGTCTCCGGCCATGACCGGCTCACCCGGCAGGTCATGTAGGAGCACCACCATGTCATGCTCGTTGATGTGATTGCTCATGGAAAATTATTCTACAAAGGCGGTAACCAATGAAGGATAGCCAGTTTCCTCCCGAATCATCCACACACTCAAAATAACAAACGTCCCGCGCTGCCCGGACATGCTGAATCGAATGCGGTACTTTGGTCCGTAAGGTGTGACCACCACAGAATCAACCTCCCCGCCACTAGCGGCTTTTAACAGCGCAGATCGAAGAAGCTCCGCGTTCGACTCGTCGATGCCGAGTAGGCGGTGAAACAACTCGGCATGACCTGCTTGGCGTGGATGTTGCCGGTTGACGAGAAAGCGATAAAGCTTCGCATCATCAACAACCGCCTTGTCTCCATTCGGAAGGTTCATCTCGAACTCACTCAAGTTGCCGAGGTAATCCCGTGCGACCACCATTCGTGATGATGCAATACACCTCAGCGATTGGAGAGCCGATGACTCCGTATTTAGCGAGCAATCCCGGATTGACCTATGCATGACAAGAGGTCACGCGAACTTTCCATCCCGCATCGGCACCTATTTGGCGAGCCGCCGCATGAGTTCGCCGTGCTTCCCGAAAACCGCCTGTACATCACGGTCGAGCCGCGCGACATCACAGCCCGGCGCTGTCCGCGATTGAAGGTAAAGAAGGTACGCCGATAGCGAGAGGTTTAGCTTCGCAGCCGCAGCCTCGAACTGCTTGCGATCTTCTGGCGTCATGTGAAACTGAAATGGTTCGGTCGTATCCATACAACTATTATCAACCACCAATCGTCCAAAGACAATTACATCGACCCTTTCACTCCCACTCAATCGTCGCCGGCGGCTTGCTCGAGATGTCGTACACCACGCGGTTCACCCCGCGGACCTCGTTGATGATGCGGTTGCTGATCGTCGCCAGCACGTCATAGGGCAGCCGCGCCCAGTCGGCGGTCATGAAGTCCTGCGTCTCCACCGCACGCACCGCCACCACCTGCTCGTGCGTTCGCCCGTCGCCCATCACGCCCACCGCCTTCACCGGCAGCAGCACCGCGAACACCTGACTCGTCTTGCGGTACAGGTTGTTCGCCACAATCTCCTCAAGCAGGATTTCATCGGCGTCGCGCAGGATGTCGAGCTGCGGCGTCGTCACTTCGCCGAGCACGCGCACCGCCAGGCCGGGGCCGGGGAACGGGTGGCGCCAGACCATTTTTTCGGGCAGGCCGAGCACCTCGCCGAGCTTGCGCACCTCGTCCTTGAAGAGCGAGCGCAGCGGCTCGATCAGCTCGAAACCGAGTTCCTCGGGCAGCCCGCCGACGTTGTGGTGCAGCTTGATGTTGGCGGCTTGGCCGCTGTGGCCGTGGCCCGATTCGATGACGTCGGGGTAGAGCGTGCCCTGGGCGAGGAAGCGGACAGCAGGGCCTAGGGATGAGGGCCTAGGGCCTAGGGAGGAGGAAGAGGAATCCGGCAGCTCGGACCTAGGCCCTTGGCCCTGATCCCTAGGTCCTAACTTCTCCGACTCGGCCTTGAACACCTCAATGAAACGGTGCCCGATCCGGCGGCGCTTTTCCTGCGGGTCGGTGATGCCGGCGAGGTCGCCGAGGAAGGCTTCCGTGGCGTCGATGACGCGGAGGTCGATGTCGAAGTGATCGCGGAAGGTGGTCTCGACGAACTGCCGCTCGTGCTTGCGCAGCAGGCCGTTGTCGACGAAGATGCAGGTGAGCTGCTTACCGATGGCTTTGTGAATGAGCGCGGCGACGACGGCGGAATCGACGCCGCCGGACAGGCCGCAGACGACCCGACCCGTCCCCACCTGCTCGCGGATCTTGCGGACCTGCATGTCCAGGAAGTCGGTCATCTTCCAGGTGCCCTTGGCCTTGCAGATCTGGAAGAGGAAGTTCGAGAGGATGTCGATGCCGTGAGGTGTGTGGGTCACCTCGGGGTGGAACTGCACGCCATAAAACGGCTTCGTCTTGTGGCGCACCGCGGCCAGCGGGCAGGTCGGCGTCGATGCGAGCGGGATGAAATCGCTTTCGCCGGCCGCACCGATGGGATTGACCTGATCGCCGTGGCTCATCCAGACCGACATGTTCTCCGGCAGCCCGGCGAGCAGGTCGCTGCGGTCGACGATGTGGACCTGGGCCCGGCCGTACTCGCGCGAGGTGGCCTTGCCGACTTTCGCGCCGAGCACCTGACACGCGGCCTGCATGCCGTAGCAGATGCCCAGCACCGGGACGCCGAGCTCGAAGAGGCGCGGGTCACACTGCGGGGCGCCCAGGTCGTAAACACTCGACGGCCCGCCCGACAGGATGACGCCGACCGGCCGCATCGCCGCGAGTTCTTCGATGGTGATGTCCGGCCGGACGAGCAAGCAGAACACGCCGGCTTCGCGCACCCGCCGGGCAATGAGCTGCACGTACTGCGACCCGAAGTCGAGGATCGGCACGACCTGCCCGCGCAATCCCTCGGGCAGTTCAGCCGCCGCGGGCGGCGCTGATTTAGATGGGGTGCGAGCGGGTGAGGTCGGCGCGGAGGTGGTGGTTTCTGGCATGACCCTGATCCCAAAGGCGGATCATAGCAAGAGAGGCCGGGACGGGGGACAGGGGACAAAAATGAAGCGAGCCGTCACGTCCTCGTGCACGGCGAGTCGACAGCGATACGCGCGCTTGACGTTCCCCGGCTTGCCGTGCACGCGGACGTGACGGCTCGCTAACTCCCGCGCTCTACAATCGCGCGACCTCCATGGAGCGCACCCATGCCGACTGACAGCCCGAATCGCGTTGCCGTGTATGCCGTGCTGGTTGCCGCCGGATTGCTCGGCGCGGGCAGCGATGCGCTGCTGAACCAGTGGGCGAAGACCGGCCGGCTGGCGTGGCTGCTCTCCGCCTACGGGGCGTGGCTGCTGGTGGCGACGCTGCTGGGGTTGATCCTGCGCTGGGGTTATTTCGGGTTCGGCGCGGCGGTCGTGCTGTTCCTGTTGGTGAACTCGCTGGGCGCGTTGGTGCTGGATCGTGCCCTGTTCGCCGGACGGCTGTCGGCATGGGGGTGGGTCGGCGTCGGTCTGGCGGTCGCGGCGATCGTGTGCATCGAGATGGGGCGCGAGCATTCGTAGGTCAGCCTTTCCAGACCGATAGGACGCACGTGCAAGGAAGAGGCAGGCTGGAAAAGCCTGACCTACGCCGTTGCAACCGCGTCCGTCTCCGGCCGGTATTCTTCAACGGGCAAGCAAGATGCCCATCCCGCTGTGTGACCGTGGGCGCCTTGCCCTGAACTGTTGCGATTCATGCCGCCGATTCCATCACTGCCGTTAAGATGGCGGTACGAGAGTTCCGCCGGCCTGCCCCTTTCCGGGCCCGTCTTTTGGAGCGACCCATGCTAAATGCTTTTCGCCATACCCTCGCGGTCCTCACCCTCGCCGCGTTGCCGATGGTGTCGCTCGCCGAGGACGTCAAGCAGGAGTTCGATCGCCTGTTCGGCGCGGAGGTCAAGCGGGTGACGGCTTCGCCCGACCCGGCCGACGATATTGAGCTCGCGCAGCAACTGCTCAACGCGGCGAAAGGCTCGACGGACAAGCCGGCGATGCGCGACCACCTCTGCGAATACGCTTTCGCCCTGGGCAGCCGCGACGTGTCGGGTTACCCCGTGGCGGTCGAGGCGATGCAGTTCATCGCTGAAAATGCCCCGGCCGACAGCGGCGGCGCGGCGAAACGCGCCGAGTGCGATCAAAAGATCGCGGCGCTCTACCAGCGCGGCTACGAGCGCGCCACCGGGGAGAAGAAAACCGCCGCCGGCCAGCAATACATCGACTTCCTCATCGGCCAGGCCGATGCCAAGATCGTCGCCAAGGAATACGCCGAGGCCTTGAACCTGCTCCGCAAGGCCCGGCCGGTCGCGGTGACCATCAAGTCGAACGACAAGGACGCGATCCAAACCAAGATCGACACCTACACGCAGCTCGCCGCGGTGAGCACGAAGATCGAGACCGCCGAGAAGAAGCTGAAGGCCAACCCGTGGGACAAGCCGACGCACGCGCAGCTGCTCGAGCTTTACCTGACCGACATGGATGACTCCGCGAAGGCGTCGAAGTACCTCGAAGTCGGCGGCGATGAGACGCAGAAGAAAATGGTGCCGCTGGCGGCGAAGCCGGTGCTCGACATCACCGAACCGCAGGCGCTGTCGCTGGCGGAGTTCTATGAAAGCCTGTCGAAGAAAGGCCTGTCGCTGACCCGCATCGCGATGCTCACGCGCTCGAAAGGCTATTACGAGCATTATCTGACGCTGCACACCGCGGAGGATGTGCAGAAGGCCGCGGCGAGCGTCAACATGAAACGCATCAGCGATGCCCTGGCCAAGCTTGAGGCCGAGGTCGGCGCCGCGACAAAGAAGACCGAAGCCGCCGATGGCAAGACGCTCGACCTGCTCGATTACGTGGACCCCAGCCGCGACGCCCAGCGCGGCAGGTGGTCGCGTGTCGGCGAGTCGATCAAGTCCGAGCGCGGCGGCTTCACCGAGGTCCCCCTGCTGCGCCCGCCGGTGCGGGTCGATGGCGGCAGCTACAACCTCAAGGTCAAGTTCGTCCGCGACACCGGCGCCGGCGGCGGCAACCTGCCGAATGTCCCCGGCTTCGGCGCCGCCGGCGAAGGCTCTGTCGCGTTCATCTTCCCGGTCGGCGCCGCGCAGGTCGCCTACACCCTCAACGCCATCCCCTCCGGCGCCAGCGGCCTGGCCGATATCGCCGGCCAGGGCCCCGACCGCAACGCCACCCGCAAGGACGTCACCGTCAACAGCGGCAAGGTGCACTTCGTCGACATCAACGTGAAGCTCGACGCTCCGCCGGCCGAAGGCGAGTCGGCCACCGCGTCGATCGCCATCAGCTTCGACGGCAAGCAGGTGGTGGACTGGAAAGGCAAGGAGTCCGACCTGTCACTGAATGACTTGCTCAAGCCCGGCGACGCCAAGGCGTTCGCGTTTCTCACCTTCAACGCCGGCGTGACCATCGGCAGCGCGAAATTGAAAATGACCAGCGGCAAAGCCGAACCTACCGAGAAGCCGGTCGATAAGAGCGTCAAGGCGGAGACGGCGAAGAACGACAAGGCCGCCCCCGCCAAGCGCGACGATGAACGCCGCGAGCGCGAGAAGATGATCGAGGACTTCTTCAAGGGCCGGTCTAAGTAAGAGCGGCCGAGCCATCGCAGCCGCGACGTACCGGTGCCACGGGTCGGCTCGGCGACCCGTGTCTTTTCACACGGGTCGCCGAGCGCGACGTACCGGTGCCACGGGTCGGACAACAATGATCTTGTGAACACCCCCGCTCTTTGGTAACCTATTATTCATCTGTGGGAAACCGCCTCGTTCTGAGGTGTCAGACGCAAAGGGGCCAGACATGTTGACGAAGGTCGAAGCACGGCGTTGGCACGGCGACAGATCAATGGATCGCTCCCGGCTCTCTCTTGGATTCACCGTCCCTGAGATGCTCGCGGTGGTCGCGCTTATCGTGATCATTTTGAGCATCCTGCTGCCGTCACTCACCAGCGGCAAAGAGTCGGGCAAGAGCGCCCAGTGCGCCAACAGCCAGCACCATATCGGCCTGGCCTTCAAGGCCTTCGCCGTCGACCGCCGTCAGAACCCCAACGCCAGCCAGGTGCTGTACGACCTGGGCCCCTACTTGAGCGGCCAGGAAGACGCCGTCACCTTCAACTGCCCCAAGTCCACCGCCCGCGTGTCCTACGGCGTGAATCCGTGTGTGCAGAAAATCCAGGGCGAGTCAGCGAAGATCATCCTGCTCGACGCCAAGGAGCCGGTCGTCCATTACGACGGTGCCAACAGCGCCGAGTGGCTGACGACGGTCGCCCCAAGGCACTTCGACCATTCGATGAACGTGCTCCGCTACGACGTGAGCGTCGCCCTCTCGAAGCCGCCGGAGATCAACCCCTACGCGTCGGTGGAGAACCTCAACAATTTCTGGAAGCCGAAAAACTTCTGCGACCCCCGCGATCCGACCACCGGCGGCGGCGGCTGCGGCGTGACCGGCACCTACTACACCGGCCACTTCGCCGGCAACTCCGCCACCCGCATCGACAACACGCTGCACATGCCCTTCGGCGGCGCCTTCTTCGGGTTCAACACCTGGAACATCCCCCTGCCCGGCTCCAACGCCGGCGGCTGGGACACCGGCTCCTTCGGCTCCGGCGTCTGGGTCGGAAAGCTCCGGGCCGACTACACCGAGGATTACACCTTCTCCCTCGCCTGCGACAACGAAGCCTGGCTCTACGTCAACGGCCAACTGCTGATCACCCGCTCCACCGGCGGCACCGACGGCGTCACCGCCTACCAGGCCTCGGCCCCCATCCCGCTGGTCGCCGGCCAGTGGGTCAACATCGAGGTGCGCCTCAACGAACTGTCGCCCGGTCACACGCCGAGCCACGTCTCGGTGAAATGGCAGTCGACGTCCACCCCGCTGGGCACCGTGTCGTGCGCAAACCTGCGGCCGTGAGCACCGGGAGTCGGGAGTCAGGGGTCAGGTGTCAGGAGTCGGGAGTCAGGAGTCCGCAATGAGCGCCCTGCCCCTGCCCTTGACCTTGACCTGCGACCTGATCACCCGACCCCCGACCCCCGACCCTGAACCCTGAACCCTGCCCCGATGCGCACCACATCCTTCATTTGTACCGCCGCCCTCCTGCCCATCGCGCTGGTGGCATTGACCTCCTGCGGCGGCGAAACACCGCCGAAAACCCTTAACGAAATCTTCGCGGAGGAGCAGAAGCTCCCCACCCTTTATCTCACCGCCATTACCGGCAAGCGGGTGCTCGTGCCCGGCCGCCTCGAACGGTTCACCGATCCCGAGACCGGCGAGGTGTGCTGGCCCGCCCTCGTCTGCGTCAACCCGGACTGCCCGGTCAAGAAGCAGACCGGCGAGCCCCACATCTTCATCTCACCCGACATCGGATTCGTCGCCAAGCCCGACGGCACCGCCGTCCCCGGCACCCCGGACCCGCGCACCGTCAAGGGCACCAGCAACCAGTGCCCGCAGTGCCTCAAGGTGCGCAACCGCAACACCGAGTCCAAGGAACTAAAGCAGAACTACATCAACTGGGTGAAGACTTATGTCCCGCCCGAGACCGAAGCGAAAATGAAGGAGCTTGCCGACGAGCGACGCAAGCGGTTTGAATACGACGACAACGCGAAGTGAGGCGGGGGCATCAAAATGAGGATGGCATTTGCCTTTGGTGCCACGGGTCGGCTCGGCGACCCGTGACGCACACCGCGCAGAGCACGGGTCGCCGAGCCGACCCGTGGCACCTGTCGCAATGACCCTTCAATTTGAATACCGCTTCACTTCCCGCCGACCGAGATCAGGTGATTCGTCGTCCGCAGGTACATCTTCCCGCCCGATACCGCCGGCGTCGCGTGGCTCGCTTCGCCCAGGGGGTTGATCGAGAGCAGCTCAAACTTGTCGCCCGTCTTGAACACGACAGCCTCGCCGCTGCGGGTGATCGCGTACACCACGCCATTGACGCAGACCGGCGAACCGAAGAACGCGGCGTTGCGGCCGCTCACCGTGATCCGCTCCTGCCAGATGACCGCCCCATCCGCCGCCTTCATGCAGACCGCCACCCCGCCGTCGGTCACCATGTAAACGCGGTCCTTATAAACCACCGGCGTCGTCACGTACGGGATGCCCTTGCTCACGTCGTATTCCAATTTCGCCGGCTTCCCGTCGCTCGACCCCGGCCGCACCGCCACGAATCGCGTCCCGCCGCCGCCCTGCCCGCACTGTGACAGGATCAAGTCCCCCGCCACCACCGGCGACGCCACCACCCGCTGCTTGAAAAGGTCCTCCACCGACCACAGCGGCGTCCCCGTGTCGGCGTCGACGGCGCTCACGCCCGTCGCGGTGCAGGTGAGGATGAGCTGCGTCTTGCCCGCGACTTCCATGGTGCATGGCACGCCGTAAGCCGCGTTGCCGCTCTTGCGCGGCGTCTTCCACTTCTGCTCGCCGGTCTTGGCGTCGAGGGCGATGAGGAAGCTCTCGCCGTCCTGGTCGTTGGCGATGATCACCATGTCCTTGTGCAGCATGGGCGAGACGCCGGGACCGTGCTGGCTCTTGAAGGAACCCAGCGGCTTCTTCCAAACCTCTTTGCCTTCATGCGTCAGCGCCGCGACGTTGATCTCATTCTCCGACGCCCAGTAAACGTAGACGCGCTCGGCATCGACGGCCGGCGTCGTCGCCCCGAAGCTGTTGAAGTTGTGCAGGTGCGAGGGCGTCGAGGAATACTCCTTCTTCCACGCCACCGATCCGTCCTTCGCGTTGATGCAGACCACGAACCGGTCCGCGCTCTTCTCGTTGGCCGCCATCAGGAAGACGCGCTCGCCCCACACCACCGGCGACCCGTGCCCGCCGCCGGGCAGCTTCACTTTCCAGTTGTAATCAAACAGCGAGAACTTCGTCGGCACTGTCGTCGCATCACTGATGCCGGTGCCGTTGGGGCCCCGGAAGCGCGTCCAATCCTGGGCCATGGCGGGAGACGCGGCGGCGAAGATGGCGGCAGCAACGAGGAGCGAACGGCATGAGCCCATAAAATGAACCTCCGGTGGAACGGACATATTACCTTGGCGACGGCGATCGCCGGGCTACACAAAACGGTCGCCCCCCAGGGCAATCACATCGACCGAGGGTGGCACTGACAAGGACTGCTCGGAGGCCTTGTCAGTGTGGGGTGATCGCCGACACTGACAAGCTCCGCGGACTCCGCTTGTCAGTGCCACCCGCCGCGTCACCGCTTGCATGAACCGCGGCAATTTGGTGTCATGTCCACTACCGTCACCCTCTCACGGCCTCCGGTTCTCTTCAGGAGATTCTCGATGACCATCCACCGCATCGCTGCCGTCGGAACGCTGCTTCTGGCATTCGGACCGGTCGCGTGCGGCGAGTCGCCGACGGGGGTGGTGCCAGCGGGGAGCGGCAAAACGAACGGTGGCGCAGCCGGCAGCGATTCCACCGCGGCCCGCACCGGCGACAGCGGCGCCTCCACCGCGGCGGCGGTGAGCACGAAAGACTGGCCCTACTTCCGCGGCCCCACCGGCATGGGCGTGAGCGCCGAGAAGACCGTCACCGACTGGTCCGCGAGCAAGAACATCGTCTGGAAAGTCGAGCTGCCCGGCCCCGGCACTTCCAGCCCGATCGTCTTCGGCGACCGCATCTACATCACCTGCTACACCGGCTACAACGTCCCCGGGAATAAAGGCAGTCAGGAAGACCTCAAGCGACACCTCATCGCGCTGAACCGCAAAGACGGCTCGCAGGTCTGGTCCACACCGACGGAATCTGTGCTGCCCGAGCAGGACAAGATCCGCGATGATCACGGCTACGCGTCGAGCACCCCCGCCGCCGACAAAGACGGCATCTACGTGTTCTACGGCAAGACCGGGGCGTTCAAGTTCGACCACGCCGGCAAGCAGGTCTGGAAAGCAGACCTCGGCGACAACATCCACGGCTGGGGCTCGGCCTCATCTCCCGTGCTCTTCGGCGACCTCGTGATCATCAACGCCAGCGTCGAGAGCGAATCGCTCGTCGCGCTCGACAAGAAGACCGGCGAAGAGAAATGGCGGCTGCGCGGCGTGAAGGAGTCGTGGAACACGCCCATCCTCGTCGACGTGAAGGACGCGAAGGACGCCGTCAAGACCGAGCTCGTGTTCGCCATCATGGGCAAGGTGCTCGGGATCAACCCGGCGACGGGGGCGGAACTGTGGGCGGCGAAGACGGATATCGGCTGGTACATGGTGCCGAGCCTGGTGGCGGCCGACGGCGTGGTCTATGCCCTAGGCGGGCGGTCCGGCGTCGCGGGTCTGGCGGTCAAGGCCGGCGGGCGCGGCGAGGTCACCTCGTCGCACCGCGTGTGGACCAGCAACTTCGGCTCCAACGTCACCAGCCCCATCGTTCACGAGGGCCATCTGTACTGGATGAATGACAACTCCGATATCGCGTACTGCGCCAAGCTCGACACCGGCGACGTGGTTTATAAGGAGCGCGTCGGGGGCCGGTGGGACCAGTGCTACGGCTCGCCGGTAATGGCCGATGGCAAGATTTATTACACCTCGCGCGGCGGCAAGACGCTGGTGGTCCCCGCGAAGCCCAGCTACGAGCAGCTCGCGATGAACGACCTCAGCGACCGCAGCACGTTCAACAGCAGCCCCGCCGTCGCCGATGGCCGCATCCTGATCCGGTCGAACAAATACCTCTACTGCCTGGGCGAGAAATGAAATGGAGCGGCGGGCGTTCACGCCTGCCGCCCCATCATTTCAGCGATAGCGACACCATTCTCAAGCGACATTTCAGCGGCGAATGAAGCTGATCAGCGACCGCAAGTCGCGCAGGAACGACGGGCCGGCAAGGCGGCTGAAAGCGCTCCCCCTGCCGCCCACATCAATCGTCGACACGCGCGACTCGGTCTCGATCTCCACCTCGCACGGCTTGTCGGCGATCAGCTTGAACGTGCTGCGCGGCCGGGGCGAAGGCCCGCGCAGCTCGATCGTCTGCGGCGCCGCGCCGACAAAATCATCTACGTGCATCATGCCCAGGAACCCGGCCACCACCACATCGCCGATGAGGTCGGCGTTGGGGGCGATGATCCTGCCGAGCGAGCCGTCCACGTCGATGTCGAAGACGGTGGTGCCGCCTTTCTTGCCGCCGACGACGGAGATATTGAGCGTCGACGCGGCGGTGGTGCCGTCGAGGACGATGTGAGCGGCATCGCTGCGGCCGCCGAGCAGCCGGACCTCGCCGCTGCCGGGACCGGTGACCCTGACGGTCACGCGGTCGCCGGTGGCGTCGGTGTAGCGGACCGATTGGCCGGCGCTGAAAGATAGCGAGGGCAGCAGGCCCGATTCGTAGATCGCGTCGCGGGCGACATCGGCGATGAGGCCGTGGCCGGCGGTGGTCGGGTGTTGATCGTCGAAGAAGAGGTAATCATCGGGATCGGTGGCCGGGCCGGCGAGCAGGAGCGGCGTGATCGGCTCAGTGATGCCGAACGCGGCGGGATCGGCGTTCACCGCGTTGTGCCAGGTGAAAATATCCACCGGGATTGTGTCGATATCCGCCAGCGCGAGCTGGTCGAGGGCGCCCTCGAGCGCGGCGTTGAAAGCGAGGCTCACCTGCGTGAGCTGCTGCGGGATGCCGGTGGCGATGCCCAGCGGCACGAGGCCCAGGTCGGGCAGGTTCGGCACGAGAATATGTTCCGCGCCGAGCGCATCGAGCGTCGCCACCGCGGTGACGATGTTGTTCACCGCGTTGATGAGCGTGGCCTGCACGGTCGCGGGATCGAAGGTGGTAAGGCCGAGGAAATCGTTGGCGCCCGCCCAGACGACATAGAGGGCGTCGGGGTCCGCACCGCCCTGGCCCACGGCGGCGGCATACTCGGCGATGCGGTCGAGCATGCCGGGGAACTCGATGATGCCGGGCTGGTCGGCGAGGTTGTCGTGTCCCGATTTCGCCCCACCGATGGCGAAGTTGTTTTCATCGGTTAGGTCGAGTCCGAGGCTGTCGGCGAGTTGCTCGACCCAGAGCGGCCCATTGGAAAAGCGTCCCTCGGCGTCGTGCGGCGGCAGCGGGGCGAGGCCGCCCACCATCTCGACGAGGTCGCCGACGTCGGAGAGGCTATCGCCGAAAACGTAGATGTCGCTGAGCACCGCGGCTTCCGCATCAACCTGGGCGGCCTGCAATTCCACAAAGGCGGGACTCGCGGCGAAGAGGGTGCGCTCCTCAAGCCGTTGAAGACAACCGCTGGGCCCCTCGCCGCCTGCGCTACTCGGCGCGCGATTCGTCCGCGGCTTGCGGGCGGGGGCCGTCGGCCTGCGGTGTTCGTGGTCTTGCCATGACGGTGTTGAGAATGTCGCTGCGGTCACGTTCACGTTGAATCTCCTTTTCGAGCATGGAAGAGCGGCGCCGCCAAGGGCGCGGTGTTGCAATCGATTGGGAATTGGGCTGACGCCGCCGTCGATCCTCTTCTTCCTATCTTGATCCTTTCGCCGGGCGTATCGCGGAAGGGCCGGACCCACTATCCGATAAAGCCCCGGCCGGGACCCGGCGGAACCATGTGCCGCCGGTAGCTATTTCGTGGTTTTTCAACGAGTTGGGACGGCTCGATCATCCCTCCCACCATGAGGTAAGGGGGATGTGGATGACGAGGCGTACCGCCCTTTACCGATACTCGCGCGGTAGCCCTGTTCACAAGAATTGAACGACTCACCAGCGAATCGCCACGCCAGACGTGGCCGCGGGGGAACGGTCCGGAAGCACGACTGATTCGCGGCCGCAATGCCGCGGAAGCCAACGCCGCAAGGCAAGGCACTTTGGACGACCAGACCGTTCCTCCACTGCAACGTCTCACCCGTTCGTCGACCTCACTTGAAAGGAATCAGTCATGGATATGCGTGTAACCAACAACGAAACCAAGGCCGCCGTCGAATCCCTCAACTCGCTGCTGCGCGGCGAACTGTCGGCGGTGGAAACCTACCGGCAGGCCATCGACAAGCTGGATGGTGGCTTGGGAACCACCGAGTTGTCGCGCCTCAATGCCGAGCATCTCGAAGCGGCCGATATCCTCCGCGACCACATTCTCGAGCATGGCGGGACGCCCGACGATTCCTCCGGTGCGTGGGGGACATTCGCCCAAGCCGTGGAAGGCGCCGCCAAGCTTTTAGGCAACAAAGCCGCCATCGGTGCCCTCAAGCGCGGCGAGGAGTCCGGCGTGACTTCCTATGAAAACGCACTGAACGACGAGCACCTCCCGGCCGACTGCAAGATGCTCATCCGCGACCACCTGCTCCCGCAAACCCGCCAGCACCTGCCCATCCTCGACCGTTTGATGGAAATGCAATGAGTTCATTCGTCACGGGCCGCTGTCCAAACAGCGCCGTGCTTCCACTCGCACCCTCGACTTCTTCAGGAGACTCATCATGCGTATCGCCATGAAACCATTCGGAGCATTCGCGCTGACGATGGCAATCATCGCGGCCGGCTGCTCGACGGCACCTTCGTCAAACGCGGGCCGTACGGCCCTGCAGGACGATGTCCAGTCGACGATCGCCAAGGCGCGAAATACCGACCCCGCGATCGAGCGCTTCTTCAATGACTCGGTCGGCTATGCCGTATTCCCTAACGTCGGCAAGGGCGGTTACGTCCTCGGCGGCGCCTACGGCCAAGGCATGCTGTTCGAGAACAACCAGTTCACCAGCTATTGCAGCCTGACCCAGGCCACCATCGGCCTGCAAATCGGCGGCCAGTCGTACAGTGAGATCATCTTCTTCCAGACGAACGAGAAGCTGAACGACTTCAAGCAGGAGCAACTCGCACTGGCAGCGCAGGCGTCGGCCGTGGCCCTTCAGGTCGGCGCTGCCGCCAATGCCAATTACAGCGACGGCGTGGCGGTCTTCACCATGGGCCACGGCGGCTTGATGGTCGAAGCCTCCGTCGGCGGGCAGAAGTTTGATGTCGTGTCCCGCGACGACGCAAGCTACGCCGGCGACTACCAGCGCAGCAGCGGCATCGGAACCGCCTCGGCGAATCGCGGTTACGACTCCGTGTACGGCTACGCCGGCAGCGACAGCGTCGACAATCATTGGAAACACGACAGCGATTACAACCGCGGCTACAACGCGAACATCGACCGCATGATTGTCGGTGAAGTGGTGTCGATCAGCGAGTTCTCTCCCAGCCGCGACGCCGCCAAGGGCCGTCAGATCACCCTCCGCGCCGACGATGGCCAGACCTACGTGGTTCACACCGGCCCGTCCAACTGGATGCAGCGCCAGGACGAGAAGCTCCGCGTCCGCGAAGGCGATCAGGTTACGGTGACGGGTTCGTTGAGCCGCTTCAACGACGGCGACGTGATCATGGCCCGCAACATCCGCATGAACGACGGCCAGGTCATCGAGATTCGCGATGCCCAGGGGCGTGGCCGCTGGGACCTCCAGAATGAGCGCGATCGGGCCCACCTCCGGGATAACAACGATCCGACCCGGAACCAGAACGACCTGAATCGCAATGAGGATCTCAATCGCAACAACAACGATTTGAACAACAACAACCGGGATAACCAAATCCCGTGAAAAACCATCGATCGTGCAGGGACGGCGCAACGCTGTCCCTGCACGATCAGAATTACGGCTCGTAAGAGGAGAGGGATGAGCCGCCGGATTTGATGGCCGGTTCCTCCCTCTCTTACTTTTATGAAAGGAGCTTTTATGTTAGGCCTAGCACTGCTTTTCCTGCTGATCGCATTGGTTTCCGGGGCGCTCGGTCTGTTCCAGGTTCAATGGATGGCGTCCGAGATCGCATGGATTCTGTTCATCGTGTTCCTGGTGTTGTTCATCGTGTCGCTCGTCTTCGGGCGGCGGAGCCCGGTCGTATGAGCCGCGCGGGTTGGCGACAACGGTTTCGCTGAAGCAAGGGCGAGGTCGCGTTCATCGAGTGGAGTCCGCAGTGTCAGGACAACTGTCCGGCACGCGACGTTCCACCCCCGATGAGCCGCGACCTCGCCCCTTTCATTTCAAGGCCCGGCATTACCCAAGGGAGGCTGTAGTGTTTGACCTCGACTGGCAGAAAATGTTCGTCCCGCAGGAGTCGCTCATCGAGCTCGTGGTCCGCGGGACGGTCATGTATTTTGCTCTTTTCCTCCTGTTGCGGACCATCATCCGCCGGCACGTCGGCGGGGTGGAGATGCCCGACCTCCTGATGATCGTGCTCATCGCCGACGCGGCCCAGAACGGCATGACCGGCGATTATCAATCCATCACCGGCGGCGTCGTGCTCTGCGGCACGATCATTCTGTGGAACTACCTCATGGACGTCGCCGCATGTCATTCAAAATGGTTCTCCAAGCTCGTCGAGCCCCCGCCGCTGCCGCTGATCATTCACGGCAAGGTGCAGCGCCGGAACCTGCGGCGCGAGAACCTGACCGATGAACACCTGGAGAGTCAGATGCGGCAACTGGGGATCGAAGATTACAGCGTGGTGAAGATCGCCTACGTGGAGCCCGACGGCCACATCAGCGCGATCCGCAAGGACGGCCGAGGAAATCAAAAGCCGCCCGGTCAAGGCAAGATGCCAGGGGTGCAGTAGAGCAAAACCAATCTAGTCGTCGTGGGTGGCACGGGCAGGCCGCCGTCCGCGGCGGTTTGCCCGTGCCACCCAAAAACGTCGGGACGCTAGGGTGCGAGCGCACTCGCGGGGTGACCCGGGGCGGCTCCGAGACCCGTGCTGCGAGCGGACGCAGAAAACGCCTTGTCGCCCGCGGCTTCCGCACGCTGCGCGTAGCGGCTCTGATTGATGCCTTCACGCCACCGCCGGCGACGCGGCCTGCTGGTGAGCGGCCGATGCCCCATTGGCGCCGGGGAGGGAGAAGAAGAACGTGCTGCCTTCGCCGGGCTGTGATTCGACCCAGATGCGGCCGCCGTGCATTTCGACGATGCGCTTGCAGATCGCGAGCCCGACACCCGTGCCGCTGCCGCCCTGCCCGCGCTCGAAAAGGTTGAAAATCTTCGGCATCACCAGCGGGTCGATGCCCATGCCCACATCGGCGATGCGAAACACCCATTGATTGGCCGACGGTACCGCGTCGATGGTGACCTGCTGGGGGCGGTCGGCGCGGTAGTTGATCGCGTTCTCGATCAGATTGCGGAAGACGTGCACGATCATGTCCCCGTTGGCCATGACGGTCGGCAGGTCGGCGTGCATCACGGTCGTCTGGGTCGAGTCGATCGAGACCTGTAGCGCCGCAATGGCCTGTCGCAGCGATTCCGTCGCGTCGGTCGCGCTGACCGGCCGGCCGCGGCGGCTGACCTTCGCGTAGGCCAGGAGCTGGTCGATCACCGCGCGGGCCTGGCCCACCGCGTCGCGGGCGCCGTTCATCACTTTCAACAGGTCGCCCTTGAACTGATCGCCGAACTCCTCGCGAACCATATCCAGCGCGTAACCCAGCACCCACAGCGGCGTCTTGATCTCGTGCGAGACCACGTGCGCGAACTCCTCGAGCTCGTGGTTGCTGCGCTCCAGTTCCTGGGCGTGCCGGGCCATCGCCTCCTGCTGCCGCTTCCGCTCGATCGCGTAGCGCAGCGTCCGCACCAGCAGGCTGGTGGTGGCGTCGCTCTTGACGACATAGTCAACGGCGCCTTTGCGAAGGGCCGCGATCGCCGTCTCGCGGTCTTCGGTCATGGTGAGCGCGACGACCGGCAGGTGCGGAGCCGCTTTGGTCACACTGGTGATGGTTTGCGTCCCCCACGTCTCGGGCAGGTCCAGGTCAACCAGGGCCGCGGCGAAATGCTGCTTCGCAAGCCGATCGAGGCCGTCCGCCAGGCAGGTCACTGCCTCGACCTCGACGCGAAAGTCATCTTCGTAGCGCATGAGTTGGCGCTTGATGAGCGAAGCCTGCGCTTCGTCATCCTCGATGAGCAGGACACGGATGAAGTTCGATCCGTTGCCTTTGGACACGCTAATGGCCTTTCCATGTCTCACGCTCGGGACGATTCCAGACGCCCCAATAGCGATTGAGGTCGTGGACCATGGCCCGGAACTGATCGAAGCTCGTCGGCTTCACAAGATAACTGTTGGCGGCGTTTCCGTAGGCCTTGCTGCGATCGATCTCGGTGTCGGAGGTGGAGAGGACGACGATGGGGATGCCGGCCAGCTCCGGGTCCTTTTTCACCGCCGCCAGCACCTCGTGACCATTTAAGCGCGGAAGGTTTAAGTCGAGCAACACCACGTCCGGCCGGTCGGTCTGGGCATACGGCCCCTCTTTGCGCAGGTATTGCAGAGCATCGACGCCATTGCTCACCCGCTCCACGTGACAAGGGATCTCGTCGCGTTCGAGGGTGCGCTGGATGATCATGGCGTGGCTGTCATCATCCTCGACGAGCAGGTATTTCAGGACCCCATTGCAGGTCATGCCGTGGTACTCGCGGCCCCATCGATGGACGGCCGGCGCGGGAATGCCAGCCAGAACGTAGCCCCGTGGTCGGGCATGGACTCCACCCAGGCCCTTCCCGCGTGAAGCTCCATGACCCGAGCGACGATCGCCAGCCCGACGCCGGTGCCCTCTTGCTCGCAGTCAAGCCGCTGAAACAGGCCGAAGATTCGCTTGTGGTATTGCGATGGAATCCCGACCCCGTTGTCCTGAACGAAAACGCGGAGCTCGTCGTCCATCTCAACCGCCCCGATATTGACCCGCAGCTTCGGACGCCGGCCGTACTTGATCGCGTTGGCAAGCAGGTTCTCGAGAATCTGCATCAGGCCGCGCCGATCCGCGTGAACCGTGGGCATGCCCGGCTGCACCCGCAGGCTGGCGCCGGCGGCCGACAGTTGCGGCTGAACCTGGGCCCCGAGCGTTTGCGCGATTTCGTTCAAATCGATGGGCGAAACCGACAACTCCGTGCGACCCGCTCTGCCCAGATGCAGCAGGTCGTCGATCAGTTCGTTCAGGTGCGACATCGCCCGTTCGATGTGACACACTGACGCGCCGATTTCTTGCACCCGGCCCGCGGCAAGGTCTTCGCGGATCATGCCCACGAAACCCATCGTCGTCACCACCGGCGACTTCAGGTCGTGCGAAATCGTGTAGACGAACTGCGCCATCTCATCGTTGCGGCGGCGCAGCTCATGGTTCGCGTGCTGCAGGTCCTGCTCGTCCTTTTTGCGCTGCGTGATGTCGACGAGCATATTGATCGCGCCGACGACATTCCCCTGCTCGTCGCGGATGGGGTCGGGGTGCGGCAGCACGTTGCGCCGCGTGCCGTCCGGCCGCTCGACGATGATCTCGACGCCGCGGACCCGCCGGCCTTCGCGTAGGGCGACCGCCATCGGGCACTCATCGAGCGGCATCGCTCCACCGTCCGGCCAGTAGATGCGCCACGAGCCGCACCATTGATCCTTGCCGATCTGCGGGGCACGGCCCCACAGGTCGACGGCGGCTTCGTTGAAGAGCGTGACGCGGCCGTCGCGGTCGCACAGGTATACGGCGGCGGGGAGCGTCTCAATGACGTGGCGGAAGCGGAACTCGCTGGCGCGCAGCGCGTGATTCAATTGCTCCGGACCATCGACCGGGGCGGGCTGGCTTGAGAAGGGACCGCCCGAAAACTTCGGCTGCTCGCGCTGCAAAACTTCACTGCGTCGCCCGGTCTGCATATTCTGCTGCTCCAAACACTTGCGTAGGCAGAAGTGGCCGGTGTATTGTTCCTTCGGTCGCCACCTGATGCCATGCGAAAAACCCCCAAAGGGCGATCAGCGGCGGCCGTATCTTCGCGGACGACCGCCTTGCCGCCCTCTCGGCGGTCGAGAGATTCTGTCGACCCCAAAAATCAAGACAAGCGAGACCTCTAAACGTATCGGCCGACGCGCAAGGGCGAAACACCCACACGGCCCCGACGCGATGATTTCAAAGGCCGCGTCGCCGTTGGCGGGGAAAGGCGACGCGGCACAGGAGCATGAGACACGGGGATCATCAGCTAAAAACGGCTTCAGCAAAATCGGGGAACGACAACTGCGCGGCAAGGCAAAATCCCATATCGCGCGCTGTCATTTGCTCAATCCTTTTCTATCCTACAAAGCCCTTGCCGTGCCGCGCCTGGCGGCGGTTACAATGATTTGTCACAAGGTGGCGTTTATCCTCTTTTAACCGTTCGTTTTTTTCTTTTACGCGGGGCAGGGAACGCCTGTCAGCCGCGACGCTACAGTCGTTCACGGAGACGCCTAAGGTTTGAATGTATTTGGAAGGAATACGATGGCCACCGCTCTTGAATCGACCGTCCGAGATGGGCATCAGGAGTCGATCCGCATTCTCGTGGTGGACGATCATCCGCTCATGCGCCGCGCTTTGGCGACGCTGATCGGCAGCCACGAAAAGTGGGAAATCTGCGGGGAAACCGCGACCGTTTCGACAGCCAACCGGCTGGCACGCGAGTTGAAACCCGACGTCATGATCGTCGACCTCGTCCTCGGTGACGGCAGCGGCATCGAGCTAATCAAGGAGATCAAGTCCGAGCTGCCCTCGATCAGGATGATCGCGCTTTCGATGCACGATGAGATGCTCTACGCCGAGCGCGCCATCCGTGCCGGCGCGATGGGCTACGTCAGCAAGCAGGCGCCCGCGGAAACGATCTTGGCGGCAATCGAGCAGGTGCTTCGCGGGGAGTTACATCTGAGCCACCGCATCGAGGCCCACCTGCTGAGCCAGGTGCCGCGCCGGGCCCGCGGCGGGCACAACGGACCGGTGTCGCAGCTCTCTGACCGCGAGTTACAGACGTTCGAGATGATCGGCGACGGGATGACCACCCGCGCCATCGCCGAGCGGCTCCAGGTGAGTGTGAAAACGATCGACGCGTACCGGCAGCGCATCAAATCCAAGCTGAAGCTGCAAACCTCCAACGAGCTGATGCGCCGCGCGGTGGAGTGGTCGCTCGACAAGCAGTAGTGTCCACCCGCATCAGCACAAACCTGATGCGCCTCCCCTTTTTCGTCAGGCGAAGCCTTACCACATCTCCAGCGGTCAACGCGCCCCTTCTCTCGCCTTTTGCCACTTCAGCCGCCCCCGGCGTCAACTTATTGTGTGGCAGTCGGGGCGGCGGGCGAGAAAGGCCTTCGCGGCATCAGGCGCGAGAAGCACGAACGACGGTACAAACGACGGTGCCACGGGTCGGCTCGGCGACCCGTGTGAAAGACACGGATCGCCGAGCCGACCCGTGGCACCAACCAGCACCAGACCATGCGATTCCCCGGGCGCGTGATCAACCAATTTGCCAGGGCGCCACGTTCGGAGAATGTGGCGACGCAAACACCAAAGGAGTCTGCGATGACGGCATCGATGAAAGCGGATGGACAAGAGGTCGCGCAGCGGGCATACGAGATGTGGCGGTCCGCCGGCGAGCCGGGCGGGCGCGACCTTGAGTATTGGCTTCGAGCCGAGCGCGAGCTGAGGGTCACGCGAACGCGGCACGAGCACGTGAGCCAGCCGCGCACCACCCGGCCCTCCGGGCTCGTGTCGGCCGGAAGCACCAGCAAGAATATCGAATGGGGCCCGTGGTGAGTGAGTCGCACAGCCTCGCCCGATTGTTGCGATCACAAGTGACGTTTCAGGAGGCATCATGAAAACTGGAACCGGCAACGGTGTCCCAAGTGAGACCGAGCGGGTCACGCTTCGGGCCTACGAAATCTGGGTGGCTCAAGGCAGACCTTCGGGTCGAGCGACCGAGCACTGGGTCCAGGCCGAGCGGGAACTCCGCGCGGCCGCTGCCGCCCCGGTCAATACGCCTTCTCCCTCGCCCCAGCCGGCACCAAGCAAGGGACGCAAGTCCCAGCCCACGGCGGCGCGCTGAAGGTTCGAGCCCCGGGCGATGGTTTACCCCGCTACTTCCTTTGACCGCGACAGCACGACGAAGACTTATACAACTTGACTAGGAGCGCCTCATGACCCTTTCCTCGCCTCAACAGGCTCATAAACGCGAACCGGGCACCAAAGCCACGGCGAAAATCGTGGTGGTCGATGACCATCCGATTGTCCGCCATGGACTGGTTCAGCTCATCTCGCAAGCGGAAGATCTGGAGGTGTGCGGCGAGGCGGATAACGGGACCACCGCCCTCGAGCTGATCGCCACACTTGCCCCCGACCTCGTCACGGTCGACCTCTCGCTACCGGGCAAGATCAGCGGGATGGATGTCGTCGCCAGCATTGCCCAGGCCAACGGCACCGCCCCGGGCAGCGAAGGCACGTCCGGCACGAAGGCCCTGGTGATCTCGATGCTCGATCAGGCGATGTATGCCGAGCAGGTGCTTCAGGTCGGCGCCGCCGGCTTCGTCGAGAAGGAGCGGGCGACCGAGCAGCTTCTGGAAGCGATCCGGCAGGTGCTGCGCGGCGGGATTTACGTCCCCGCCGCCATGCGCGACCGCATGATCGCCCGCGCCGCCCACAAGGGCAGCCAGGGCATCACCGACCCGGTCGTGACGCTCTCGGATCGCGAGACGCAGGTGTTCGAGCTCATCGGCCAGGGGCTTACGACCGACCAAGTGGCGACCCAACTGGGCGTCAGCCCCAAGACGGTCCACACGTATCGCCAGCACATCATGGCCAAGCTGATGCTTGAGACGAGCAATCAACTGGCCGTGCGGGCCGCAACGTGGGTCCGGCAGAAGCAGGTAGCGCCCGCCGAAGTGCAGGCCATCGCCGAGTGAAGCCCGACCAGTAACGCCCGATAAAGTTGAAATTAAGGAACCCGCCACGCTCTTGTGTGGCGGGTTTTTTTTGTCGTCGTGGGGTGTTTACCTGCATTTTGTGGGAAACCGGTGGGTACGCGGGTTTGTTTCGGACATTTCTGCACGGAAATCTCAAGGTCCGCATAAGTTACGCCGATTAATATTTCAGCACCCGGGCGTTGAAAGGGGCGTGCATAAGCCCCATAATGTGGTATCGTCCGATAGGCAAGTGAGGATATTGCTGATGCAAAGGATCTGCACGCTCCTATCCACTCTTAGTCCGTTGGTCTTAGGGTTGTCCCTCGCTTTTGCGGCCGACCCCCCGACCAGGGACCTCGCGCTGGCGCTGCCGGTAAGGCCGTCAGCAGCGGTCGCCACGAAGGCCTTGGCAGAGTCAAAGAACCTCCTTCGATCCCTGCCTGGCCGCGATACTGAATATCTGCGGGCCGTGGTCGGGGAGCGGATGCCCGGGCAGTACACCGACCACTTCGTTTTCCTTTCCAACCCGCACGGCAGCAAGCTCACCGAGATTGCTCACCTTCTCGAGCAGACCCGGCGTTCGTTCTACGACGTCTTTTTCGACGGCAAGGTCGAGGCCGCTCCGATCAACGACCGCCTGATCTGGGTGATCTTTGATGATCGCGAGGATTACGAGCGGTACGCCCAGCGGACGGACCGCATGGACATGTCCTGGTCGAAGGCGTACTACTCCGCCCAGACCAACCGCGTGGCCATCGCGCTCGAAGCCGATGGCAAGGCCGATGCCGACAAGGACGCCGCCCTGATCACGCTCGGGGAAGGGGCGATGGCGATCACGCTCACCAGCAACGCCCAGTTTTGCTCGCAGGTGACGCACGAAGCCGGCCATCAGCTCGCCTTCAACAGCGGTCTGCAGACGCGTGGGGTGATGTATCCCCTCTGGGTTTCCGAGGGGCTGGCCGCCAATTTCGAGATCGACACGCAGGGCACGATCGGCCCCACCGCGACCAATGCGCTGCGGACCCGCCACCTCGCGCGGGCCGCTGAAAACAAGCAGGTCGTTCCGATCAAGCAGTGGGTCGCGACGAGCCGCATCCCTTTAGGCCGGCCGCAGCAGATCAACGCGATCTACGGCCAGGCGTGGGCGTTCTTCCGGTTTCTTCACGAGCAGCACAAGCCTCAACTGAAAAATTACCTCGCGCTCATGGCCCAACAGCAGCCGGGCCGCCGCTCCGATCAGGCACTTTACGCCGACTTCACGGACACGTTCGGCGACCCCTCCGAGATGGAAGCGGCCTGGGATCAATACGTGAAGAAGCTGATCGCCTCGACCAACTCTCGCTAACCACCCCTTATTGGCATGCTTCAATCGCCGCCCGCGACCTCACCGTCGCGGGCTTTTTTTCTTACTGCCTAATCGGAATCTATCGCAGAGCTGCTCGGGCCTGTGTCTGACGCCCTGCCATTGCCCAGGCGATAGAGTCGTTGGACGGTCGATGGCGGCGATCCGCCGTGATGATCGAGGGGAATCGGAGGGTTGCTTAGTGGGATTCTTCAAAGGCAAAGTACCGACCGCATTTTTGCTGGGGATGAGCATCGGCGTCCCGGCGGTCGCCGCCGATCCCGCCGCCGAGGCAAGGTCCGCCTTCGCGGCGCTGTATGGTGCGAAGCTGCGCGAAGTCAGCGCCACAGCGGATAAAGCGGACGATGCCGCCTTGGCGCAGCAGATGGCCGACGCCGCGAAGCTGGCCCAAGGCACGCCCGCCCTCATGACGCTCCTTTGTGAACAGGCGTTTCAACTGGGGGTGCGGGACCGCGCCGGCTACCCCGCGGCGCTGACGGCCATGCAACTGCTGGGGGACCAGCGTCCCGAGATGCGGCTGGAATCGATGCAGCGGATCGTGCAACTGCGGCAACAGGAGTTCAGCACGTCGCGGGCCGCGGATCGACCCGCCGCCGGCGAGCAACTGATCGCGGCCATCACCACACTCTCCGATGCCCGGCTTGCCAAGTCAGAATACGCGGCGTCACTCGATGACCTGCGCAAAGCGCTGGTGGTGGCCCGGCAGGTGAACTCCACCGCGGCCGAGCCGCTCAAGGAAAAGGTGCGGCTGGCGGCCCATCAAGCGCAGCTCGGCCGGCAGGTGGACGCGCTACGCTCGCGACTGCTGCGCGACCGCGGCGATGCCGCGGCGGCGGAGGAGCTGATGGCGCTGCTGGTCCGGGAGCTGAACGAGCCCGCGAAGGCCGCCGAGTACGCGGGGCTGGTGCGCGACCCGGCCTGGAAAAAACACATCGAGCTGTTGACCAAGGAACCGACGAAGCTGACGGATGCCGAAGTCCTATCGCTTGGCCAGTGGTATCGCGAGCAGGCCGAGCTCGCTTCGTCGATCGGCAAGACGGCGATGCTGCAACGGTCGGCGCATTTTTACCGGCAGTTCCTCGCGCTGCATACCGCCGAGGATCTGGAGCGAACGCAGGCGGTGCTGCAATTGAAGCAGCTCGAAGACGCGGTGGGAACGGCATCGGCCGACGCTTCGGAGCCGTCCACCACGGCCGCCAAAGGCGATGGCCTGGCGACCATCGGCGCCAAGGCCCGCAAGACGCTGCACGAGGACCCGAAGATGGTTTCGGCGGTGGCCATTGATATCACCGGAAAGTGGCTCGCGACGACCTCGCAGCCCGAGGGAACGCTTCGGCTGTTCGACCTGGAAAAAAGCGCCGAGATCAAAGTTCTCAGCGACGAGAAGAAATGGTTCACCTCCGTGGCCTTCGCGTCCAAGGGCGACCTGCTTGCCGCC
>Ga0163150_10001686_pt1 | contig 36383 bp, 30 predicted proteins | sample OliLakLV19P2IB_FD_148628 | JGI IMG/M metagenome (GOLD analysis project Ga0163150, IMG submission 148628) | Freshwater microbial mat bacterial communities from Lake Vanda, McMurdo Dry Valleys, Antarctica - Oligotrophic Lake LV.19.P2.IB | ecosystem: Environmental > Aquatic > Freshwater > Lake >... | reverse complement strand
TGTTGTAGCTCACCGACAGATCGCGCTGGAACTGCGCATTGCCGGGGTCCAGCTTCGCAAGCCTGTCGGCAACCCCGAGACCCGCCTCATAGCGCTGCTTCGCTCCCTCGACATCGCCGGCCCGAAGCGCCAGATCGCCCAGCCTGTCATAGCTCACCGACAGATCGCGCTGGAACTGCGCATTGCCGGGGTCCAGCTTCGCAAGCTTGTCGGCAACCCCAAGACCCGCCTCATACCGCTGCTTCGCTCCCTCGACATCGCCGGCCCGAAGCGCCAGATTGCCCAGCCTGTCATAGCTCACCGACAGATCGCGCTGGAACTCCGCATTGCCGGGGTCCAGCTTCGCCAGCCTGTCGGCAACCCCAAGACCCGCCTCATACCGCTGCTTCGCTCCGTCAACATCGCCGGCCGCCCGCAGGGCGTCGCCTTCGTTCTCAAGCGCAACAGACCGGTTCCTTTCCGCAAACAGATTGCCCGCCGCCGCCTCCCGCCCGTACAACACCGCCGCCTGCGCCGCCATCCGGCCAGCTTGGGCGCTGTCGCCCACCCGGCTGTAGTGCTGTCCCAGCCCACCCAGCACACGCGCATGAATTTCCGTCAGCTCGCGATTGAAGGTCGCAAGATCGGCGACGCCCTCGATCAGCCGGCGCGCCGTCGACAGCAGGATGTCGGCGATGGCGCTCGGGATTTCACCCCGCCCGGCGCCGGCAATCACCCGGTCGACCAGAGCGCCGGCTTCCTGCACCGCGACCAGCACGGCGCGGCCCGCCGCCGCCACCGCCGCCTCGCGCTCGGCGATCTGCGTTCTGGCTTCAAGAAGGCGACCCTGTTCGGCGGTCTCACTTGCGTCGATATAGGCGGTCACCTCTTTAAGCAGGACCGCATCCTTCGGCGCGCGCCCCATCCAGGCCTGCGCCTCGGCGAGCGCCGCGCCGCGCAACAGCCGGTCGTCGCCATGCATGCCGCCCCAGATTTCCGCCTGCTCGGCGAGGCGTGTCTGCGCCCTGATCCAGTCGATATCCTGCCGCAAAGCGGCCGTCAGACGCGTCGCGCCATCGTAGAAGCCGGATCCTGGCAGGAGCGGGTCGGAATAGAACGGGATATAATTGATAGCCGCCAGTCGCGGCGGCGGCTTGATCCGTTTCAGCGCTAACGGCGTTATGGGGATCATCCGCTTGCCAAGTCCAGCGGCGAACTCCACCTCCCAGCGGCACATTTTTGACTTGGCCGACGTTTTGGTCAGGATGAAAACGACCGTGTCGCAGCTTCGGATCATCGCCTCGAGGCGCTTGCGCCAGAGTTCGCTGGCGATGTCGCGGCGGTCGATCAGCGGTTCGAACCCGCCATCGTTCAGCATCTTGACGATCTGGTCCGCAAAGCGGTGATCATTCCGCGAATAGGAAACGAAGACCTTCATCCGGCCGGATTGCGTCTGCCTGGCTGGCTCCGCCCCATCCGCCATTGCCCCATCCGCCATTGCGACGTCCCCTATCGACCTGCGCTTTATGCCTCGCCCATCGCTCCCGCGCCAGCCACGGCCATCACCGCGTCTGCACCCGCCCCACAGCTCCCTTCCACCCCGCCAGCCTTGTCTCCCGCTCCTCGCCCGAAATCCCCGGCGCGAATTTCCGGTCCAGCTTCCAGATCGAGGCCGCCTCCTCCAGCGATCCAAACTCTCCCGCTCCCACCGCCGCCAGGATCGCCGCGCCCAGCGCCGTCGTCTCGGTGTTTTGCGGCCGCACCACCTCGACGCCAAGCACATCCGCCAGAAACTGGAGATACCAGTCATTGCGGGCCATGCCGCCATCGACCCGCAGCCGCCGCGGCGCCGCCCCATCCGCCGCCATTGCCTCCAGCAATTCCGCCGTCTGGAACGCCGCCGCTTCCAGCGCCGCCCGCGCGATGTGCGCAATGCTCGTCCCGCGTTGCAAGCCGAGGATCGCCCCGCGCGCCTCCGGGTCCCAGTGCGGCGCGCCCAGCCCCGCGAACGCCGGAACCAGATAGACGCCGCCGGCATCCGCCACGCTCGCCGCTAGCTCTCCGGCATGCGCCCCGTCGCGGATGATCTTCAGCTCGTCGCGAAGCCACTGGATCGTCGATCCCGCCGATAGGATCGACCCCTCCAGCGCATAGGTCGTCTGTCCCGACACCCGATACGCAATTGTCCCCAGCAGCCGGGCCTTCGACCGGATCAGCTCATGCCCGGTGTTGAGCATCAGGAATGCGCCCGTCCCGTAGGTGGATTTCACCTCGCCGGCGTTGAAGCACGCCTGGCCAACCAGCGCCGCCTGCTGGTCTCCCGCGACACCACGAATGGGCAACAGCGAGCCGAAAATGTCGGTCTCCCCAAACTCCCCGGCCGAATCCCGCACCTCCGGCAACAGCGCCATCGGGACATCGAACAGGTCGCACAACTCTTCATCCCAGCGTCCGGCGCGAATGTCGTAGAGCGACGTGCGAGACGCATTGGTGGCGTCGGTCGCATGAACCCGCCCGCCCGTCAGTCGCCAGACAAGAAAGCAGTCCACAGTCCCCGCGGCCAGCTCACCGCGCCTCGCGCGTTTGCGGGCGCCAGGAACCGCGTCGAGAATCCACGCGATTTTGGACGCCGAGAAATAGGGGTCCAGCACCAGTCCGGTCTTCTCGGCCACCATCGCCCCATGACCGGCCGCCGCCAGCTCCGCCGTGCGCGCTCCCGTCCGCCGGTCCTGCCACACGATGGCGTTGTGGATCGCCTCTCCGGTACGCCGGTCCCACACCACCACCGTCTCGCGTTGATTGGTGACGCCGATGGCGGCGACTTTCCGGTCGCCCAGCCGCTCCAGACACTGCTCCGCCGTCCGACGCACGGTGCGCCAGATCGCTTCGGGATCATGCTCCACCCATCCCGACTGCGGAAATATCTGCGCGAACTCTTCCTGCGCCAACGCGCTAATCCGCCCGTCCAGCCCGATCGCCATCGCGCGGCTGGATGTCGTGCCCTGGTCGAGCGCAAGGATCACGGGTTCAATCATTATGGATGGTTCTGCCGTTGTCGCGTCCGTTCGAACTGGATCGTCGGTTCGCCATGATAGGTCGTCCGCGCGCGTTCAACGAAGCCCAGCTTTCCTGCCAGCTTCAGCGACGCGGCGTTCTCCGGCGCGATGATGCAAACGAGCTTGGGCGCTTCCAGCATCGCATCTCCCCACGCCAACGCTGACGCGACAGCTTCGCTTGCATACCCTCTGCCTTGCGCGGTCGGCGAGAACGCCCAGCCCACTTCCGGTTCGCCCTCTAAGGAAGGCTCGATCGCGCGCTTCGCCTCCATGATGCCGACTTCACCGATCAGGCCGCCGCCATCGCGCGCCTCCACCGCCCAGAACCCATGCCCGACCAGGCTCCACATGCCGCTGTAGCGCAGCACGCGGTCCCACACCTCCTCGCGCGTGAACGGACGGCCGCCGATAAAGCGCGTAACCGCCGCATCGCCCCATATCGCCAGGCATGCATCGAGATCATCGATGGTGTGCGCACGCAGCCGCAGGCGCGGCGTCTCAATTGTCGGAGGCTTTCTACCCACGCTGGAAATCATGGATTGCACCCAGACCCAGCACTCCCGAAATTTCGTCCAGCGCCGTGCGACCCTCTGCCAGCAGAGCGGGGTCGGCAAGATCGCTCGCCGCAAGCCTGTCCCGGTAATGCTTCCGGACAATGTCCTCCAGCGCGCTCACTCGCGTCTCGTCCAGCAATGCAGTCCCGCTGAGCGCTGCAACTTCCTCGCGGGTCAGAACGACCCGCAGCCGCAGACAGGCCGGCCCCCCGCCATTGCGCATCGACTGGCGCAGGTCGAAATAATGCGCCTCCCGGATGCGCCCTCCATTTGAAATGACACGCTCAACAAACGCCTTCGCGCGGGAATTCTCCTCAACTTCCGTCGGAAGGATCAGCGCCATGTCGCCATCGGGTCTGGTCACGATCTGCGAATTGAAGAGATAGGATCTGACTGCGTCATCGAGGCTCACTTCAGAGGCCTTCGCTTCGACAAGTTTCAGTTCCAATCCCGCCGCCTCGCAGCGCGCGGTCAGCTGCTCGATCAGGACTTCCCGCTTCTCGAACGCCTCCTCGTGAAACATGAAGACGCTCTCGTTCGACACCGCCACCACGTCATTGTGGAACGCGCCCGCGTCGATTGCCTGCGGCGATTGCTGCGCCAGCAGGAACGACCCGCGCTTGAGCCCGTGTGTCGTGGCGATGATATGCGACGCCTCGACCGCCTGCCGCGCGCGATACTTGCCCGTCGATCCGTTGGCGAACGCCGACTCGCCATGTACGAATAGCTCGACGCCTTTTTTGCCATGACTCTTCGCAAACCGGCAGTGATTGGCCGCCCCCTCGTCGCCGAACGTCGCGAATGGAACCGGGCCGTGCACGGCGAAACGGCCTTCATCGGCGAACATGGCTCGCAGCACCCGCTCCGTCGCCGGAGGCTCCAGCGACCGGTGCAAATGAGACGACAGGTTGGCGACCGTCAGGTGAACCCGTCCATCTCCCGTATCCGCAGAAGGTGAGACCGTGGCGGCGTTGGCCGTCCACATCGCTGACGCCGACGACACATTCGCCAGCAGCACGGGGGAGGCCAGGCTGGCGATCTGCACCACCTCCGCGTCGGTTCCCGAAAAGCCCATTCTGCGCAGGCTTGGGACATGCGGCCGCTCGTGCGGCGGCAGGACGCCTTGCGTTAGCCCCAACTCCATCATGCGCCGCATCTTGGCGAGGCCCTGAAGCGCCGCTTCGCGGGGGTTCGAGACCTTCCCCTCGTTTTCCGCTGAAGCGATGTTTCCATGCGCGAGGCCGCCATAATTGTGCGTCGGTCCGATCAGGCCGTCAAAATTGATCTCCACGGCATCGGTCAAGGACGCACTCCCACGATGGCTTCGTCGTCCCTGACGGCGCCCGGCGCCAGAAGGCTCGCCATCGGCCAGGCGGAATAATCCGCCGCGAAATAGCCGGCAGGTCGGTGATTGCCCGAAAGACCGACGCCCCCGAACGGCGCCGCTCCGGATGCGCCTGTGGTCTGGCGGTTCCAGTTCAGCACTCCCGCGCGCACCTCCGTTTCAAACCGTGCGAACAGCGACGCATCGTCGGAAATCAGCCCGGCCGCGAGACCGAACTTTGTGTTGTTGGCTTCTTCCATCGCCCATTCGAAATCGCCGACGCGGATGACCTGCAGCAGGGGGCCGAATACCTCTTCGTCCTCACGCGCATCGATCGCGGTGACCTCGATCAGCCCAGGCGACAGGAACGCACCGCCCAACTCCTCCATCTGCCGGCTCTCGCGGATCGCCGCACCCCCGGAACGCAGCCACTTGGCCTGCGCGGTCAGCACTTCGCCGGCGGCGGCTTCTGAAATGACCGGGCCCATGAACGGCTGAGGGTCGCCGTCCGGCGGGCCAACGGTCAGGCGATCGATGAGGGCGCTCAGCGCTTCGAGAATAGCCTTTCCCTCGGCGCCGCCCGGAATTATCAGGCGCCGCGCGCAGGTGCATCTTTGCCCGCTGGAGACGTAAGCCGATTTGACGATGATGCGCGCCGCCGCGTCGAGATCGCCAGCGCCCCACACCACCAGCGGGTTGTTGCCGCCCAGTTCGAGCGCCACGATCTTCTCGATACGGCCGGCGAACGCCCGGTGGATCGATCTGCCTGTCGCAAGGCCGCCTGTGAACAGCACGCCGTCGATCCCTTCGTGCGCGACCAGCGCCTCCGCCGGCCCCCGCCCGCCCTGCAGAAGGTTTACAACCCCGGCTGGCGCGCCCGCTTCTTCCCAAAGCCGAACGGTGAACTCCGCGACGGCAGGCGTCTGTTCGGAGGGCTTGAAGATCACGGTGTTGCCCGCGATCAGTGCCGGCATGATGTGACCATTAGGCAGATGCCCCGGAAAATTGAATGGCCCCAGCACCGCCATCACGCCATGCGGATGATGACTGATCCTCGCCGTCAGTGCGCCCGTCGCGACGTCCCGCGTCGGCGTCCGCTCAGCGTGAGCTTTCGCCGACAGCTCGGCCTTCCCGATCATCGCCGCCGTCTCGGTGGCCGCGTCCCAGAGCGGCTTGCCAGTCTCGCGACTGATCAGGGCGGTCATGTCGCTCTTGTGCGCCTCCACCAGCCTCGCAAACCGCCGCACCATCGCGATGCGGTCCGCGACCGGGGTCCGCCTCCAGGCGCCAAACGCTGCGGACGCCGCCGCCACCGCCTCCTCCACCTCCGGCCCGGCCGCCTCTGGCCCCGTCCATATCGCGAGGCTTGTGGCAGGTGCGATCGACCGAAAGCCAGCGCCCGACCCTGCCTTCCATTCGCCGCCAATGAAGCACGCGCCGCTCAGCCCGGGCCCGCTCATCGCGTCGCCTCCCTCTTGCGGTGGAACAGCACCGGGTCGGACCCTTGCGCGCCGATCCGCTCCAGCGCGGCGCCGCGATCTTCGCCGGATCGAACCTGCGTCACGGCGAACGCATCCAGAGACATGGACGCAAGTAGCCCATCCGCCGCCCTATCCAGCCGTGCGAACGCCTCTGCCGTCATCCGCACGGAACTTCGCACAATATCGATCTGATCGATGAAGGCCTCGACGCACGGACCGGCGTCGAAGATATCGACCACATTGTTGAACCTGAAGCCTTGCGATTTCAGCATCGCGAAGGCGGGCTCGGCGTCGGGATGCGGCATGCCGATCACCCTTCGCGCGTCGGACGGCAGCAAATCCGCATAGATCGGATAGCGCGGCATCAGGTCCGCGATGAAACGATGATCGCCCGCGCTCAGCGCGTCGGCCGCGCGGTAGTCCATGCGAAAGAACTTCGCGCCCACGGCGTCCCAGAATGGCGACGTTCCATCAGGTTTGGTCCAGCCCCGGATTTCCGCCATCGCCTTGTCGCCGAAGCGGAGGGGATCGGCAGCGATCAGCAGCAGCCTCGAAAATGAGAGCAATCGTCCGCGTCCGCCGCCCCGCGCGTGAGGTTCGATGAACAAGGTGCCAAGCTCCGTCGCCCCATGATAATCATTCACCAGGTGCAGGAGATCGGTTTCCACTTTCACATTGGTTTCGGGCGACACCTTTGAATCGCGCGAGATGCGATAGGAGTAGAATGGCCGCTCCACGCCAAGTTGCGTGAACAGGCTTCCCACTCCCAGCAGTTCGCCGGCGTCCTCCATCACGAGAAAGTAGCACTCGTTCTCGGCCGGGGACGCTGGACGCGCGAAGGCCTGCAGCGACTTTTCAATGCGCGCCGCCATCGCTTCGCGCGAGGACGGCATGGTCAGCATGCCTCGATCGACATGGGCGATCATCGCCTCGAGCCGGTTCAGGTCGTCGCGACGCGCGGGGCGAACGATCGAAGTCATTACGGATGTTATGGTGACCGGGCGGCCTGCGCCAAGGGGGTCGCGCCAAACCGGAGGAAGGTCGATCTAGTCGCCTGTATCTGCCGGGCCAAATTTCGCGACCGTGAAATGCTCCACCGCCTGCTTCAGGTCCGCCGGGCGGATACCTCCGCCCCCGGAAGCCTTGACGTAGTAGGTGTCTGCGAGGATGCGCCCATAACTGCCGGTCTCCGACGCCTCATTCCATTCCTCGACGATGATTTCGGCCCCCACCCGCCGCCGCCGCGAATATCCCTCCGCCGTCTCTCGGTCGAACTCCGACGTGGCGGGTCCGCCGAATCCGACGACCGACGCGAGGGTCGGAGAGTTCACGATCTCGATCACGATGAACCGCTGCCCGCTGCGATACTCCGCCCCCAGCGTCAGGGCGCGCGCATCGCCGGTCCCGGAGGCCTCAACGCCCACGGCCACACGCTTGAGGCCCGCCAACCTGCGCGGAACGGCGGCCTTGAGTGCGCCGGCCGAACTCAACCCGGGTGCGGGGCGGTCCTGGGTCAATCCGGTCGCGGCCACGACCTGCGACTCCCCTGCCTGGTTGGCGCCCGGACTGTGGACCGCCTCGGAGAGGCCGAGTTCAGGCAAGGCCGCCATCTGGGGAAACATCCCCCCGCTTGCCGTGGCGGTCAGCATGGCGGCCAGACCCACGGCCAGCGACAATCCCACCGCGCACGCTGTCGCCACGATCGAGTAGTTCGCAGCGTTCTCCTGGGGCGGCTTCATCAGTGTCGGCACACCCAGGAACAGCAGGTAGAGACTGTAGGTCATGCCCATAAGCGCGATCACGCCAAGGGCGGGCACGATCGTGACGGCGCCGGCAAGCATTGCTGCGGTGATCGAATAGGCCGACAGCTTCAACGCCTGACGGTAATCGCGGCCCGCCCCGAAAACGGGGGCGAGACGGTTGATCAGCGCCGCGAACACGACCACACCCGCGATCGCCAGTACGAAGAACAGAACAGCGGACGCCAGAACGCCGAGAATGGGCGCGCGGTACCTCTCGCCCGCGACGTCGATCCCGACCACCGACAAGCCGATGACGGTCGCGACGGCCGGCAGCGCGGCGAGCGGAGCGACATAGGCGGCGATCAGACGTTTCGGCTCGACCTTCTCGCCATGGATCACGATCCATTCGGTCCGGGGCGAAAGCAACAGGTTCTTCACCCGTGCGATCAGGTTGACCATTGGCGGCGTCTCCGGACTTTGAAAGACACCCTACAGGCGCCAGGCGCGGCGATCAAACCTCCTGGAGAGGCCCCGATCAGCGGATGATGCGATACAGCCTGAGCGGCGTTCCCGTCAGCGCGACCGGCGCCAGCCACTCCGGCATATCGCCCGACTCCAGCCGCGCCGCCAGCGTGTCCTCTGGAGCAACGCCATCCACTGGATGGCGCGCGTAGAAGTCGGTCTCCGGCAGGGCGGAGCATACCAGCACATAGTCCGCTGCTGTCTCCGTCACGATGCCTTGTGCGACACTCGGTTCCGAGCGCATCGCCGTGATCATCGCCATCACGCCGTCGGCGTCCCGGTGATAGGGCGCCGCCATCACCGCGTGCTGTGTCCACTGCAGCACGCCGGTTCCCAGCGTGAAGTGGTTGAGCATGATCCCCTCAGGGATCTCGCGCAGAGCCGCGAATGCTTCGGGCTGAAGACAGGCTTCCGCAGAGCCCTTGCGTTCGACATAGCTGGCCAGCGTCACGGCGGGCGTCAGGCGCGCCTGCAGCTGCTCGGCTGCGGTGTTCCAGACCGCTGCTGCCGCAACGCTGGTCGCTAGCACGAATCCCGCCAGCTTGAAGGTTGATCGGTCCGCCACCCAGACCTGCCGCGCCCGCACCGCGGCCCATGCGCCGAACGGGATGGCGAACGCCGTCGCAAAGAACGCGCCCCGAATCTGCCAGCTCAGCATCGCCCAACCGGCCAGCAGAAAGCCAAGGGCGATCCAGCCTTCAGCATGCCTCCAGCGCCGGCGCAGATAGACCCCCGCCGCAACCACACCTGCAAAGGCCGACCCTGCAAGGCTGAGAATCAGCGCTGGATCATCTCCGGCCAGCGCCGCCAGTGAACGCGTCTCGGAAATCTGCGCCAGCCAGTAGGTCTCCATGTCCGTACCCAGCGCCGCATACCCGCCACCTGCGCATTCGGGAAACAGCGTCCAGAGCATGCCGACCGAAATGCTTCCCAGTACGACCGCCGCCAGACCCCTTCGCATCAGGGTTTGGGTAAGGACTGGCGGCAGGCCTCCGCCGAGAATCAATGCAACCCCTCCCGCCGCCAGTCCAAATCCCAGAAAGCTCGCCGACATCGCGTCGCAGACGGGTGTCGCCCAACTGTCCGGTGGAACGAGAATGACGAACGAGCCTGCGGTGGAGAGTGTCAGGCCGGCGCCCAGCCACATGAGCCCCGGCCGGTAGACCTTTGGCTGCACCAGCCAAAGCAATCCGGCGATCAGCGCGCCAGCGGCGACAATCGGAACCCCTTCGGCCGCAGTCGCCATGGCGGCGCCTAGGGCGGCGCCCGCCCACCCCCCGGCGCTGGGTGAGGCCCCCATTCGAATCAGCCCCAGCATGGCGGCCATGGAAAGGAACAGTTCCACATTGTGGTGGTCGAACGATCCGGGGGCAAACTTGCCGATGGCCGGCAACGCGAGCGCGGCGACGAGCGCTCCAGCAATCCGGGCCTCGCCCTTCAGACCCTCCCGCGCGCCTATCTCGCCGCACACCTCGACCGTCAGCCAGAGGAACATCGCCAGCAGCGCAAGCGGCCATAGGAAAGCGACCGTGGTTTCCGAAGCCGGCATGCCGAGCAGGGGCGTAAGGAAGGCGATTGGCGCGCCGATCGCCGCGTCGATCCAGCGGGCCCAATGCATGACCGTGCCTTCAGGAGGGTTCAGCCGATACTGGGTGCTGTCGAACCAGTTCTGACCGGCCAGGAAATCCCGCACAGTCACAAGGCGCATGGCGTTGTCGGGATCGCCGAAATCCTGGTTGAGGGCCGACCCGCCGAATCCCGCGATCAGCATAGCGGCAGCCAGCAGCCACCCTGCGACCCAGACCCAGCGCCCGGCGCCCGGGCTGAAAGGTTTCGCGGCGTCCCTCATGCGATCGACAATAGCGCTCCGCGCTTAAATAAGCGCAAAGCCCTCGCCCGGCCGGGTCGCCTCGATACGAACACACGTCGCCACATTGCCGTGTACCGGCGGCCTTAACCCGGCCGCGTCGCGGCGCGAAGTCTTCGGTGTGGGGACACAAAGCGCCAGCCGCCCTGTTCCCGCGCATCGGCCGACACCCGCCCCGCTGAAGGTTCAGCGCCCGGCGGCCGGCCTGGAGGGACCAATGAGTATCCGTGGATCTGTTCGCACTGCTGCGCTCGCCAGCTTCGCGCTCGCCGCCGTCGGAGCGGCTGAGGCCGACACCTTCATGAAGGCTGCCGGCATGCCGGGCGACGCGACCCTGCGCGGTTTCGAGCAACAGATCGCGCTCAGCGGCGCGAGCCTCAGCATCAGCAACTACCTCGATCCGGGTATCGAGGGGGAAACGGATCCAAGCCGCTACACCACTGTCGACCCGCTGATGTTGAACAAGGCGCCCGACCGGTCCTCGCCCCGGCTTATGCTGGCGGCGGTCAATGGCGAAGCGCTGGGAACCGTCGAGATCACCTTCACATCGGCGTCTCGTCCCGGCGGGCCGCAGAGCATTGAATCCCGCTGGATACTCGAAGGCGCCGAAGTGCGCAGCTTCAACACCTACCCCGGCGCCTCAAGCTTCGAACCCGCCGTCGAAACCGTAGAACTCCACTACACAACGATGCGCTACCAGCACTACGCCAAGGACGCGCGGGGTGTCCGGACCGGCACGATGGAGGAGGTGACCTGGGACACGCCCGATCCCTCGCTGATCGGTTTCGAGGAAGGCTGCGGCTGAACCTGGAGCGCTTTCAGGCAACCGGAAACCGGTCCGCCGTCAGAAAACGCAATCAAACAGGGATCCAGAGCGTTTCTGCGACCCGAAGACCGCCGACATTTCTCTGGGGGTAGGGCGAAGGAATTGCCGATTCACGCGAAACTAACCCACGTCTGCTAGCGGTTTCCTCATCCGGATAGAGTCCGGGAGAGGAAACCGCGATGGCCAAGGCCGCATTCCACAAGAACCAGAAAGTCTTCGTCAAGCCCGTCGGCACCTGGGCGCTCGTCGAGCGCGTCCTGCCGCAATGGGTCAAGGGCCTCGATGAACCTCTGAAGGTCTTCTACGATGTCGGCCTTGGCCGCGAATTCGGCGCCAGCGAGCTGACGCCTGACAAGTCGGCGGCGCCGATGGATGACGTCGCGGATCTCGATAACTGGCGCATCTACCGGTCGAAAAATCGATGGAAAGACATCGACGAAGTCCCCAACCATCCCCAACCCGGCACCTTCCCTGTCGTCGCCACGGACGAAAAGAACTGGGGGGGCTGGAGAGTGCCGAGCGCCGAATACGACCGCGATCCCCTGAAGATCGAGTTTCAAGCGCGAATCATCGAGGCCTCCCCACACCTGATGCGTGTCGCCAAGGCGCTCGCCCAGTTCGGCATCAACAACTCCGACGACATGCCGACCGAACTTCTCGATCTCGCCAAGAAGGCGAGTGTGCTCATGCGGCGCATCTACGACACGCCTTCCGACCAGCACGGCCTGCGCGCGGCGGAATAATCCGACCGGAATTTCACAGGCAATCGCGCGGGAAAGCGGACTTTTCGGGCTTTATCTCGGCCGCGAAGTCTGTAGGCATGGCGACAGCGGCGCGCCGTCCAGGCCCGACGCATCAGGATGCTTCCGGGGATGCGCACCGAAAATCCGCCGCAGGTGCGGCTGGTCGATTATCGGCCCTATCCTTTCAGCGTTCTGCAGGCGCGCCTCGCGGTGCGCCTCGAACCCGGCGCCGCCACCGTCGTCTCGACGCTGAGCATGCGGCGAACCGGCGAGAACCAGGAGGCCCTCCGTCTGGACGGCGAAAAGCTTATTCTTCGCCGCATCGAGCTTAACGGACGCCCGCTCACCGGCAAGGACTACGTCGTCGATGCCGAAGGGCTGACGATCAACGACCCGGGCGACGCGTTCGATCTCGAAATCGAGACCGAAATCTCTCCCGAATCGAACACCGAGCTTTCGGGCCTCTACATGTCCGGCGGCCGTTTTTGCACCCAGTGCGAGGCCGAGGGATTTCGTCGTATCACCTACTATCCCGATCGCCCCGATGTGCTCGCGCCCTTCTCCGTCAGGATCGAGGCTGAAAAGACGCGCTATCCCTATCTCCTGTCCAACGGGAATCCGGCCGGACGGGGCGATCTTCCCGGCGGTCGCCACTTTGCCGAATGGGACGATCCCCATCCCAAGCCGTCCTACCTGTTCGCTCTCGTTGGCGGAGCGTTCGACGTGCTGGAGGATGCCTTCACGACCGCGTCGGGCCGACCCGTCAGGCTCGCGATCTATGTCGAGAAGGGCGATGCGCCGCGCGCGGCCTACGCCATGCGCTCGCTGAAGGCGGCGATGTCCTGGGACGAGGATGTCTGGGGCCGGGAGTACGACCTCGATATCTTCCAGATCGTCGCCGTGCGGGATTTCAACTTCGGCGCGATGGAGAACAAGGGGCTCAACATCTTCAATTCCGCCTACGTCCTGGCGGATGGCGATACCGCGACCGATGCCGACTTCGAGGCCATCGAAAGCATTGTCGCGCACGAGTATTTTCACAACTGGACCGGCAACCGCATCACCTGCCGTGACTGGTTTCAGCTCTGCCTCAAGGAGGGCCTCACGGTCTATCGCGACCAGGAATTCTCCAAGGCCATGCGCTCGCCGGCCGTTTCGCGCATCAAGGACGTCATCCGTCTGCGGACGAGACAGTTTCCGGAGGATGCAGGACCGCTGGCTCACCCCGTCCGCCCTGACAGCTATGTCCGTATCGACAATCTCTACACCGCCACGGTCTACGAGAAGGGATCGGAACTGATCCGGATGCTGCGCCTCATCGTGGGCGAGGAGGCGTTCTTCGCCGGCGTCAACCGCTATTTCGACCAGCAGGACGGCAAGGCCGCGACGATCGAGGAATTCATCGGCAGCTTTCAGCCGTCCACCGAACGGGATCTCGGGGCGTTCTCGAAATGGTATGGCCAGGCCGGCACGCCGACCGTAACCACCGTCGGATCATTTGATCGGCTCGCTCGAACCTACAGCCTCCGGCTGGCCCAGGCGACGCCGCCGACGCCGGGCCAGAGCGAGAAACAGCCGATGACTCTTCCGATGCGCGTCGCGCTGTTCGACGCCAACGGGGTCAAGCTGCAAACCGGCTTCGCCGGCGAGGTTGCCGACGAGCATGTTCTCATCCTCGATGCGGAAGCCGCCGACTTTGTCTTCACCGGTGTCAGTTCGCAGCCGCGTCCCTCGCTGAACCGGGGCTTTTCCGCGCCCATCCGGCTCGCCGACGACCTCGCCGAAAGCGATCGCGCGGCGCTTGCCGGCTTTGACGATGACGCCTTCGCCCAGTGGGAGGCGTTGCAGTCGATCTCCCGCGCTCTCATCCTCGACGCCGCACGGCGCCGCGACCCCGCGCCGGACCCCTCTCGGCTTGAATCCCTGATCGAGGCGGTGCGCCATTCGGTGACGCGCGCGGCTCACGATCCCGCCTACGCAGCCCTGCTGCTTTATATCCCCACGGTCGGCGAACTCGTTATGGACATGAAGGACGCCGATCCGACAGCGATTCATACTGTCCGCCTTGAGGTCCGCCGCGCACTCGCCCGCAGACTTGAAGGTCGACTCGTTGCGGCGCTCGACGCCGACGAAGCGGGCGTTTTCGACGCCTCGGCGCGCTCGGCCGGCCGCCGGGCGCTTCGATCAGGCGCGCTCTCGCTCCTCGCCAGCCTCGGAAGCGAACATGAGGCGCGCATTGTCGCCGCCTTTGAAAGCGCCGACACGATGACCGAGCGGCTGGCCGCGCTCACGGCGTTGTCCAGCATCGAAAGCGGATCGTTCGATCTCGCGCTTGCCGCCTTCGAGTCGCGCTGGATGGATTCCGCGCTCGTGATGGACAAGTGGTTTGGCGTGCAGGCCATGTCGGTTCGCGGCGATCTGCGCGAACGGATCCAGCGGCTGGCCGAGCGTCCGGACTACGACCTGCGCATTCCCAATCGGGTCCGGGCGCTCGCGGCGTCGTTCTCGACCGGCAATCCGGTCGCCTTCCACGCAGCCGACGGATGGGGCTACCGCTTCCTGGCGGACCTGATCCTCAAGGTCGATCCGCTCAATCCGGCCTTGTCGGCCCGGCTAGGTACGGCTTTCGAGAGCTGGAGATCGTTCGACGCTCCCCGTCGTCACCAAGCCGAGGCCCAGCTCAAGCGGCTGTCAGAGGCAACCCTGTCCAAGAACGCGACGGACATCGTCAGCCGTGCCCTGGCTGACCATTCCTGATCCGGGCGAATCCTGTGTCAGCCGGGTGCTAAGGTTAACGCTGCAAGCGCCGGCAACCGCTGAGGATATTCAGGAAGTTTGCCAGACGACAGAGCTGATGCTTCCCGATCTCCTAACCGCCGAAACCGATACCTGGGCGCATCAGCGACTTCGCTAAAGTCGGCATCTCGCCAAAAGAGATCTTCAGCGCACTACTGTCTCAGAATTTTGTCCATGGCCCTGCCTTTGGCAAGTTCGTCAACGAGCTTATCCAGATAGCGGATTTCTCGCATCGTTGGTTCCTGAATGTCTTGCACACGAACACCGCAGACAACGCCGGTGATCAACGAACGTGACGCATTCATCTGGGGGGCTCGCGCGAAGAATTCCCTGAAGCTGATCTTGTTGGCCAGCTCCAGTTCCAAGGTCGCCTGACTGTGTCCCGTCAGCCAGCGAATGATCTCATCGACCTCCTCTTTGGTGCGTCCCTTCTTCTCCGCCTTAGCCACATAGTGAGGATAGACGCTCGCCACGCTCGTCGCAAAGATGCGGTGGTTTGTACTGTCCATGCTTACCCCAACTGTTCGGACTTGAATACGACAGCCAACTTGCCCTGGTAAATAGACGATGCCGCCCCCGCAGTGCGCTACCCCGGTGGTCCGCCTTGGGGCCGAAAGGAGAGGGTTGTCACCGTCGTTCGGCGACGAAGCGAACAAGCTTCTGCTGCCTCTTGCCCGACACTCCCCTACCAGTCAGCAGATCGTTAACCATCGCCTAATGATAGCCGCCTAGCGTCCATGCTGACCTTTTGTGTCGGACGGATGGTATGCCGGTTTCAGATCTCGACAGTGACGCGTTTCGCGAATTCGCCTTCGCGGCCGCTGACTTGTTGGTGTCCGCCGATGGTTACGGCCGCATCACGCATGCGGTCGGCGACGCCCTGCTGCTTCATCACCCTTCGGCCGACCGGCTGATTGGCAAGAACGCGCTCGACCTGATCAGCGAAGGCGAGGCCCGCCGCTTGCGAGAGGATCTCTGGGCTCTCGGGCCTGGACGACGCCTGTCGTGGGACGACACCTCCCTTGATGGGGGTCGCCGCGTCGTCGTGCAACGCAACCGCGCCGCGCCTGATACTTTCAGCTTGATCGTTTCGCGCATGCCGGCGTCGTCACGGGTCCGCATTGACAGCGCTGACGATCTCCTGGCCGAGCGTTTCCGCGATGCGGTGATGAATGGCCGCCTCCAGGCCGCCCGACAGCCCGTGGTCGATACGCGGTCGGGCGCCCTCAGCCACTACGAAGTTCTGGCCCGCTTCGATGGAGAGGAATCCCCGCTGGGCCTGATCACCGCCGCCGAGAAAAGCGGTCAGATCAGCCATCTCGATTACATCATGGTCAGCGCGGCGTCCGCTCGTCTCGCCCGCGAACCGGACCCCGCCTTCAGGCTGGCGGTCAACATTTCCGGCGAGTCGATCCAGAGGATGGAGATCATCAGGGAGTTACGCGCCGTCATCTCGGGGCATGATTTCAGGCGCGACCGCCTCATCGTCGAGGTGACCGAATCCGCCCGGATTGACGACATCGACACGGCCGCCGCCGCCGTCAGCAGCCTGCGTTCGAGCGGCGTCAGCGTATCTCTCGACGACTTTGGTTCCGGCGCCGCCTCGTTCGGTTACCTGCGGGCGCTTGAAGTCGATGGACTGAAATTCGACGGCAGTTTCCTGACCTCTCCGGCGACCAACCGGCGAGGCATCGCTCTGATGCGGAACGTGGCGCGGATGTGTGCGGAACTCGGGATCGCTTCAGTCGGCGAACGGGTCGAAACCCGTGCCGACCGTGACCTGCTCCTCGAGGCTGGCGTGCGATATGCGCAGGGCTATCTGTTCGGCCGGCCCGTCATCGACGAGGCGTTCTTTGGTCGTGGCGGCGGTTCGCTGCGCGCCGCTGCCTAGATCGGGAGGAACACCATGGTCGAGCGGATGATGGAACGCCTCAAGGTTCTGGTCGTCGATGACAACCCCCACATGGTCAACATCGTGAAGACGATCCTGCGCGGATTTGGCGTCAAGAATCTGATCGACCTGCGAGACCCGAACGAAGCCTTCAACGCATTCCGGGCCGCCACGATCGACATCGTCATCACCGACTACGCCATGGAGCCGGTTACGGGTTGCGATTTCACGCGCCTCGTGCGCACCGCACCCAGCAGCCCGAACCACTACGTTCCGATCATCATGCTGAGCGCCTATTCCGAACGATCCAATGTCGAGGCCGCCCGTGACGCCGGAGTCACGGAATTCTGCAGCAAGCCCGTCACCGCCACCGAACTCTACCGCAAGGTGCAGGCCGTGATAAACACGCCTCGCCCATTCATTCGCACGCAGGGGTATTTCGGACCGGATCGCCGGCGCCGGCGGATCGACGGCTATGTCGGTCAGGAGCGCCGCGAAGCGCTGTTCGGACCGAAAACTGCGGCCGATCCGCCTTCCCCGGAAAAAGCGGTCGCTGGCGCTGGCTGATCCGTCCACGGAGCGGGCCCGATGTCGCAGTTAAGACCCAGTTAACCCTTTCGCAGGTTTTCGAATCCCAAGCTTCTGCTCAAGGCATCGGAGGGTTGTTTGGGAAAGGGCGATCGACGGCGAGCGATGGTCCGCGCCGGGCCGACACCCCGCAAGGTGGTGCCTGCAGGCATGCTCGTCCTGCTGCTGGCCGCGTTTGGCGGGGCGCTTGGACTCAAGGCCTGGGAAGAACGTCAGTCCGCCGACGCGGCGACACTTGCTCAACAGGGCCGGGAAGCCCTGGCGCTCGCCAGCCATGTCCGTGCGGAACTGGTGACACTACGGGCGCAATTCGAAGCGCGCCTGCGCACCGGCGGCGGGCTGGAGGATATCCAGCGGTTCGTCCCTCTCGAAACCGTCGAATACCGCGCGCCCCCGAGCGCCGAAACCTGGGCCGAAGCCGACGGCGCGTCCGGCGTCCGCCTCTACGTCCGCGACAGGAAGGGAGACTGGGCGTCGGGGGTGGCGTCCGTCTCGTCGATCATTCCCGCGGCTTTGGGCGCCAGCACGCCCGCTCTGATCCCGCTGGACACAGCGATCCTCAGCACGGGTTTCACGACGCTGGGAACCTCGCGCGCCGCCATCGCATGCGTACCTGTCGCCGGCGCCGCCGTAGCGGCGTGCGTGACGCGCCCCGCGCCATTCATCGACCTTGATGACCTCAACCGGATCGTCATCTACGCACTTCTGCTCGCCGCCCCGCTGCTCGCCGTCGCTGGTCTTCTGCAGACCATCGGACGCCTGAAGCGGGAACCTCCGCCGGTCCTGCCCAGACCCGCGCGCTCGGCGGTCGGACCGGACTGGGCGGCGTTCGAGGTCTCCGGCCTCATCGGTTTCTGGCGATGGGATCCGCTCCTCCGACTGCTGACGCTCAGCGAACAGGCCGCCCGTCTGCTTGGATCATCGCGGGCCGGCGAAATGACGCTCGACGAATTCGTCCTGCTGGCCTGCGAGGACGACCGCCGCAAGGTCGCCTCGACCCTCACCCAGGCCGTGGCCGTCAGCCAGATCAGCCTGGCGTTCGCGTGCGCAGGCGACGCCAACGGCGTTCACTGCGAAATGCTGGGCGGCGCCTCGGAAGGAATGTACTCGGGAACGCTCGTCAACGTCACTGACCGAATCCTGGCCCAGCAACGCTCTCGCCGCGCCGAAGCGCTGGCTCGCATGGCGCTGGACGCGCACCCTGGCCCGTTCGCGCTCTGGGACAATCGCCGCCGCCTTACCCACTGGAATTCCGCTTTCCAGCGTATCTTCAACCTCGACAAGTCCGTCGTGCAGTCGGGTGCTTCCTACGATTTCGTGATGGCCGAAGTCGCCAAATTCGTCCGGGTCGAACGCCCGCTGGGAGATGACACCAACGCCCGCGAGATGATGCTGATGTCCGATCAGTGGATACGCCTCATCGATCGCCGCACCGCCAATGAAGGCCTGATCAGCGTCGGCCTCGATATCTCCGCCCTGAAACGCCAGGAGACCAGCCTGTCGCGCAGCGAGCGACGGCTGCGCACCATGGTTGTCGAACTCGAGCGCACACGCGGGCAGGCCCAGGAACTCGCAGAGCGAGCCGCCGAGCAGAAGGATCTCGCCGAGCGGGCCAGCCAGGCGAAAAGCGTTTTCCTGGGAAACATGAGCCACGAGCTCCGTACCCCGCTGAACGCCATAAACGGCTTCTCGGAGATGATCGCTCATCAAGTGTATGGTCCGCTCGGAGATGCGCGCTATCAGGGCTACGCGGAGGACATCCTCGCCTCGGGCCAGCACCTGCTCGACATGATCAACGACATTCTTGACATGGCGAAGATCGAGTCCGGCAAGATGCAGATTCATACACGGCTCATAGACGCCACCGACGCCGTCGACGCCGCCATCCGGCTGATCCGGCGCCGGGCCTCCGACAAGGAGGTATCGCTCGTCTTCGATCCCGACGACGATCTCCCCGACATCAATGGCGATCACCGGGCGATCAAGCAAATGACGCTCAACCTCGTCGCCAACGCTCTCAAATTCACCGATGCGGGGGGGGAAATCGTCGTCGCCATGACGTGCGAGACCGATTGGATGGTGATCCGGGTCAGCGACACCGGAATCGGCATCCCGGCGGCCGACCTGCCTCGCCTTGGCCAGCCCTTCGAACAGGCGAAGTCCCCCGACGGCCGCAACCCGAATGGCACGGGACTTGGACTTGCGCTCACCAAATCCTTTGCGGAGATGCATGGCGGTCGCCTTGCCATCGAAAGCACGGTCGGCGTGGGCACCGTCGTTACAATCTATCTGCCTGTACCGATGGCGATTGAACCCGCCGCGAAGACGCCGGCTCGCCAGCCGTCCCAGGTCTGACCCGGAAAGCTAATTGCCTGGCTCGTCTGGTACGACGGCGTCCGCGACCGGCTTGGCCGGCGAGCGCTTCTGACCGTCCCTCTGCACCCGCGCGCTGAAGGGCGTGAGCAGGCCCACCGCGGCGGTCGCACGCGCTTCGGCGGGCATCTGGCCGAGGTGGCTGATCAGGATATCTTCCGCCCGCCGCTGCATCATCTGTTCGCGTTGCTGGAATACGATGAGCTGGTTGCGCAGCCGCGTCTCGTCGAACGGCTCCAGGAGAGCTGCCTCATGCACCGCCCGGCCGCCTTCGTGGAGGCGTTCGCGGTCTGATTTCATCAGGGCCCATTCCTCGCGCATCTGCTTGCGGAGTTCGATCCGGTCAGGCTCGGGAAGCTGCGCCCACGCCGCCATCACCACGTCCGACGGCGGGCCATAGCGCGCGAACTGCTGACTCGGCTTGGGCTCGGGCTGGTTCAACAGGCGACCGCCGGTAACTCCAATCAGCGCCGCGTTGAGGACGAGGGAGGCGATCAGCACGAGGGACGTCTTGGTCGCCATGAATCTAGTTGCCGCCTGTGTCGTTGACGGCCGTCAGGAACATGGCCCCCGCGCCCGGTCCGCCCAGCGCCATCATCTGCTCGAATTCAGACCCGGCCGGGACCGGCTCGGCCGCGTAACCGACCGCGAATCCCAGCGCCAGCGACGCGGCGACCGCGCCTCCCGCCGCCCATTGAGGCGCACGCCAGGGCGCCCAGGGACGCGCGATCTTCACAACGGGGCGACGCGCTGGAACAGACGCGACCACCCGCGCCGAAAACGCACTATGCGGGACCGTGTCGGTTTCGAGCGCCAGCAGGTGGTCGAATACCCGCTCGCTCTCCCAGATATCCTTGAGGCGGTGCGAGGCGACCTCCAGCAGCGCTTCCGCGCCGCCGCGTTCCGTCTCCGGCCAGCGCGACAGTTCGGCGCCGTAGGCGCCAAGAAGTTGAATGAATCTCGCCTCGTTCATCGTGTCCTCGTCAGCCTGTTTCCAGGCCGCTCATGAGATCGGCCCGTTCGGCCGAGAGAGCGGCCTTGAGAGCGCGCCTTGCCCGCGCAAGAAGGCTTTCGAGAGCATCGACGCTGACGCCCAGAATCTCCGCAGCCTCGATATTGGTGCGTTCCTGATAATAGCAGAGCACCAGGGCCGCCCGCTGTCGCTCGGGCAGAACCTGCAGGGCTGCGCGGACCCTCTCCTTGCGCTGCAGATCGTCCAGGGGACGTGTAGCGGAAGCCGTCCCGTCCGGCGTCTCCGGCGACACCTCCCCGCCATTGCGCGCGCTGCGCCGCAGCCGGTCGAGACACAGGTTCATCGCCACCCTGTGCATCCACGTCTCGAACTTCGCCTGTCCCGGCTTCCAGGAAGCGGCATGTTTCCAGACCCTCAGGAAAACCTCCTGGGCGACATCCTCCGCCTCTGCGGCGTCACCCAGCATCCGACGGCCGAGTCCGACCATTTTGGGCAGATGCCGGCGCACGATTTCGCTGGCCGCACGCTTGTCGCCAGCGCCTATCTTGCGCACCAGATCCTCATCCGGGTCCCGTGTGCTCAGGGGACGACCTCCGAAAAACGTACCGACGGGCACGCGCCGTCCCATGAGCGCGACGCGCCCTTCGCCTTTATGCATGGTCGCGGGACGTTTGCCGAGCGCTTGCTGCACGCACGGAGCGGACGTCGTCATGCGGCTCTCATCCAGGGTTGCTCACTTGGGGCTCAAACGGGCCGGGACCCCCCATCCGTCGCGGTCGGGCCAATTTTCACGGACTTGAGCACCTCGACCCGGCCTTGAATCGCGACAAGCGCCCGTTCCACGTCCTCGAAGCTTTTGGACCCCATGTGGCTGGCGATCCAGCGTTTGAGGCCAGCGGACGCCCTGGCTGGCTCGAAGCTGTCCCCGACCGCGATCCGCAGCGCCTGCTGCAGATTGAGCTGCATCCTGAGCCCGTCGCGCAGGACGGAGGCCTCGCCCTCCGTCAGCCGTCCCGCCCGTTCCAGCGCCTCGACTGCGTCGATCGACGAAGGCTCGATCACGAACGGGGTCTGCCCGGCCGCCAGCAGGATCTCCTGTTGTATGATGAACTCGATATCCACTAGCCCTCCCGGGGTCAGCTTCAGGTCCCAGTGCGATTTCGCCGGCCTCTCCCGCGCCATCCGTGCGCGCATGTCGGCGACATCCGCCTTGAGGCTGGCGTCAGCGCTCTTGCGTCGCAGGGCTACGCAGGCTGCCTCGACGATCCGCTTGCGCAGACCGATATCGCCCGCCACCGGGCGTAGTCGGGTCAGCGCCATGAATTCCCATGTCCAGGCGTCCTTTTCATAGTACGCCGCGAACGAGGAAAACTTTACCGCCACAGGCCCTGCCCTTCCTGATGGCCGCAACTGGGTGTCGACCTCGTAAAGAAGACCTTCCTCGGTTGGCGCGGACAGCGCCGCGATCAGACGCTGGACGAAACGCGGAGCGAGACTGTCACCTGCCGCCGTCTCGTCCCGTTCATGAATCAGCATCAGGTCGAGATCGGATGATGCGCTCAGCTCCCGCCCTCCGAACTTGCCAACGGCGCAGACAGCCCAGCGTCCGATCGACCCGTCGAATTTCGCAAGCACTTCGGCTTCAGCCGCATCGGCGAGCGCCGCGACACACGCATCCGCGAGATCGGCGTAGGCTGCGCCGGCATCTCGCGCCTCGACCGTCCCGCGCAGCAACTGGTAGCCGATCCGGAACGCCTCTTCACGGTGGAATCGACGTGCGACATTCAGCTGGTCTTCGAACCCGCGAGACCGCTCCAACTGGCTTCGCAACGCCGTCTCGCGACGTCCGGGTGTTTCCTCGCCGAGCGGCGCGCCAAATCGCGGCTCCATCATCGCATCAAGCAGCGCCGGCCTGCGCGCCAGGTCGGAAGCGAGCTGCGGGGCGAACGCCATCGTCTTGATGAGATCGTCCGTCAGCGCCGGCTCCGCCAGCATCATCGACATGGTCTGGACCCCGGACGAGAGCGCGCCGAAGAAATCGGCGAAACGGTCGAACGCCGCATCGGCTTCGCCTGCTTCGGACATCGCCCGCAGCAGCCTTGGCCCCAGCGTCGTCAGCAATTGCTGGCTGCGCGCCGACCGCGTCGCCGCGACGCCGCCGCGGTGCCAGTTCTGGACCGTCGCGATGATGCGCGAAGGGTCGCGGAACCCCATGCCCGTCAGGGTTGCGACCGTGCCGGGATCATCATCGACGCCGGTGAAGACGAGATTGCCGGCCTCGCCGGAGAGCCGTTCCTCCTGCGCGAACAGGTCGGAGTAGATCTGGTGGACCTGCCCTCGTACCGCCGCGATATCCGCCTCGAATGAGGCAAGGTCGCCATACCCCGACAGCGCCGCGATCCGCGCACGCTTCTCGGCATGCTCGGGAAGGCGGTGAGTCTGCTCGTCATTGACCATCTGGATGCGGTGCTCGATCGAGCGCAGGAAATCATATCCGGCGGACAGGTCATTGCGAACCTCCGCCGCCACCACGTCCGCCTCTTGCAGGGCGCCTAGCGCCGCCTTGGTGGCCGCCACGCGCAGAGCCGGCATGCGGCCGCCCAGGATCAGCTGCTGCACCTGGGTGAAGAACTCGATTTCCCTCACGCCGCCCCGCCCGAGCTTCACGTCGAAATCGGGTTCGTGGAGCGCGGCGTGGCCTCCCTGCGCATGGATCTGTCGCTTGATCGAATGAATGTCGGCGATCGCCCAATAGTCGAGATGGCGCCTCCACACATAGGGCGTCAGGCTTTCCAGATAGGCTTCTCCGCGCGCCGCGTCGCCAGCGCAGACCCTCGCCTTCACATGCGCCATCCGCTCCCAGTTCTGACCGACGCTTTCATAGTAGGACTGCGCGAACTGCGTCGAGACCGCCGGCGCCGTCGAGGCCGGGTCGGGCCGGAGCCGCAGGTCGGTGCGGAACACATAGCCGTCCTCGGTGCGTTCCTGAAGCAACCTCACCAGATCGCGGGTCAGCCTGATCATGGCCTCCTTGACGCGCCCTGACCCCACGGGGATCACGTCGAGATCGAACAGCACGATCAGGTCGATATCGCTGGAATAGTTGAGTTCACGCGCGCCCATCTTGCCGAGCGCGAGAACGAACAGCCCGGGAAGGTCGTCGGCGTCGCGGCGCTCCCCCAAGACGCCCGAGGCCCATGCTGTCCGGATGGCGATCCGCAACGCCGCTTTCACTGCTGCATCGGCCAGATCGGTCAGGGCGGCGACAACACGGTCGAGCGGCCAGAGGCCGGCGAGGTCAGCCCCCGCGATCACGAGATGCGCCGCCTCTTTGAGCTGTCGCATGACCTGCATGGATGCGCTGACGGGAGACCCCGGATCGCCGGCCGCCTTCATCCTGTCGAGGATCAGGCCCAGCGCCGCGTCCAGCCCGGCGTCGTCGAGCACGCCCAGCATTCCCCCCGGACCTGCCTGCTGTCGATAAAGCCGCGCCAGATAGGGCGCATGGTCGCTCGCGCGTTGCAGCGCCCGGACCGGATCGCCCTCGCCGCCGCGAATTGCCGAAAGTCCCAGTGAAGAAAGCCGCGCCATCATGCCGGGAAGGGTAGCTCAACGGTCCGCAGCGTCCACAGCCGGCCACTCATGCTGCAGGCAGCACGACCGCCGCCTTGAGACCGGGCGTCTCCGCCGGCCCCTCTCCATCCGCCAGCGCCAGCCGCCCGCGATGCGCCTCGGCGACGGCGGCGGCGAGGCTGAGGCCCAGCCCGCTCCCGGGCAGGGTTCGTGACTGCTCCAGCCGCACGAATCGCTCGATCACCCGCTCACGGTCCTGCTGCGGGATGCCAGGACCGGAATTGATCACAGCCAGCTCGACCTCTCCCGTGACGGAGCGCTGGGCCTTGAGGCGGATCGCGCCGCCCGTCGGTGTATATTTGACGGCGTTGTCCAGCAGGTTCGCCATCGCTTGCGCCACGAGATCCCGGTCCGCGAGCACGAAGAGGCTGGGATCGTGCCGGTAGTCGAACGCCAGGCCGGCCTCTTCGCACACTGGCTGATACAGCTCGGCCAGCTCATCGGTGATCCCTGAGGCGTTGAGCCGCCGGAACGAGCCTGAAGCGCCGGCCTGCACGCGCGAAAGCCGCAGGATTGCGTTAAACGTGTCCAGCACCCCATCGACGTCGTCGATCGACCTCACCAGCGCCGCCCGCTGGGCATCCGCCGACGTTTCCGTCAGTCCGCCTTCCAGACGGTTGCGCAGGCGCGTCAGCGGCGAGCGCAGGTCGTGAGCGATGGAATCCCCGGCGGACCGTGACGAGATGACCAGCCGTTCGAGCTTGCCCAGCATCGCGTTCAGCTGCTCCGACAGGCGGTCGAACTCGTCGCCGGATCCGAATACCGGCGCCCGGCGGGAAAGGTCGCCACCCATGACGTCTTGGGTCGTGCGTGTCAGAAGCTCCGCCCGTCGCGCCGCAGAGCGCGAGATGACCACGCCTCCGATCAGCGACAGGACGAACCCGACCGCCGCCGAGCGCCACACCACGTTGGTGACCCTCCGGTTGACCTCGCCCAGCTCCTCGACGTCGTAGGAGACCATCAGGACGCCGCCTTCCGCCAGCCGCGATATGCGGCCCTCGGCTGCCCGCCTCGTCGTGTCGCCTTCCGGCGTTCGGGCGTCGTACGCGAACTTGACGTCGACCACCTGTCCCGCAGGAGGCGCCTCAGCCGGCAAGACGTCGAAATCTCCGGAGACCTTGTCTCCGCCGGCGCCCGTCAGCAGGTAGAAGAACTTGCCCCGGGCCGAGGAACGCTCGGTCACCGCCTGGTTGAGCCGGTCGACGCCCCCGCCCCGATAGGCGGCCGACAGCTCCTGGAATTCCGCGTTGAGCTCCGCGCCTGCCTGCCGCTCCAGATGCCCCGCCGTCTCGTAGTAGAGATAGGCGAGCAGCGAGGCTGCGAAGAGAATGAACACAGAGGAATAGAGAAGCGCCAGCCGGAAAGTGGTCGTGCGCACCAGCGTCGGCAGGCGGCCGATCCTCAGCACCGGCAATCCGCCGGCTGTCATGCTTCGAGCCGGTATCCCGCGCCACGCACCGTGTGCAGCAAGGGCTTCTCGAAGTCCTTGTCGATCTTGCCCCGCAGGCGCGAGATATGGACGTCGATGACATTGGTCTGCGGATCGAAGTGATAATCCCAGACCTTCTCGAGCAGCATGGTGCGGGTCACAACCTGTCCCGCATGACGCATCAGGAATTCCAGCAGCCTGAATTCACGCGGCTGTAGATCGATCTTCGCGCCATCCCTTGTAACGGACCGCGAGAGCAGGTCCATGTCGAGACCGCCCACCGAAAGCCGCGTCGTCGGCGCATCCGCCGCCGAGCGCCGCCCCAGCGCCTCGACGCGCGCCACCAGCTCGCTGGGCGCGTATGGCTTCACGAGATAGTCATCGCCCCCGGCCTGCAGACCCTCGACCCGATGATCGACCTCGCCCAGGGCAGAAAGAAACAGGGCCGGCGCCCGGCCGCCGCCTTCGCGATAGCTCTTGAGCAGCTTGACCCCGTCCATGCCCGGCAGCATGCGATCGACGACGAGAGCGTCATACTCGCCGCCCCGCGCCTGGTTCAGTCCCGAATCCCCGTCTCCGCGCACATCGACGGTGTGACCGGCGTCACCCAGCACGCGTTTCACGAACGCCGCCGCGTCGGCATCGTCCTCGATCACCAAAACCCGCATGACGCCCTATTCCGGTTTGATCTCGACGGGCAGAAGGGTCGTGCGCTCGCCGCGCCCCACGGCGATTACGATGTTCTCCTTGCCGTCCCGGCGCGCCGCCGCGACAGCATCTTCGAGGTCCTTGGCCGACTTCAGGGGTTTGCTGTTGACGGACAGCAGCGCGTCGCCCGGCGATAGCAGCGCTTCGCCCAGCGGGCTCTTGCGGTCCACAGCGACCACGATGAGACCCGTGGACGGCGCCGCCAGTTCGAGGCCGGCAGCTTCCGTAGGCGACAATGGCCGCACCGTCGCTCCGAGGACCTTGACGTCGCCGGCGCCAGGTTTGGGTGCATCCGGCTCGGCGCTGACCGGGATCGGCTCCCGGCCGAGGCTGGGATCGCGCTCCTTCACCACCACCCAGATCGTCTGTTCCTTGCCCTGACGAATGACCTTGAACGAATTCCTTGACCCGGCGATGAGGCCGCCGACCTGCTGGGTGAGGTCGCGGTGATTCTTCACCGCGTTGTCGTTGACGGCGATGATGATGTCTTCGCGCTTGAGGCCGCTCGCTTCCGCCGGACCGCCCTTGGTGATCCGGCTGACGATGGCGCCATTCGAACTTTTGAGGTCCCATGCATCCGCGAAACGCTGGTCGAGGCTCTGAATCTCGACGCCCAGCCAGCCGCGCACGACCTTGCCATCCTTGATCAGCGTGTCCGTGATGATCTGCGCGGCGCCCGCCTCGATCGCGAACCCGATGCCGACGCTGCCGCCGCCCGTATCGGAGAAGATCGCAGTGTTCACGCCGATGACCTGACCCTGCAGGTTGAATGTCGGACCGCCCGAATTGCCCCGGTTGATCGGCGCATCCACCTGGATGAAATTGTTGTAGTTGCCGCCGGTCAACTCGCGGCCGTCCGCCGAGACGATGCCCGCCGTCGCCGTCCCGCCCAGACCGAACGGATTGCCCAGCGCCACCACCCAGTCGCCGACGCGGGGTTTGGCCTTGCTGGCGAATTCGACATAGGGATACGCCCCGGCCTTCTTGACCTTGAGAACCGCCAGATCGGTCTGCTCGTCGGTGCCGACGATTTCCGCTTCGAGTTCCGTGCCGTCCTTCAGCGTCACGACCACTTCGCGGGCGTTCTCGACGACGTGATTGTTGGTCGCGATATAGCCCGACGAGGAAATGAAGAAGCCCGAGCCCAGCGACCTCCCCTCCTGATCGGTCTCCGGCGTGCCGCCCTCGCCGCGCTCGCCCTCGCCCTCGCCGTTATCTTCGCCTTCGCCCTGCCGGCCGAAACGGTCTTCGTACTCGTCGAAGCCAGGCAGCCCGCGGAAAGGATTGAACTGCCTCTCCAGCCTGGACACCTTGACCTCTGTCGTCACCACCACGCTGACAACGGCTGGGCTGACCCGGTCGATGAGGTCCGCGAAACTCATGGGCGCCCCGCCCGGAGGCGCAACCGCGATCGGCCTCGGCGCCTGGGCGGTCGCCAGCGGGGCGAGCGCCGCCCCCGACGCCAGAACGGCCAGCAATCCAGCCGAAACAGCGATCCGCCCGGCGCCGACAGACTTAACGATCTTCATTTTTCGACTTCTCTCACTGCAACGCTCACGAGGGAGCGGCTCGAACACGACGCACTGACCAATAGAATTGTACCCGGGCCGCGCAAATTGAAAGGCCGGACCAATGCTTTTGCTGCGCTGGCCGCACCTACCACAACCCGGCGCGCGAACCTGCCTGTCCATCATGCCTCACTTTACGGCAATCCTGCGGCGGCGCCAGACCTTCGTCAGCCCGCCTCAACCGCCATCGCCGTCCAGCCGATCGTCCGGCAGAGGCGTCAGCCCGGCCCGGCGCCCGCGAACGGCCCGCATCGCTATTACACCTCCCGCCGCCGCCAGCAGCGCGAAAGGGAAGATCCAGAGCAGAATGCCGAGTCCGCGCGCCGGGGGACGGAAAAGAACAAACTGCCCGTAACGGTCGGAGAAATATGTCCGCACCTCGCCGTCGGAAGCGCCTTGCTCCACCTGCGAGCGGATCGTCCGGCGCATGTCGACCGCGATGTCCGCCGTCGATTGGGAAACCGGTTCATTCTCGCAGACGACGCAGCGGATCTCGCGCATCAGACCCTGAGCGCGAGCTTCCTCTCCGGCGTCAGGCAGCGGCGTGTCCGCGCCAACGGCGATCGCCATGGCAAGCGCCGCGATCACGCGACCGCTCCGACTGGCCGATCCGCGCCCGTCGGTCCGCTGGACGCGGGCGCCTCTGTCTTGACGTCCGCTTCTTTCCTGCGCCGGGCCGCGAGAGCCATGAAACCTCCCAGCGCGATGAGGCCGGCGCCGCCGAACACCCAGTCGATCAGCGGATGGTGAGAGATGCGGATGCGCCACGCGCCGGGCGCCTCGCGCACCGGATCGCCCAGGGCGACATAGACGTCGCCGCCCGGGGTCTTGCGGATCGCGACCTCGGTTGTCGGGGTCCCCGCCACAGGATAGTACCGCTTCTGCGGCGTCATCACCTCGGACTTGCCGTCTCTGGTCACCGTGATGCGGCCCTCGGTCGCGTAGTAATTCGGACCCTCGATCTCCCTCACGCCGTCGAACCGGAAGGTTCGGCCGTCCATTTCGGCCTGTTCCCCCGGCAGCAGCACGAAGGTCTGGTCCTGCCGCGCAGCGGTTTCGGTGGCCGCTCCGATCACGAACAGCCCCATTCCGACGTGGGCGATTGTCATCCCCCACACCGAACCCGACAGCTTGCCCATTCGCCCAACGCCGCCTGCGCCGACGCGGCGCACGAAATCAGTGATCACGCCGGCGACCACCCACGCCCCCACGACGATGCCGAACATGAGCCACAGCGACTGGCGAAACAGGAAAAACGCCAGCAGTCCCGCCGCGAACGCCAGTCCCGCCGCCAGAACCAGCCGCTTGGCCAGAGGCTTGATCTCGGTCTTGCGCCAGGTCGAGGCCTGCGCAAACGGCAGGAACAGCAACAGCACCGCCATCATCGGCGCCAGCGTTAGCTGGAAATAGGGCTCGCCGATTGACAGCGTGACGCCCATCGCCTGCCCGAAGAGCGGCAGCACCGTCCCCAACAGCACAAGCGCCGCTGCAACCGACAGGAATAGATTGTTGAGGATCAGCGCGCCTTCCCGGCTGACCGGATCGAACTCGGGCCCAGCCATCAGCTTGGGCGCTCGCCAGGCGTAAAGCGAGAACGCCCCGCCGCCGGCCGCCGCCAACCCGATCAGCAGCAGCAGACCGCGTTCAGGGTCCACCGCGAAGGCATGCACCGACGTCAGCACGCCCGACCGCACCAGAAAAGCTCCCAGGATCGACAGGCAGAACGCCAGAACCGCCAGGAAGGCCGTCCAGGCGGCCATGCCTCCGCGCTTTTGCGTCACGATGAGGGAGTGAACCAGCGCTGCGCCCACCAGCCAGGGCATGAAGGAGGCGTTCTCGACGGGATCCCAGAACCACCACCCGCCCCAGCCGAGCTCGTAATAGGCCCAGATCGCCCCCAGCGAGATGCCGATGGTGAGCGCGCTCCACGCCGCCAGCGCCCACGGCCTCGTGCGCCTGGCCCAGTCGCGATCGATCCTGCCGAGGATCAGGCCCGCCGCTGCGATCGAGAACACGAACGAAAATCCGACATAGCCGAGATAGAGAAAGGGCGGATGCAGCGCCAGCGCCGGATCCTGCAGCAGCGGATTCAGTCCCCCGCCGTCCAGCGGCGCCGGATCGAGGCGCAGGAACGGGCTCGAGGCGAACAGCAGATACGCCAGCGACGCCGTGGTCAGGAGACCCTGCACGCCGAGCGCCTTGTCCCGCAGCGCGTCAGCCCGCATCGTCAGCGCGCCGACGGCGCCATAGCCCGCCATGATGACGCACCACAGCAGCATCGAGCCTTCATGGTTCCCCCAGGCGCCCGCCACCCGGTACAGGATCGGCTTCAGCGAATGCGAATGCGAGGCGACGAGGGCGACCGAGAAATCAAGCCGCACGAACACCACGATCAGCGCCGCGAAGGCCAGCAGCGTCAGCATGCCGCTCGCCACGGCCAGCCGCCTGACGGTCTCCCCGCCGGTCGTCAGGCCGAGCACGGCCTGGGACATCGCCGAAGCGAGCGCCAGAAACGCGAAGAGGTGTCCAAGCTCGGCGATCAAGTGGTCGGTTCCTTAGGCGGCTGGTATTCGTCCGCCCCCTCCGCTCCGGCCTTGTTCTTCAGCGCCTCGTAGACTTCCCTGGGCATGTAGTTCTCGTCGTGGCGCGCCAGCACGCGCTGCGCCACCAGCTGGCCGGACGCGTCGAACTTGCCTTCCGCAACGACCCCCTGGCCTTCCTCGAAGAGGTCGGGCAAGAGGCCGTTATAGCTCACCTGAGCCGCGTGAGCGCCGTCCGTGATTCGAAAGCGGATTTCGGCCCCCTCGCCCTTGGTGACGCTGCCCTCCTCGACCAGGCCGCCGACCCGGGCGCTTTGCCCCGGCCGCACAGCGTCCTTCTCGACCAGATCCGAAGGTGCGTAAAAATAAGCGACCGTGTCCTTCAGCGCCGTCGCCGCCAGCCCGGTCGCCCCGGCCACGAGCAGAGCGGCCGATCCGATCAGCCACAGCCTCTGGGAACGCTTACGCATGGAAAAATGTCCTGGCTCGCCGGCGTCGCCCGACCTGTCAGGCAGTATATTGCCACGCCCGGCCCAAAGCCAGCGACACAAAGGCGCGAGCGAGGCGTCAACAAACGCGGAAGCGACGGAACTTGCCAATCGTACGTTGTTACCGTACATCAGCCTATGTGGACATCGCATCGGTCGCGCACAAGGGATTTCTGAAATTCATCGAACAGGATGACCCGGCCGGGCTGAAGGTTGATCAGGTTCGGAGAATTCGGGCCGTTCTGGCCGCTCTGCTCATCGCGCCCGACATGAAATCCCTGGACGGGCCACCTGGATGGCGCATTCACCGGCTGAAGGGTGACAGAAAGGGCGATTGGTCCATTTCGGTAAGCGGGAATTGGCGGCTTACCTTCCGGATTCAGGCCGGAGTGATCGCTGACCTTGATCGGGAGGATTATCACTGATGGCGAAGCAACCGATAAAGGTGGGAATGAAGCCGCCGCACCCCGGCGCCTTTATCGAAAGCGAAATTCTTGAACCTCTCGGTCTGTCGGTGACGCGTGCGGCAGGAATTCTGAGCGTTCGGCGGGCGACGCTGTCGGACCTTGTTCACGAGAAATCGGCCTTGTCCCCAGAAATGGCCATGCGGATCGAACTGGCGTTCGGCGTCAAGGCGATCATGCTTTTGCGCATCCAGGCTTGGTGGGATGAGGTCGAGGTGCGCAAGCGCGCATCCGAGCTGGGTGTGAAACGATACAACCCGGAAGCGGTGTAGTTCGTCTCAGGGTAGGCGGGCCGCCGCGTCCGCCGGTTCAGCCGCCTCAGCCTCCCCGGTCACATAAACATTGCGAAACGCCTGGAACATCTGCCGGCGGGGGTCCTCCGCCGCCAGCGGGGCCTCGATCCTCGCCCACTCGGCCTCCGCTTCCGCCACCTTCCCGGCCTGATAATCCCCCAGCGCCGCCATGAACCCGATCCGCGCATCGTCGGGGGCCTGCCGGTACGCCGCGCGGTAGAGCTCGGTCGTGTAGGCGTCCACGGCGCCCGACCGCTTGAACAGCAGGTCTGCGAGGTCCTTGAGCGCCGGCTGAAACTCTGGATCGCGCCGCAGCGCCGACTGATAGGCCATTACCGCCTCGTCCACGCGACCCACCGATTCCAGCAGATCGCCCATGAATTTGTGTGCGTTGGGATCGGCCGGATCGTCCAGGGCCCGCTTCTGCAGCAGCGCCATCAGCTGGTCCGGCGTCATCGTCTCCGCGCCGGTCCTCGATCGCTTGTCCAGCTCCTCCAGCCGCGCCGACAAGGGCTGGTCGGGCTTTGCTGGCTGCCCGATGAAGACATAGCACAAGATGCCGACCGCCGCCGCCGCGAGGACAACGGCGCGCGAGCGCAGCGTGTTGGCGACGATCCACGATCCGCCCACCGCGACCACAACAGCGACCAGCCCGATCCAGATCACAGCGGCGCCGCCGGCAGTTCAAGACGGGCCCTCAGCCCGCCCAGGGGACTGTCCTCAAGATGAAAACGCGCGCCGTAAATGTCCGCCAGCTCCCTCACGATCGACAGTCCCAGTCCCGTTCCCGGCTCGGATTCGTCCAGCCGCTTGCCGCGTTCGACCGCCCTGGCCCGGTCTTCGGGAGCAAGGCCGGGTCCGTCATCGTCCACGGTCACCACGACCCCGTCATCGGACCGGGAGATCTTCACCTGGACACGCGATCTGCACCATTTGGCGGCGTTATCCAACAGGTTGCCGACAAGTTCGTCGAGGTCGCCGCGTTCGCCCCGGAAGACGGCCGTTTCGTCGGCATCGACGTCGATCGTGATCTCCTTCTCGCGGTGCAGGCGTTCCAGCATGCGGGCGATCCCCTCGACCGCATCCTTGACGTCGGATCGTGCGCCCAGAACCTCGGCTTGAGCCGCCGCCTGCGCGCGCTTCAGATAATGCTGCACATTGCTCGACATCGCCTCGGTCTGGCGCCTCACCAGCTCCGACATCCGGTCGGCGCCGCGCGATTCGTTGAGCAGCACGGCGAGCGGCGTCTTCAGCGCATGCGCAAGGTTGCCGACATGGGTGCGGGCCCGTTCCACAACCTTGCGGTTCTGCGTGATCAGCGTGTTGATTTCGGTCACCACAGGCGAAAGCTCGGCCGGATATTCCCCGTCCAGCCGGTCGCGCCGCCCCGCCCGCACATCGGCGAGCTTGTCCTGGATGTCGTGCAGCGGCCGCAGCCCGTAGCGGATCAGCACCACGACGCCGATGACCAGTCCCAGAGCCAGCACGCCCAGCGCGACGCCCAGCCGCAAGGCGAAGCGCGCGACGGCGCTGTCGGTCGCGGTCCGGTCCATCGCCGCGTAGAGCAACACCGGCGTATCGCGCTCCGGCAGCTTGACCGCCCTTATGCCGATCCGCAGACGCCCTTCATCGGGTCCTGTGCCGTCGGCGCGCTGCACGGCGTCGGGTTGAGCGACGGCGGCGGCGATCATGTCGGGGGGAAGGTCGGGCCGGGTTTCAAGAAAGCTGCGGGAGCGGTCCGCCCTCACCACGGCGTTCTTGTCATCGATGCTGACAAAGGCCCAGTAACGCCCGGAATACACCCTGGCGAATCGCTCATCCCTCGGCAGTGCGGATTCGTTGAACTTCAGCCCGCCATTGGCCGTCGAATCGACCGCCGACGTCAGCGTGAGGATCGTTGCGTCGATGTCGGCGTCCAGCCTCTGCTGGGTCTCGGCGCCGTAAAGCGCCTGCAGCGAGGACCCCGCCGCCACCAGGACCAGCACGGACCAGACGGCGGCCGTCACGAGCATGCGCCGGGCGATCGAGCCGCGCGTTTGCGTCGTCTCGGTCTCGGGTCCCGCCGTCTCGCCCCCGACCGGCTGCGCCATGCTATTCTTGGAATTTCTCGTTCTTCGGATCGATCAACCGATACCCGAGACCGCGTTCGGTCAAGATGCGGCTTGACCCGATCTTGCGCCGCAGACGACCGATGAACACCTCGATCGTGTTGGAATCCCGGTCGAAATCCTGATCGTAGATGTGCTCGACCAGCTCCGTTCGCGGCACGACGCGGCCCTGATGATGCATCAGATAGCTCAGCACCCGGTATTCGTGGGCGGTCAGCTTGATAGGCTCGCCATCCACCGACGCCCGTCCCGAACGCGTATCGACCCGCAGATCGCCCAGCTCCAGCGTCGCGCTGGCATGTCCCGCCGCCCGGCGCAGCAGGGCTCGCAGACGCGCCAGCAGCTCCTCGGTGTAGAACGGCTTGGTGAGATAATCGTCCGCCCCGGCGTCAAATCCGGCGACCTTCTCGCTCCAGCGCTCGCGCGCCGTCAGGATCAGCACGGGCATGTCCTTCCCCGCCGACCGCCAGCGCTCCAGCACTCTTACGCCGTCCATCTTCGGCAGGCCAAGGTCGAGCACGGCGGCGTCATAGGGCTCGGTGTCGCCGAGGAAATGCCCCTCCTCGCCATCCGGCGCGAGATCCACGGCGTACCCCACCTGAGTCAGGGCCTCGACCAGCTGCCGGCCCAGATCGGGATCGTCTTCAACAACCAGGATGCGCATGAAATCTACCCACGAACTGAAAGCGTGCGACCGGAGGAGGCGTCCACCTCGATGACGAGCCGCCGCCCGTCCTCGGTAATCCACGAAATGACGTAGCGCCCACCCATCTGCTGCGTGTCGAGGTGCTGGCCGCCATAACGCATCCGGAGGTCGCGAAGGATAGAACTCAACGGAACTTCATCCTGGCGCTCGAAGCCGCCCCGGTCACGGTCGCGGTCCCGGTCGCGTCCTTCCGGCGCCCAGGTCGATTGCTGCGCTGTCACGGGCGCCGCCATCAGCAGCGCCGCCAGCACCGGTATGAGAACACGTCTGAACATGGATACCTGACTAGGTCCGGCACACTGAACACGGACTGAACGGCGGCGCCTGCAAACCCTCTTCTGCAGTTGCAAAGGGACGCCATGCACGGCGCGGGCCGGGTCTGACAAGAAATACTTCAACCGGCACAGGCGGTTGCGGCCACGCCTTCACCGCTGCACGTCGGTGTTTCGATGGCTCCAGCCCTTCAGGAACGCCCTTAGTTCAGGGTCGTCCTGGCGAGGCAGCACGATCAGCAGCCGCACCAGAAGGTCGCCTGCGGTGGGCCGCGTCTGCACGCCCTTGCCGCGCAGTTTCATCAGATCGCCTGAATTCGCGCCTGCCGGCACCGTCAGCGTCACCTGGCCTGACGGCGTGTTGACGGGTGTTTTTCCGCCCTCGACCGCTTCGGCGAGCGAAATGCGCAGGTCCATCCGGATATCGTCGCCGTCGCGCCGAAAGATGGGATGCGTGCCGACTGTGACTTCGACCAGTGCGTTTCCGGCCGCCCCGCCGGCCGTCCCCGCATGACCCTGCGACTTCAGCCTTAGCGTCTGGCCCGAATTCAACCCGGCGGGAATCTCGATGTCCAGTGTGCGGCCATCGGACATCGTCACGCGCCGGCGGCCGCCATTGACCGCGTCGAGAAAATCGACCTCCATCCGGTAACGGACGTCTTCGCCGCGCTGGGGTCCGAATCCGCGCGCCCCGCCGCCCCGGCTGAACAATCCGTCGAACAGGTCCTCGAACGCATCGCCTTTTTGTGCGCTTCGGGCGCGGCCGCCGCCGAATCCGCCGCCATAGCCCGCACCTGGCTGGAATTGTGACTTCTCGTTGCCGTCGGCGTCGATTTCGCCGCGGTCGAATCGGCCCCTCTGCGGCTCATCGGACAACAGGGTGAACGCCGCAGTCACACGCTTGAAGCGTTCCTCGGAGGGCTTGTCGTTCGGGCGCACGTCCGGATGCAGCTCCTTGGCGAGCTTGCGATAGGCTTTCCGGATCTCATCGGCGCTGGACGATTTGGACACGCCCAGAACGACATAGGGGTCCCAGCTCAATTGCCGTCCCTCGCAATACACCTGCGGATGCCAGCGTGACCGCGCCAGACCAGAAAACACAAGTCCTAACGTCTATTTTGGCCGGACATAGGAACTATTGGCCCGGGCGGCAACGGTGCAGCACGCCGACGCCGGACGCCGGCACCACACCGGACTGCCGGGCGCCTGCCCCGCGTCTTCGATATGCGCCTGAGCTAAAGCCCGACCGCCACTCTCGCCCATGCCCCGGGTTCGCCATCCTGTCCAAGCTGCGACACTTCCAGTCCGGCTGTTCCCCCGGCGGGAAAATCAGCGGCGATCTCCGCCGCCAGCCAGACCGTCCCGGCGCCCGCCACCTCCCAGACCCGCTTGACCGCCGCCCCATCCAGCACCCGCACGCGATACCGCTCGGCCCCCTCGTACGGCGGCTCCCCCGGAC
>Ga0163150_10001685_pt1 | contig 36385 bp, 27 predicted proteins | sample OliLakLV19P2IB_FD_148628 | JGI IMG/M metagenome (GOLD analysis project Ga0163150, IMG submission 148628) | Freshwater microbial mat bacterial communities from Lake Vanda, McMurdo Dry Valleys, Antarctica - Oligotrophic Lake LV.19.P2.IB | ecosystem: Environmental > Aquatic > Freshwater > Lake >... | reverse complement strand
CGCTCTTCACGCTCACGCGGGCGGTCTTGCGGCCCGTGGCGTCGTAGCCGATGTTCGCCGGGGCGGCCATGAAGATCGCTTCATCGTCGTCGGGCTGCTCATCCTCGGCCCGCTTGCGGAAAAATACGACGCTCGCCTTGACCCCCGCGCCCGCGTGCTGAAACGCTTCTTGCGGCAGGCTGACCACGGCCAAGAGTTGGAATCGCAGCAAGAGCCAGTCGCGCACTCCCCGCAATGATGAGTTGGTCAGGATTCCGTCGGGAAGTACGATGGCGGCTCGCCCCGTGCCCGGCTTGAGGAAATGCCAGACGCGCTCGCAGAATAGAATCTCAGTTTTGATGCTCTTTCGTGCCTTGATGCTCTTTTTACCCGCCTTAAAGTCACTGACCATTTCTCCGGCGCTGCCATCGGACTGTTCGCCTTTGCCGATGTACCGCAGGAGTTCCCATCCTTCCATGTATCCGCTACCCTTCTCGGTCTCTTTAATCACAGCACCGAAAGGAGGATTCGTTAGAATCAAATCAAACATACCCGTCTGAAAGCGGCGGTTGCGCTCGCCAATCCGTGATAATCGGTCGAGTGCGTCGTTTCCGTAGATGTGGGTATGTCCGTCGTCGTGGAGGATCATGTTCATCTTGGCGACGCGACTTATCTCGTCGTTTATTTCGAGGCCGAAGAGTTTTTCCTTTGCGAAATCGTGCCAATGGCGAAAACGAGCGTCCGATTCTTCATCATCAAACATATTCTCAGCTTCGTGGCGGAGGTAGTCCATCGCGTAGAGCAAAAATCCACCAGAGCCGCATGCTGGATCGAGCACGAAATCGTCTTTGGTCGGCTTCATCATCTCGACACAGAACTGGATTATTTCGCGAGGTGTGAAGTATTGGCCAAAGTCGCCCTTGAAGAAACCATCGAGAAACTGCTCGAACGCTACGCCCTTAGTATCGAGATCGGTTTTGTTGAAATTGATTCCTTCAAGGTGAGCGACGCACATCTTGAGCGTTCCATCGTCGATCTTGATCGGTTCGGTAAACACGTCGGGCTCGCTCTGCATTTCCTTCGCGTACATGTCTTTGATGCGCTTGGCCAAGACTGGGGAAGGCTCGTCGGTCTTGATCTGGAATTCATAGGGATCGCCTTTCTTTCGCGGCGCTTTTTCGTCCCGGACCTTTACGAATATGATTTTGCAGAATTCACCAAAGGCGGCTGGTGGCGAAAGGCGCCCCCCGCCCCAAAGCGTTTGGTGACATTTTTTGATGGCGGCAATCAGTTCTCCCTTGTTAACGGGCTTAATATCTTGCCAGTTGTTACTAACGCCCTTGCGGTACTTGTATTCGGGTGGGTTTCCATAGGTCAACGGCAAATCCGCGATCTGATTCTTGTCGCGTTCGAGTGCGCCGAATTTGTCTGAGCAGTCGAGAAATCGGCGCGTTCCACCGGCAACTACGCCAACGTATGCAGCTCGAAACTTATGCGCGTTACCATTGCCCCACGCTTGCTCTACAGATTGGTTGAATTCCGCATCGCTTATCCCTTCACGCTTGCACTCGATTACAGCATACGGCCGTTTACGCTCGGCATCGCGAAAGACAATGATATCCGCGGCATCCTTGGGTGTGCGATCGGGAACCGTGATTTCGACGCCGATCCGTTCGGGATCGTATCCGTAGCGGTAGATCAGTTCGGCGTAAAATTCGGCGCGTACTTTTTCCTCGGGGTCTGTCCATCGTTCTGTGCGATTGCCTGCGACGTACACAACTCTATCCGCTTTACCCGATTTATCGATCCGAAGATGGCCCTCAAGTATGGCTTTTTCGGTAAACGATTCCATGCGTGATTCCCCCAATTCGCGGTGTGACCCCAAGAAATTGCAATTTACAATAAGTGGCTAATATGCCTCAAGATCGGGACTGGGCAGGATGAGGCTAAGGAGAATCTAAATCAACTTAACCAGCGGATCAGCGAATAGCTAACGCATAATGCGAGGGTGAATGTGACTATCCCGTAGAAAAGCCATATACCCCACTCGATTCCACCCTCCGGAATTGGATCGGCGTAAAATCTATCCTGTCCCCATCGTTTATGCCATACAGCTTGTTCAATTCCTTTACTAAGACGAATCGCGGGGCCATCTGGATGCTCCATGGTTTGGCGTTCGATATCAACTATGCTGGAGACTGCGCCCCTCAATAGTCGGTAGTAGTACAAAAAATCCAAAAGCCATATTGCGATCCACATGGCAAGTATCAGAGAGAAGCCAGCAGCAAATGCGCCCCACGATACCTCCACTTCATCCTTCTTTCTGCCAAGCAATCCTAAAAGTATCGCGATTACTGCAGCGACGCCGCCCAACGCCTGAATCCTTACCTTTAGAATCAAGTCATTGAAGTGCATCGCTATTTCTTCGTATTTTTTCCAGAGTTCAAAAAGCCTATCCCAGTCTGGAGGCTCCTGTTGTTTATCTGCCGGACTACGCCCAATCTTCTTGCCGTTTGCCATTTTACCTCGCCAATTCTTTAATGCATCTATATGACCGCGAGCATAGTAGCCTATATGGCAATTACAAGTGTCTTCGGTCCGAACGTTGAGTTTGTAGATATCAAAAATGCCATGCTGGTGCCAGCGCCCTTTGACTTCGCAGGCGCTGAATCGGAATTCAGCGTTCTATCACGGGAAAACTCAGGGACACACCACAGACAGCCGCAGTGCCAAGTTGAACACATTTACGAGTTTGGTACCTCGGTTCTCTAAGATCGCAATTTGCGACCTTAAAGATTCTCATTTCCCTTTTTTTATGCCGGTAGTATATGTTCGTTGTCACTCGTGTTGTGGCCGGTCTCATTCATTGTGTTGTGGCCGGTCTCCGACCGCGCCACCCCGCCGACCGCGAGGTCTCCTTCCCCCGTTTGTTGAGAGGCCGGCGGAAATGCGAAGCGCAGCTTCTGGAGCAATTGCGTTACAAAGTGCAGTTGAAGGGGACTGTCCCAATAGAGTCCGCGGCAGTAAGCGAATGCGGTGGGGCTGTCCCATGCCCGTTGTGGCCGGTCTCCGACCGCGCCACGCCGGTGAATCGCCCTTTGCCTGGCAACCGCCGCATTCTCGGTCCTGGCGCTGGGTGTATAATGCGATTCGTGGTGTCAGGGGAAGTGCGGTCGCATGGATTCCATGCAGGAGGGTGCAACATGCCGTATAAGATCAAGAAGGTTGATATCTGGGAGGCGGGGATTGAGGATCGGCCCGGTGGACTCGCCGACACGCTGGCTCCCTTGGCCAAGGGAAAGGACAATTGCGACTTTATGCTCGCGCGGCGCTCGGGCGGCGACTCAGGCACGCTGTACGTCGCGTTGAGCAAGAGTTCGTCGAAGACGGCAAAAGCGGCTGGACTCAGCAAACCCTCCGATCTGTTTGCGTTGCGCATCGAAGGGCCGGACAAGGCGGGCCTCTGCGCGAAGGCCGCGCGCGCCCTCGGCGATTCCGGCATCAGCATGCGCGGTCTGAACGGCGTGGTGTTCGGCAGGAAAGTCGTCATCCACATTTCGTTCACCGCCCCCGATGACGCGACCAAGGCGTTGAAGGTGTTGAAAAAGGCATTGTGATGTAGCGCTGAATTCCGATTCGGCGCGTGCGGGTCCGGTGACTACGCGCCTGCCTACAACGCTGTCTCGGAGTCCAAACGCGGGAATGGAGACCTCCGGTCGGCGGCGTGGCGCGGTCGGGAGACCGGCCACAACGGAAATCCTCTCGATTCTATATACGTCAATTTCCGCGCGCTGATAATTCTGATTCTGTCGTTGCGATCAGCAATACGTGTAGCGTCGACAGCTCGGTGAACGAAGACCGGTATATATTGGTTGGCACATCGGCGCGCAGTCAGTTGTTGATCATTGCATACACTGATCGCGGCGATAGAATCAGAATTATCAGCGCGCGAAAGATGACACGGGCGGAACGGAGAGCATATGAAAACGAGATCAAAAAGCGCAAAGGCTGACGCGTTACGGCCTGAATATAATCTTGCTGCACTGCTGAACGAAGGTACTCAGGGCAAGTTTGCGAAGCGTTATAAGGAAGGTAGCAACCTGGTGTTGTTGGCGCCGGACGTAGCGACTGCGTTTCCGAGTGACAAAGCTGTGAATGAAGCGCTACGCCTTGTCATTCGCTTCGAAAAATCGGTGCAGACTAACTGCGCTTACACCCAATTCAGCCGAATCGGGAAAGGGGACTGTCCCAATAGCGTTCGCGGCAGTATGCGAACGCGGTGGGGCTGTCCCAAGCCTGCGTTTTGGAGAAAATTCACGGCGTTGACGGAGCGGAACGTGTCGCCGAATTTGCTGTGTCATCAATTGTCATGCGCGAGGTAATGGCCAAGGTAGTTCCCAACACAATTAAAATGGCCAGCAGGACCAATCCATATCTTTCAATGTTTCGAACTCCGAGTATCCGCACTACCAGTAAGATAACCCTTTCACGAATCACGCTAAATTCCCGAATGAGGAAATAGACGAGTGCGAACACTGCGATTGCAATCGGTAGCGCAATTACGATCTTCATGACGCCTGCTCCGCCGGAAAACCGAACGCCTATCATCAGTGCGAGGATGAACGCCGCACCCCAAAGCACTTGGATGATGGTCTTGCGACGGGGAGAAGACGCGGCAATCCTGTTCGATTTCCGGCTGTGGAACGCGAACAGGGCGATGCCAATGAAGAGGACGATATACAGGTCGATCATTTCAAAACCTTCGAGCGGATTCGCGACCATATTCTACGGCGAATGGCGTGGAACAACAATAATCGCGGGAATCCTAAATCGCGTTTCCCGCCGAGAAGCCCGACGCCCACGCCCATTGAAAATTGTAACCGCCGAGCCACCCTGTCACGTCGACGGCTTCGCCGATGAAATAGAGGCCGGGCACGCCGCGAGTTTCCATTGTCTTGGGCGAGAGCGCTTTGGTGTCGATGCCGCCACGCGTGACTTCGGCTTTCGCGTATCCCTCGGTACCGGCGGGTGTGATGCGCCATTGTTGCAGCGCATTTGCCATTGCGCGAACTTCTGTGTCCGGCATTTCGCCAAACGGCCGCGACCATGCGTGGATTTCGCATAGGCGTTGCGCGAAGCGCGCGGAAAATCGCGTCGCGAGAAAGGTCCTCGGCAAGGTTGCGGGTGAATCGCGTTTTGTCCGCATCAATGAGTCTTCCAGTGCGACACCAGGAAATAGATCGAGCACGATGTCGAGACCTGAATCCCAGTATGAAGCGATTTGTAAAATCGCCGGACCGCTGAGACCACGGTGTGTGATAAGCACACTTTCTTCGAATTCGATGTCGTTGCACGATACCATCGCATCGAAAGAGATACCCGGCAGATCGGAAAGTTGTTGATGATCAATTGGCTGCAACGTGAAAGGAACCAAACCAGGCGCGCATGGAACGATGTTCAGACCAAACTGGCGAGCAAGGCGATACCCAAAATCCGTTGCGCCAAGCTTTGGAATGGAGAGCCCGCCCGTCGCGACAACGAGCGCATTGGCGCGGAAAGTTCCGTGCGACGTGGCGACGGAAAAATTATCCGGCTTTTGCACCTCGTCAACGATGCACCCCGTGCGAATCTCGACGTGTGCATCCGCGCATTCGCGGAGCAGCGCATCGATAATCAATTGCGCCGAGCCGTCGCAGAACAATTGGCCCAATTTTTTCTCGTGGTATGCAATGCCGTGCCGTTCGACGAATGCAATGAAATCGCCGGGCGTGTACCGCGCAAGTGCCGAGGTCGCAAAACGGGGGTTATCGGACAGAAAGTTTTCGGGCGTGGTATGCATGTTGGTGAAGTTGCATCGGCCACCGCCGGAGATTCGGATTTTTTTGCCTACAGTCTCGTTGTGTTCGAGCAGCAACACGCGCCGGCCGCGTTTGCCTGCTTCAATCGCGCACATCAACCCCGCCGCGCCTCCGCCGAGTATTATGGCGTCGTATGCGGCTATTGCGGGTGACTCATTCTGCATACCCAAGCGCCCGCAACACCGCGCGCTCCTGGCTATCGAGGTTCTTCGTATCTTTCGCGGGGGGCACGTCTTTCGGGACTTTCCAGGGAACAAGGCCGATCATTGGAATGCGCGCTGAAGAAAAGCGAATGCCGCTGATGCTCCCTTTTCCCGTCGCGTCGACCGTCGCGGTGATCTCGGTCTGTGGCGGTCCCGCGACTACAAGAAACCGGCTGTGCCCGTTGACTTCGGGCTTGGCGAGTTCCAGATGAAATGTGTTGCGTCCTTTGGATTGAACGTCCACAGTGATCACGCCATGTTCGAGTGTATAGTCGAATTCGAGCAGGTATACGCGATCGTCCGGCGTGTCTACCATAAGTCGCGCAACTTCCCCCGCCCCGGAAAATTGCAGGGCCGGGCCCTTCGCCGCGATTGGCGCTTCTGCAATCTGCCACGCAGGATGGCCCTCGGCGTCAACGGGAACGAGGTTCGCTCCAAAGGTAGCATCAGAATCCGCGCCGCGCAGTTTGTCCGGTGTTGCGCGGTCGAATCGCGGGTTCATCGCGCGCAATAGTGCGTTTAGCCGGTCCGCCTCGCCGGCTGCGCTCGCGAATAAATCCGTCGCGCACGCAGGGTCTTTGCGAAGGTCGTAGATCGATTCCTGAACCGGCCAAATGCGCCACGGTTCGAGATACCAGGTGCGCGTGTTGAGGTAGTAGAGATAATCCGGTCCGACCACGCTGCCACCCGCGCCGCGCGCATCGAAAAATTCGCTGTAAACATACCGTTCCGTTTCTTCGCCACCGCGCAGCAGCGGAACAAGGCTTTGTCCTATTGAACCGAACGGCGGGTCGAATCCAAACAGGCCAGCGCACGTGGAATACAGATCGAGCAATGATACGGGCTGCGACACAGCTCGCGCCGGAAATCCGTCCCACCGGACAATCAACGGCACGCGCGTTTCTTCGGGCATCGTTTTGTGGCCATGCCCCCAGTACCCATGTTCAAAAAACTGGTCGCCATGGTCCGCGAAGAGCATAAGCATGTCGCGCGCGGGATCGTAATCGAGCGCTTCCAACAAGTCGCGCAACCGATCATCGAAATGGCGAATCGTCCCGTCGTACTGGCCGATGAGAAAGTCCAGGTCTTCCTGAATCATGTCATGCCGCTGCGAATAGAATGGCGCGTTGCCAAAAACGTGTTCGCCGTGCGCGTCCAACAACGCGCCCTCGATAACGGCATCGCGCGTGTATTCCTTCGAAAACATACGGTCGTAGGGATACGGCGGTTGATAGGGTAAATGACAGTCCATGAGATGAACGTAGATAAATTCGGACTTTCCGGATGGCGTGTATTGATCATGGACGGCGCGAATCATTTCGTCTATCTTCGCGTACGTTGTGCTTCGCGGCATCACAAACGAAAACGAGTCAAACCCCCGCGCGCATCCCGTCTTTTCAGTCACGATTATATTCGTGCTCCAGGCCAGAGTTTTGAAGCCCTTTGCCTGAAACGCTTCCGCAATCGTCTTCGGCCAAACCGGCAGCCAACCGCTGCGATGCACCAGCGGATTCTCGTACAACTGAGAGAAGTACCGCCCCGTGAAATACGCGGGCACCGAAATATGCGTCATGTTACCCGCCGAGATCGCCCATTGAAACGCAACGGATTCCGCCGCAAGCGAATCGATATAGGGCGAGGTGTCGCGTTCGTAACCTGAGAATCCAAGATGGTCCTGCCGCATCGAGTCGGACACAATCCAGAGTACACGTTGAGGGACCAAGGGGACCTCGGCGCCGGCTGCCGCGCTGATTGAAAAAGATGCGACTGTGAGCGCGGCGCCATGCAATACGTGCATGAACCCGGACGGATACCGGTGACCATCGAAACATGAGCCGCCAAGGGCATACGGGAATGCAATTGTAAACATCTCGAACTCTCCGGGAGGCGCCATTCCGCCCGGCTTACGTAACTCCCTGGCGGCGGGTCCACGTTCGATAATAGTATGCGGAACCGAGTGCATTGTGTGCAATTCGGCTATGCACCCTATCAAAAAGTTAAACATCTTGACACAGTCACGCGTTCATGGTACACAGTGAAGTGTGAGGGAATCCGTTCTATTGACTCCTGTTCGATTACGATGTTGATGGCGACGTACCAACATGGTGCGCGGTACAATCATCACGCGGGACACCACGACGGGCAGATATGTCTTCAGCGCGCCCACGGGGCTGAAATATGGTTTTTCCAGTGTCCTCTTCGTTCACAACGACCTGCGCGTCGCCCGGCCAGAGTACATCGAGGACGCCAGCGGCAATCGCATCACGCTGGAATATGACGACCCGAATCTCGACGCCAGACTCTTCCGAATTCACGCCCCTGCCTACGACGGCCGCTACCTTGAGCTCGCGTATGGGACTGAGGGCCTCATCAGCACGGTTCAATTGAAGATCAGCGCGACGGTTCTTCAAACGATTTCATACGCCTACATGGAAGACACCAATACCGGGTGGAATGAACTCACGTCCGTCACGGATAACGGCGGCAACCCGGTGCTATACGAATACGATTCGTCGCCCAGTCCCGATCCGAATGCGGATCCCGGCGCAGTCAGCGGCCGCTACATTTCCAATATCACGGACAAACTGGGAAACGAGTACGCCATTGAGTGCGAACACAAAATGAACCCGGTCTACGGGCCGCAGGCGTATGTCATAACACTTGGGTATCCCACCGGCCTTGAAACGACGTATGATCGAAGCGTGACCGGAACGGGCCACAGCGATGTCACTATCATTAACCGGGACACGACCACCAGTACCGACCTCACGAAATTCAAGATCGTTTCGGGGCCCGCCGGGTTTCGGCCCGCCAAATACGTCTTCTACCCCACGCCAACTTCCTCGACCGGTGATGAATGGGTATACGAATACGACGATATGGACCTCGTCCGCATCAAAGACCCGAGCGGGGCCACGTATGCCGACTTCACGTATACCGCGGCGGGCCGGTTGTTGACCTCCTCGGTGGCCGGCGAAACACCTATTACGTATACCTACCCCACTGGCGGCAGTTTCCATGCGTCCCTCTACCCCACCCGGAAAATCTCCGGCGCGGATGAAACGCGGTACGAATACGACGCGAACCTGCGGCTCACCCGCGTCGAAGGGCCGGGCGCGGGCGGCATGGAGAAAGTCCTCGCCACCAGCAGCGCGCAACTGCTCACGAACGGGACGACGCAATTCATGCCGTCGTCTTCGACGCATTGCTGGATCGACGATATCTGCATGACGAACGGGGACACGGGCGCGGCAATGATCGCTGACTATTTTAACGATGGAAATTACAATGGCTGGAGCGTATGGAGTTCCACGTGGGACCTCGCGAACGGTTACATGCAGCGCACGAGCGGCACGGGCGGGTTCCAGTGGGTCAATTCCGTCGCGAATCCGATTGTCAGTTTTTCGTACCGCTCGGATGATACGCAGCAGGGCAATGCGATGCTCATAGGATTTCGCAACAGCGGGTCGGATTACGTGCGCCTGCTGATTTTTCCGACGAAGCTCCAGTTGCTCCAGCGCATTGGGTCCACGTTTACAACGCTTTCCCATGACCTGACCGCGGGTTCCGCAGCCAACACGTGGTACGACGTAAAGATAATCGCCAATGGCAGCAGCATCGAAGTCTGGCGCTCGACCGGTTACACGCTTGAGTACGACCAATACGGGCAGGTCACCGCCGCCGTCAGCGGCACGGGAAAGACCTGGGATTTTGAGTACGACACGCAAGGAAATTTGGTCGAGGCAATCGATCCCGAGGAAGAGGAACGGACTTATACGTTTGATAACTTCGGAAACACGAAGACTGCGACGGTGGACGCAGCACTTGCGGTTGCTTTCGAGCATCTTGACCCCGCTTATCCGCGCTATCTTACGCGCAGAGAAGAAGCCGCTGGAACGTCTGCAGACTACATCTTCAACCAGCAAGGTCGGCTCGCGGAAAAAACGTTGGAAAGTAGTGGTGTGCAATCCCTTCGCTATGTACACACTTATGATTACCTTCAGCGAAATTTGGTTACGATAAGCGAATCCGCGACCCAAAGTCAATTAACTCAGTTAACGTACAACATGCTAGGACTTCTAATGTACGTTTCTCACGGTGACCCGAGCGAGTCTGCACGCTACATCTACGATCACCGTGGATTAGTAACTTCCCGGAAAAACCCCTTTGGCATTACCAGAAACTATATTTACAACTCCCTAGGTCAAGTTTCAGGCGTCAACGACGATATGCAATATCCAGTTCTGCATTATATAGACCCAAATCGTGAAGTTAAAAATCTAACTGGAAAACCGCGACCCGACGGTGATGGGCATGGCCCAGGTGATGACCGGGACCCTGACGGTGAGGGAGGCGAGACCGAAAATCCACCTGGAGAGGGACCTGAAGACTGCGCTGTTTGTATCTGCAAAGTCGATACCGATGGGGATGGCATCCCGGACGGGGAGGACCTGGACGACGATGGTGACAACATCCCGGACGCAATTGATCCTGATGACGATGGTGACGGGATCCCGGATTACCAGGACGGCGATGACGACAACGACGGCGATCCCGATGACACTGATCCCGACGATGACGGTGACGGCGATCCGGATGAGACAGATCCTGACGACGACGGTGATGGGACTGAGGACGGTGACGATTCGGACGATAGCGGCCAGGACGGCGATATCGACGGCGATGGAATTTCAAATGGCGAGGATAATGATGATGACGGCGACGGCCAAAATGATGACGTTGACACCGACGACGACGGAGACGGCATCCCCGATGGCCCGGATAACGACGATGGCGGTGGCAATACCGACGATGGTGGGGATGGAGACGGGGATGGAGACGGGGATGGTGATGGCGACGGCGACGGCGACGGCGATGGAGACGGAGACGGAGACGGAGATGTTACGCTTAACATCTCTGTAACAGGCAATGGTGCAACAGATCCTTCACCTGGTTCATACGAATACAATAAAGCAGCCGCAATTGAAGAAACGGTGTCCGCAATCAATACTACATCCGGCTACGAATTTCACCATTGGGAAATCACTGGTTGGGGTACGCTCACGGAACCCGTGCTAGTAAACATTCCAATGACAAAAGATTGGACATTAAAGGCAGTGTTTCGCCCAATTGAAACCGGCAACCGCGATAGATTATTTGACATAGATATTGCCACGTTCATTCCACAAAATCATTTTGTCATCCCTAACCTTCAGTGCGTGTTGAATGAGCCGGATATGCCAGACCCGCCGATGCTCGGCGGAGGGGATAATAGAATCGACGCAGTGTGGAAGTCTTCGTTTTGGCGAACCAAAATGACTGCGGGCGCCGCTCCCTGGATCGATTCAGAGGCTGACAATGGTCTATACTTCACTCCTGTTTCATTACGACAAATATCGGAAACCTATACATGGGACGCTATTACAGCTAGTATGATAAGTACCGCAGCGCGGGCTGATACAGCGTTGTCCGATTGCGTGCTTAAGCACTGTGCTCAATTCAGCTCCACGTGGGAAAACGACGTGACTACCTATCGTTGGAGCGACTTCGTGGTGGAATATACATTCGACATGACCGCTACTCCTGGATGTATACCTTTTGGCCTTGAAGCGGTTATGCCGTCCATCGATTACAGTATAGTTATAACCTTGGATGTACAGCCATTAGAATATACAAATTATTGGGTGGATGGTTGGCATGATCAATTCCCCCACTACGAAATTTGGCTATACCGGCCGTGGGGAAACCAGGCCCCTCACTGTATTCACAATGACCCGCCACCTTTCCTTGCGCCTTTGGGTTTAGGTGGCCTTAGCATTCCAACATCAATTTTCGAGACTGGTACATTTTCAAACTAACTATTATAGGGGGCATTGCTATGTACCATTGGGATTCCAGATTAGAAACAGTTCTCACTCAAACCATTTTTCGCTTCGCAGTTGCGCTATTTGCATCTATCCATATTGTCGCCACGGCAGAACAAGAAGTTCCGCCAAAACTGTTCTTTTCCGTGATGGATTTAGGGAGTGAAGTTAAATCTTTACAAGCGCAGAAAGACGAACAATCGAAAGCGCTCTTGGGCAGTAAATTGACGCAATTGGCATTAAGTGTAAATTCGTTGGTCGCTATCGACAATTGGCAGCCAACTGAGGAAGATTGCCTAGATTTCGATGAGCGCGTTGTACCCGTCAGTTTAAAGGCTCTAACGGACGGTAGTGTTGGGGATCGACAAAATGCACTAAGAATCATTCTTAGTATTGGAGAAGTGCGAGCGCGCGCAGAGCTTCCTCCTTTGAACAATTTGGAAGAATCCCTCATAACGACGCTTCAACGAGAAACAGATCATGAAGCGCGCAATTTGACCATGCGAGCATTGCAGAGCGTGGGTGTTTTAAGTATTTCTACTCTCACGACGGTGGTTTCTGCCGCAATACAACAGCAGCTTGATACATCATTTCTGCGGGATGCATTCATACTTGTTGCTGAGAATGCCGAGAGTACACCCAGTGCACTCGATTTACTACTCAAGTATTCTCACCACGACGCGATTCCTGTTCAACGGGCTGCGCTTCGGGCGATCTATAAATGCCCAATTGTCTCTCCCGCCATTGTTCAACGTTTACTCGAGGCACTACAGAGTCCAAATTTTCCTGTAAGGCAAGCTGCGGTCTTTGCGCTTCAGGGGAATTCGGTGTCGCAAGCGATGTCTGTCAGCGAGGTACAAGCCATTGCAAATGAAGCCACTAACGAATCACAGGATATGGGCGTTAGTCGCGGCTGTCTCACGGTCCTTGCAGTAGCGGCTCAGTTTAAGCATCGCGCTGAATGTGTAAGCCTTTTGATGCAAATAGCTCTGGATCAAACTAAACCGCAAGAATTGCGCAGCGACGCAGTGAACAATTTTGCGATGATTGCTAATCTTGAATCTGAATATGTCCGCGCGCTTAACGAGATTGGAACACAAGAAAAAAGCAATCCAGTCGGAATCTCAGCAAGAAAGGTTGTTGACTATCTCCAATCCACAAAGATTAAGAGTGACGGGAAAAATTAGGAATTCGGAGGAATTCTGGGACGGACTACGAATTACTAACCAGTTCCTTATTTACCCTACACATATCGAGACAGTTGTGCACCTCGTCCAGTCGGCGATGGAGATGGCCCAGGTGATGACAGGGACCCTGACGGAGAGGGAGGCGATACCAAACTCCTGGAGAGGAACCTGAAGAGTGCGCTTTTTGTATCTGCAAGGTCGATACCGATGGGGATGGCATCCCGGACGGGGAGGACTTGGACGATGATGGTGACAACATCCCGGACGCAATTGACCCTGATGACGATGGTGACGGGATCCCGGATTACCAGGATGGTGATGATGACAACGACGGCGATCCCGATGACACCGATCCGGACGACGACGGTGACGGCGATCCCGATGACACCGACCCGGATGACGACGGTGATGGGACTGAGGACGGTGACGATTCAGACGATAGCGGCGGGGATGGCGATATCGACGGCGATGGAATTTCAAATGGCGAGGATAATGATGATGACGGAATGAGTCTGCGACGAGTGGTGATGTCGAGGAAAATATTGAGATCTTTGAGTGGTTGGCCGCGCGGCTAGTGATTTATCGCCATTACTTTTTCATTAACCATGCTTCCGACAACAAAGTGCCCCAGCCGCCGGTGTTGCGCCATTGCTCGACGGTTACCCGATCGCCGATGGCTATGTCGGCGGCTTTTTCGAGGCGGACGACCAGTTCGCCGTCTGACGTTGCGTCCTGGGGGATGTCATAGGTGAAGAAATCGCTCATCTGCTCGGGGAGTTCTACTTCGCGCGCGAGGACAAGATCGTCGGCGAATATGGTTTGGGATTTCTGGTTCATTCGATCGGCGTAGCGCTCCTGGTACCAGGGGCGCACCAGCGTTAACCGAATGCGGTATGACGCGCTGGGGTCGAGGCCGCGGTAGTGCAAGGTCACGCCCTGCGCTTCGTCCTGCGTGAAGTGCATGGTGCGCTGGCTAAGCCGGTTTTTCTCGAACAACTTGCCGGGGACGTAAGGCTGGCCGTGGTCATACGGATAACCATTCACGACGTTTGGACAATCATTAAACGAGCCGCAGTTATCGTAGAACCCGCCCTCGCCCGGGTCTTCGTATGCGACGATCATGCGCAGGAGTTTGCGTGTTTCTCCGTCATTTTTTGCGTCGCGGGCGCGTTCGAGCTGACGCTTCAGCCAGCCCAGCCCGATGAAATCGTGTCCGGTTAATGTGTAATAGCCTTCGCTGCGCACGCCATAGAGCGTATTGCTTTCCTCGCCCAGACATCCTGCCTCTCCGCGCAACGCGCTCATGGCGTCGGTTTCGGTTTGGTTATCAAATAAAGGAAGCAGGGCCGTAGCGCTATCAAGGTTTCCGGTGTCGATGATCTCCCCCACTTCCTTTTCGATTTTAGTTTGAAGGTCCACTTGCTCGCGGACATTCAATTTGATGTATTTGTCGAGCGCGCCTTTCTGCATGTACTGCCGCCATAGCCAGTGGGCTTTCATCTGGTGCGGCGGGATTTTCGCTCCGGCCTGTTTCACCAGATCGTAGTACCGATCAATCCCTTCTTTTTCGGTGATGGGCTTATCCGGGTCGTGTTGCAGGTTTTTTTCGAGTAGGAAAATTGCCTCGGCCATCAACGGCGCGGCATCCGGGCCAAACCAGGTGCGACAGTATTCGTCCACCACGGCTTCAACGCTGGTGTGCGGGGACCACAGCAGACGCTGCCACATCCATTGGTTGAAATGATCGTGCGTTCCGCTTGAGTGCGTGATGTCGCCCGCGCCGTACCGGACCACTTCGCCAAAGACCCAATGATAAAAGCGCGGCCATGCGTAAAACGTGAGGCGGTCGTACACCATCGTCAACGCTTCGTCCGCCTGCCGCTCGTAAATGAAATGGTTCCACGAGGGCGGTAGATCGCCGTTGCGGTCCGCGCGCGGATAGGCCTGCACGTAGGCGTGCTGGGCATATCGCCAGTGCGTGATTTCGTTGTAGTGCAACAAGGTCTGTTGCGGAGGAAGGTGGTGCATGATTTCCTGGTTGTACCGATCGAAGGGCCCGAACCCGGGATAGCGAAACAAGTCCATACGATGCGTCTGCCGATGGCCGGGCTGCCAGCTCATGGCGTCCGAACCCGGACCATAGCCCCACGCCCACAGCCATTCACGCGGCTTCTCCTGCAAATACGCGAAGATAGACTGGTCGTCTTCGTCATCAAACTTTTGGTTTGTGAACCAGATGCGGGTGTTCGGGCTGTTCGCGTGAATAATCGCGGCCATGTCTTCGCAGAGCTTGATGAACGTGAGGCCGTAGGGATTGCACTTGTCGCATTCACACCCGCCGCCGTCGCCGCCGACCATCTTCACAAAATCAAATTTCGGGGCGGTGGCGAAGAATTTTCGACAGGTTTCGATCAGCGCCGCGCGCGCTTCCGGCACGGAAGGACACAGATAGTTCAGCCGGCCAATGGACTCCTTTGCGAGCCATTCCTCGGGCCCCGTGCCGACATTGGGGTGATAGTTTTCCTGGGTCATCAAATCGAACGATTTCAGGAACTCGAACATCGGGCCCGGCGCGACATCGAACGCATTTGCCCCCGCAATCGCGGAATCGAGAATGTCGCGTTGGGTTTCCACCTCGGTCCAGTCGCGGACTTTCGCGACACGCTTCGAGACGCCACTTTGTCCAAACTGGGTTCCGCGCACTTCAAACGCGGGCGCGGTGCGGACCGCGATGGAATCGGGAAAGGTAACGGAATCGGGATTGACGATTGCCTGGCGCAGAATTTCGCCGACCGCATAAAGCGTCCCGCGCTGATCCACCGAGGCGGCAAGCAATACCGGTTGATCCGCATCGAAATACGACCGCACCAGATAGCCTTCGGGGCCGGGATCGCGGTCGAGCAGCGGTTTAATGCGTTCGGCGTCGCAGTGGGCAAGAATAGCATCGTGATTTGGGTGCACGCCAAGAAGTACGACCAATCCTGAAGTGTTGTTGACGGGTTGTCCGGTTTCGGACACTACGCGGACGTTTGGACCACCTAGTTCCGTTAAGCGGGCCTCTAACAATTGTGCGCACTTCAATTCGACGCGGGTTGCACGCGCGCCAGTACGAATTTCAATGCCACTGAACTCCGCCCCCAGTGACACGTACGTCATCGACAAGAACAAAATTGCGCCACAAAGCAAAGTCCTACACATACTGAATAAACACTCCCAATATTTTTGTTTGAAGTCCCCGTTTCCGACGCTTTCGTGCGCTCAAGATCACCAGGCGCGCCTCCGGAAGTCTATCAAGTGCCAGCAAGGTTGTGTGAATGGAATCATTTCGGTCACATTTGGCAGGCTATATTGTCAACTGAGCCGTCATGCGTGAACCGCGACCCGATCTGTAGACTTCAATCACGTGCGCACCGGTAAGGATACGTGTATTATAGAAAGGCTGGGCGCCTCGGGGAGACAATCCCCACTGTTTATTTGCTCATCGTGGATATCCCTGAGTTTGAAAAATGACCCCGGCCCAACACAACACTCCCCGGAGGTTTGCGCGATGAGAAATCCGGTAGGGCTCTATCTCACAGTGGCGCTCGGAATTTTCCAATTCGTCGTTCCCAGCGCGACCGCCGACACAATCACCCACGAATGGGCCTTGGGGATGGGTTCCCCTGACAGCGACGCCGGCCAGGAAATAGCCCTCGACCAGAATCGTAGTGTTTATGTAGTCGGCTATTTCCAGGGCACCGTTGACTTCGATCCCGGCCTGCAAGAGCACGAGCTCACCGCAGTAGCCGAGGCCGACGCCTATGTCCTCAAATTAAACTCCGATGGAAAATTTCAGTGGGTCAGGCAGGTCGGCGGTTCCGGCACCGAAATCCCGTATGCGCTCGAACTCGATGCCGACGGCAACATCTATGTCGCGGGAACGTTTACGGAGACGGCTGATTTCAACCCCGGCGCCGGCACTGCAAATCGCACAGCCAAGGGCGACCCCGACAACTTTGTCCTGAAATTAAACAGTGCCGGCGATTTTATCTGGGCAAAACAACTTGGCGGAAAGACAGGCCAGACTTACGGGCTCGGCTCAACACTCGACGGCGATGGCAATATCTATCTTATTGGCCATTTCTACGGTAGTGTGGACTTCGATCCGGGTGACCAGAAGGAGAAACTCGAAAGCGTCGGCAGCTCCGACATCTTCATTGTAAAACTTGACGCCGATGGAAATTTGAATTGGGTCAATCAGATCGGCAGCGCGACAAGCGAATTTGGAAGCGACCTCGTTGTAGATCTGAACGGCTTCGTCTATGTCGCCGGAGCGTTTTCATCCACGGTGGATCTTGACCCGGGCCCTGATATCGACGTCGCGTCGACCAACGGCGGTTACGATAGCTTCGTCGCCAAGTTCGATTTCAACGGCAACCATATTTGGTCCAATGCGTTCGGCGGTACGGGCGATGAAATCGTGCGGCGATTGGCTCTCGACAACAATCGCGACGTCTACGCGTCGGGCAGATTCGACGACTCTGTCGTATTCAACATTGAAGACGCAGTTACCAGTCAAGGCGGTTCCGACGTTTTCCTCATCAAGCTTTCGAGTGAAACGAGCTCCGTAATCGCTGCGGACTCGATGGGGGGACTTGACGACGAAGATACCTTCGCGTTATGCGCGGACAACGAAGGCAATGCCTATGTCGGCGGCGCATTTGAAGGGACGGCCCACTTCAATCCCGGACCCGATACCGTACAATTCGACGGCGCGGGCGGTCGAGATATTTTTCAAGCGAAATATCTCGCCAATGGCGACTTCGCCTGGGCCTTTCCCATCGGTGGGCTGGAATTCGACTTCTGTGCCGCTATCACCGTTGATACTGTGGGTAACACCTATTGCACCGGACAATTCTCCGATTCCGTCGTATTTGATCCAAACCCCAGTTTCCTTGCGCCACTCGTAAGCGAGGGAAACACAGACCTCTTCGTCTTCAAGCTGAACTTCTTCCCCAATGGGTCCGTAAGCGTGAAGCTCAAACCCAAGGGCGCCCGTCGCGCCGGCGCAGCCTGGCGGCTCGATAACGCGCCACCCTGGCGAAAGCACAAAGATCTCGTCAATGACGTCTCTCCCGGCCAACATACCATCCAATTCAAAGCGGTCTCAGGCCACCAAACCCCCACCAGCAAAACTATCAATGTCGATGCAAATGAAATCGAGTCGGTTACCGGCAAATACAAGAAAAATTAGGTCGTTGCTTACGTGCCATCACTTTCTTGTCGAGGAGATTAATCCCCCGTACAATCCATGTACACATCGCACTACGTGGGATCTCCCACATGTAATTGGTGGAGGAACGAAGATGTCGTCGCGACTCCTAATAGTGCTTCAAGTAATTGCAATATTCTCTGTTCCATTCGTCACAGAGGGCTCAAGTGTCAAAGACATTCCGCTGGCAGAAATCACAGAGCAAACTGATTTCTGGGTGCGCGGGCGGATTGTCTCCATCGAGATCAACCCGCTGAGCGAGGACGAACGGCATAGGTTTAATTCTCAAGGCGACACTGAAGTAAAAATTGTCATTGAACTGGTAGACGCTATACCGCATATCGAAGAAACCCGGATAACTGTCCACTGGTCATCAACGCCGGAGCGACTTCAGCGGGTGAAAGTGAATGAGGAATGTATCGCAGCGCTGATACGGCAGGATGACGGAACGTACAAAAGCCTGGGGTCCGTCGGTTTCTTCGGCTGGTATCAACCTGATCCAAAGACAGGTCTTTTTCCTTCAGTGGGCGGCAATATACGAAATGTCCCCCCGCAACTAGCATGGGACTTGGTTTCAACGCTTCGGCTTGGGCCGGAGTCTTCTTCCGGTGTTGACAAAGGCCCGCAAGACAAATGGCTTAGCCGATTAAAAGACGGCACTTTGGCGGAGTTTTCCGCGGCCCAGGTTGTGCTTGATGCATTTCCGGAGCAATCCCCCACTCCGGAAATTTTAATCGCGGCGTGCGAAGAACAGTATGCGAATTTTCAGGTTGGGATAGCCGACCAGGCGGAACCTTACGACGCCATTATGGTCTTCCAACGCAGCTTGCCTATTACTTTCAACCTTTTGGAGCGCATCGGGGATTCGGTTTCCACCTCAAGACTAATCGAATTTTATGAGCGTGACCTTGGCAGTCAGTATAGTGTCTTCGATGATCATGGCGTCCCCGGGATGCTCATCAATTTAATTTGCGCGCGCGGAGGCGATACACGCACCGATCATCTCCGCCGGTTGATTGGGAAGCAATTCACGTGGACGGCGGGAGATAATCGCGAACAGAAATCGCGGACCCCGATTGAAGCCGATCACATCGTCTTATCAATAATTGCGGAGTCTCCCGGCGGCGATATTGACGCGCTTTTAATTGAGATGTTGGGGCGTCCTGCCGATTTCACAATCGCAGATAGCGGTTCACTGGCAGGAGTGTGGCGCGCTATGGCAATGCGCGGCCAACCTGAAATCAAGACCTACCTCGACGAACTTGTTGCGAATCCGGACTCGTTCAATCTGGGAGTTCGGAGGGAAGAATCACGTCAGAAAACTCTTGAATATGCCAGGACAAATCTCACGTTGTACTCCAGCAAGGCCATGCCTCGTTCCGAGCATATTCGGCAGATGCTGAGTCAGTATGAATCCGGCGATTTTGGCATTCTTTCAATGCTGTTCAGAAGCATATCTAAGACCGATTCCGAATGGATTCCCAAACTCGCTTCGATTCCCCCGGAACACCTGAAGGATAGAAACGACAGCATGGAGAATGCGTTCTCGGAGATGACGACGCGAACGTTTCCTGACCCGGTGTTTCTGCCACAATTGCGTGTTTTGGTTCAAACCAACCAGAACGGATACGTACTCGAAGCGCTTACTGCATGCGGCGATGAGGAGCTTGCGCGAAAGATCGCGATGGGCCAACTTACTCTCCGTCCGACCTCGGGCGACTGGCGTGGTATATACGATGCCATTACAAAACAGACGGGCATCGTTCTATTTCTCGGTAAACTCGAAGACCCGGAATTGGAGCCTATCATTCTACCCTTCACCCAACAGACGTTGATTGAAGGTTATCGGGAAATTCTAATTGCGGCCGCTGAAGCCGAAAATAAAGATCCGTACGACTTCGAAGTTCGCAGCCTGGAAAAATGTGCGATTCTAGCGCTAGCCCGGGCTGGCGGATCGAATGCCGTGCCACGGCTACGTGAGATTTACCGCGACGGCGATATCGGCGCTCGAATAGCTGCTGCCATGGGTCTGTATGCGCTCGGAGACGACACAGGCAGCGAACTTGTTGTTTTGTTCGAGCAACATCGCGAACTCGAAAACGAAGAAATCGCAGCGCGGTGGCGCGTCGATATTTCGGGCGATTTTCACCACGCTACACGCTACCTGGAAAATCCCCGCTTGGACGCTGTTTTGCTCAATCGGCTCAAACAAGGTTTCGGCGAGGGCGACCATGACGTGGTTTCCTATGAGGGATTTGTGAATGCGAACAAGTCTATGATTCTACCTGCGCTCGCCGATAACCTGGACCATGAAAATCCCAGGCTGCGGCGTGATGCGGACCGACTTCTACGCCAAATCACTCGCCAGAAATTTGATTTTGACCCAGACAAATCTCCGCGCAACCAAGCGGAAGCGATTGCGAACTGGCGGGCGTGGTTAAATGCACATTCTTAACGCTGATAGTTGGACGGAATTGAAATGCTCTGGCTGAAGCCGATCCGAAGTTATATCCGCTTCGCGCGGTGACGCACCCAATTTCTCTAAATCGATCTCAACAACCCCTCCATGATCGCAGCGGCCATCTGTGCCACGCGCGAATTCATTCCTGTCCCATGGAGGGCACTCACATCCTGGCCGCGATTCGCGATGTTGAACGCACCGTCGTCAGCGCAGAAGTGTGGAACGGGGACTACGCGCGTCCGCGGAAAATTCCTGACTCGCCCGCGCTACGTGCTATGATTTCCGCTTATTTTCCCAAAAGACGACAGTGGCAGCAATTTTGAAATGTCACAACGGAGGCAGTCTCTTTCATGGCGAGCGGTTTGTACGATCATAAGGTGATCGAGAAAAAATGGCAGGGGTTTTGGGCCGAGCAGAAGACGTTCAAATCCGAAATCGATCCTAAAAAGCCGAAGTATTACATTCTCGATATGTTCCCCTATCCGAGCGGCGACGGTCTGCACGTGGGCCATCCGCTCGGCTACGTCGCCACGGACATCATTGCCCGGGTCAAGCGGATGAAAGGCTTCAACGTTCTGCATCCGATGGGGTGGGATGCCTTTGGCCTGCCCGCGGAACGCCACGCTATGCGCACGGGTGAGCATCCCGCGATCATCACGCGACGCAACTGTGACACGTTCCGCAGGCAGTTGCAGTTGCTTGGCCTGTCTTACGACTGGGACCGTGAAATCGACACTACTGATCCCGGTTATTACAAATGGACGCAATGGATTTTTGAAGTGCTGTATCACGCCGGCTTGGCTTACCAGACCGAAGCGCCCGTGAACTGGTGTCCGGCTGTCGGCACGGTCCTCGCCAACGAAGAAGTGAAAGACGGTAAATACGTTGAAACGGGCGACCCCGTCGAGAAGCGGATGATGCGGCAATGGATGCTGAAGATCACCGCCTATGCGGAACGATTGCTCGACGATCTCGACGGTCTCGATTGGCCGGAAAACGTCAAGACGATGCAGCGCGAATGGATCGGCAAAAGCGAAGGCGCGGACGTGACGTTCAAGGTTGCGGATTCGGACCTTTCGTTCATGGTGTTCACGACGCGCCCGGACACATTGTTCGGCGCGACATATTGCGTGCTCGCGCCGGAGCATCCGCTGACGAAGACCATTACTGCGCCTTCGCAACGCGTCGCGGTGAACGAATACATGGAAGCGGCGTCCAAACGCAGCGCGCAGGACCGCATGGCCGCCGAGCGCGAGAAGACAGGCGTGTTCACTGGCGCGTATGCGATCAATCCCGTGAACGACGAGCGCGTGCCCATCTGGACGGCGGACTACGTCCTCGCGGAATATGGCTACGGCGCGATCATGGCCGTGCCCGCGCACGACACGCGCGATTTTGAATTCGCTACTAAATTTGGACTGCCGATTATCGAAGTGGTCAGCGGCGGCAACATCTCGGAAGAGGCCTATACCGGCGACGGCGTGCTGGTGAATTCCGGCCTTATCAATGGTCTCGCCGTGCCGGACGCGAAAAAGAAAATCTCCGATTGGCTTGAGGAACGTGGACTCGGCAAGGCCACGGTGAATTATCGTCTGCGCGATTGGTTGTTCTCGCGTCAACGCTATTGGGGCGAACCGATCCCTATCATCACGCTTGAAGACGGCACGCAACGCGCCGTGCCCATGAGGGATCTACCCGTCACGCTTCCTGAGCTCGACGAGTACAAGCCGACCGCAGACGGCCAGCCCCCGCTCGCGCGCGCAACGCTGTGGTTGCACACCACCGATCCGGAAACGGGCAAATCCGCTGTCCGCGAAACGAACACTATGCCGCAATGGGCGGGGTCGTGCTGGTACTACCTGCGGTTTGTTGATGCGCGCAATGCAAACGAGGCGTGGTCAACGGAGTCCGAACGCTATTGGATGCCTGTCGATCTCTACGTTGGCGGGACGGAACACGCGGTGCTCCATCTGCTCTACTCGCGCTTCTGGCACAAGGTGCTGTACGACGCCGGCTATGTCTCGACAAAAGAACCATTCCTGCGCCTGTTCAATCCTGGAAAGATACAGGCGTACTCGTACCGAGATGATAGCGGAAAATATTACTACCCCGAACAGGTCGAGAAACGCGGTGATGCATGGGCGGTGAAAGGCACCGGGGCACCGGTGCAGACTCAGGTCGAAAAAATGAGCAAGTCGCGTTACAACGTCGTGAACCCCGACAAGGTTGTGGACGAACAAGGCGCGGATTCACTACGCCTCTATGAAATGTTCATGGGCCCGCTCGACCGCGACAAACCGTGGACGGAAGAAGGCTTGCACGGCATCAACCGGTTTATTCGCCGCGTGTGGGCGCTGATCATCGCGGAAGACGGAACCGTTCAGACGCGCATATCCTCGAGCGCGGGCGACGCGGCGACAACCAAGGCCCTGCACCAAACCATCAAGACTGTTTCGATCGATGTAGACCATCTCCAATTTAACACGGCAATTTCGCGCATGATGGAGTATCTCAACGCGGCATCGAAAGCCGAATCCATCTCCCACACCGACATCGAACAGTTTGTGCGCATCCTCTCCCCCTTCGCGCCGCACCTTTGCGAAGAACTTTGGGAACGCCTTGGCCACACCACGTCCATTGCTTTCGAACCTTGGCCCACGTACGACGAATCCCTGCTCGTCGAAACCACGATCGAGATTCCCGTGCAGGTGAATGGAAAACTGCGCGGCGTTGTGACGGTCGATGCTGGCGCGGAGAAGGAAGCCATCATCGCCGCGGCAAAGGCCGAACCGCGCGTGGCTGCCCAATTGGATGGAAAACAGATCGTGAAAGAGATTTACGTACCCGGGAAACTCGCCGGGTTCGTCGTGAAATAACGGGTGACAAATAAAGGATGGTGCGCACGCGAAGAATTATCGCCTCGTTCGTCCTCACAGTGGGATAGTTACTCCCGTTCTTAAGCGTCGCGCGTTTGACATGCACAATTTGCCCATGCTAACCTTTTCACCTGCTACGAAGCACTTCGTAGCGCCCCAGCGGGGGCGTAGTTCAGTTGGTTAGAACGCTGCCCTGTCACGGCAGAGGTCGCCGGTTCGAGTCCGGTCGTCCCCGCCATTCAAATCTATAAACGCCAAGGTCTTAACGAAGACCGGTGTGCTCGCTGTACTGCATTACAGATATAATCTTACCCGTATGTTACCCGTGAGAAGAGCATTTCTGTGCCTTGTCAAAGGTGTGGAAAAGTGGTTCCGTCCAGTGTGGTTGGGCAGCAACTATTTGTGTCAGTGAAGGGTATCCGCCGCAGCGTTGACATTCGTTCTCCGTGCTGCCTTGGTCGCATGGTATCCATGTGTCGGTGCCGTCCATCTCAACAGACAGACCATGCGGCCACGGAACGCGGTTAGCTTCGTGTCGGGGTTGTGGAACGCTACAAGGTCCGGGTGAATTTCCTTGCAGGTGTAGTGCTCTGGTAGGCGGAATGGTTGGGTCGTCATCGTCTGATACTCCCTCTGTGGGAGCATGGCGATCATGGGCGGGATGGGGTAACATAACCCCAGGCCGTTGGCATGCTAACCATGCTTTCCGGTTTAGCGGGCCGTTGACGTTGATAGCGTCGGCGGCTCGCGCTTAATTAAACTGAGATCATCCTATAGCAGGTTAGCCCAAAACGTCAAGATTTGTTTTAGTCGGCTTCCGCGTCCGCAATCTGAAGGCTGGTGGCCCCGATGCAGTCCTTCGAGTCGTCCCCCTTGGCCTTTCTAAGGAGTTTATTCGCGGTTCGCCCAATTCGTTTGCGCGCCTCTCCGGCTTTTTCGCCTTCCATGACTTCGCGCTTTATCACTTCGTTTATCAAAACTGCTTTGATTTCTTCTATATCGATCCGGACATCTGGCGACACCCGGCGAAGCTCACGCCGCACGACTTCAAGTATCGGCTCGGTAAGCATCATGGCGCCGAGGAAAAATCTGCTTAACGCTTGTTTCTGGCTGTGATATTCACTGAGAACGGATTTTGCCCAGCCTTCTTTGCAGAAGAGAAAAAGGCCTTCGACATCTTTGGTGCTTTTGGGATTGAGCGCGCAGATATTTAATTCGATCACGAGTTCGTGGGCAATGGGTTTGGTAAAGGTGATTTTATAGAATCGCCAATACATGCCGTTCGTCAACACGACCCAATCAACGCCCTGATTTGCGGCATAATCAACGGCTTGCTTGACGTGCGAATCCTTCAGATCGATACCGATTGCCTTTACTTCAAGCAGGGATTGAAGCTCTCCGTCAACCTTTGTGGCGAGATCGCAATACGTCCCGCGAATAACATATTCAGACGTTATCTCGGAATACTTATCGTAGCCAAAAATTTCCGCCAACATATCGACAACTATCGTGACTGTGTCTGATTCGCCTACGTCTCGCGATTTTGCAGACGTGATGACGCCCTGAAATCGTTTCAGGCTGGTGGTTAATCGGTTGAGCACTTTGCCCGGAATTGCCATCCGTATTCCCCCTCTGGTCGATTACTTTAAGGTGTTTTATATTACAGGATGACAGGGTGGTGTGACAAGGTGTCAGACTCCGACAAAAGGTAAGGTGATTTGGCCCTACCTTTTTGGCTGCGCCCTACCGCTAACTTCTGCCGGTCCTTGGCCCGTTCGTCGTAGAACCCCCGCGAGCTTGTAGGACGCGCTCCGATATTGCGAGATCAGGAATTCGCGAAATCCTTAAATTGTTGCCTTTATGGTATGCGGCTATTTCGGGTATGAAGGAACTTCTCATGAATGAGACAGCAAGCGCCTACGATGTCATCAGCATCTTAGAAACTGAAATTGAGAAAGGAGATCGGAAGGCTCAGGAAGTTAGTGAAAGCCTTCGGAACCTGATACAAAGCGACAAGCACGCTTTCGTATTTCGGGATTATCGTAAGCAGTGTCCCTTGTATTACTGGTTGGCAAATGTGAAGGGATTGCACCAATATTCTGGGTTCTTTCCTTCGCAGAACGTCGAAGAGCACCAGCTGTAGCAACCACAGTTCCTGCTGCGTCACGGGACTGCCAGGTATTGATAGGGAGGGTTTGCGATGTCGAACAATGGTATCTCATTGGTTAGCGCGAACGAAATTGCAGACCATTTGGCCCCTTGCGTAACCAATGGCGATAAACGGGCGGAACTGATCCTTCAAAATCTTGTGAACTTCGTTGAGCAGAACCCCGCCCACGGTATGGCGGACACAAACGGTGATGGTGATATCGATGGTTGGTCACAAAAGAAATCGTGGATTGAGTGGGTCCGTGATGTGCAAGGATTGGCGTTTTACCCCGTTTTTCGGGCAGATTGCGAATAGCTAGGTTCCGAGGATCGCCGATGGCAGGCGTGCCAATTATAACGGAAAAATAATGGCGCGCCCGCGTTGCGGCCATTGCAAGTTGCCCGGTAGCAGAACAGGGGCACAAAGGTTACGCCCGAATTCCTACAACCGATCGGGACTCCATCTGATTTAAGGTCCGCCTACCCTTTCCCATACTACCGACTTTGGAGCAAATAAGAGAACAGGAGTTGGAATCATGGCAACAACCCCACCACAACGTAAAAGCGGCCGTCAATCGCCTGCCCGCACCAAAGATGCCAACAAAGAAGTCCGGGCACGGGGCGGGCGCAAGCCAGGAGATTATGAACAGGACAAGAAGACCCGGAAAGGAAGCAAACACAGCAACCGTGATGGCAGCGATTCAAACGCGCGCTGACGTTCGCGCGTCTTTATAGGCGGACAGGATGTGAAACAACTTAGAATACTTGTCGTTGATGATAACCAGGGCATTCGCACCGCGATTATCCGGCTGCTGGTCTGCGATCTGCTCGTAAACTCATACGAGGAAGCTTCGGACATCGTCACTGCGATGGATAAGATTCAGCAGTCCACGTTTGATTTAATCATTCTGGACCTGAACCTGCAAGGGTACAGTGGCTTGGACTTCCTTCGCGAACTTAGACAAAAGAACATTGCAACCCCTACGTTAATAGTCTCTATGTACCCGGCTAGCACGTACAAACAAGATTGCCTGGATCTTGGCGCTGCGGGGTACATAGAAAAACACGTGGCAGCCGACGTTTTGAGTGCAGAGGTGCGGAGGCTGGCGGAATCAGCCTACCCATAAAGCCCTCAGAATCTTAGCGAACCCTTTCGCATTGCACATGCGATTGTCGGCGGCCCCGGCCAATCCAGGGTGCTTTCCGGATAGCAGAATATCCGTTGCGGATGCAACAGCGAGGGCGTAGAGTCAGACCCAGTTGAATACGGCGCACCTTCTAGACGTGGCCAACCCGATCCCATCGCGATTTTGCGGTCCGTGCGTTCTTTCGTGGCTATCTGGTAGCAGAAAGGATGCCGCCTATTGCCCTAACCGGATTCTTCTGTTAGACTGAACTGGTCGAATCTTCGAGGCGAAGTCCCGGTGTGATTGTGTGCTCATGCTCCTGGCATGGGTATCCGCGTTGCGCGGCGGCGCAGGCCGCGTATCGCACGGAGGGTGCGCCCATGAATCTGCAACGGTATGCGTGGTTCCGAACCCTGATCGCCGTAGCGTTGATGACGGCGGCTGCAACTTCGCAAACCGGCACTTCTGGGTCTGCCGGGGACGACAAAGGAATCCCACTCCCTTGCTTTCTAATCTGTCCGGCCGACATTACACAATCGAACGATCTGCACCAATGCGGCGCCGTGGTCACGTTCACGCCCAGAACAGTGGGGACCTGCGGCACCGTCGTCAGCTCGCCTGCGTCGGGTTCTTTCTTTCCCGTCGGAACGACATCGGTGACGTGTACCGCGCAGTTCGTCGACGAATGTACGTTCAACGTGACAGTGGAGGATACAGAGCCACCAACCATTACGTGTCCGGCGAATATCACCGTTTCCAACACGCTGAACCAGTGTGGCGCTGTCGTGAACTTTCCTGCGCCAACGGCCTCGGACAACTGCCCCGGCGTCACGGTGGTGGCAAGTCCCGCTTCAGGCAGTTTCTTTCCGAAGGGAACGACGACGGTGAACGCTACAGCGACGGACTCGTTCAACAATACCGCCACCTGCTCGTTTACCGTTACTGTTCAAGATACGCAGCCCCCTGCCATAACATGTCCGGCAAACATCACGGTTTCCAACGACCCGGACCAATGCGGCGCTACCGTGACTTACTCTCCGCCTACGGCAACGGACAACTGTCCAAACGTCACCGTGATGGCAAGTCCAGCGTCAGGCGATTTTTTTCCCGTTGGCACGACGACCGTTACGGGTACAGCGACCGATGCGACTGGCAATGACGCGACGTGTACCTTCACCATAACCGTTCAGGATACGCAGGCCCCGGTCATCACGTGCCCGGATGATGTTGCTGTTCTCAACGATGCGGGCCTGGCGGGCGCCATCGTGAACTTCGATTCGCCCATCGCATCGGACAACTGCCCCGGCGTGACGGTCGTGTCCGACCCTCCATCCGGCTCCACGTTTCCAATCGGCACGACGACGGTGACGTATACCGCCTCGGATACCTCGGCCGATTCTCCCGATGCGACCTGCACCTTCGACGTGACGGTCAACGCGTCCATTGACGTAAAACGGCCAAGCGGCGGCGATCTCTTGCGCGGATTCGGCCAAGCCGTCCGCTGGAAATCGATCGGAAACCTCGGCGACAACGTCAAAATTGATTTGTATCGCAACGGAAATTTCGTGTCGACGATCAAAGAGTCAACGCCGAACGACGGCAAACAGCGTTGGAAAGTTTCGGACACACTGCCCGCCGGCCGGGGATACAGGATCAAAGTCACATCCATTGATGTACCATCGATTTTTGGCGAGAGCGATCTGCCTTTTCGTATAAGGGCTTCGCAATGAACGGCGGCCCCAGCGGCTCTCATTTGCGTCTCGTCTTTCGCATCGTACACGCGACTATAAAGCCCATCTCGACCACGGCGTCATAGCTTCTGCACCGCTCGAGGACGCACCAGAACTCCGGCGCGTCGGGGCGGTCGCGATATTGTAGGCGGTAGGCTGTCCCCGCTCCAAGTCCCGGCGTGAAGTCATCCAACGGGTGTACCTCATAACCGCGAAACCACTCCCGGCGAGCCATGAGTGTGGCGGCGTCGACGATGTCCACGTCGGCGAGCGTGCGTATCCACTCGTGGCGCTCGGCCTGGGTGCATTGGCGGAGCGGGACGCCAGCGGGTGAAACGAGATCGGAATTGAATTTGGGCATGCCGCGGTTATACGTGAGATGGGGCGGAAAAGTCCTTTGCTGGAGTTTCACTCTCCATACCGCACAATGTACCCTATTGTCTGGAACGCTTTAATAGATAATATAAACAGTCCCGAGAGTCCCCCAACTGCATAAGCCCAAATGCAAATTATTCGAATTCTGGGCATTTTCCATGCATGCGGCAAGTAATGCATTAATGGTTTGTTCAGTTCATTAACCCATTGTTCTTGTGTAAATTCTTGAATTCTAGTTGGGCAAAATACGTGATATAAGGTGGAAGCAATCGCGAGAAGCGCCGCCGCAATTAAACTCCACACCATCAGAGTTGGAATTTTCACCGCTGGAATTACACCCTCAAAGCTATTCCCAGACAACCCGACAAGACCAGCCTCTTGAATGCGTTCGATGCTTGTATTCACCATAGCTATGCTTCCAATGATTACCGGGATAAATACCAACGTTGCGTATGATATCCCGAAAAGTGGAAGTCGGCCCAACACGCGAATGCGTGTCCAATCTAGATAGTCCTTCCACCGCGGGCGCTCTCTCTGTTCAAGCCCTATTGCGTCTCCGTGAATACCTGTTTGCTGTTGAATATTGATTTTTTCTAAACCGGTGCTCGTCTCTAAATTTTTTGTCCCCCAAAACGCCAGGCTGGATGCCAATATGGGTGAAGCAAATGTGCAACCATCAAGATTTGCGCCCGAGAAGTCTACGTACATTAGACTTCCCCTCGTAAACGCTGCTCCCATTAACTCGGCGTTGGTGAATTTAGTGTTGTCGAATGTGCAGTCGCTAAACTTCGCCGCCGGAAGGTATGCGTTCGTAAACTCTGTCGATCCATTGCACCGAACGTTGTTTAGGCGTAGGGATTCAATTTTTGCATTTGCAAATGATGACGCATCAAGCGTTACATTCGTAAACTCGGCTTCCTTTGCGATCAAGTGATTAAAATTTGTATTCGAGAGATCGGCGTTTATGATAAGAAGTTGTTCAAATTTCGTGCCGCCAAATTGGGCATGATGAAGCACAATCCACTCGTCGTTAGACAGTCCGGAGATTTCTACACGGCCAAATTCTATTCCCGCAACATGAAAAGAAGCACGAGGGTTATTTCTCGTCCACTGACGCATTGCGTCGGGCCCGGAGATTAATGCATCCTTAGCTGGTACATCTGCATCCATATACGCTATTTTCCTTTTCTCGTGCTTCGAAACTCACAATCTTCGCTTCCGGCACAACAAGGCGCTCGACTGCAGCGGCTCGAATCTCCGGCGACAAGTGGGCGTATCGTAGCGTCATCGTGATGGACCCGTGCCCCAACAATTCCCGCACGACGTTTAAGTCCTCGCCTTTTATCACGAGCATGCTCGCGAAGTCATGGCGTATCTGATGCCAGCGGAAATCCTTGATCCCGGCTTCCTCTAGTACCGCTTCCCATGCGGTGTTGCAATTGTCCAGACGGCCCCTGTGACGGGCGACGGGGACACGTGGCCCACACTTCCCCGGTCTGCCAATGGGGAGTGCTCACAGTCGCCACCCGCTGGAGCACCTGAAAGCCCACTTTGGGAAGTGATCCGATTACCTGACATGTCCGTAAAGATGGAGATTCTGAGAGTTGAAGCTGTGGTTCGGTTATTCACCTCACGCGCCAGACCACATTTCCCACGTCGTCCGCAACCAATAGCGCGCCGGTCTTATCGATCACAACGCCTACAGGTCTTCCATAAGCCTTCTCGTCGTTGCTCAGAAATCCGGTCAGCACGTCAATCGGCTGACCTGAAGGCACGCCCCCGGTGAACGGCACAAAGATTACCTTGTAGCCGCTGTGGGGTTTGCGGTTCCATGAGCCGTGTTGACCGATAAACATTCCCGACTGGAATTGTGCCGGCAACGCGTTGCCGTCCGAGTAGCATAATCCCAGACACGCCGTGTGCGGTCCGAGCGCGTAATCCGGCACGATGGCTTTCGCCACCAAATCCGGTCGTTGGGGTTGCACGCGCACATCGACATGCTGTCCGAAATACGAGTATGGCCAACCATAGAATCCGCCATCTTCGACGGACGTCATGTAATCTGGTACAAGGTCACTACCGAGTTCATCACGCTCGTTCACCACGGTCCAAAGCTTGCCTGTCACAGGTTCCCACGCCATGCCATTCGGATTGCGCAACCCTGTTGCGAAGAGCCGCTTGTTTCCCGTGGCCAGATCGATTTCCCAAATTGCCGCGCGGCCTTCTTCGTTTTCCATTCCGTTTTCGGCGACGTTGCTGTTTGAGCCGACTGTTGCGTAGAGCTTCGAGCCGTCCGTGCTGGCGATGAGGCTTTTCGTCCAATGGTGATTGAGCGGGCCCGCGGGCAGATCGGTTATTTTGCTTTCGGGCTTGGCGATTTTTGTGTCGCCTTCGATATAGGGATACATCACGACTGCATCGGAGTTGGCAACGTAAAAGTTATTGCCGACCAGCGCCATCCCGAAGGGTGAGCGCAGGCCTTCGAGAAAAACGGTCCGCGTTTCCGCCACTCCGTCTCCATCCGCGTCGCGCAGCAAGGTGATTCGATTTGCGCTCGGCACGGTTGCCCCTGCCCGCTTCATCATCTTTTTCATGATCCAGCCCTTCGGGCCTTTCATGTCGTCGGGTTTTGGCGGCGCATTGGTTTCCGCGACCAGTACATCGCCATTGGGCAGCACGTGAAGCCAACGCGGATGGTCCAGGCCGGAAGCGAATGCGTTGACTGCGGTTCCCTCGGCAGCAGCGGGCAACACGCCCGAGGGCCATCCTTTCGCGGGCGCAATGTTCACCGTCGGAATTGGCGCGCGATCAGGCGGCGGAAGCGTGGGATTGGGACCGGTCCCTGCCGTGACTGGAAAGCGCGCGGTCGAACTGCACGAAGCGAGAATTGCCAGCGCGCACAAAGTTATTGCGGGACACGCGTGCCGGAGAAGTGTTTTGGAAAGTTTCGTATTCATGTCCTCGGAATCTCCTTGGGATTCAGGTTCATCCCAACCAGTCCGGGTTCCGCGCAGTCGCGTCGAATTGCGTGGCGGTCTTGAACAGTTCGTATTTTCCGGTTGCGCCGGGCTCGGCAGTGCGTTCGAGCAGTGCTGCAATTTGTACGTCCGAAAGTGGCGTGAAGTTATAGGCCACGTCCAGATTCTTGCGCAGGATGCCTTTGTTTTCCATGCCGGCGATGACCACGGAGGTAGGAAGGCTCATCGCGAATTGCAGGCATTCCTGCGGGGTCACGGTCTTTGTGCTGAGCGCGTGCCCGCTTGCCATGGACTTCATTCCGAGCACACCGTTTTCTTCTTTCAGCAGTACGGGCAACACCTGTTCCTGAAAACTCCGGAAGTGCGCATCCAGAACATTCAATGGCATTTGCACTGCGTCGAAGCGAAAGCCCTTTTCGCGCGCGATATCGAGTGTGCGCAAGTGGACCATCGGGTCCTTGTGGCCCGTGAATCCGATGAACCGGATTTTCCCTGCTGCCTGCGCTTCCACCAATGCTTCCATCGCGCCGCCCTCGGCAAAAATGCGGTCGGGGTCTTCAATACGGATCACTTCATGGTGTTGCATGAGGTCGATGTGGTCTGTTTGCAAACGTTGAAGCGATTGTTCGAGTTGTTGGGCCGCAAGCGCCTTGGTCCGCCCATCAATCTTGCTCATGAGAAAAACCTTTTCGCGGTATCCGTCTTTCAATGCCTTTCCCATGCGGATTTCACTCGCGCCGTTGTGATAGTCCCAGCAGTTGTCCATGAAGGTAATCCCGCCGTCAATCGCGGCGCGTATCAGGTCGATGCTGTCTTTTTCTTCCTCAAGCATGCCCAGGTGGTATCCCCCAAGGCCGAGGATGGAAACTTTCTGGCCGGTGCGGCCAAGCATGCGGTACTTCATTTCACCCTCCTTGCCTTCAGCGGGGGAAGTAGTTTTCGTGGATGACGGTTCCGCAGCCAAGGCCAACGGCTGGCCAAAGGTAGCGGCTGGAATGGCCGCAACCGCGGCTGTCAGAAAAGACCGGCGTTTCATGGGGGTGTCTCCTTACTTACATCAGTAATGTGGGAAACATCCTCTTAACCGATCATGACGTGGTGTTTATTTCTGACGGGGCTGTCTACCGATTAGAAACGGGGATTCGAACAACGCCAGCGACAATGCATATACCGCAAGCGCGGAAAATACCAGCGCGGTAAGCGGTAGAAACTGGTTGGGCAGGTGGATAAGACTGTTTTCTCCCACAGCTTGCCCGAACTTGCGGGCAGTTATGTCCCACCAGGCGCCAGGCAACACGAAAACAAGGGCGAATCCCGCGGCGACCGTGGCATGCCACCGGCGATTGCTCCGGAATAACGCCACGGCTTCGACCAGAAGAATCGGGTACGCCAAAACCGCGTCATACACCCGGTGATAAACGAGCAACAACGACAAACACACCAGCGCAAATATGACGTGCAGATTGTTAATGTCGCGGGAGAAGCGCCGGTCTTTCCATAGCACAACGGAGAATATCCCGAGCAAAGTGGCAGAAACAATTGCATTTAGGCCGTACGGCTTGAAGTATCCCAAAGAGACCATAGTCTGCCCGGATTCCGCAAAATTATTTCCACCCCCCGGCTGCATCCACTGGCTCAGGCAACGTGCATACGATTGATACAGCGTGATGGGTGAATGTCCGAAGATGCATGGCGCCAGCGACAGCGCAAGGAACCAGCAAAACGCAAGCACGCAACACCGCAGTTGGCCCTTGCTCAAGGAAGTCAGCGCAAGCAACGGGATATTGGAATATTTAATCGCCGCCGCGATACCCATGCAACACGCCCTGCGGGACACCCCGGCAGCAACCAGCGATAGGAAGAAAAAGAGCGACGCCCAGATGGAAACCTGGCCGGCGCGAATGCACAGGGTGAAGAAAATCGAGTTCACGTACAGAAATGCGCCCAGCACTACCAGCGCCGTTTCCGCGCAGGGTCTGCGCATGGAGAATTGCGAGCACAAGCCGGAAGCCCTCACAACGATGGCGTAGTAGGCGAGCCCTGCCATGACATTCAACACGAAAAACAGATAGGCCCCTGCGTATAGCCCCAGAGGTACAAACGGCAGAAAGAAAGTGGCCAATCCGGGATAGACAAGCGGCGCGATGTCCCACGGCGTCCACGCAAGATTTTCCCGTGCGAAAGGATCCATCCCGCGCGCCATTGCATCGGTGGCTGCCACAAAACACCGATAATCGACGAAGTGAGGATGGGTTGCGGCAACCACTCCGATGCGGAGCAGCATCCCTGCCACAAAAGAGTACGTCGCGATCCGGAACAGAGCCGAATTCCAGCCGGTCATTTTCACTTTGGCAGTTTTCGCCTTTCCCGCGTTTTCGTCCTCAAAGGAAACCCATCGCATCGTATATGGATATATGAACTTACGTGCAATAATACCGGTGAACGGCAAGTAAATGAATACTAGACCCTTGTTCGTCGTTAGTATGGATTAGGATAGACGCGTTGTAGGAGACGTGTGGTAGACTTTTTCACACCCGGGTAACCGGGGAAAGGAATTGGCAATGGATCGGTATAAACTTTTAGGCATGGCTACCTTGCTCGTGGCGGCCTTTACTTTCGCAGGATGCGCGACAAGCCCGACGCAACAAGGCGCAATGACAGGCGCGTTAGTCGGCGCAGGTGCGGGCGCAATCGTGGGTAATCAATCCGACGGAAAATCCGGTGAAGGCGCTTTGATCGGCGCGGGCTTGGGCGCCCTCGGCGGCGCGCTTATAGGCGACCACGTAGATGATCGCCGCCAGCGTACCTATTCGGCCCCGCCAAGCGGCGGTCAGTACCAGTCAAGTGGACATTGGGAGACTCGTACCGTGCGGACCCAGTCCGGCGAAACCTACGAGGAACGGGTGTGGGTGCAACGCTAACAGTTACTCCCAGGATTTTTAGCTTGTTCGCCCGCGCTGGGGTACCGGCATGGTAACCCAGCGCGGGTGGCGTATTGTTGGCGCAGTCGCTCTCGGTTTGAGCGGCGTAATGGCCGTGAGCGGGATCAAGCTGGAAGTGTTGCGGACATCACAGCTCTCCTTTATCGCATATTGGATTGTTTTTCTGGTTGGCCTGCTCGTGGCGGTGTATTGCGCATTTCTTGATCTCCGGTATATTCGCGTGCAACAGGCCATCGCGGAGCGAGAACTCTTCCGCGAAACGCTCGGAGAAGAATCGTTTCGAAAGGCATTGCGCGCCTCGCCCGCCACTTCCACAAAAAATGACGCAACTCCGCCCTCTTAAGTCCGAATGCGGGTAATTCTTTTTGATATTGATGGCACTCTCACTGCCACGACCAACGCTGACAACGGATGCTATGAAACGGCATTTGCGCAAACATTCGGGTTTTCGCTTCCAACGACCGATTGGCACCAATACCGTCACGTAACGGACCACGGCATCGTGCAGGAAGTGATGGAGTGGTCAGGCAAACCAGCCGCGCCGGGCGAATTACTGCAACAGTTTGAAGACGCATACGAACAGGCGTTGGCAAACGCGTTCGCACAGAACCCAACGGGCTTCTCCGAGGTTCCCGGCGCGAAATCAATATTGGAATTCCTGAGAATCCGCGACGACGTTCGCATCGCGCTTGCCACGGGGGGAATGCGAAAAACCGCGCTGTTCAAATTACGCCAGATCGGCGTAGACGGCGCCGCACTTCCCGGAGCATTCTCGAATGACGCCATATCTCGCGCCGATATTGCCAGCACCGCACTTCTCAGGACGGGGGTGGCCGCGAGCGACATCGTATACGTCGGCGACGGCGCATGGGACGTTGCCACTTCCGCGGAGCTCGGAATGCGTTTTATCGGTATTTGCAGGGAATACGCGCGGGAGCGCCTGATCGACGCGGGCGCAACGGTTATCCTTGATAATTACACCAGCGTGGACTGTTTTTTAGATGCCGTGGAAGCGGCTACCGTCCCCGCGCGACGCGGTTCGTATTGACCGCCAAAAATGCTTATGATAGGAGGCGCCGTGCGGTGCAGGTTATTCCAGAATTGCAGTGAGGATTTCGTTTCATGAAACATATTTTTATCTGCGCCCTTGCAGTTGCCGCAATCGCGTCGTGCAAACCGCAGAAACCCTGGTCTCCCAATGATCCCGAATCGGGAATTCCGAATGAAAAACACAAGAATACGCAAGCGACGTCATTCGGAGTGAATGAACAGTTCGACGCGGACATCGGCGATGTCGAGGCGCAAGTGTTCATCAATGGGAAAGTGGCGGCTAACGCTGAAGCCCCGAATGTTTCGGTCGAGGAAGACTTCGACAGCCGTAAGCATCTGCTTCGCTCGAACGTCAC
>Ga0163150_10001684_pt1 | contig 36395 bp, 6 predicted proteins | sample OliLakLV19P2IB_FD_148628 | JGI IMG/M metagenome (GOLD analysis project Ga0163150, IMG submission 148628) | Freshwater microbial mat bacterial communities from Lake Vanda, McMurdo Dry Valleys, Antarctica - Oligotrophic Lake LV.19.P2.IB | ecosystem: Environmental > Aquatic > Freshwater > Lake >... | reverse complement strand
GAATAAGAATGTAGTGCAATACTATGGGAAGGTAAGATCAAGAGGTATGAGAAGTAATGCATATTGACAAAAGTAATGGATTATGGTAAAAGTAATGTATGGCATATACTGTTTCTATAACATCTCAAGGACAAATGAGTATTCCTATAAAACTTCGACGAAAGCTTGGTTTTGATAAAAATCAAAAAGCATGGGTAACTGAAGAAAATGGCAAGCTTATTATTGAACCAGTCAAGGACTTTCTTGAGTTGGCTGGATCACTCAAGACCACTAAAAAACCTTTATCTTCCGAGGAAATTCATGACTTGTTCGCACAATCTGTTGCAAAAGAGTATGCGAAGAAGATGAAATGAAAAAAAAAGTAATCGTTGATACAAATGCCTTTCTGAGATTTCTCCTTAACGATATTCCAGAACATAAGAAGGAATTCGAAAGGCTCCTCCAAAAAGCAAAAAAATCACATATAGAACTTGTCGTGCCTCAAATAATTATTTTTGAAATACATTTTATTCTTGATTCATACTATCATTTTAGCAAAGAAGAAGTCATAGAAAAACTCAAGTCATTGCTTGCGGCAAACTATTTGTTCGTTGAGTCCCGCGAAGTTTTTGACAAGGCACTGACGCTTTATAGTACACAAACTCTAAGTCTTGCTGATTGTTTTTTGCTCGCTACGGCCGAGATTGAGCACGCAGAGCTTTTTACGTTTGACAAAAAATTAAAGAGTAACACATAGAGCTTATTTTCAAATCTAATCATGAACCTTTTAAGCGCACAGGGCTTAAGCTGATATTATCCTAAAGTAAACACATTTTGAATTGACTTACAACGTCCCCAAATAAGCCCTAAAATCAATAATAAAGAGATTATAGTCTTGGATATCAACAATTGTTGCACTTTGACCTATCGTAGCAATATTTGATTTGAGTGTTTGTATATCAGTTCTATAGAATTCAGAGTAAAGAATGTTAAGGTCTTGAATAGTGATGCGACCATCTTTTGAACTATCTGGATTTCCTCCAAAGTCAGATCGAAGATATGTGGGTGTTGGGGACGTATTTGGTGGTTGAATAACAGATGCTTGATAAGCTCCTAAATCCCATCTGCCATCTTGTCTAATTTTGCCTTCAATATCTTTGAAAACATATTCTTGTAACCCTATTTTTATCGCGTTGTCTGTTGTGACTGTAGTCGGATCAATTCCAGCGCTGAGTGCTGGACTTGTTGATTTGAGATAAAAGTGATTGGTAATTTGATTGGGGTTAAGTGCGTTTGCATAATCACCATTGGCTCTGACTTCGAGAGGATTTACAAATTGTGGATCAGCATTTTTAAGCTTGGTTGGGTCAGCACGAATAGTAGGTGATTCTACAAATCTTGTATCACCAGTTCCAACAGATGACCAGAGATTGCTGTAGTATTGTCCGATCTCAAAACCGGGATAGGGGCGGGTGACACGATCGTCTGCAACTCCGCCTTCATCTGAAAATACTCGTCCATCTTCCCATCCAACTGCAATATTATTGATCAATACATTTCGTGATGCACCATAAAATATGAATTCGCCATTATTGCCACTCGTGCCGCCAGTAACGCGAGAATCCAAAGAGTTTTTGTAGCAGGTATTATTCACAATCCACGAGTTACCTGCTTTGAGCGTGTGAATACAGCGGCCGCCATTCATATACACAACATTATTTGCAATCAAAACTGGAGGAGTCCCAGCTCTATTGTCTTCACTGTTGCCCCCAAGGTCTACAATAATACCGTTTCCATCAGAATTTTCATCAGTTCTTCCATCAACCCAGCCTGAAATAATATTGTTGATCACAACGCTATGAAAACCTGGTGCAGAATCATACCACGCACTCCAGTTACCATCATAATGACTATTGTTGAGTGAAATTCCGCTTGACCAACCGCTTTTTCCATCCGTTGTATAGTTACCACCATGATGCAGCTTATTGCCAATAATGGTCATATAGTCACATTTGTCTACACGAGTTACCGTAGTTCCTGATTTAATAGTATCGACATATGAGACAATTCCGCCTGATTTTACATCATGGACATAATTATTAATTGCACGGACGTGATGCGAGGGTCCTTTACAGGCGATACCATTACTTGCAACAAGATTTCCATTTGCGTCTCGCCCATCAATCTCAAGATCCCGGACTTCTATATAGCTGCCGTTGTGAATTTGGAATACATCATATGGTCCCACACGGGATCGTATAATTGCACGATTTGAAGAATCAAAACTTTTGAAAGTAATCCAGGAAGAGGGAATACCGTTTTTATTAATAATAAAAGGTGTTGCATCTACCCAATGGATCCCTGAAGTAAGGCATACTATACTTCCCGGGACTACTAAATTGCGAGCATTTGATAATGTTGTTGGAGTAGAAAGTATATTGCCATTACCATTTCCGTTTGGAGATACAAAGATTGTGCAATCCGTTGCCGGAGCGGCAGAAACCGGTTTTGCGATCATAAAAATTAGACAAACTGTACTAAAAATTCCTATGCCAAATTTTGATATATGTGTATTTGACAAAAGTGCTGTACGTATCAATAAATTACGGTTAGCATAAAATTGTTTCATCCTAGTTCACAATCAAGAAATTGAATTCCATATCCCTGTCAACCGCGTTTTCAATTGCTACTATGAAGAATTGTCCGTCAACTTGTTCTTTAATATAGAGTGTCTCGCCCGCGGTTGAGCCTTTGGGTGTGATGAAGACGAGGGAAGCGTCTTTTACTTTGTCACTTTTTATTTTTATTTGCGTCTCGCCCTCTTTCAGCTTTACAAGTCCTGCAGTTCCTTTTGCTTCAACTATTGTGTCTGATTCTGTCTCAATTGATTTCTCAGAAATTGCAATGCGATCAAATGTTGCAGAGCCCGAAACATTTATGTTGTCACCAAGTCCACGAATAGAAGATGCAGAGAGGACTCCTGTTACTTTGACATCTTTTGCAAATCGCGCTTCGCCTTCCACTTTCATGGTTCCATCGGTCTCAATAACCAAGAGTCCGCCCATGATACTCACTGCTTGTTGTCGTAATGGTTGAATCTCAAGTGGGGAAGTGGTGGTCTCGATTTTGGTTGCACCAATTGTCAAATCGGACCCAACTGTTACATTTTCTTGCACTGATGCATCTTTCAAGGTCGTTGTTCCAAGAACCGTCAAATCAGTTTTGATAGTTGCGAAATTTACTTCAGCAAAATCGACTGTCAGCTTTTTGTCAGAGAAATCGAGTATGGACGCACTTGTTGCATTTGGTGTCAATATATTTTCAACCAACAAATTCTTGACCGTGAGTGTCTCAACAGCTGCACTTCCGGCAGTAATGCCGTCAGTGTAAACATTTTTGGCTGTAAATGATCCTGATAGTGTCGCATCACCATTTTTGTCTAGAGTCAAAAGTTTGGCTGAATCAGATCCCACAAAGGAAAGCGCATCATCTTGGTAGGATAGAGAAATATTTCCAAGACGAATATTTGTTGCCGTTATGTCCGCGGCTGATAATGTGTCATTGATGTTGAGTGACTCAGTGAATATTGCATTGGATGTAATATTTTCAAAGAGTCCTGTTACTGCTTGAGCTGCTTTTGTGATCAAATTCTCTGACTCTATTTTCCCAACCCGTGCATTGGCAACATAGATATCTGAGAACAAATCTTTTTTATCCAAGGTCTCACCACGGTCATTGACGAGCGAGTAGTTGCCATTTGCCTCCGCAAGATCAAAGTCACCCGTTGGGGTGATGGCAAATGTTGGGTTGTAGTATGAAAGATTAACAAAGGTCTGGATTTTGGCAACTGCGGCGGTATTGCTATTTGAATAGTTCTCCAACGCTTTACCGACTACGACTCCTGCACCTGTTGCTTTCATAGCAACTCCTGGAATAGATGAGACAGTGAGATAATCACCAACTGCAATCGGACCATTTTCACTTGACACCTTCACAGGTACGCGTCCAGCAAGTGCAACTGCCTTTGCATTTTCATCTCTGGCAAAAACTCCTTCTGCCAAAACTTCTGCAAATGGATTGGTTGAGATAATTCCAATTGCTTTTTGAGCAGATGACTGTGTAGCTTTTTTGACAAATGCTTTGCTTGTCTCACCGATTCGTGCAAGTGAGAGGGTAATGGTTGGTTTTGATTCGTCAATCATAATAACGTCTCCCGCTTCTGCCGTTCCATCAGTTCCATAATACTCAGCAAAGTCAGCCTGTCCTGCTGCATTACAGTCACCGAGTTTTAAATTAGTTGTTGCGCCATCGGCCCCACTGTGACAGAGTCTTTGAGTATAAGTTGTAACCGATGCATCAATTTCAAGATTACCAGTGATATCAACTTTTTCCGAGGTATTCGTGCCACCAATTCCAACATTGCCACCTGGGTTTAGAATCATGTTTCCTGTTGCTGAGTCTCCAAGCGTAAGTGTTGTCATTGCACGGGACGCAATTGTTCTTGCTCCTGAGAAGGTTAGATTCCCAGAAGAAGTTGCATTACCTGCAACATGTAAAAGTTCTGTTGGTGAAGTTGTACCAATACCCAAATTCCCCGTATTATCAAGTGTCATTTTCACTGTAGGTGGAGATCCAGAGCCTGTCCCAAATTGAAGTCCGACAGATGATGTCCCACGTGAACCTATGTAGATAGCGTTATCAAGCGTACCTGTTGTTGTTGTCCCGATTGGATCTTGCCCAGCAGTACTAACAGTTCCGAAAATACCGACGACCGCTGTTCTGATTGATGCTTGGAAGTAGGATCCATCAGCTCCTGTTGAGTCGTTATCGGCTGTTAGCTGTACACCTGAATATCCTTTTCCGGAAACGTTAATAATTTGATTTGTTGTCTCACCGGTTTCGGTAATTGAGAGTTTATAGGCAGGAGAGAGAGCATCTCCTGAGTCACCAATTCCTAAGTTACCACCGTTTGCAACAGTCACTTGTTTGGAGCCGCTTTGAGTAATTGTAAAACCGTTGGTAGCAGCAGTATAAAATCCTGAATAGTCATCATCCGACCGATGAAAGATGGTTGAGAACTGTGACGTGCCTCGAAGTTGAACCGCCGCAGTATTTGCTCCTCCAGCCGTGTTTCGAATAGTAAGTCCCTGATCAGTACCACTAGTTACATCAATATAGATCTTATTTGTTGGAGCAGTTGCAATGGTACCGTTTCCAAGTCCTATATTTCCACTTGAGTTGAGGACGAAGTTGGTGGTACCGGAGGCAGATGCAGTGATAATATTTTGTCCAATTCCTGTATAGTCAAAATTGACTAATGCTTTTCCTACTGACTCGCCCTGGACAAAGAGTCGGCCAATAGGGGCTGTTGAGCCGATCCCAACATTGCCGCCTGAATTTACCGTAAAGCTACCGCTATTGACATCAAGTAAAGTCGATGGTGAATTAGTCCCGATACCTATATTACCAGTCCCTGTAATTACAAATTTGGTTGAGCCAGAGGAGCTGGCAGTAAGAATATTAAATCCAGTTCCCGTGTAATCAAGGTTAACGAGAGATTTTCCGCCTGGATCCCCTTGGACAAAGAGTTTGCCAATAGGTGAGGTGCTTCCGATACCAATATTTCCTGTATTGCTTGAGCTTACAGCAGGACCAACAAAAAATGTTGGAACTGTGCTCCCAAACCCAACCATCAGTGAAGAATCTGTATTATTAACGAGTCGTGATCCTGAGGTTGCGCCTTTTCCTATGACAATAGCATTAAATGTATTTGCGGTTAGGTGTTCACCGATTGCAATTGCATTCACTGAATCAGCAGATAGTTCATTTCCCATTGCAATACTTGCTTGTCCGTAAGCTGCAGCGTTATTTCCCGCAGCAAATGAATAGAGTCCGATATTATTTCCATCCCATTCAGTACTTATAGCACGTCCTGCTCGAAATGCTGACCGTGCTGGCACCCACATCATTCGACTTCCTGCGCCTGATGCAGGCGTTGTACCAAGTGTTGTGTCGCCGGTTGCCAGAAGTGCTCCACCATTTGTGATGACTAAACGACTGGTTGATCCTTCATCTCCTCCAACTGATGTTTTGAAATTGAATGCTCCGCCATTTAGCACATTAAGATTGATGTCGGGAGCTGTCGTTGAAGTTGGGACTACAAGTGAGAAATTACTTGAGATAGTGGCGGTTGGCGAACCGCTATTGACATTTAGGAATCCAAATTTTGCACCGGCGGTTGCTGTTGAGCCGATAAGCAGATCAACGGTTGTGTTAATAGGTGCTAGAGTACCATTGCTATTTAAGTTCCACTTCGAAAGACCCGAACCCCCTCCTGATGTGTCATCTATTCCACATGCAAGTACTCCTGAGCCATTTGTTTCGAGTGCCGAGCAAGATGCAAATCCAGTCAGGGTGATTGAAGAGCCATTAAGTGTAATAGCATCTCCACCATCGCCAATGGTTGCTATGCTATTTGCTACAAGTGACCCGCTTGTCGTGAGCGTCCCCGCCAATGTTAGGCCGCCTGCTGCTGTGAAATCAGTCCCCGTAACTCCTATATCAGTAATAATATTGCTGTTAAGATTTAAGTTCGCCGTAGTAATACCAATTTCGTCAGTTGCTGAGTCTGTAAAGACTATTCGTCCTGCACTTCCTGAAAGACCGATAAAAGTATTTGTGGTTAGTAATACATCTTTTCCAGATGCAAGCTGCAAGTCATCATCAACAGTCAGTGAAGTTGCACCATAGTCAGCAAGCGTTCCTTCTATCGAGAGATTGCCTGATCTGTCAAGGATCATGACGGTAGTACCAGATGCTGATGCAGTCAAGATATTAAATCCAGTTCCAGTGTAATCAAAGTTGGCGAGAGATTTTCCGCCTGGGTCACCCTGGACAAAAAGTCTTCCGGTCGGTGAGGTACTGCCGATACTCAAATTTCCAGCGTTATCAAGTCGCATTTTTTCAGTGACTGTTCCTGAGCCATCATTGGTGGTCAAAAATGTAAGGCGGCCAGGCATGTCATTTGATGCACCAGGTGTTCCATCGATACTTCCCTTGACTTCTGCAGTTCTCACATAGCCAGAACCGTCATACCCGTCAAACCCGACATAGCCAATATCATCTCCTGATTGAAGGATTGCGCCTGCGCGATTTTTGCGGAGTTTGAGAGAATATGCGCCGCCACTATCATTGCCGTTGTATGTGATATTGTGAGTACCTGTTTGGTAGAAGTCACCTGTTTGAGAGGAGCTTCCGAGCGTCATTGTGCCATCTGATGCGACTCGAAATGTCTCAAGACCATTTTGATGGAACGCAATATCAGTGAGTATATTGTTGGTCGTATGAGAAGTGTGTACTCCGGCGATTGTTGCACGGGTACGAAGATTGCCATTGGTGTCATAGCTTCCAAAGCCAAGAGAGCTATATGAATTGTTTGTTGTGTTTTGGTTCACGAGTGCAAGGCCTTCGTAATCATTACCGAGAGTTGAGCTTGAATTGCCTTGGATAAGCGCGGTAACTCTACTTTGAATTGTAGAGCCGCCGTCAATTGAGAAAAGATTTGTCGGGGTAGTTGTACCAATTCCGACATTTCCGCCTTGGCTGAAGATAACATTTCCGGTCGTTGTTGAATCACCAAGTGTCAGTGATTGACGAGCGGTTGTTGCAATTTTTCCAGATGCATTGAGGTATATACCACCCGTTGTTCCGGCAGAGATCGTTGCGGTTGGTGTTCCACTATTGACATTGATAAAGCCAAATTTTGCAGATGCAGTAGCGTTTGAGCCGAGCAATAGATCATGAACACTCGCAATCTTAGGTGAAATCACACCATTTGCACGGTCAAAGTAGTTGATTCCCGCAGATCCCACATCAGACCATGTTGGTATCCCTCCTGATACTGTTAAAACTTGATCTGTTGAGCCGATTGCAAGTTTACTGAGTGTATTTGATGCTGAGCCATATAAGAGATCTCCGGTTGTGATCGTGGTTTGTCCAGTTCCACCCCGTGTCTCATCAAGCGTCGTCTCGGTCGCCCATGTACCTGATGTTATATAGGGTACTCCGGTTGAGGATGAGAAATTTTGTCCTGTACCACCGTACTGACTTCCAATAGCAGTACCATTCCACGTACCTGTTGTTATGACACCGGTATTTGCAGTTATTGCGAGACCGTTGATGGTTCCGAGCCCTGTAATATTTTGTGAACCTCCCGCAATAGTGCCGGTAAGCGTTGCCGCGCCAAGCTGTAGAGTTCCGGTTGATGCTGAAATAGTATGGGTTCCTGATCCTGAGAAGGTAAGTCCGGCTCCTGCACCTGATGCTGTAAATCCAGTGGTTCCGGATGCCGTGATATTGGTTCCTTCAATAGTGCTTGCGGTTTGTATGGCTCCAAATCCTGAAGCGATTGAGCCTCCGGTAAGCGCACCTACAGTTGTAAGCGAAGACGTTACCACATTGGTACCAAGAGTTGTTGATGAGAGAACTGAGGTTCCACCGATTTGGTAACCACCACCTACAATATTGAGATTTCCAGAATTTGACAGCGTGAGCCTGGTTGTTCCTGAAGCGCTGGCAGTTAATATATCTTGGCTCTCTGTCTGGTCAAATATGGCAACAGATTTTCCAAGTGCGCCAGAGGCAAGGTTACGAGTAACAAAGAGTGATGAAATCACATTGCCAGAAGTTGTTGTACCAATACCAACTTGATTGGAGATAGTTTGGGGATAAATAACGCCACTTGAGAGTGTCCATTTGGAGGAGCCTGCACCGATTGCAGCATCTAAATCATCAAGTACATCTTGAACGGTTGTTGCTGATGAATTTGCAAATTCATCAAATACTCCCACCAAGGAGGCACCCGAAGTTATGTTGTCTGTACCAACATCATTGAGTCCAATTGCGCCAATTGCTAAATCACCACCGCTATTAATAGTGAGATTCACGACATCACTGACTGTTCCTGATGAAATATCTATTCCATTAATCGTCCCATTAGTTGCACCGGTTAAGACCCCTGCATTTATTATGAGTCCATTAATAGTATTGGTTGATGTTGGTGCAGTGATTGCACCCGTTGTCAGAAGCGTGCCTGAAATTGCGGTATTATCAGAAAGCGCAATCGATGAACTGCCTGAGTCAATTATAATGTTGCCGGTTGTTGCTCCACCGATTGTGAGGGTAGTTAGTGCTTCAGTTGTAACACTGCGAGCGCCTGAAAATACAAGATTTCCGGCTATTGAGGCAACGCCTTGCACATCAAGCTTTGCGAGTGGAACAGACGTTCCTATTCCTACATTTGCTGATAATATATTTACTTCATCAGTTGTCTGGTCATCAAATTCTATACGACCAGCTGAGGCTCCAAGCCCGAGCCAGTCATCATCAGCATTTATGTCTGCAAATGCGTCGCCTGTTATCATAGAACCAACTGCTGTAATATCTCCATTTCCGCCGACTCCTGCACAGTTACCAGTTGTGAGACAGATAGTACCGGTTGCGTCTGGGAGTGTATAAGTTCTGGCAATTGTTGCTGCTGATGTGATGGTATTTAAGAATGATGTCCCTCCTGTAAAGCCGATGTTTCCGCCATTGGTAATTGAGAATTTGGTTGTGCCAGAAGCGCTTGCAGTCAAAATATCTTGCGACTCAGTCTGGTTAAAGATTGCAACTGCTTTGCCTAACGCTGTTGAAGCGGTACTCCGGCTGACATAAAATGATGAAATAACATCACCTGCAGTAGTAGTTCCTATTCCTATCTGGTCTGATAGAGTATTGGGGTAGATAACTGATCCACTCGTTGTCCACTTAGAGCTACCCGAGCCTGAGCCCCCATCAGTGCCGCAGGAGAATTTATTGGTTGTTGCATCCCACAATAACTTAGAAGTTGTACTGTTATCACAGTCTAAAAGTCCACCGCCCGAAAGTCCTTCATTTGAATCAGAAGATAGAGTGAGGTGACCAGTCAAGGTTACTGCACCTGCAGTTGTAAGATCAAAATTGGTTCCATCAAGTGCGATCGTTCCGGTATTTGCACCAAGTGTTATAGTGTCAGCGCCCGTTGCACCAGTTCCTATATTTATAGTATCAGCACCGGTTCCAGTTCCTAGATTTATAGTTCTTGTAACAGAATTGGTTGTGCCAATATTGAGCGTAGTAGCCGCGCCTCCAAGACTTAAAGTGGTTACTCCGGTGTTGAGTAAATTAAATGTAGCTTGATTTGAAGTGAGGTCATCACTATTGACTGCAAGATCTCCTACGATTGTCCCGGTTCCATTTACGGTCAGTGCATTTGCGGCCAAAGAAAGAAGATCAGTGTCAGTGGTGAGTCCTACTGTTGTACCGGTTATCGAAACATTTCCAGTTCCAAAGGATGCAGTACCGAGCCCTGAGATTGTTTGGGTATTTCCTGCAATAGCTCCGGTAAGAGTTGCTGCTCCAAGTTGTAAGGTTCCGAGTGAGGCTGAAATAGTATGGCTTCCAGAGCCTGAGAATGTAAGTCCGGCTCCCGCACCTGAGGCGGTTAGTCCCGTAGTTCCTGATGCTGTGATGTCTCCACCTGAGATTGCATCTGTACCCGTATCAATGGTCCCAAAACCTGATGTTATTGAGCCCGTATTAAGCGCACTAACAGTTGTCAAAGAGGAGGTGACAACGTTAGTGCCAAGCGTTGTTGATGAAAGCACTGACGTACCACCAATTTGATATGCGCCTCCAACGATGTTGAGGTTACCACCGTTGGAAAGGGTTAACCGTGTTGTGCCGGAAGCGGAAGCCGTAAGGATGTCTTGGTTTTCGGTCTGGTTAAAGATTGCAACTGATTTACCAAGTGCGCCTGATGCAAGGTTGCGAGTGACAAAAAGTGATGAAATGACATCACCTTCGGTTGTTGTACCTATACCAATTTGTTCTTGAATATTTGAAGGGTAGAGTACATTGTTGGAGCGAGTCCATTTGGAGGAGCCTGCACCGATTGCCGCGTCTAGATCGTCTAATACGTCTTGAACCGTTGTTGCTGATGAGTTGGCAAATTCATCAAAGACTCCTACTAAAGATGCACCTGAAGTAATATTTGTAGTACCTATATCATTGAGTCCAATTGCGCCAATTGCTAAATCACCACCACTATTAATAGTAAGGTTGACCACGTCACTTACTGTTCCTGATGATATATCTATGCCATTGATGGTTTCATCAGTTGCGCCAGTTAATACTCCGGCATTAATAATGAGTCCATTAATAGTATTGCTTGAAGTAGGAGCACTTATTGCACCAGTTGTTGCAAGTGTGCCATTGACTGTCAATGCATTGGCAGCAAGTGATAAAAGATCAGTGTCAGATGTAAGGCCTATGGTTGTACCCGTTATATTCACATTTCCTGATCCAAAGTTGGCTGAACCGTTTACGGTCAAAACATTTGCGGCAAGAGCGAGAAGATCAGTATCTGTAGTTATTCCTACCGTTGTGCCAGTAATACTGACATTTCCTGTTCCCAATGCCAGAGTTCCGAGATCTGAGATGGTTTGTGCATTGCCGGCAACGCTGCCATTGAGCGTATGGGCCCCAATACGAAGTGTTCCAGTTGATGCAGTAAGATCGTGATTGCCACTGCCTGATAGAGTTATTCCTGCCCCGGCACCACTTAATGTGACTCCTGTTGTCCCGCTCGCAGTAAAATTGCCAGAAAGTGTCATATTGCCTGATGTATCAATCCGATTTGCTGATGAATAAAATTGTACGTTTCCTGTAGTTGTTGAGTCACCCAAGGTCAAGGACTGACGAGTAGTTGTGGCAATGGTTCCATCGGCTTTTATATAGGTAGCACCGGTCGTTCCTGCTGACACTGTTGCAGTAGGAGTGCCAGAATTTACATTGATAAAGCCAAATTTTGCTGAATCAGTAGCATTGGAGCCCAGGAGTAGGTCATGAACACTTGCGATCTTTGGTGAGACAACCCCATTTGACCGGTCCCAGTAGGTAGGGTTAAGTCCTGAGACATCACTCCATGTTGGTATGCCGCCAGATACAGTTAGCACTTGATTGGAAGATCCGATACCAAGTTTGCTCAAGGTATTGGACGCAGAGCCATATACTATGTCACCTGTTGCATAAGTAGTCTGTCCGGTTCCCCCACGGGTTTCATCAAGCGTCGTCTCGGTCGCCCAAGTACCACTACTAATATATGGAACACCAGTAAGCGCAGAGCTATTGAGTCCAGTTCCACCAAGCGTCGGACTCAGTGTTGCGGCGACACTCCATGTGCCAGATGATATAGTCGGTACACCAGTTGATGCTGATGAATCAAGTCCTGTCCCACCGTATCCAGCACCAATAGCTGTTCCGTTCCACGTGGCATCAGAAATTGTACCGGCCGATATATCTATTCCATTTATAGTCTCATTGGTAACCGCTGTTATTTCACCAGCCGCACTGACAGAGAATGCATTTGCGGTTCCTGCTACCAATGTACCTGAGAGGTCAAGGCTTCCGGTCGTTCCGAGGTCTGATAGAGTAAGTAATGTATTGGTACCGTCTGTTATAGATAGGGAGCCTGTGTTATTGATTGCAATAGTTGGTGCAGCATTACTGAATGTCACGGGAGTTGCAGAGGAGAATGTCCAGTTGCCGCTTATAGTCTCATTGCTAGACTTTCGGGCAATACCAGAATTTATAGCGACATTTATTTCGCCACTCGGTGACTCTGTTAGATCAAAGTCCGTCCCGTTATAGTCGAGTGTATCAGCGGTTGATGACACTGTTACATCATTTTCTTGGACAATAATAATACCACCAGATGAACCACCTACATCATTGTTACATGCCCAGAGAGAATTTGTGTCATCCCATTTGAGAACTTGACCATTGGTACAGCCTTGGAGGAGTGCAAGTTGATTGGTTGAGCCTTGGAATTCAAGACCAGAGAATGATTCAGTGATCGAACTTGCTCCATCGAGAGTACTTAAAAGATTGATTGTCAACGCATTGGAGGCAAGTGTTATGCCATTACCTGTCAGATCAGAAAGCGATTCACCACCCAGGATAAGCGAGCCTGAAGTCTTGATATTTCCCACAACTGAGAGTTTTTCATCAGGAGCGGTGGTTGCAATCCCAACATTACCACCTGATAAGACTACAAAGCTTCCACCACCCACATCAAAAACTCCAGATGGAGCAGTGGTTCCAATTCCAACGGTATCAGTACTTGTTGTAAGGCGGATTACAGTCCCATCATCTGTCCACCCACTCGCCGTGACCGATGGCTGAGAAGCGTTAATTGTAATTTTTTTATTTGTCGTATCTGTAGAGAGTGTAATATTATCTCCTGCAGCAAACGTTAGAGTATCATTATTACTCGATGCAGCAAGTGTTGTTGAGCCTACTTTGATATTTTTATATATACTTTGATCTGATCCCTTATCATCATTTGCAATAGTGAGACCTGTTAACGAGATGCCTGATCCTTCAAGAAGTGTTACAGCCCCGCTTTGGCCTTGAATAGTCAAAACACCTGATGTCGTTGCGGGTTTGACTTCTCCGTCAGGCGTCATGATTTTACCGTCGGCAATGCTAATACCACCCTCAAAAGTGACTGAACTTTTGAATTCAGCAGGAATTGAAACCGAGAACGATCCTGCTGCCAGGACTTCTGCAGAGGTAGCAGGATCTAGATATACAAGATCACCTTTAATTGGTTTTGTGGTCGAAACATCAGCGGGTTTGCGTACAAATTTTGCACCCCAGAGTGCAACAGCCGGAGTTATAATCAGAATCGCAATAATAGCGATAGCAAGAATTATGGCTTTTTTTGGAATCAGGTTATGTTCATTGATAGTACCTGATTCATAAAATTCAGAACTAGGCTTACTTTTAGCCTCGAGTCGTTGTTTTTCTAATGCTTGTTGGCGTATAGCCTCAATTCTCGGATCCATCGGGCAGGGTGCTCCTTTCTTTGTTATTTATGATTAAGAAATTGAATTTAATATCAACTGTTGGTGCATCTTTGACTTTGACTGTGAAATACTCTCCATCAACTTGGGATGATAAGAATACGACTTGATTATCGGTGTCTCCAATTGGCGTAATGTAGATCAAGGAGTCCGCTTTGACGAGATCAGAATAGATCTTTCTAATCGTTTGTCCTGCTTTTATAGTCGAAGTAGAAGCAGTTGCTGAAGATGATGCCTCTGTTGCTGAGAGCTCCAGATAATCTGCTTTTATAATACTAATTGACTTGGCTGATAATACACCTTCTACTTGGACGTCTTTTGCAAAGTGTGCGTTGCCGGCAACTTTTACGTTGCCTGATGTATCGATTGTGATAAGATTGCCCATGATTGAAACCCCTTGTTGGGCAAGAGGTTGGATTTCAAGTGTATCATTTATGGTGTTGATTGAGGAGGCCCCAATTGTGAGGTCAGCGCCAATTGCTAGGCTTTCTTGTATACTTGCTTCTCTCAAAGTCGTTGTTCCGAGTACTGTTAAATCTGATTCAATCTTTAAGACATCAAACTCAGCAAAATCAGTCTTAATTCCTTGTTTGCCAAAGTCAATGAGTGCGGAAGATGAGGCATTTGGCGTTATGATATTTTCGACCAATAAGTTTTTAACGGTAAGTGTTTCAAATGTTCCAATATCAGATTTGATCTCTTTTGTTTTAATAGTGCCTGCGAATGTTGCGTTACCTTGGGTATCAAGTGCAAATACTGCAGAGTTCGAGGCCATAAATGCAATACCTGTATCGCTTGATGAGAGTGTGAGATCGCCTAATTTGATGGTCGAAGTGATAACTTCGTTGGTTGTTAAGCCTTCTGACAAGGTGAGTGATGAGCTATTTAATTTGCCTGCTGATAATTCTGCAAATGATCCAAAGTCGGCCTGAATGGTTGTACCAAAGATCTTTTGAGCTTCTACATTTCCGGCAGTAATATTTGCAACAGTAACATCTGAGAATGATGCATCTTTCGTCACGATAGATCCGCTTTGATCCAAAAGAACAAATTTTGTTGTATCATTTTGATCTGATGCAATCTGCATATCACCCGCTTCAGTCAAATAGATTGGATTGTAGAATGTTCTTTCAATAAATACAATTACTTCATCAGATGCACCGCCTGGAGTCCATGAAGAGAGTGCTTTACCAATAACATATCCAGCTTTTTCAGCCTTCATTGCATGACCGGGACTATCCGATGAGGTAACAAAATCTCCTGGTTTAATGTGTGCTGAATTGGCTGCGATTTTAACAGGTACACGACCTGAGAGCGCAACGGCAACTGGAAGTCCTTGATCTTTTACTTCACCAATTACAATTGCAGGATCTGTTGAGATGATACCAAGCGCAGTCTCATCATATGCTTTTGTAGTTTTTTTAACACCGGCTTCAAGTGATCCGTCAATGCTGATAACATGTCCTGCTTTTACAGTTGGATCATTGGTAAAGTAAATTTCAGCCAAATCTGCAGTTCCAGAAAGTGCAGTATATCGAAGTACACTATTTTTCAATACTGTAGTTGAATCAGCATGAGAATTAGCTTGTGCCCATTGGAACGCAACAGTTCCTGATGTTCCAGCAGTTTGAACAAGGTAGCGTGCAAGAAGTAGCCCGTCTCCCGTACCAGAGGTAATGGAATACAAACAAACATCACTGATTGCCTGAGAATTACATTCACTAGTAGTTGCATCTTGAGTAAAGTATTCACTACGTCCGCGTGCGGTAGCCGATGCTGGACCAGTAATACTATGTTTGAAATCTGCGTTTGTTGTTGTATCAACTTTTGCAAAAACCTCAACTATATATGCGGTATTTGCTGTAGCGGAGAAGGTGAGTGCTGCGTCATTACTAAGAGTACTATCTGTTGTTATAGTTTCATCTGAATCTTTTTCGACTACAGTTGCGCCTGTGCTATCAGTACCACAAGAGAATTGATTGGTGGATGAGTCCCATGCGAGCTTTGAAGTAGAGGAGTCACAATCAGTGAGTCCTGCACCTGAAATTCCTTCGCCTGAAGTACTAGAGAGAACCAGTCCGCCATCTACTGTAACGGTTCCAGTTCCATTGCTTGGATTAAGCTGAATATTTCCGGTTGTTGAACCACCAAGGGTGAGCGTTCCTGTGCTTGTTTGGATCGCTGTTGCTTGCCCAAAAGTTAAATTTCCACTATTTGAGAGTGTCATTCGAGTGGTCCCAGAGGCTGATGCAGTAAATATATCTTGTGCTTCAGTTTGATTGAATATTCCAAGTGCCTTTCCAAAGGTAGCTGAGTTGGTAACGTACAGCCCACCAATATTTGCAGGAGCAGTAGTTGTACCTACAACAAGTTGTGCACCAATAGTCGCAGAGTTATTGACCAAGAAACTCTCAGCATCAATAACAACACTCCCTTTATTATATGTCGCGAGTGTCAAATTGGATGAATTAAATACCTCGCCAGTGCGGATATATAAAGGTGCGGCAGAGTTGATGTAGGATGCTGTTGGATTGGTAAAGTTAATATCGTACGCAATTGAGACGTCTCCAGGGGATGTGAAGTTGACGGGGAGATTTGATGTGACTTGGGACTCAGAAATAGAGAAGAGCGAGGATCCATTGTCCAAGATATTAAATAGGTTTCCCGTTGTTGAGCCATTTCCTCCAATTGAGAGTGCAAAAAGATCTCCTGTTGCAGTGGTAGTAGAACCAGGTGACCAATCAAGATTAAGAAGTGATCCAATTCCAACGGTACCGGTGAGTCCTGTCGAAGTAGTGGCAAAGTTTGCAAGTCGTCCACTTGTTAGCGTATTTCCTGTTGTTGCAAGATCGAGCAGTCGTCCGGTTGTAATGCTGTCTGATGTTACATACATACCAGTTCCAGAATTTATTGCCGTTGCATCAAAGACAAAGGCTGAAGTAGTTGTGCTACCAGTAGTAACTTGCGATGTATGGGTTTGTGATCCTGTTCCTGAATTGAAGACAAGTGCTGTTGCACCCGTTGCGTTACCCAAGGTAATCGTCTTTGCATTTGCTGATGTGCCGATGTTGATTGCCCCCGTTGAGTTGGAGTCAATAGCAAGTGCTCCAGATGAGTCAATAATAGAGTGTGCAACGCCACCAATTGAAGTGATATTTCCTGTCGAGCTAACTGCAAATCCATTGGTGCCTGCAGTAAAGCTACCATCAACTTCAATGTTACCTTCAACATAGAGATCATCGTCAGACCCAACAAGTGCACCATTGGCTCCAGCTGTAGTGTCACCAATCACATTGTATGCAACATCTGATCCAGATCCACCTATATTCAATGTGGTTGTATCGTTGAGTATAAGGTCTCCACCAGTTGGACTAATGGTAAGATCTCCTGATGCGGTAAGTGTGTTGCCTGACAAATTCAAAGTTCCTGCTATATCATGGGTGCCTGTGCCATTTGCATCAATTTGACCATTTAATATTAAATCTCCGGAGGAGTTAAAGTAGGTATTGCTCGAGAAGAATCGTACTTGTTTGGTAGACGCAGGATTAAAGAGAATATCTCCTGTAGCACTGTCACCAATCGTTAAGAGATTAAATTCACGAGATCCGATGACTCGAGCTCCTGAAAAGACCAAATTGCCTGCAATTGAGGCAGATCCACCTACATTTAATGTTTCAAGCGTATTGGTTGTTCCAATGCCAATCCGGTTATTTGCAGTATCTACATAGAGGGTATTTGAATCAATATTGATCGAGTAATCAGAACCTGCACCTATTGCAAGATTTGCATCAAGGGTCATGGAGTCGGCAATATCTGCCCAATCAATTGTGTCATCAGTAATACCGCCGGTTGAAAGTGTCGCTGTTGCGGCTGTTGTGAGTCGTCCATCAGCATCAACGGTAAAGGTTGCGATACCGGTTGTTGCTCCACCGTATGAATTTGCAGCGACCGTTGTTGCAGCAAGTTCTGTTGCGCCTATGCCACCTGTTGCGATAGATACTGCACCTAAAGTTACTGAGAAATTGGCTGATGCGAATGATGCAATACCTTTGTTGGTTACAGTTGCATCCTCACCTGCAATGGTCAGGGTACCGCCGGAAGCAGAGGTGTCAATGCCTTCGCCTCCCGCAACCGTTAGTGTTCCACCTAGTGATACTGTGCCAGTACCGCTATCAGATGAAGTACCTATGCTTGAGTTGGCAAGCGTAGCATTCGATATAGATCCTGAAGGAAGACTTATTGAGCCACTGGTTATTGTTAATCCACTTGTGCCTCGGATACCTCCGGCTACATCCAAAACAAATCCAGAGGTGGGAGTTGTTGTGCCAAGTCCGACGTTGCCAGTGTTTGAGATGAAGAGTCTTGAAGTTGTTTCGCTTGCACCATTTCCCCCAACAGAACCTCTAATATTAAGCGTTCCAGCGTTCATAATATCAAGTGTTACAGCAGGGGTTGTCGTTGTGGTTGGGACAGCGAGTGCCAAATTACCTGAAATTGTGGCGGTTGGTGTGCCAGCATTGACATTTATAAATCCGAATTTTGCAGATGCTGTTGAGGTTCCCCCGATTAGAAGATCATGAACTCCTGCGATTTTTGGATAGACAGCGCCATTGTTGCGATCCCAGTAATTTACAGCACCTGATGCTGACCAAGTTGGCACGCCGCCCGCAATTGTAAGTACTTGTCCATCATTGCCTGCACCGCCTGTTGGCAGTTTGTCAAGTGTATTTGCGCCTGAGGCATAAATCAAATCGCCCGTTGTGTACGTTGATAGTCCTGTACCTCCACGGGTTTCATCAAGTGCAGTCTCATACTGCCAGTTGCCTGCTGCAATATATGGTACACCCGTTGTTGCTGAAGTATCGTCTCCTGTACCGCCATAGGTATTAGCAATTGCAGTTCCATTCCAAGTGCCGCTTGTTATAACTCCTGTATTTGCCGTTATTGCAAGGCCATTGATAGTGCCAAGCCCAGTTATATTTTGTGAGCCTCCTGCGATTGCTCCAGTTAGACTAGTTGCTCCGAGTCGAAGTGTGCCTGTAGATGCTGTTATGTCATGGTTACCAGTGCCTGAGAAGGTGAGTCCTGCACCTATCCCAGCACTTGTTATATTGCCGGTACTTGAAACCGTAAATTGTGTGACCCCCGATGCGCTAGCGGTCAAAATATCTTGAGATTCAGTCTGGTTAAAGATCGCAACTGCTTTACCAAGAGCTCCTGATGCAAGGTTTCGAGTGACGTAGAGAGATGATACAACATCGGCGTTCGTTGTAGTTCCAATGCCGACTTGATTTGAGATTGTTTGAGGATAGACAACTCCTGAGGACAGAGTCCACTTGGAAGATCCTGCACCGATTGCTGCATCCAAATCATCAAGAACATCTTGTACGGTTGTTCCGGCTGAATTTGCAAACTCATCAAAGACACCAACTAATGATGCGCCAGAGGTTATGTTGTCGATACCAACGTCATTGAGTCCAATTGCACCGATTGTGAGATCTCCACCTGAGTTGATCGTTAAGTTGACAACATCACTGACTGTTCCAGAGGAAATATCTATGCCATTGATGGTCCCATTAGTTGCACCGGTTAAGACCCCTGCATTTATTATGAGTCCATTAATAGTATTGGTTGATGTTGGTGCAGTGATTGCACCGGTCGTTGTGAGAGTTCCATTAACCGTCAATGCATTTGCTGCCAAAGATAAGAGATCAGTGTCAGTTGTGAGTCCTATCGTTGTTCCTGTTATCGAGACATTGCCGGTTCCAAAAGAAGCGGTTCCAATTCCTGAAATGGTCTGTGCACCGCCAGCAATTGCACCGGTCAAAGTTGCTGCACCAAGTCGGAGTGTTCCACTTGATGCTGTAATGTCATGATTTCCCGTTCCTGAAAATGTGATATCAGCGTCATTTCCAGAGAGTGTCAAACCTGTTGTTCCGGAGGCGGTAAGGTTTCCTGTAACCGCTGTGTCATCCGAGAGACTAATAGATGAAGATCCTGAGTCAATTACAATGTTTCCGGTCGATGATCCTCCGAGTGTGAGGGTTTGAGCATTTGTGGTCCCAAGGTTTCCAGCACCAGTGATAAAGGTAGCGTTGTTGGCAGTGTTTGCAGAGATCGTTGCAGTAGGAGTACCTGAATTTACATTAATAAATCCAAATTTGGCGGATGCAGTTGATGTTCCACCAAGTAGAAGATCATGGACTGATGCGACTTTTGGATAAATAGCGCCGTTTGCGCGATCCCAGTAATTAAGTGTTGATGCAGCAGCCCATGTTGGTACACCGCTTGAAACGGTCAAAACGTCGCCATCATTTCCAATCGTTCTTTTTGCAAGGGTATCAGTACCGGATGCGTAGAGAAGGTCTCCGGTTGTGTAGGTGGCAATTCCTGTTCCACCGCGTGTCTCATCAAGTGCTGCTTCATATTGCCAGTTGCCGGTTGATATATAAGGTACGCCCGTTGTTGATGAGGTGTCATCGCCGGTTCCACCATAGAGGGCGCCGATTGCGGTTCCGTTCCATGTTGCATCAGAAATTGTGCCCGCTGAGATATCTATGCCATTAATTGTTTCATTCGTTAGTCCGGTGATTGAGCCCGTTGTATCGAGCGTGCCATTGATGGTGAGTGCATTGGCAGCCAGTGAGAGAAGGTCAGTATCAGTAGTGAGGCCGATCGTGGTTCCCGTGATTGAGACATTTCCCGTTCCAAATGAAGCGGTACCAATGCCTGAAATCGTCTGTGAACCACCAGCAATCGCACCGGTGAGTGTTGCAGCACCGAGTCTTAACGTTCCACTTGATGCCGTAAGATCGTGATTTCCCGTTCCTGAAAATGTTATATCAGCATCATTTCCGGAAAGCGTGAGGCCTGTTGTGCCTTGGAATGTCCCATTTCCTGATGTTATGAGGTTGCCTGCGATAGTTGTGTCATCAGAAAGGGTTATAGATGAGCTGCCTGAATCAATAACAATGTTACCCGTTGTATTGCCGCCAAGCGTCAATGTGTTATTTCTCAAAGATTGTATTGTCCCGTCTCCCGCAATTGCAATACCATTTCCTGTTGCGGTTGCGGAAACCGATGCGGTAGGAGTTCCTGAATTTATATTGAGAACCGCAAACTTTGCAGATGATGATGCTTGTGAGCCCAGGAGGAAATCGTGAACTGATGCGACCTTGGGATAGATGGCGCCATTGTTGCGATCCCAGAAGTTGACACTTGAGCTTGAGGTCCAGGTTGGAACTCCACCTGAAACGGTCAAAACATCTCCATCACTTCCAATGGCTCTTTTTGCAAGCGTATCGGTGCCTGATGCATACAATAAATCTCCTGTGGTGTAGCTTGAAAGTCCAGTACCGCCACGTGTTTCATCGAGTGATGTTTCATAGAGCCAGTTGCCTGATGAAATGTATGGTACTCCGGTTGTTGATGATGTGTTGTCGCCGGTACCACCATAGGTTGCAGATATTGCTGTGCCGCTCCATGTGCCGGCTGTTACCGCACCCGTTGCGTCAACTGCAAATGCATTTCCAGCACCAACAGCCAATGTGCCTGCAATATCAACATTGGCGGTGACATCAACGCTATCGTCCAAAATAATTGATGAGTCAGTATCAGAAATTGCACCAGTCAATGTCAGGCTTCCATTGACTGTCAATGCATTTGCCGCAAGTGACAAGAGATCTGTGTCAGTTGTGAGGCCAATCGTTGTACCAGTAATAGAGACATTTCCGGTGCCAAAGCTGGCTGTTCCAATTCCTGAGATTGTTTGACTTCCTGCTGCTATTGCACCGGTCAGTGTTGCTGCACCAAGTCGGAGTGTTCCACTTGATGCTGTTATGTCATGATTGCCAGTACCCGAGAATGTGATATCAGCATCATTGCCTGATAACGTAAGGCCGGTTGTACCTTGAACTGTTTCGTTTCCAGATGTTATAAGGTTACCAGTTATCGATGTGTTATCAGAGAGTGTGATCGAAGAACTTCCTGAGTCAATAATAATGTTTCCGGTTGTTGCTCCACCCAGAGTGAGCGTTGTCATTGCTTCAGTAGTAATACTTCGTGCACCTGAGAAGGTGAGGTTGCCTGCAATAGAAGCTGCACCTGACACATCAAGTTTGGCAAGTGGAGCAGTGATCCCGATACCTACATTGCCGGCTGAAGTATCAATATAAAGTTGGTTAGTGTTGACTGCAAAGTCGCCTGCTCCGGCAAGGGTTACATTGAGGTTTGAACCTGAAGCCGGTTGTAGGGTGAGTGCACCCGTATTGGTCAAGATACTTGATGCTTGGTTGAAGGTGAGGTTACCATTATTGCCTACTGTAAGTTTGGTAGTACCGGATGCTGATGCGGTCAAGATATCCTGACTTTCAGTCTGGTTAAATACTGCCACTGCTTTCCCAGTGGCACCGGATAGAAGATCATGGCTCACATAGAGTGATGAGGTAACGTCTGCTGCAGTAGTAGTCCCCACTCCTATACGGTCTGATATAGTATTTGGATAGATAACTGAGCCACTTGTAGTCCATTTAGAGCTACCCGAACCTGATCCACCGTCAGTTCCGCAAGAGAATTTATTAGTGCTTGAATCCCATAAGAGTTTGGAAGAAGTGGAATTGTCACAATCAGTAAGTCCGCCACCAAAAATTCCCTCACTTGCGTCATCTGAAAGCTTGAGGTTGCCGGTGAGTGTTACCTTCCCGTCATTGCCAAGAGTAAATGCTGTTGTACCTGAGTAGGAGGCAGTTAATATATCTTGGTTTTCAGTCTGATTAAATATTGCAAGTGATTTACCCAACGCACCCGATGCGAGATTTCGGGTTACGTACAATGAACTTATAATATCTCCCCCTGTTACTGTACCAATTCCTACTTGGTTTGAGATTGTAGTCGGGTAGAGCTTACCGCTTGCCAGTGTCCATGTACCTCCAGCACCTCCGCCTGAAGCAGCGAGTGCTGCATTTATTGCATCAATAATGCCGGTATAGCCATTGAGTGCAGTTGCGGTATCAGTTAGTTGTACAGCGGTTGTTAGTTGGGCGTCGTCAAAAATAAGATCATCAGCTGCACTAAATGATATATCATTGCCTGCTCCAGTATTTGATAGCGTGAGAGCACTTGATGCAGCATTTATGATATGTGTTCCGGTTCCTGAAAAAGTGATACCACCACTTGCGGGCGCAAGCTCCAGGAGGGCAGTTGTGGTAGTAGTCGTTCCAATTCCTATATTTCCAGTTGATCCAATAGTAAACCTGTTTTGCTCTCCACCTGAGATATAACCAGTTCTGAATACAATCCTATTATTACTATCAGGCGCATTTGAACTGTCTCTATTTAAGTTCTCGATATAGAAGGGTTTTTGAGTTGCAGAATCTTGATTTCCGGAAACATAGTTACCTCCGTTATCTTGCGTAACATTAACATATTGGGTAGTTCCTCCAATTTTGCTAAATCGCCCAGTACCTACTACTTCAAATTTTTGATTTGGTCCAGTTGTGCCAACACCAATATTTCCGTTGCTTGCAATAAAGAGACGAGGCGTGAGTCCTGCATTTCCACCAACTGAGTTTTGTATAGCAAATGTTCCGCCATTGAGTATATTGAGTTCAGTTGCTTGATTTGAACCTTGAGGAACAGTCAATGCGAGATTGCCCGCAATTGTTGCAGTTGGGTTGCCTGAATTGACATTGATAAAGCCAAATTTTGCAGAAGCTGTTGAGGTTCCTCCAAGGAGGAGATCATGAACGCCTGCAATTTTTGGATAGATAGTACCATTGGCACGATCCCAATATCCTGTCAAAGTCGTACAGTTGCCTGAAACATCACACACCTGTTGGCCATTTTGATAAATGGCATTGCCATAAATAGTATTGAATTGATTTCCAGTACTTGTTCCAAGGTTATAGGTATTGGCAGCAGTTGGATTGAGTGATGTGGTTACTCCTGCAATATTCAACAGTTGTCGTGATGAGTTGACAACCGTTGTCCCGTCAAACTGAAGGTTTGTTGATGCTGATAAATTCACATTATTTCCTGTTGCATCAAGGTATGTTGAATCGAAAGAGCCAATATTTACCAGATTTCCAGACGCATCAATTCTCTGTGTTCCAGCGGAAGCTCCTGTATTGAGACCAGTCGTGCCATTAAGGGTTGTTCCGGTAATTACACCAGTTGCGGTTATCGTTCCGTTGACGGTTAGTGCATTTGCAGCAAGAGATAGCAGATCAGTGTCAGTGGTGAGACCAATAGTGGTACCAGTTATAGATACATTTCCAGTACCGAATGTTTGGGTTGCAACGCCTGTTATATCAAGTGTCCCAGAGGAAGCGGAAAGCGTGTGGGTTCCACTACCTGAAAAGAGAATATCAGCACCCGCACCCGACAAAGTCAATCCGGTTGTACCAACACCTGTTATGTCTCCTGCAGTCAAAGTGTCAGTACCAATATCGATTGTTCCAAAACCTGAGGTGATTGAGCCTGAGTTAAGTGCTCCAACGGTTGTCAAAGAAGACGTTACTACATTGGTGCCAAGTGTTGTAGCAGAAAGAACATCAGTACCATTAATTTGATAGGTCTTACCTGTCGCAATGGTTATTGTACCGGTAGAGGAGACGCTTCCAGATCCAGCAAGAGGTGAGAGTATAATATTTCCTGTTGTATTTCCTCCAATTGTTAAGGTAGTGTTTCTCAAAGATTGAATTGTCCCATCTCCGGCGAGTGCAAGTCCATTACCCGTTGAGGTTGCTGAGATGGACGCAGTCGGAGTACCTGAATTGATATTAATAAGCGCAATTTTTGCTGAGGATGTGGCATCAGAGCCCAATAGGAGATCGTGAACACTGGCAATCTTTGGTGAAACAACGCCATTAGCTCTATCCCAATAATTGGTTCCGACAGCTGCGGCATCTGCCCATGATGGGTTTGCGCCAGCGCCATTTGTAGTCAAAACATACCCCGCAGTTGAAGGAGCAAGTGTGCTCATTGTTCCTGCGGCAGAGAAGTAAGGTATAGAGCCTTGAGCGACAGCAGAGAAGTTTTGTCCTGTACCACCATACTGTGTTCCTATAGCAGTCCCATTCCATGTGGCATCTGATATTACACCAGCTGATATGTCAATACCGTTGATGGTCTCATCAGTAAGTGTGGTGATCGCGCCGGTTGCAGAGATTTGAAATGCGTCTCCAGTTCCAGCAGTAAGTGTCCCTGAGATATCAAGGTTGCCGGTAATAGTTGTATTGTCCGAGAGACTGATTACTGATGATCCTGAATCAATGACTACATTGCCTGTTGATGCACCACCAATGGTTAATGTTTGAGCATTTGTGGTGCCAAGATTTCCTGCGCCAGTTAAGAACGCTGCATTGTTAGTAGTATTTGCAGAAATCGTTGCAGTAGGAGTGCCACTATTAACATTGATAAAGCCAAATTTAGCAGAAGTTGTAGCATTTGAACCTAAGAGAAGATCATGAACACTTGCGATCTTTGGTGATACAACACCATTTCCTTGATCCCAGTAATTAGTACCAAGAGATGCGGCATCAGTCCATGATGGGTTTGCACCTGCTCCATTTGTTGTCAAAACATATCCAGATGTGCCTGGTGCAAGTGCTGATTGGATTCCTAGAGATGAAAAGTACGGGACAGATCCCTGAGTTGCAGCAGACAAATTTGCACCTGATCCACCGCGTAGTGAAGATAGTTGAGCTTCGGAAGCCAGTACTCCGCTCGTGTTATAGACAACACCCGTAGAAAGGTTTGATATAGCAACTGTTCCTGAGCCGCCTGCAGTAAGTACAATATTTCCGGTTGATGCACCGCCCAGAGTTAATGTCTGCGCATTAGTTGTTCCGAGATTGCCTGCTCCGGTCAGATATGCAGCATTGTTGGCTGTATTTGCAGAGATTGTTGCTGTAGGTACACCTGAGTTTACATTGATGAATCCAAACTTTGCGGATGTAGTTGCGCTAGATCCGAGCAGCAGGTCATGAACACTTGCAATTTGTGGAGAAAGTGCTCCATTTGCGCGATCCCAGTAATTGGTTCCAAGTGAAGCGGGATTTGTCCATGAAGGATTTGCGCCTGCTCCTTGAGTTGTTAATACATATCCAGATGTTGATGGGGCGATTGTTGTCATCGTTCCAGCGCCGTTGAAGTAGGGAACTGCACCTTGTGCAACCGCTGAGAAATCTTGACCTGTTCCGCCGTATTGTGTTGCAATTGCAGTTCCGTTCCAAGTTGCATCAGAGATAACTCCAGCAGATATATCAATACCGTTGATGGTCTCGTTTGTTGCACCGGTCAAAACACCTGCATTAATAATTAAGCCGTTGATGGTGTTTGTAGCTGTAGGAGCAGTTATGACGCCAGTTGTTGTGAGTGTTCCATTGACCGTCAACGCATCTGATGCAAGAGACAAGAGGTCTGTGTCAGTTGTCAATCCGATCGTCGTTCCCGTGATGGACACATTGCCAGTACCAAATGATGCGGTCCCAAGACCAGATATTGTCTGTGCGCCACCAGCAATTGCACCAGTGAGTGTTGCCGCTCCAAGTCTTAATATACCACTTGATGCTGTAATGTCATGATTTCCAGATCCTGAGAAAGTGATCCCAGCAGCTATCCCGGAAAGTGTTAAGCCAGTAGTACCTGATGCACTAAGATTTCCTGTAACGGATGTGTTGTCAGAAAGGGTGATGAGTGAACTTCCTGAATCTATAACAACATTTCCTGTTGAGGTGCCACCTAGGGTTAGTGTTTGGGCATTGGTTGTACCAAGATTTCCAGCACCGGTTAAGAATGCTGCATTGTTTGCAGTGTTTGCAGAAATTGAAGCGGTTGGTGTACCCGAATTGACATTGATAAATGCAAATTTTGCAGATGAAGTCGCGTTTGATCCAAGCAGGAGATCATGGACACCGGCAATCTTTGGAGAGAGAGCTCCATTTGCACGATCCCAATAGTTGGTTCCAAGCGCTGCAGGATCTGTCCAGCTGAGTGTAGCCGTTGCACCTGTACCACTTGTTTGTAGTATGTATCCATCTGTGCTACTTCCTGGCCATGTGTAGGTTACTCCGTTAAATCCAGTTGTACCAATATTGGTCAAATTGCGAGATGCATCAATAACTGTTGTTCCATTCATCTGTAAGACTGTTGATGCTGCCAGATTTACGACATTTGTTGAGGTAGTAAGGTAGGTTGAGGAAAGTGTGCCAATGTTGCTTAAATTACCTGATGAGTCGATTCGATTGGTTCCTCCAGTTTGGATAGCTGAGGTTGCATTAAGCGTTCCAACCGTAACAGTACCAGTAAATGATGAACCTGTTGTCTGAACTGCGAGCGTTCCAGGAACAGTGAGCGAGTCCCCAGCTGCAAGTGCAACAGTCCCAGATGCTGAGTCAAGTGTGAGGTTTGATGCGCCACCTGATGAAAGACTCACAGCGCCTGATCCTGTATAAGAAGGCGATGTGACGGATGTTGAGAAAATGCCTGTTGTAGCAGAGACTTGTCCAAGCCCAGTTATATTTGGAGTACCTGATCCAGTTATTGATCCCGTAAGAGTAAATGCTTCTACATTACCCGCTAGACTTACAGCTTGACCTGAACGACCCAAGATAAGGCCTGTTTGGTTTGTTCCGCCAATAGTCAAAAATCCAGTTCCGAGTGTATCGATGCTTGATCCACCTGCTATTCGTATATCACCGTTTCGTGCAAGGGTAAAGACTGTAGTGCCGGAGGCTGATGCAGCGAGAATATTTTGATCGCCTGTTTCGTTCAAGAGTGCAAGTGCTTTACCGGTTGTTGCTCCTTCAAGGTTGAATCGCGCGATAGGAGTTGTTGTGCCAATCCCAACGTTGCCAGCAGTTGATAGTAAAATATTTCCTGTTGTTGTTGAATCTCCAAGTGTTAAGGTTTGTTTGGCGGTTGTTGCAAGCTTGCCTGATGCATTCAAGTATACGCCGCCGGTTGTTCCTGCTGAGATGGTTGCGGTTGGCGTGCCACTATTTACATTGATAAATCCAAATCGTGCTGATTCTGTCGCATTAGACCCTAAGAGTAAATCATGAACTGAAGCAATTTTCGGAGAAATAACACCATTTGCGCGATCCCAGTAGTTGAGAGAGCCCGCGCAGTTTCCTGAGAAGTCACAGACTTCGTTGCCATTTTGGTAGATTGCCTGTCCATAAATGGTGCTAAATTGATCGCCTGTTCCTGTACCAAGTGCGTACGTATTTGCAGCAGTTGGATTGAGTGATGTCGTAACACCAGCAATGTTGAGCAATTGACGAGATGCATTGATAACGGTTGTGCCGTTGAATTGCAAGACTGTTGATGCAGCAAGATTGACAGTGTTGGTTGTCGTATCAAGATAGGTTGAGTCGATGGTTCCTATATTTGCAAGATTTCCAGACGAGTCAATTCTTTGGGTACCTGCAGAAGCACCGGTATTTATTCCGGTTGTCCCATTGAGTGTTGTTCCTCGTACCGTTGAAGTAGCGGTGATTGAACCATTCACAGTCAGTGCATTATCTGCGAAAGACAGAAGATCTGTATCTGATGTCAGTCCAATTGTCGTTGTGTTGATTGAAACATTACCTGATCCAAATGCTGCTGTTCCTATGCCGGTTATATTGTTTGAGCCAGCGGTGATAGTCCCATTGAGTGTGGTATCACCAAGCCTTAATGTACCAACAGTTGCAGTAATATCATGATTTCCTGATCCTGAAAATGCGAGTCCTGCGCCATTCCCAGAAGCAACAAAACCAGTTGTACTTGATGAAGTAATCGTGCCTCCTGCTATGGCATCGACTCCGGTATCTATACTTCCAAAGCCTGATATTATTGATCCTGCATTAAGTGCACCGACTGTTGTAAGCGATGAAGTTACAACGCTTGATCCGAGTACGGTAGAGGAGAGTACTGAGGTATTATTAATTCGATACTCTGCGCCTGATGCAATATTGACGTTTCCACTTGCATCAACTGTGAATGCATTTGCAGTTCCTGCTGTGAGTGTTCCCGATGTATCAATATTGCCCGTCACATCGACATTGTCAGAAATTCCAACGGATGAGCCATCAATATCAGTTATGATCCCCGCTGAAGTTACTTGTAGTCCAGTTGCTGATGAGCCGAGAAGAACGGTACCGTTGATAGTCGTTGAACCTGACCCAGCAAGAGGTGATAACAAAATGTTTCCAGTTGTTGAACCACCAATTGTTATAGTTTGATTGTTTGTGGTCTGTATTGATCCTGTGCTATTTAAGACTATATTCCCAGAAATAGAAGCGGTTGGTGTACCAGAATTGACATTGATAAATGCAAACTTCGCAGACTCAGTCGTTGTACCGCCGATCAAAAGATCATGGACAGATGCAATTCGTGGAAAGATAGCCCCATTTGCGCGGTCCCAGTATCCAAGTGCCGTGCCATCAATCCATGTAGGATTTGCCCCTGCACCATTTGTTGAAAGAAGATAGCCTGCAGTTGTAGGAGCAAGTGTGCTCATTGTCCCTGTTCCATTAAAGTATGGCAGCGACCCTTGTGTAACCGCCGAGAAGTTTTGGCCTGTTCCACCGTATTGCGTCCCTATTGCGGTCCCATTCCAGGCCCCTGTCGTGATAGTGCCCGCATTTATAACCAAACCATTAATGGTGTTGGAGGAGGTTGGAGCAGTAATTGCACCAGTTGTGAGTAGTGTGCCGCTAATTGATGTATTGTCTGACAAGGTTATGCTGTCCGATCCTGCATCAATAACAACATTTCCAGTTGTGCCGCCCCCAAGCGTCAATGTTCCACGGCGGAGTGATTGAATAGAGCCGTCTCCTATCATGGCAAGTCCAGTTCCTGTGGTTGTAGCAGATACTGAGGCAGTTGGCGTTCCGCTATTAATATTGAGAACTGCAAACTCAGCCGCTGATGTTGCAGTTGCGCCGAGCAAGAGATCAAGAGTCGAGTTGATGGGGAAGAGCGCACCTGAGGACTGTGTCCAGTAGTTGATACCGGTTGCAACTTGAACGCCACCCGCATAAAGCGTACCGCCAACATCCAAATCTCCTTGGACATACAGGTCATTATCAGACGCTACATTTGGATTCGTTGGCGTGCCACCCGCATTTGAGAATGCATTATAGGCAATGCCGGTTAGACCGCCTACCTCAAGCGTGTTGGTGTCAGAAAGTCTGAGATCACCATTAATGGTCAACACATTGTCAGCAAGTGACAAAAGATCAGTATCTGATGTCAGACCAATGTTAGTGGTTGAGATCTGAACATTTCCCGTTCCAAACGCAACGGTTCCAAGCCCTGTTATATTTTGAGAGTTGCCAGCTATTGCACCCGTCAGAGTTGCAGCACCAAATCGGAGCGTGCCGGAAGAGGCGGTAATATCATGATTGCCAGATCCTGATAACGTAAGCCCTGCACCGTTTCCTGATCCAGTAAATCCAGTGGTACCAGTTGCTGTTATATCTCCTGCCGATAGAGTGTCAGTTCCGGTATCAATTGAACCAAAACCTGAGGTGATAGAGCCTGCGTTAAGTGTGCCAACTGTCGTAAGAGAAGAAGTTAGCACACCTGTTCCAAGCGTGTTTGATGAGAGAACAGTTGTTCCACCAATTTGATACGCGCCACCTACAATATTCAAATTGCCGGAGTTAGAAAGTGTTAGCCGTGTTGTGCCTGACGCACTTGCAGTCAAAATGTCTTGGTCTTCCGTCTGATTAAATATCGCAACTGCTTTTCCGAGAGCGCCTGATGCGAGGTTTCGCGTGACGTAGAGTGATGAGATGACATCTCCTGTTGTTGTTGTACCAATACCAATTTGTCGTGAAATCGTGTTTGGATACAAAATATTTCCAGACTCAGTCCACTTAGAAGATCCGGAACCAGACCCTGCATCAGCAGAACAAGCCCATCCTCCTGCGTCTGAGTATTTCAATATTTCATTGTCAGCACAACCTTTGAGTAGGGTCAGTCCTGCAACTCCAACTTCAAGACCGGAGTTAGAAGAGGTAGCGCCGGTTGTGCCTGAGCTCGTGAGATTAACACTTAGTGTATTTGATCCTACAGACAGACCATTGCCCGTAAAGTCATTGATAACGTCGGTACCAACTGTAATTGTGCTACCAAATGTTGTTGGATCAGAGAGTGTGATAAGTCCTGTTCCTGAATCAATCACAATATTTCCTGTCTCAGTGTCTCCAATTGTCAGTGTGTTTCTGCTTCTTGTAGCAATCGTTGGTGTGCCCGAGAATGTAAGATTTCCGGAAAGTGTTGCGCTGCCTTGCACATCAAGTCGAGCGAGTGGAGCAGTGGTTCCCAGCCCAACATTGCCATCGTTGCGGACAAAGAACAACGACACATTACTTGAATCGGTTACATTAAGTGCAGATGCGGCACTTGAAGTACCAGAGCCCTTTACTACAAGTCTGGAGGCCGGATTAGTTTGGTTGCCGACTGACAAATTTCCACTTGCATCAATAGTTGCACGGACAGCACCTGCAGTATTGTCATAGAACTGCAAGAGTCCAGCACCTCCGGTATTGCTTGAGCCGGTTGAGAGAATTGTGTAAGTTCGACCGCTTGTTCCATTATTTGCCAAAACAAAGCGAGGTCCAAATGCTGCACCTGATTGAGTTTGGAGTTGCAGAGAAGTATCAGTTGTGGCTGAGATATCAAGATTTGCAGAAGGCGCTGTCGTACCAAAACCTATATTTCCATTGTTTCCGACAAAAAGTCGTGAGGTAAGCCCCGCATTGCCACCAACAGAAGTCTGGAGATTGTATGATCCCCCATTGAGAATACTATACGTAGTTGCCGGATTTGAACCCGTAGGGACACCGATGGCAAGATTTCCAGCTATTGTTGCAGTGGGTGTGCCTGATCCTATATTTATAAATCCAAATTTTGCAGAAGCAGTAGAGGTGCCTCCCAGTAAGAAGTCTTGAGTTTGGTTGGCAGTATAGATTGAACCATTTCCTGATAAGAATCGACCCAGTCCCGCAGATAATGCAATATTTACCTCGCCTGATGGAGATTCTGTCAGATCAAAATCATCACCATAAAAGTCGATGGTATCTGCGGTTGATGAAACCGTTACATCACTTTCCTGAATATTTACAACTGCAGATGAGATGCCTCCAACATCTTGGGCACACTCCCATTGGCTATTTGGATCATCCCATTTGAGTAGGTATCCATCATCGCAGCCTTTCAAGAGCGCAAGTCCAGATGCACTTACTTCAAGGCCTGAATTTGAAACAGTAGAACCGGTTGAACCACTTGTAGTGAGTGCAACGCTCAGTGATACTGATGAACCAAGCGATACCGCACCGCCATTTCCAAGTCCATTGCCAGCGGTAACTGTAAGTGAAGAGTTTGCAAGTTCAAGATTGTCTATTTGTCCTGCGGGAAAATCGATAGAGCCTGCCGCGACGGTTAGCCCGCTTGCAATACGTCCGGCTCCATTTACATCCAAGATATAGCCTGAAGTTGGAGCAGTGGTACCAATTCCTACATTGCCACCAGTTGTTATGGTCATTCGCGTGGTACCAGCGGGTGCAAAAATGATATGCCCTGTGTCAGTTGTCCCTAGTGTGAGACTGTTAGCATTAGTCGTGCCGATTGTTCGAGCTGACCCAGCAAGGGTTATATTTCCAGAAATCGAAGCGGTCGGTGTGCCGGAATTGACATTGATAAAGGCAAATTTTGCAGAAGCAGTTGTGGTACCGCCAATAAGTAAATCAACCGTTGAAATCTTTGGGTAGACTGCACCGTTACTTAAATCAAAGTGGTTAACTCCCACAAGCCCCGCCGCAGAAGCCCATGTTAGGTTTCCCGAGCCATCGGTTGTCATAACATACCCGCCCGTTCCGTCGGCACCTGGAAAGGTATAGGCAACGTTGTTCAGACTAATAACTCCATCAACCTCAAGATTTCCCTGGATATAGAGGTCATTATCAGAATTGAGAATCGCACCATTGGCACCAGCAAAGCTGTCACCAATCGCATTGTACGCAACATCCCCTCCTGAACCACCAATATTGAGTACATCACCGTCTCCAAATACCACGTCTCCGGTTGATGGATTTAAGATAAGATCAGCAGTTGAAGTAAGGGTATTCCCAGAAAGATTTAAAGTTCCTGCTATATCTGAGGAACTTCCGTTAACATCCAAGTTGCTGGCCAAGGTCATATTTCCCGAGGAGTCTATATAGGTCGATGATGAGAAAAATTGAACTTGCTTGTTACTCGCGGGGGAAAATAAGATATTGCCGGTATTATTGTCACCCAATGTGAGAGTTGTCAGGTTTCGGCTCGCTATAGTGCGAGTTCCGGAAAATGTCAAATTTCCAGAAATAGTAGCATTCCCATTGATATCAAGTACTTCAAGGGGGCTGGTCGTTCCAAGACCGATTTTATTGTTCGTGCTATCTACAAAAAATGTTCCGGAGTCTGCATTCACATCGCCATCTGCAATAGTCAGACCTTGTGAAAATCTTCCAGATCCTATTACATCCAACTTAAAGCCTGAAGTTGGAGCTGTAGTTCCAATTCCAACCGTGTCGCTTGCAGTTAACAGTCTAATGACTGTTCCGTCATCTGACCAACCGCTTGTGGTACCTGCTGAAGTTTCAATAGTAATAGTTTTATTCGTAGTATTAGAAACAAGTGAAATATTATTTCCTCCTATAAAAGTAAGCTCATCATTGTTTTTCGATGCGGTGATAGTATCAGCACCAACTGTTATTTTTTTGAAAATATTTTGGGAAGAACCTGGATCGCTTGTAATAGTAGAGCTGATGGTTGTTCCGCTGATAGATATTCCGGAGCCTGCAGTCAGTGTAATATCGCCAGTTTTTCCTTGAAGTGATATAACGCCGCTATTGGTAATAGTAGGATTTTGCCCATCGGTTATTGCAACACCTGGTCCTGCAATAACCTCATATATAAGGTTTTGTGCAAGAACTGAACCGTTTCCAACATTTATATCTCCTGCTGGAATTGTAATATCTCCTTCTTCAAACGTAATACCTCCAGGAATGACCAGTCGACCTCCCACCGTCAATGTACCGCTTATCGAGGCATTTTGATCAACAAGAAGATTTTTGCTGAATGTGGCATTTTCATTAAATTCAACTGGAATATTAAAGCTGAGCTTGGCCTTGATGCCTTTTGTTGACTCGGCCAGAACCGCTTTTCCTTTTTCAGTGAGCACTGCAGTTATAGGGTCACCGCGGAACTGTTTATATCCGTATGAACCAGCTGTAACGGTTCCCGCAAGCAAAAGCATTGTTACAAATCCTATACCGACAATTCGTGCTTTTGGTCCAATCTCAAAGTTATTACCTTGGAAAATATCTTGAAATGCGGTAGTAGTGACAAGGTTACGTGTAAAAAATTTCGTTGGAAATAGTGCGCTTATTGATCGAGCGCGATAGAGTGCAATCATGGGCAGCTTGACAACCTTTGCATAGATTCTTTGAACGTAGATCTCTTCATCATCTTCATCTTTTTGTAAGTCCGGGCGTTGTGGTGCTGTACGGAGTTCTTTGGACGGCATGGTATATTCCTGGAAAAAATTATCTTCATTTGGAGTCATCACCGGAGTTGTCGTAGGAATTGGTAGGGCAGGAGCAATAGGTGCAGTAACAAGAATTGGAGTAGTCATTTCCTTTTTTGCTGCTTCTTTTCTCAGTAATTTGTAGTCTGAAATACTCTCAGGAGTATAGACTCGTTCTCCCCGTGTATTTCTTACGGTATGAATAAAACCTGATTTATCAAGACGTCGCAGCGTTGAGGTAGATACACCGAGCTTGAGCGCGGTCTCAGAGATACTTAAGGGTTTTGTTAGTACAAGCGCAAGGAGTTCTTTTTTTGAGAAGTATCGATTTTTTCCGTCAAGCCTATGGGAACTAAGTTTTCCGGCTTTATCCCAACGCCTTATAGTGTCAATTGATACTTTAAGTACCTTTGACGCTTCGCTTATTTGAATAAATTCTTTATTGTTGGGCAGGGTTTTTGGCATAGAGACCTAGGCATTGGTTAATCAACGCATAGGTGTAATCTATCTATTGAACCATTCTTTTTAAGGCTGTGTCAAGAGGTAATGATGTCATTTGGGTATAAAATAACTTCATAATTGAGATTAAGTATATATATTCAATCTAAATACATCCACCTATTAAATTTAGATCTGGTAAGATACTATGTGTGATTTATTGTTCAGGTAAAGCAATTATTAGGCTACTTTTTAATTCTTTTTTTATAAATTGTCTTGCTCGAAAAAAACTTTTTTACACAATTTTAAAAAAAGGATGGTAGATTAGCCACTACCAAAAAAGATGCTTCTACAAGCATCGTGGTGAGGGTGTTAGTAAAAGTAGCGTCGTAACATAATTTAAATAGTGGAAGTGGTATAGCTTTTTAAAGTAATCGTTTTAAAAAGCCTCAGAGCTTTTCTTATCATAACCTTATAGATTCTGCACTACTAGTAAGTATTTTGAAATAGATTGATGTAGTATTCGCTTCGGAAATATTGATTGACTTACTGTTTTGGAACTCTTTATACTGAGACTATGGAGTTTTGTAGGAGAGCCAGGATCCAATTAACGTATATCATAGCAGTCTTTTTGATTGCCCAATTTTTTGCGCCACTGACTGCTTTTGCACAACAAGGACTTGATACGTCTTTTGGAGTAGCAATCAACATTACTGTGGAGGATAAAAAAGTAAAAGATGGAGATATTATTACCTTCATAAAGGGTAAATACTTTTTGAGCAAAGAAGAATATGATCCATATGTTGCAGGTGTTGTATCACTTAAGCCTGCAGTAGTATTTAATATCGACAACGAGGATGTAACACCACTTATTTCAACAGGAAATGCGCATGTAAATGTTTCAACGGTGAACGGTGATATTAAAAAAGGCGATTCAATTACAACCTCGGCTATCCCAGGCGTTGGTATGAAATCAGACAAGAGTGGCTATGTTATCGGCTCAGCAGCGGAGGATTTTTCTTCAGAAAATCCTAATCAGGTCAAAAAAATACTGGTTACGGTGAACAGGCATTATTTGGCACTCAATCCAAAGCCCGTTAATAATCTTTTTGATGTGTTCAATTTGACCGCACTCGCAACGTATGAGCAACCTACCACTGTGTTTCGGTATTTTCTAGCAGGATTTATTGTGATTTTGTCTTTTGTCTTTGGCTTTATATCTTTTGGTCGAGTTGCAAGTCGGGGAATAGAGGCATTGGGACGTAATCCGCTCGCAGCACGCATGATCCAGTTTGGTATATTTCTTAACGTTTTGATCACAATAGCAATCATCGTTGCAGGACTTGGAATCGCATATGTAATACTTCGGGTGTAGTGTAGGTTGTAGGTTGTAGGTTGTAGATTTTTACTTTATCATAAGAAAAGAGATTATTAGAATTTGAAATTCTCAATTTCAATGAGTAACTAAATAC
>Ga0163150_10001683_pt1 | contig 36406 bp, 34 predicted proteins | sample OliLakLV19P2IB_FD_148628 | JGI IMG/M metagenome (GOLD analysis project Ga0163150, IMG submission 148628) | Freshwater microbial mat bacterial communities from Lake Vanda, McMurdo Dry Valleys, Antarctica - Oligotrophic Lake LV.19.P2.IB | ecosystem: Environmental > Aquatic > Freshwater > Lake >... | reverse complement strand
GTGGAGGACATTGGCATCACTCTGGGCCAGGCCGTCGCGAAGGCAGCGGGTGACAAAAAGGGTATCGTCCGCTACGGGCATGCCTATGTGCCGCTGGATGAGGCGCTCTCAAGGGTGGTGATCGACTTCTCTGGTCGACCCGGCCTGGAGTTCCATGTGCCTTTTACCCGCTCGGCGGTCGGCGGCTTTGATGTGGACCTGTTCCTGGAGTTTTTCCAGGGCTTCGCGAATCACGCCCTCGTCACTCTGCACATCGACAACTTGCGCGGCGACAACAGCCACCACCAGGCGGAAACAGTGTTCAAGGCCTTCGGTCGCGCCGTGCGCATGGCCCTGACGCTTGATCCGCGTATGGCGGGTGTCACGCCCTCCACCAAGGGTGTGTTGTAAACGGGAATCCCGGTTATGAGCACCCGTTTATGAGTATTAGTGTCGCCGTCATCGATTACGGTATGGGTAACCTGCATTCTGTCGCCAGCGCGCTGCAGCACGTCGGCGCTGACGAGGTGCTGGTGACCCATGACGCCAATCTTATCCGCCAGGCTGATCGCGTGGTATTTCCCGGTGTGGGCGCTATCCGCGACTGCATGGCGGAGATACGCCGTCTCAAATGCGATGAACTTCTGACGCACGCACTGACTGAGCAGCAGGTCCCGGTGCTGGCGATCTGTGTCGGCCTGCAGGCCCTGATGACGCGCTCAGAAGAAAACGATGGTGTGGATTGCCTGGACATTATTCCCGGCGAGGTGCGTTACTTTGGCAAACCGCTGCAGGATACTGCCGGAGCGCGCTTGAAGGTGCCGCACATGGGCTGGAACGAAGTGCACCAATGCATGGAGCACCCGTTGTGGGCAGGCATTCCCGACAGGAGCCGCTTTTACTTCGTGCACAGTTACTACGTGCACGCCACGGATCGCAGCCTGTTGGCGGGCAGCGTGGAATACGGTGTCAGCGCCGATGCGGCCCTGGCCCGTGACAATCTGTTCGCGGTGCAGTTTCACCCGGAGAAGAGCGCTACCGCCGGGCTCAGATTGCTGAAAAATTTTCTACAGTGGAATGGACAATGCTGATCATCCCCGCTATCGATTTGAAGGACGGGCAGTGTGTGCGCCTACGCCAGGGTCTGATGGACGACAGCACGGTTTTCTCCGATGACCCTGTGGCGATGGCGGCCCGCTGGGTGCAGGCCGGTTGCCGTCGCCTGCATTTAGTAGATCTGAACGGGGCATTCGCCGGTGAACCGGTGAACGCCGCGGTGGTGACCGCCATCGCGGCTGCTTATCCGCAGCTGCCCATACAGATCGGCGGCGGTATCCGCAACCTGCAAACCATTGAGTACTATATTAATTCCGGTGTCAGCTACGTGATCATCGGTACCAAGGCAGTCAAGGAGCCGGAATTTGTGGCCGAGGCCTGCGCTGCTTTTCCGGGCAAGGTCATCGTGGGACTCGATGCCAAAGGCGGACTGGTCGCCACCGATGGCTGGGCCGAGGTCTCCGCGATGCGCGCCACCGATCTGGCCCGCCGCTTCGAATCTGACGGCGTGGCGGCCATCGTCTACACCGATATCGCCCGCGACGGCATGATGCAGGGTGTGAATGTGCCGGCGACGGTGGCGATGGCGCAGGCCTCGCGCATCCCGGTGATTGCCTCTGGCGGCATTACCAATATCGATGACATCCGCGGCCTGCTCGCGGTGGCGCACACCGGTATTTGCGGCGCCATTACCGGCCGCGCCATTTACGAGGGCACGCTGGACGTGGCGGAAGCACAGCGCCTGTGTGACGAGACGGTCCCGTCATGAGCCTCGCCAAACGCATTATTCCCTGCCTGGATGTGGACAACGGCCGAGTGGTCAAGGGTGTGAACTTTGTCGACATACGCGATGCCGGTGATCCTGTGGAAATCGCCATGCGCTATAACGAGCAGGGCGCCGACGAGGTGTGCTTTCTCGATATCACCGCCAGCCACGAAGGCCGCGCTACCACTGTACACACGGTAGAGCAGATTGCCGAGCATGTGTTCATTCCCCTCACCGTGGGCGGCGGCATTCGTTCGGTGGAGGATATTCGCACCATGCTCAACGCCGGTGCCGACAAGGTGAGCATCAATACTGCGGCCATCCATAATCCCCAGCTCGTGCAGGAATCAGCCCGGCGATTCGGCTCGCAGTGCATAGTCGTAGCGATTGATGCCAAGCGCGTGGAGGATGTGGACGGTCAGCCGCGCTGGGAGATATTCACCCACGGCGGCCGCCAGCCTACCGGCATTGACGCGGTGGCCTGGGCGGTAAGAATGGCAGAGCTGGGCGCGGGTGAAATCTTGCTGACTAGCATGGATCGGGACGGCACGCGCAACGGTTTCGAGTTGGGTGTAACGCGGGCGATTACTGATGCGGTGGAGATTCCAGTGATTGCCTCCGGTGGTGTGGGCACGCTGGACCATCTGGTTGATGGGATCATCAAAGGTGGCGCCGATGCGGTGCTGGCGGCCAGCATTTTCCACTTCGGCGAGTACACCGTGCCCCAGGCCAAGGCCTACATGGCCGCGCGCGGGATTGAAGTGCGAAGCTGAGGCGCAGCTCGGCGCTCAGGATTCGCCGTTAACTTCGGGCACCACTTTTTTGTCACGCAATCCCAGAATGTTCAGGCCCTTCAACAGCGCAAGCGCCTCATAGATCTGGTTGTCGTCGGCGAGCAACTTGCTCGCCACCGTGGCAGTCTTTTTGTCTTTGCTTGTGCCATTGGCGTTGTTGAGATGGCCGGACAAGTCCGCTTCTGTGATCTGCTGCGGGTCGTTGTAGGCCGTGATGGTAGCCCGCTCAACCACGATGTCCGGCACTATGCCCTCAGCCTGGATAGAGCGGCCATTGGGCGTGAAATACAGCGCGGTGGTGAGCTTGATCGCGCGGGAGTCGGACAGTGGCAGGACGGTTTGTACCGAGCCTTTACCAAAACTCCGGGTGCCCATGATCACAGCGCGGCCGTGGTCCTGTAGGGCGCCGGCGACAATCTCCGAGGCGCTGGCTGAGCCCTGGTTGATCAGCACAACGAGAGGCACGTCATTGGTGACGTCGAGTGGGTCGGCGTCATAACTCGCATCGGCGTTAGCCACACGACCCTCGGTGTAGACCACGTTGCCACCGTCTAGGAATAAACTGGCCACATCGACACTGGCGCGCAGAATGCCCCCGGGGTTATTGCGCAAATCCAGTACCAGGCCCTTGAGTTTCTGTTCGGCCATCAGTTTTTCCAGTGCTTTGCGCACGTCCGTTCCTGTGCTGTTCTGGAACTGGGCTATGCGGATATAGCCGTAACCGGGTTCCAGCCAGCTCTGGCGTACGCTGGCGACCTTGATGGTATTGCGCACCAGGGTGACGTCAAAGGGTTGAGTCTCGCCGGGCCGGCCGATGGACAGCTCGATCTTACTGCCCTTGGGGCCGCGCATTATTTCGATGGCCTCATTCAGGGTCATACCCTTCACCGGGACATTGCCCAGTTTGAGAATGACATCGCCGCTTTGCAGGCCCGCTTCTGCTGCTGGGGAGCCATCGATGGGCGAGATGATTTTGACGTAGCCGTCTTCCATCCCCACCTCCAGACCGAGACCGGTGAATTCGCCGGAGGTGGTGTCCTGTAAGTTCTGGAAGGCATCTTTAGTGAGGTAACTCGAGTGTGGGTCGAGGCCCATCAACATGCCTTGTATGGCGTATTCCAACAGTGTGCTGTCGTCGATTTCCTCGACGTAACCAAGACGGATCTGGTTGTACACTTCCGCGAACGTGCGCAATTCGTCCAGGGGTAGTTTGCCCTGCTCCTCCACGGCCCCCAGGGGCGCGCAAATGGTCAGGGCGAGTGCGGCGACAAAGCTCGCCAGCGTATTGCGGAGCATGAAGAAGGAGCGCATGAGTATTGTCGGGAGACCGGTAACCTGAAGAGCCACAGTTTACCCTATTCTTCGCCAAGAGTGCCAAGCGGGTTCGCGCAAAAGCAGGTTCAGCGTTTACACCACTGCGCCGGATTGGTGGGTTTGCCATTGTGGCGAATTTCAAAATACAGGGCGGTCTGGTCCTCTCCGCCAGTGTTGCCCACCGTACTGACGGGAGTGCCGGCAGTCACCCACTCGCCCACCTCGCGCAGCAGGCTCTCGTTGTGGGCGTACAGGCTCATGTAGCCGTCGCTGTGGTCTATGATCAGCAGCAGGCCGGAGCCGCGCAGCCAGTCGGCGTACACCACGCGACCGTGATGTATAGCCTTGACGGTGGTGCCTTCCGTGGCCGGTATGGTGATCCCCTGCCAGCGCATTTTACCCTCGTTGCGCGGGTGGTCGAACTGGTTACTGGGTTTGCCCGCAACTGGCCACGGCATTTGGCCCCGGGCACTCTGGAAGGTTGCGTAGTTGGCGGGTACCTGCAGATCGATTATCGCCTTTTCAATGGCGCGCAACAGCTCCTCCAGCTGTTTGCGATCCTGCTCTTTTTGTTTGAGCTGGGCACTTTTGCTGCTGATGCTGTCGTTCAGTTCCGCCAGAGCCAGTTGTCGGCTGGCCTGGGCTGTGGTGAGATCGGCCTGTTGTTGTTGCAGGGTCCGGCCACGGCTGTCCAATTCCGCCAGGGTGGCATCGATACGTTGCTGCAGTTCCTGCAGTTCCCGGAGTGTTTTCCGGTACTGTTCCAGCAGAGTATTGCGAGCCTCGAAAAAATAGCGGTAGTAGGCCAGGGATCGGGCCACCGTGTGCGGATTTTCCTGATTCAACAGGACCTTGATCTGTCCCTGGCGGCCCATCTGCCAGGCGGTCTTCAACTCCAGGGAAATGTGCGCCTTTTGCAGGTCGCGGGCCTGTTCCTGCTCCGTGCGCCGCTGCTCCATTGCCGCCAGCTCCTTGGTGTTGGCGGCCAATGTCCGTTGATTTTCGGTTATATCGCGCTGCAGCGTTCCCAGGTCCACTTCAGCCTGCCGCAGCTGTTCCTGCAACTCATTGTGGCGGTTGCTGGCAGTGGATATTTCCGACGTAATGCCTTTTATCTCGACTTCCAGTTGTTGCAACTGCTCGCGGGCCTTTTCTTCGTCGGATTGCGCCCGGCTCTGCTGGGACAGGCCTGTCAGCAATAGTCCCGACAGCAGCGCCACCAGTACTACGCGCCAGGCGGTGTGTTGGTCCTGGCGCGTCAAGCGGGCGCAGTAGACAGGTCGCGGCCGGTCATCTCGACCGGCTGTGGCAGGGCCATCAGGCCCAGCAGGGTCGGCGCGATATCCGCCAGTATGCCGCCCGTGGCTTGCAGCACCAGTTGTTTTGGCCCGATATAGACCAGGGGCACCAGCTCTGTGGTGTGCTGGGTGTGGTGCTGGCCGGATGCGTAATCAAGCATCTGTTCACAGTTGCCGTGATCGGCGGTGATCAGTGCCTGCCCGCCCACCTGGTCCAGGGCCTGCTCCACTCTGCCCAGGCATTCGTCCAGTACCTCTACCGCCTTTACGGCCGCAGCGAAGACACCGGTGTGACCCACCATATCGCCATTGGCGTAGTTGCAGACGATCAGGTCGTAGTTGCCGGAGGTTATTGCCTTCACCAGTTTGTCGGTCAGCTCCCGCGCGCTCATTTCCGGCTTGAGGTCATAGGTCGCGACATCCGGCGAAGCGATGAGCATGCGCTCTTCTCCCGGGAACAGCGCCTCTCGACCACCGCTGAAAAAGAAGGTCACATGGGCGTATTTCTCTGTTTCCGCAATGCGCAACTGGGTCATGTGGCGTTTGGCAAGATAGTCACCCAGCACGTTTTTCAGTTTTTCCGGTCCGAAGGCGCAGCTGGCGTCGATATCTTCCGCATATTCTGTCAGTGTCACGAACGCAGACAGGCGCGGCACCACCTTGCGCTGAAAATGATTGAAACCTTTATCGACAAATGTACGGGTCAGTTGCCGCGCACGATCAGAGCGGAAATTCAGGAACAGCACAGCGTCATTATCGCTGACGACGACGGCCGCCTGCTGGTCGTTACAGATTACTGTAGGTAACACAAATTCGTCACTTTCTCCGCGCTGGTAGGCGGCATGCAGGGCCTCGGCAGTGTTGTCGGCGCGGTGCTGTGCAGCGCCTTCGGTGAGCAGCCGGTAGGCGCGCTCAATGCGATCCCAGCGGTTGTCCCTGTCCATGGCGTAGTAGCGACCGCAAACAGTGGCCGTGCGGCCGCAGCCGAGTTCGGCGAACAGGTCATCAGCCTTCTCCAGCGAGGGGCCAGCACTGCGCGGCAGCGTATCGCGGCCATCGAGGAAGGCGTGCAGGTATACCTGCTTTGCCCCGCGCGCGGCGGCCAGGCGAATGCCGGCGAAAATTTGCTCCTCGTGGCTGTGCACGCCCCCGGTGGAGAGCAGGCCGAAAATGTGTACTGCTCCGCCAGCTGCGATCGCCTTGTCGATAGCACCTGTCAAGGCCGGATTCCGGTCGAAGCTACCATCTCTGATCGCCTGGTGGATGCGCGAGATGTTCTGGTAGATCACTCGCCCTGAGCCCAGGCTCATATGGCCCACCTCGGAGTTGCCCATCTGCCCGCCCGGCAGCCCCACGTCCTCCCCGGAGGCCGAGATCAGTGCGTGCGGAGACTCAGCCCACAGCCGATCCCATACGGGAGTGCTGGCGATGGCGATGGCATTGTCCCGTGTTTCCTCACGGTAGCCCCAGCCATCCAGCACGATCAGGACAGTGGCTTTCTTGTTACTCTTGCTCATGTATGTTCCCGACCAGGCAGGGTGTTTTCAGGGGTGTCAAAGCGCGCCATTTTAACCTGTCTGGGATAGCAGCGCATTGTCTCTGTGGTCGACTGTGGTCGACTGTGGTCCACTGGCGTCGTCGTCGCTTAGCTCTCCTTGCAAGCTCTCCTCGCAGGGCTGGTTGCGTTCCGACAGACCTTGTATACTTGGCGCCCTTTAAATCGGCAGGACGTGTGCTACACACGCAAAAAATACGCGCGGCCCTCGCGCGATTATTCCGGCCGTTTCCAACAGGTACAAGCTAGCAATACCATGGCACTATTTTTCGAATTTCTTACGCAGCAGTGGATGCTGGCGGCCGCGCTCCTGGTGGTCATAGCGCTGTTGATCATGCACGAGGCGCGCAAGTCTGGCCCGTCTCTGTCACCCCAGCAGGCAATCAATATGGTCAACGCTGATGAGGGCGTCTTTGTCGATCTGCGTGAGGCCACCGAGTTCAGGAAGGGACATATTGTCAGCGCCATAAATATACCCTCGGCCAAGTTGCCGGAGCGCATGGTTGAGCTGGAAAAATACAAAGAAAAACCCATTGTGCTGGTGTGCAAGATGGGCCAGCAGTCGAGTGCGGCGGGCAAGCAGCTCAAGGACGCAAATTACGGGCAAGTCTACAAAATGACCGGCGGCATGATGGAGTGGGGCAACCTGCAACTGCCCACGGTCACCTGATTCACATTAGCCACTATGAGCACAGGCGTTACTCTCTACACCACACGTTTCTGTCCCTACTGCATCCGGGCACGGAATCTGTTGGACAACAAAGGTGTCGCTTACCGGGACATCGCGGTGGACAATGACCCCCAGTTGCGGCGGGAGATGATGACTCGCAGCGGCCGCGACACGGTGCCACAAATCTGGATTGGTGAGCGCCACATAGGCGGTTATGACGACATGGAGTTGCTGGAGCGGCAGGGTCGACTGGATGAAATACTCAAGCAGGCGTGCGCCGCACCCTGATATTTGGATAAGCAATTGGAGGATGGCTTGATGGCCGAAGAACAAGCAGCAAAGCAACCGCAACAGTTTACTGTGCAGCGTATCTACACCAAGGATTTATCCTTTGAATCCCCCGCGACGCCGGAAGTATTCAAGAAGCAGTGGCAGCCAAAAATCACTGTCGACCTGAACACCAAAAGCGAGGCTATCGATCAGGAAGGCAATTTCGAGGTTGTGCTGTCCATTACCATCACCGCCCGGATGGACGAAGCGACCGCTTTCCTGATTGAAGTGCAGCAGGCCGGCATTTTCTACATCAAGGGTTTTGAGGGCGAAGAAACGCGGCGTATTCTCGGCACGGCTGCGCCCAACATTCTGTTTCCCTATGCCCGCGAGACTATCGATACCCTCTGCGTGAAAGGAGCGTTTCCCGCGATCATGCTGGCGCCGGTAAACTTTGATGCGGTGTACCAGCAGGCCCTGACGCAGGCGCAGAGCGCATCGAATGGCGGCGCGGCGGCCACACACTGAGCAGGCCGTTAGACGATCAGAAGGGGCTTTTTCCCCTTTTTTATTGGCCTAAAGCGTAAGTAAGTATTCGCTTAATCCAGCCCTGGAAAGTCCAGTTGGCGCAGGCCCTCGTAGACTACCAGGGCGACGGCGTTGCTCAGGTTGAGGCTGCGGCTGTGCGGCTTCATCGGAATGCGCAGGGTGCGGGCCGCCCCCAGGCTGTCCAGCACATGCCGGGGCAGGCCTCGGGTTTCCGGCCCAAACAGGATGGCATCGCCCGCCTGGTAGCTTATCCGGTGATAGGGTGTGCCGCCTTTGGTGGTGGCGGCGAAGATCCGCGGCTCGCCCTGTTGCCGCCGGAAACTCTCGATGTCGGGGTACAGTTGGAGGTCGGCGAATTCGCGGTAGTCCAGGCCGGCGCGGCGCATTTTTTTATCCTCCAGATCGAAGCCCAGCGGTTCGATCAGGTGCAGCGAACACCCGGAGTTGGCGCACAGGCGAATGATGTTGCCTGTATTGGGAGGAATCTCGGGCTCAAACAGGACGATTTTCAACATGGCTCGAGTGGTCCGCTCGAGATATCTGCGATTAGAGTTCCAGATCCTTCATCTTGCGGGTGAGAGTATTACGTCCCCAGCCCAGCAATTCGGCAGCATCCCGCTTGCGTCCCTGTGAATGTTGCAGTGCGACTTGGATCATTACTTTCTCAAACGCGGGAACGGCCTCTTGCAGGATTTGCTGCTTACCCTGTACCAGCTCATTGCGCGCCCAGCGAGAAAGTAGCTCGGGCCAATCCGACTGTTCGTTAGGCACTGGCCGCGTGGAGCCTGTGCCGAGCTCTGGCGGTAGATCACCCAGGTGCACCTCCCGTCCCGAGGCCATTACGGTGATCCAGCGACAGCAGTTCTCCAGCTGCCGGACATTGCCTGGCCAGTCGAGGCTGACTAAAAAGGCCTCCGCTTCCGGCAACAGAATTTTCGTTTCTCCACCCAGCTCTTTGGCCGCCTGCTGGAAGAAATATTTCATCAGCGTGGGAATATCTTCGCGCCGTTCGGCGAGCTTGGGAATATGTATGCGAATCACGTTCAGGCGGTGGAACAGGTCCTCCCGGAAGGCGCCCAGCTGCACCAGGTTTTCCAGGTTCTGGTGCGTAGCGGCGATAATGCGAACATCGACTTTGACCGATACATGCCCCCCAACCCGATAGAATTCGCCGTCGGCGAGTACCCGCAGCAGGCGGGTCTGGGTGTCGGCGGGCATATCGCCAATCTCATCCAGGAATAGGGTGCCGCCGTCGGCCTGTTCAAAGCGGCCCTCGCGCTTGCTGTTGGCACCGGTAAAGGCGCCTTTTTCGTGGCCAAACAATTCCGACTCCATCAGGTCTTTGGGAATGGCGGCCATATTGAGGGCGATAAAAGGCGCTTTGGCGCGCGGGCTGTGGCGATGTAGCGCGTGGGCCACGAGTTCCTTCCCGGTACCGGACTCGCCGTTAATCAGGACGGTGATATTGCTCTGTGCCAGGCGCCCGATGGCGCGAAAAACCTCCTGCATGGCGGGTGCTTCACCAATGATCTCAGTCTGCGGGAGTTCCTCGGGGGGTGGTGCATTGCCGCGTTTTTCGCGCGCGTGGGCAAGGGCGCGCTCGGTAACAGCGATCATCTCATCCAGATCGAAGGGTTTGGGTAGGTACTCAAATGCGCCCTTCTGGTAGGAGGCGACCGCGCTGTCCAGGTCCGAGTGTGCGGTGGTGATGATCACGGGTACGTCGGGATAGCTCTCGCTGATGCGCGCCAGTAACTCCAGGCCGCTGGTTCCGGGCATGCGAATATCGCTGATGATGACATCCGGTCGGCCCGCCGCGATTTGTCCAAGCAGCTCGTCGGCATCCGCAAAGCTTTCGTTCGTTATTCCTGCCTGGGACAGGGCGCGTTCCAGAACCCAGCGGATTGAGCTGTCGTCGTCTGCAACCCAGACTTTAGCGTGCCTATGCATGGTGTATTTCCATTGGTAAATAGAACGTGAATCGGGTTTCTCCGGGACGGCTCTCGCATTCAAGAACGCCCCCGTGAAGATGAATGATGGACTGTGCAATCGACAGGCCCAGACCGGTGCCATCGGCGCGCCCGGTGACCATGGGTGTGAAAACCGCAGGCAGTAATTCTGCAGGAATACCGGGACCGTTATCGATAATATCGACTCGGCAAACCAGGCGGTGCAGCTGCGCACCGACGATAAATTGTCGTTGCGAGCGACTGCGCAGGAGGATTTGGCATTTACCCGGATTTGTTGCGGCTTGCAGGGCATTGCGCATGATGTTCAACACCGCCTGAATCAACTGCGCCCTGTCGTAGGGAAATTCCGGCAGGCTTGGGTCGTAGTCGCGGATGATGGTGGCGCAATTGTCGGATTCGGCGGTGATCAGGTTGCGCACATGCTCCAGAATCTCATGAATGCTGAGTGCTTGCCGGTCCAGTTGACGATTGGGCCCCAGCAATCTATCGACGAGATCGCGCAAACGGTCCGCCTCGCGGATAATGATGCGCGTGTATTCCGCCAGCTCCTCATTGGGCAATTCCCTGGCCAGCAACTGGGCTGCACCGCGGACACCACCTAGGGGATTCTTGATTTCATGGGCCAGGCCACGGATCATCGCCCGGCTTGTTTCCTGGGCCTGCAGCAGGCTTTCATCACGGCTGATTTTAAGTAGCCGGTCTACGGCCATAAGTTCCACCAGCAGGCTGAAGTTGCCCTTTTCATCGGTGACCGGGGTGATGATCACGTCGACATGAATTTCCTGTCCCGAATGCAGCATCAGGGACACACCGCGACTGGCATGGGGGCTTTTGTTGGCCAACACCTGCTCCAGGGTTTCCAGCCAATCCCTGGAGTGCAGTACCAGTTTGCCGGCGTGTTGCCCGATACAGCGTGTTTCTGAAGTTTCGAGCAGGGCCTGACCGGCGGCATTGAGCGCGGTGACTTGTAGCTTGCCGTCCAGCGCCACGATACCTGTACTGATGTTGTCCAGTATGCCCTGGTCCTGCTTCATCCTTGCCTCATGTCTCGGTCGGGCCGCGCATTGTGGCTCATGGGTCTAAGCCCGCAACCGGCGTCCTCCCATAGCCTTAGCAAAAATGGAGCCACAATGACGCGGCGGGGCGTGAAATAACAATGAGTGCCTGAATATTGTGCAAACGACGAGAGTAAGTGCCAACCTACACGCTGTGTGATGAGCGCTCAGCGCTCATTGGTGATTGAGGCGTGCAGGGTAAGCGGCTTTTTCCGCGCTCTATGCACCGTTATGGTGCATTATCAGTTGGCTGCTGTCCAGTCCCATCATTACTTGGGTTGTGGTTTGGGCGGTCGCGGCTTGGCCGGTGGCGGTTGCCTGTTCTTGAAGTTAGTCGAGGGCCGGTGTACGAAAACTCGCACGGGCTCGGAGAGCGCGACAGTCTCGCCGGAGCCGTCGATAACCCCGACAGTAAGATCGTGGCTACCACGAAACACATTGGTCAGGTCCCACGTCAGGGCCTGCTGCGGTTCACTCTGGGGCGTCCCGTCGATAAACAACTGCAGGCTCTCGGCTGTGTTCAGGGTGGGACTGACCTCGGCGCTGACAGAAAAATTGCCTGGCCCCATGGGAAAGGAGGTTTCGTTGACCGGTTCGGTGATGGTCACGGTGTAGGACACGACTGCTGCCTCCGCCTCGAGGGTATCCACCGGTGCCGGGGGCGTCAGGACCTCAGGCGGGCGCGCGGTATTGGTCGGCCGGATTTCAATCCTGTCGGCCGGTGTGGCGTTGGCCGGGGGCGTATCGGTGAACACCACATTGCCCTGCGCATCCGTGGTGCGGTAGATCGCGTCGGCCAGGCTACCGAGGGGAAACAACAGCAGGGCAAGGAACAGAAGTCGGGGCATGACTATCACCTCATGTGGTCTGGTATGCCTATACCCTAACAGAAATCATTGGCCGGGAAGAGTTGCAGGGGGTAGATCGCGCTGTAAGATGCAAAAAAAGGCCCGCCGAGGCGAGCCTTGTGCTGGTGCTGGAGAGGCACTTATACAGAGTAGTACATCGCGAACTCAATCGGGTGAGTCGTCATGTTCAAACGCTGAATTTCACCTTCCTTCAGTTCGATGAACGCATCGATCATGCCGTCGGAGAATACACCACCCCTGGTCAGGAATTCACGATCTGCATTCAGGGCAGCCAAGGACATTTCCAGGCTGGAGGATACAGTGGGAATAGCCTTGGCTTCTTCTGCAGGCAGGTCGTACAAATCCTTGTCAGCGGGATCGCCGGGGTGGATCTTGTTCTGGATACCATCCAGGCCGGCCATCAGCATGGCGGCGAACGCCAGGTAGGGGTTGGCGGAGGGGTCTGGGAAACGCACCTCGACACGCTTGCCCTTGGGGTTGGCCTCGTAGGGAATGCGAATGGATGCGGAGCGGTTGCGAGCCGAATAGGCCAGCATAACCGGTGCTTCAAAGCCCGGTACCAGGCGCTTGTAGGAGTTGGTGGAGGAGTTGGTGAACGCGTTCAGGGCGCGCGCATGCTTGATAATCCCGCCAATGTAGTACAAGGCCTCCGTGGACAAACCCGAGTAGCCGTCTCCTGCGAACAGGTTCACGCCGCCCTTGGAAATCGACTGGTGTACGTGCATACCGGAGCCGTTATCGCCAACGATTGGCTTGGGCATGAAGGTGGCGGTTTTGCCGTAGGCATGGGCCACGTTGTGTACACAGTATTTCAGTATCTGCACTTCGTCAGCTTTTTTCACCAGCGTGTTGAACCGTACGCCGATCTCACATTGCCCGGCGGTGGCCACCTCGTGATGATGCACCTCGATGTCCAGGCCCATCTGCTCCATAGCGGTACACATTGCTGCACGAATATCGTGCAGTGAGTCAACAGGAGGCACAGGGAAGTAGCCACCTTTGACGCCTGGGCGGTGACCCGTGTTGCCTTCCTCAAAGTTGTGGTTGGAGGCCCAGGCTGCTTCATCTGAGTGGATTTTGACGCTGCAGCCACTCATGTCGACGTGCCACTTGATGTCGTCGAAGATGAAGAATTCCGGCTCGGGACCAAAATAAGCGGTGTCACCAATACCGGTGGCTTTCAGGTAGTCCTCCGCGCGCTGGGCAACAGAACGAGGGTCGCGGTCATAGCCTTGCATGGTTGTGGGCTCTGCTACCGTACAGCGCAGGATCACGGTGGCTTCGTCGGTAAAGGGATCTAGCACCGATGTGCTGTCGTCGGGTATCAGCACCATGTCGGAATCATTGATGCCTTTCCAGCCGCCGATGGATGAGCCGTCAAACATTTTGCCACCATCGAAGAAGCCTTCAGAGACTTCCTTGGACGGGACGGTGACATGTTGTTCCTTCCCATGGGTGTCGGTGAAGCGCAGGTCTACCCAGCGGGCTTCGTTTTCTTTGATCAGCTTCAGGGTTTTCTTTGACATCTTTTGTTCTCCATAGAGCAGTAATCGGGCCAGTCTCGCCGGTCCGCGTTCGTTCTCCTGACGCCAGACCAAGCGGGCCGCTCAGGCATTGTCAGCAATCCCAGTGGAAGCAAGAGCTGTGCCACAAAGGTTCTTATGGTAACGCACTGAAATTCAGGGGGTTTATACCATCGACTGCAGGGGGCCTGCAATCAATGCACCAAAATGGACCGCTGCGGTGCAGATTTGGTGCAAGTTCCACGTCCGCGGGATCGCATGACCGACCTGCGCAATTGCCGGGTGAAGCCCGCTTAATACTCGCCCCGATCAGACGGAATGGTTATCGCCTCTATACTATTCGTTGTCAAGTATTTCTCTGAAATCGTGATGAAAAGCCAGCCGGTGCGGCGTCGTTTTGTACGCCAGCTGCAGGAGAAGCTGCTCGCTGTGCTGCGCGACATTGACCCTGAACAGGACTCACCGCGCCGACCTGATTAGTACACATTTCACATAAGTCTGTGGCAGTCCGCCGCAGGGCTATGGGGTATAATCCGCGCCTTTTTTACGGCTCGCAAGAGCCCAGAGGTCACCCCTTGATCGACAACCTTCGCAACATTGCCATTATTGCCCACGTTGACCATGGCAAAACTACCCTCGTGGATTGCCTGCTGCAACAGTCGGGCACGCTTGATCGCCGCTCCGATGGCGCGGAGCGCGTGATGGATTCCAACGACCAGGAGCGGGAGCGCGGCATTACAATTCTGGCCAAGAATACGGCCATCGTGTGGAACGGCTACCGCATCAATATCGTTGATACTCCGGGGCACGCCGACTTTGGCGGAGAGGTGGAGCGCGTGTTGTCCATGGTCGACTCGGTATTGCTGTTAGTTGATGCCGTGGACGGTCCCATGCCGCAGACTCGATTTGTCACCTCCAAGGCCTTCGAGCAGGGCCTGAATCCGATTGTGGTGATCAACAAGGTGGATCGCCCCGGAGCTCGTCCGGATTGGGTGGTGGACCAGGTCTTTGACCTGTTTGATCGGCTTGGGGCCACGGAGCAGCAGCTCGATTTCCCCATTATCTATACGTCAGCCATCCTGGGTACTGCCGGCCTCGACCATGAGCACATGAGTGCGGACATGCAGCCACTGTTTGAGACGGTTATAGATAAAGTACCAGCACCCGTGGTTAACTCCGAGGGTCCGCTACAGATGCAGATCAGCGCGCTGGACTATAGCAGCTATGTGGGAGTGATCGGCGTCGGCCGGATTACGCGCGGCACACTGGTCCCGAATACCCAGGTCGTTGTCGTGGATGGCGAAGGTGCTACGCGCAAAGGCCGCGTGCTGCAGGTTATGGGTCACCTGGGGCTGGAGCGGGTGGATGTGGCGACCGCCGAAGCTGGCGATATCGTGTGCGTGACCGGTATCGAAGGACTGAATATTTCCGATACCCTGTGTGATCCTGCATTTCCGGAAGCCCTGCCGCCGCTGTCGGTGGACGAGCCTACGGTCAGTATGACGTTCCAGGTTAACGACTCGCCCTTTGCCGGCAAGGAGGGTAAGTATGTTACCTCGCGCAATATCAAGGACCGTCTCGAGCGCGAGCTGATACACAACGTAGCGCTGCGCGTGGAGCCCGGCGATACTCCGGACAAGTTCAAGGTGTCGGGCCGTGGCGAGTTGCACCTTTCGGTGCTGATTGAATCCATGCGGCGCGAGGGTTTTGAACTGGGTGTATCCCGCCCGGAAGTCATTCGCAAGGAAGTGGATGGTGTGATGCAGGAGCCCTATGAACAGCTGGTGATCGACTGCGAAGAACAGCACCAGGGCTCTGTGATGCAGGAACTGGGACTGCGACGGGCGGAACTGGAGAATATGGTACCCGATGGCAAGGGGCGCGTGCGGCTGGAATTTATTATTCCCGCGCGCGGGCTAATCGGATTCCGCTCTCTGTTCCTGACGCTGACGTCAGGCGCGGGCATTCTGACACATGTCTTTGACCATTACGGCCCAGTCAAGAATGCGGAAATCACGCACCGCGCCAACGGCGTACTGGTGTCAATGGTGAAAGGCAAGACGCTCGGTTATTCCCTGTACAACCTGCAAGAGCGCGGGCGTATGTTTGTGGACCCGAATATCGAGGTGTACGAAGGGCAAATCATTGGTCTGCACAGTCGCGGCAATGACCTCACGGTTAATCCGATCAAGGGCAAGCAGCTGACCAATGTGCGCGCGTCGGGAACCGACGAGGCCTTGACACTCACCCCGCCGACACGCCATACGCTGGAGCAGGCACTGGAATTTATCGAGGAAGATGAATTGGTGGAAGTTACCCCCGTCAGCATTCGCTTGCGCAAGAAGTTGCTGCAGGAACACGAGCGCCGCCGGGCCGGACGCATCTGAACACTTCTATGGCAGCTGATAGCACATTTGCCGGTGCAGAATGTTGTCTTCCAGATACTCGCTGCCCTGCGCGATGAACCCCAGGGCGGCATAGAAGTTCTGTAAATGAGCCTGCGCGTTAATGCGAATGCCACTGCCTGGCCATTGCAACAGGTTGTGTTCGATGCCGCGCTGCACCAGCTCCCTGCCCCACTGCTGGCCACGCAGCGCCGGGCAGACGACGATTCGGCCCAGGGAGCTCTCCGGGTAACTCAGATCAGGTGCTAGGCACCGTTGGTATGCCAGCAGTCTCCCGTCTCCCCTGCCGAGCATGTGAGCTGCATGCTGGTCCAGGTTGTCGAGGTCAAGATAGGCACAGTTTTGTTCGACCACAAAGACTTGCTGGCGTAAACGCAGTGCGGCATACAATTCCTCCCCGGTCAGTTCGGTAAAAGCCAGGGTTTGCCACTCCAGGGTCATTGCACTCTCACCTTAAATTATTGGTCGTCTTAACAAAAGCTGTGCGCGGCGTTCTCCGCCGGCAGATTAGTTGTTACTATAGCCCGCTAACAAAAGCAGTAACAGGCTCCCATCTCAGGAGTCACCTTGGAATTTGGGTCGCTGACGTTGGGCGCAAATACGGTTCCCATTCAAAACCAGTCGGGGTTTCGCTGATGTTGGTTAATATTGACGCGCAGGATATCTCGGCGTTGAGCCAGCAACTTGGGAAACTGGTGGGGGCGCTACTGGAAGTCGTGAAAATTCCGGCCTTGCCCCTCGATGTTGATGTGACACTCGCCGGTAATTTTCGCGGCTTCGATGGCAGTCAGTTCTATGTGGTGCGGCGCGGCTCCATCACAGCTCGCTATCAGGGTAAAACAATTTATACGCTGGAAGCGGGTGACATTCTGCTGCCTGATATCGCCGGCGGCCTGGACCAGAAGATCGCGGTGTATTACGGCAGCGACGCCGGGGCCCAGTTGCAATGCTATCCGGCGCTGGAGTTTATGCAACGAGTGTTTAACGAGCCGGCGGCTATCAGGTTGTGGACGCGCCTGTTAATCACCTACGCAGGTTTGATGTTGAGAATTACTGCGGCCAACCTCCAGGAAGAAAAACCGGCGACACCCGGATTCGAAATCCATGAACCCGGCGACATCATCATTCGTCAGGGTGACCGGGCCGACTTTGTCTACAACATGAGTTCGGGTGTGGCTGAAGTGTTGGTCGATGACGTCAATGTAGGGCGCATTGGTGAGGGCGAAATTTTTGGTGCCATGGCGGCCCTGACCCATGCCAACCGCAGTGCAACAGTAAGGGCCAAAACCACCTGTTCTGTGGTGAAAGTTCCCAAGGAACAGTTCACCGAGTTGATCAAGAGCAATCCGGCAACCATTCACGGTCTGTTGATCGATATGGCGAATTCCATAGTCAATCTCAACGAGCAGTTGGTTGGCTTGCAAGGAAATCGCCGGGGACATCGCCCGGAAAGTTAAGCCTCTGGTTCAGGCGGCCCCGCCCGCCATGCCGCGTGTGGATTTACCGCAACCGGCGCACACCCCGAAATTAGCAACACAGGCCTGCGTCTAATGTCCGACATTCTGGAAATCGATAGCGAGGGCACCGAGCAGGTGTCACTGAAGCTGTATGCCGAGAAGGCTTACCTGGATTATTCCATGTACGTCATCCTTGATCGCGCCCTGCCCCATGTGGGCGATGGCCTGAAGCCAGTGCAGCGGCGGATCATCTACGCCATGAGTGAACTGGGGCTGAAATCCTCGGCCAAATTCAAGAAGTCGGCCCGCACCGTTGGCGATGTCATCGGTAAATACCATCCCCACGGCGACAGCGCGGCCTACGAGGCCATGGTGTTGATGGCGCAGGATTTCAGTTATCGCTACCCGCTGGTGGATGGACAGGGCAACTGGGGCTCGCCCGACGATCCCAAATCCTTTGCCGCCATGCGCTACACCGAGTCCCGCCTGACCCCCTATGCCGAAGTCCTGCTCAGCGAACTCGGCCAGGGCACGGTGGACTGGACGCCCAATTTTGACAGTACGCTTGACGAGCCGGTGGTGTTGCCCGCGCAGGTACCCAATGTGCTGTTGAACGGCACTACAGGTATTGCCGTGGGTATGGCCACCGATGTACCGCCGCATAATCTGCGGGAAGTGGTGGCGGCAACGGTGCGGCTGCTGGAATCGCCCAAGTCCACGGTGGCTGAATTGTGCGAACATGTGCTGGCCCCTGACTTTCCCACCAATGCGGAAATCATCACGCCGCGCGAAGAGATTCTGGCGCTGTACGAAACCGGCCGTGGTGGCCTGCGCATGCGCGCAGTGTGGGAAAGGGATGGTGGCGATATCGTGATCAGTGCACTGCCCTACCAGGTATCAGGGTCCAGGGTGCTGGAACAGATAGCGCAACAGATGCAGGCCAGAAAATTGCCCATGGTGGCGGATCTGCGGGACGAGTCAGACCATGAAAATCCTACTCGTCTGGTTATCGTGCCGCGCTCCAACCGGGTTGATCCGGAAGCCCTGATGAGTCATTTGTTTGCCAGTACAGATCTGGAGCGCAGCTACCGCGTCAACCTCAACATGATCGGCATCGATGGTCGGCCGGGGGTGAAAGGCCTGGATCGAATTCTCCGGGAGTGGTTGAAATTTCGCACCGATACGGTTCGGCGGCGGCTGGAACACCGCCTGGATCGCGTGCTGAAGCGACTGCATATCCTCGACGGTTACCTGGTCGCCTTCCTCAATATCGACGAGGTCATTCATATCATTCGCACCGAGGACAAGCCCAAGCCTGCGCTCATGCAGCGTTTTGGCATCACCGATATCCAGGCCGAGGCTATCCTGGAACTGAAGTTGCGCAACCTGGCAAAGCTGGAGGAGATGAATATCCGCGCCGAGCAGGATGAGTTGCAGCAGGAGCGCGACCAATTGCAAAAGATCCTCGGCAGCGAAGCCCGGCTCAAGACCCTCATCAAGACTGAACTGCTGGCAGTGGCTGAAAAATACGGCGATGAACGCCGTTCGCCGCTGGTAGCGCGAGCTGAAGCGAAGGCGTTTAGTGAACTGGAACTGGTGACTGCCGACCCGATCACGGTAGTGATGTCGGAAAAGGGCTGGATCAGGGCGGCCAAAGGGCACGATATTGACCCCAAGAGTCTCAGTTACAAGTCCGGCGACAGCTATAAAATGTCTGCCTATGGGCGCAGCAACCAGCCCGTGGTGATACTCGATTCCACCGGCCGCGCATACACGGTCCCCTCCTATAATCTGCCCACCGCGCGGGGCCAGGGTGAGCCGGTAACCGGACGTATCAACCCCCCATCCGGAGCGACCTTCGGGGGCCTGATGATGGGTGCCGACGATGCGCTTTATCTGCTGGCCAGTGATGCGGGGTACGGATTCGTCGCCAGGCTGGGTGACCTGCAGACCAAAAATCGCGCGGGCAAGGCAGTTATCAGTCTGTCCAAAGGCGGGCAGGTGCTGCAACCGGCGGCGATTGGAGTGGTGGAGGAATCCCTGGTTGCCGCCGTGTCCAGCGAGGGGCGCTTGCTGATCTTCCCGCTGGCAGAGCTGCCGCAGATGGCGCGGGGTAAGGGCAATAAAATTATCGGCATACCCGCGGCTCGCGTGCAGGCGCGGGAGGAGTATGTGGTGGCCATCCAGGTGTTTACGGCACGGGACACCCTGGTGATCCATTCGGGGAAGCGTCACCAGAATTTCAAGATCAAGGATCTTGAACATTACCGGGGAGAGCGCGGTCGACGTGGCAACAAGTTACCGCGCGGCTTCCAGAAAGTAGACAGTATGCTGCTGGAGTCCTGAGCGTCGGCGTCGGCGCGAACTGAAAGAACTCAGCGCCTGGCGGGATCAGTCAGGCGCTTGAGTATCAGGCGCAACTGTCGCTCCAACAGATCCTGGTAGGGTCCGGCAAACTCCTCGATCACGGCGTAATCCATCACTTCGGTCGGTCGATGTTGCAGGCGACTGGCTACGTCTATGTCTTCGCAGACGGCGGGAGAGAGCAGGATATTAGGCGGTTTGCTGGCACAGACCGCCTGTAATTCATCAAGCGTGTGCTGCGTATACAGCCCAGGGTAGATATCGGTGCCATTCCCAACGCCCAGCTCGCTTTGCGAGATAGCCATGGCAATGGATAGGGAACGTGACATCTGTTTTTCCAGCGCCTGGCTCACCGACCGCACGAGCCAGGCGCAGGAAGCGGCCCGAAACGCGGCGCTGCCGGCGCTGTTGTGGCCACTAAAATAAATAGCCAGACCGAATTGCCGTGCGACCTGCAAATCCCCGGCGTAAAAACCAGCTGCGGCGTACACCACCTGGTGCAGCCGCTCCGTATAACGCTGCAGCGCGCGCTCGTCCAGGGTATCCACATAATTCACGAGGCTGGAGAGGTGCAAATACAGTACGGCGGTGGTGCGATAGTTCTCGTCCTGCGGCCCCGGTTCACTGCGGGTGCGCAGCAGGTCCATGGGCAGTGCTTCGATCTGCCTGGCCAGCAGGAGCAACTCATTTGCCGGTTGGCGCACGGGATCTTCCTCTTCCAGCGAGATCTTCCTGGCCATGCTGGACAGACTGCTCCCCAGATGCTGCCCGAAGCGGCGGCCTATTCCGTATACCGCAAGGCTGAGCAGTACCGCCAGACCTAGCATACTCAGTACAAAGCGCAGTTGTGCGGCTCGGGCGTTGTCCGCGTTGACGGTAACGACGATCTGTCCGGCGATATCAGATTCGATGTGTACGGGCGCACTGTACTGGTAGCGGTTCTGTCCCTCGGCATCGCCCGCCTGCCCCAGGACTTTGCCTTCTACATCGGTAATGGCGATCGTCTGGGCCGCAGAGGTTTCCATAAAGCGCTGTAATGAAGCCGAAACGCTGAGTAAATCGCCGCTCTCCATGGCGGTGCTGATGCGCGCTGCTACCTGCTTGGCCAGAGCAGTACCGTATTCTTCCTGCAGCAGCATTTGCATATGGCGAGTGGAGATCGCGCCCAGGGCGACCAGTGCCAGGCTCACCAACAGGCACATTCCCGCGGTCACAAGTGCCAGTTGTTGGCCGAGATTGGCTTTATTGAAGAGTTGGTTCACGCGCGATGAATGACTTACCCGGTGACGACGGGGGCCAGTATAAACCAGACGTGGCGGCAAAAGCCCTCTTTGTGTACCTTGGCCATTGAATATCCCGCACCGGCGTCCGCGGGACAGCACGCTTTTCAGTGCTTGTCGCGAACAGGTAGAATGGCGCCCCGAGACAACCGTGGAACCCGCTGTGTGAACCAGATATTGCTCATCACTATTTCCGGCGAAGATCAGGCAGGCGTCACCGCCGGATTAACGGCAATTCTGGCGGAACACGCTGTGAGCATCCTCGACATTGGCCAGGCCGTGATACACGCGGCATTGTCTCTGGGTCTGTTGGTGGAATTGCCACAGGAGTGTGTTAGCGCACAGGTTGCGGATGCAGTGCAGAATTTCGCTTTGCGGCATGATCTGCGAGTTGTTACCAGTGCGGTATCCCCCGAGAGTTACAGCCAGTGGGTCGAGGCGCAGGGTCGGGCGCGCTATATCATTACTCTGCTGGCGCGCAAGATTACTGCCGATCAACTGGCGCGGGTAACGAAAGTGATTGCGCATCATGGACTCAACATAGACGGTATCAATCGCCTGTCAGGACGTATTCCTCTCGGGGAGCTTCCCGCACTCAGCAAGGCTTGCGTGGAGTTTTCGGCGCGCGGGTCTTTGCAGGACCCCGCCGCCTTTCGCCGCGAATTACTGGAAGTTGCTGGTGCCCTGGAGGTTGACCTGGCTTTCCAGCAGGACAATATGTACCGCCGCAACCGCAGACTCGTGGCTTTCGATATGGACTCTACCCTGGTCGAGGCGGAGGTCATCGACGAACTGGCCAAGCTGGCCGGTGTGGGCGAGCAGGTCAGCGCGATCACCGAGCGTGCCATGCGCGGAGAGATCGATTTCAGTGAGAGTTTGCGCACCCGGGTGGCGCTACTGGCGGGTTTGGAAGAGAGTGCCCTGGAGCGTGTGGCGGGGCAACTGAAGATAACCGAGGGCGCGGAGCATTTGATTGCAACGTTGCGCACCCTGGGGTACAAGACCGCGATACTTTCCGGCGGCTTTACCTATTTTGCCCGGCACCTGCAGGCCCGCCTGGGTATGGATTATGTCTACGCCAACGAACTGGACATTGCCGATGGTGTGGTCACGGGCAAAATCAGGGGCTCTATCGTAGATGGGGCGCGCAAGGCCGAACTGCTGCGTCAATTGGCCGATGAGCAGGGCATAGATTTGCAGCAGGTTATTGCAGTGGGTGACGGCGCCAACGACTTGCCGATGCTGAGCATTGCCGGGCTGGGTATTGCGTTCAGGGCGAAACCATTAGTGCAGAAAACTGCAGAGCAGTCGATTTCGACCCTGGGGCTGGATGCGATTCTGTATTTGTTGGGTATCTCTGATAAGTACCAGAGCCAGGCCTAGGTTCACGGCAGTGCTGGTGCTAGATATTGCTCCAGAGAGAGTCGTAATCCCCGCCCGCTAGTGCATTGTTGTTCTCAGCCAGTACGTCACCCAATTCTTTTACGTAGCGGAACTCAAACTGCGAAAAGCTTCCGGTTGATGCGATATGCCGCAACAACTGAATGGAACTTGCTTCGACACGGTTGCCGATCGTCACTTTCTGTCGCTCCTTGAATCCGGTGCGCGGCGTGATCAGTGTTTGAGGTTTTCCCACGAGCTTGATTTCGGGCAGTAGCAGCACCCTCATCGGCGGTGTTTTTTCGCCGCCTTTTTGGTGAATGCGGGCACCATAGGCGACTGCCCGGGGGCTCAGAAGCTCAAGCCCAATCAAGGTTTTGGCATTTTCGAGCTGGCTTAACCAGCGGATGGCGGCAATAACCCACTCACTATGTTCTTCCTCTTTCAGGCCGACGATGTCACCGGTTCTGATGTCGCTGTGCAATTCGCCAGTCCACTCCAGACAATAACCGCTGGGACTGACATCGGCCATCTGGACGTTAAAAACAGGGTAGCGTTCCTGCAACGGCAACTCGCGATTCTCTTCCATCAGCAGCCTGGCCTTGGTCGCAGGATTGAGATCTATATCACGATGTGGCTCGAACCGGACATCGCTAACGTAGTCTACCCCCGGATTTGCCACCTGCCACTCATCGGCTCTAACGTGGGTGGGTAGAAAAGGGTTGCCTCCCGCCAGTTTTTCTATGGTCAGAACGTCGTTAGTGCCATACAACAGATGCTCAAAGCTGCGCTCGCCGGCTACGTGAAAATGAGTACTGCTGAGTCCCACACAGATCCATAACGAGCTGTTGGCGGCAGTTCGCTTGAAATTACGCAGACTCATACTGCCAAGGGATGCTATCAGGTGATCCAGCAGATGGGAGGGTATGCTGGTGTGTTTGTCGAAGTTGATTGCTTTTCCACCAAGGTCCGCTTTCAGTGCTTGCAGGTGCTCTATCAGGGCTGTGGTATTGATATAGCGACACTGGGTTCCAGGTTGTTCGCGGTACAACGCGCGGTACAAGGGCGGTTGGTCGCTGTCCAGGTCGACCAGAAATAGGTCTTTTCCCGTCCCTCGGCTATCGAGTTTAACCAGTGCGCCCCACTGCTGTAGTGCGCGAAACAGCGCTGTCAGGTCGCTCTGGCGCAATTGGTTGGGCTTGCAACAGCCCATCATCATGGCCTGCAAATAGGTAGTTGTGATGGTGCTGCCGCCGGACAAAGGCTCAGGCACAGGGAGGTCGGCCAGCCGCTGGTTAGCGGCGAGCGCGTACAGCTGGTGCAGCGTTTGCCAGCCGTTAATTTCCATAGGCCTGTGCAGTTGAAAATTCTGTAGCACTTTACGCCCGGTAAATACCAGCGCCCGGTGTATGGCCTCACAGGTAAGGCGTGCCGGATTAGTCTCACGGATGGCGTCGCGTTGCTGGATCGCCTCAATCGCAACGACGGTATAGGCGGTGCCAGTCAAGGTGAGCAGTCCGTCGCTCAGTTCCGCCATGCGTCGGGGATCTTCAGGCATAACCAGGGGCTGGTTAAGAAAACGTTTTGACAGGTTGGACAGAGCCACATCAAGATTGGGACGCAGAATCTCCATGACGTTGTAGCGAACTTCGGGTGAGAGCTTGGTCCGATTGAGATCACTCAGGGCCTGGCCGAGCAATTGCACCAGGGAGTTGGTATTGGTGACAGGGAGGCTCTGTACCCAAGTGCTGGTTGCTTCCGAGTCTGGCTGGAACAGCGGTAACCCGGAGAAGTCCTGGCGCGGGATATTCAATTTGATTGTTGTGTGGTCTTCCATAGCAGCAAGCCAGTATTCTTATTGCATTCCACCTACCCTGTGCAGACAGAATATCCCACTTTGAGCATCCATCGCCACTCGTATTTCGGCATCTGCCATTGGCAGGCGACGTACGGTATTATAAGCGACTTTTTTACTGCAACCGACTGAGAACATCATGGCGTACTTTTCTACTAACGAATTCCGCTCTGGCATGAAAGTTATGCTGGATGGTGATCCATGTAGCATTCTTGATAATGAATTTGTAAAGCCCGGAAAAGGCCAGGCCTTCAACCGAGTGAAGCTGCGCAACCTGAAGACCGGACGACAGTGGGAGCGCACGTTCAAATCCGGCGAGAGTCTAGAGGGGGCGGATGTCGTGGACCGCGCCATGGAGTATCTGTATACCGATGGCGAGTTCTGGTACTTCATGGAATCCGATACCTTTGAGCAGTACCAGGCCGATGCCGCCGCCGTGGGGGATAGTTATTTGTGGCTCAAGGAACAGGACAAGTGTGATATCACACTGTACAACGGCGCGCCTTTAACTGTTGCACCACCCAATTTCGTGGAGCTGCAAATCACTGAAACCGATCCCGGCCTGAAAGGCGACACCGCTACCGGCGGCACCAAGCCGGCGAAGCTCAGCACGGGCGCGGTGGTTAAGGTCCCCCTGTTCATTAGCACGGGTGAAGTGATTCGGGTCGACACACGCACCGGTGAATACCAGAGTCGCGCGAGTAAGTCCTGATTGTAGCGAAAGGAGTATCCGGGCGTGCAGTGGCGACCAGCTGCGGATCTCAAGTCGATGCATCGGCGGGCGGAGCTGGTAGCGACGCTGCGGCGTTTTTTCGCCGACCGGACGATCCTCGAGGTAGAGACGCCACTGCTGTGTCGCGGTGGCATAACCGATCCAGCCATTGAACCTTTTATAGTGGCGTGTGGTGAATCTCCGGACCAGCCGCGATTTCTGCAAACATCACCTGAATACGCCATGAAGCGACTGCTTGCCGCATTGGGTGAGCCGATATTTCAGATCACCAAGGCGTTTCGCGAAGGCGAAGCCGGTTCCCGGCACAACCCTGAGTTCAGTTTGCTGGAGTGGTATCGTCCCGGTTTCGATCACCATCAGTTGATGGCGGAGGTGGCGGACCTGGTGCGTTATTGCCTGGGTGACCGGCCGCTGCAGAAATACAGCTACCGCCGGTTCTTTCAAGAGCGCCTGCAGGTTGACCCCTTTACCGCGCCCGTTGCCGAGCTGGAAACCATTGCTCGCCGTCACCTTGATCCTGGCAGCCTGTCAGGTGATCGGGATCTGTGGCTGGATCTGTTGATGAGCCATGTGCTGGAGCCGCAACTCGGCGATGGTGCGATCTGTTTTATCTATGATTACCCGGTCACCCAAGCAGCGCTTGCGCGCGTTGTGCAGGCCGACGATGTTTGGGTGGGGCAGCGGTTTGAACTCTACATGGATGGCATGGAAATGGCCAATGGCTACTGCGAACTCACCGACGCGCAGGAGCAGCGTCGGCGCTTCGAGCGCGATAACGTCCTGCGCCGGGAGCGCGGTCAGTGTGAGCGTCCCGTGGATGAACGGTTATTGGCAGCACTGGCGCACGGCCTGCCAGAGTGCAGCGGTGTCGCCTTGGGTATCGATCGATTGCTGATGCTGGCAACCGGTGCAGCCGATATCAGGAATGTGCTGGCGTTTGACTGGGAGCGCTCCTGAGCGACAGATCTACTCCCCCGCCAGCCAAAAAAAAGCCGGCACAGGGGCCGGCCGTTGTAGCTTGTGCGGTTAAACTCAACCGAATTCCTTGACCAGGCCGCCGATTGATTGTTTCGCGTCGCCAAACAGCATACGCGTATTGTCCTTGTAAAACAGCGGATTCTCGATGCCGGCAAAGCCCGACGCCATGGAGCGCTTCAGTACGAATACGGTGCGCGCCTTGTCCACGTTGATCACCGGCATGCCATAGATGGGCGATGATTCGTTCTCCCGCGCGGCGGGGTTCACCACGTCGTTGGCCCCGATAACAATGGCCACGTCCACGTTTTCCATGCGCGGGTTGATCTCATCCATCTCCAGCAGCTGGTCATAGGGCACGTCGGCTTCTGCCAGCAACACGTTCATGTGGCCGGGCATACGACCGGCCACCGGGTGGATGCCAAAGCTAACTTCCGCGCCTTTTTTTTCCAACAGCTCAGCGAGTTCCTTGACCACGTGCTGGGCTTGCGCGACTGCCATGCCGTAGCCCGGGATGATGGCTACGGTGCTGGCCGCTTCCAGAATGTAATAGGCGTCCTCCACGGAGATGGGCTTGATCTCGCCTTCGACCTTGGTAGTTTCCACCTTGCCAGAGCCGAAGCCGGAGAACAGCACGTTGGCCAGGGAGCGGTTCATCGCCTTGCACATGATCTGGGTAAGAATGATGCCGGAGGCGCCGACCAGGGCCCCCGCCACGATCAGGATGTTGTTGTTCACCGCAAAGCCCGCTGCACAAGCAGCCAGTCCCGAGTAGGAATTCAGCAAGGAGATCACTACCGGCATGTCGGCACCACCGATGGGAATAACCGCCATCACACCGAACAGCAGCGACAGTCCGATGATGATGAACAGCCACATGCTGCTGCTCGGCTCCGTGCAGAACATGACGGCGCTGCCCAAGATTCCCAGCACAATGATACTGTTAACCACCTGCTGCCCACTGAACAGTGTGGCGCCGCTACCGATTCTTTCCGAGAGCTTGCCGTAAGCCACCATAGAGCCGGTAAAGGTCACACCGCCGATCAGAATGGACAGGACAATAGTGATTAGCGTCAATGTTTCGGCGTCCGCACTGAGTGCGGCCCAGCCGATCAGCAGGCTCGCCAGGCCACCAAAGCCATTGAACAGCGCCACCATTTCCGGCATCGCGGTCATCTGCACCAGACGCGCCGCGGCGCCACCGATGACCGCGCCGATCACAATTCCAAGCACAATCCACTGGAAATCAACAACGGCCCGGTCAAGCAGGGCCGCCACCACGGCTAACAACATGCCAACGGAGGAAATCATGTTCCCGCGCCGGGCGGTCGCAGGGGAACTCAGTTCCTTCAGGCCATAGATGAACAGGACCGCGGAGACGACATAGGTGTATTGAATCAACATATTCACGTCGATCAGCCCCTTTTCTTCTTGAACATGGCGAGCATGCGGTCGGTCACCAGGTAACCGCCCACCACGTTGATGGTGGCCAGAGCTACTGCTGCCACCGCCAGCCAGTGGTGCAGGTCGTGTTGGCCGGTACCGGCCAGGCTGATGGCCCCCACCAGGCAAATGCCCGAAATCGCGTTGGCGCCGGACATGAGCGGCGTGTGCAATGTGGACGGCACCTTGTTGATCAGTTCGAAGCCCAGGAAGATGGACAACACCAGGATAAATGTGAGGAAAACTTCCGTTGGTACCATGTTAGTGACCTTCTTCCAGGATTTTTCTGATCGTCGTATTCGTTACTTCGCCTCCGTGCGTAATGATGCACCCGGATAGAATGTCGTCACTAAAATCTACCAGGAACAGGTGATTCTCCTTACACCAGTTGTCTTCCACCAGATTGAACAGGTTCGCTGAATACATCTGGCTGGCATCACGGGCGACCTCGCCGGCCAGGTTGCCCCTGCCGATGATGGTGACGCCGGCCCACTCCACGACCTCATTGGGAACAGAACCCTCAACGTTACCACCCGTTTCGGCGGCCATATCGACAATCACAGACCCGGGGGCCATACCTTCAATCATGTCTTTGGTGATCAGCACCGGTGGTTTACGGCCGAACACCTGGGCGGTGGTGATTACCACGTCAGATTTTGCAATGACATCCTTTTGCGCCTGGCGCTGCTTCGCAACCTGCTCCTGGGTCAACTCCTTGGCATAACCGTCGGCGGTCTGGCCGGTCTCGCCCAGGTCGATTTCCAGAAATTTGGCGCCCACGGAACGCACCTGCTCCGCTACTACCGGTCGGGTGTCAAAGGCGGTGACCCTGGCGCCCAGGCGCTTGGCGGTAGCGATGGCCTGCAGGCCCGCGACACCGGCGCCGATGACGAACACGTTGGCGGGTTTCAGGGTGCCCGCCGGGGTCATCATCATGGGAAATATGCGCGGCAGGTAGGTTGCGGCCTGTATGACCATCACGTAGCCGGCCAGGTTGGCCTGGGAACTCAGGGCATCCATTTTCTGGCTGCGGGTGGTGCGCGGAATCATTTCCATGCTGATGGCGGTAATACCCGCGTCCTTGAGCGCATTTACCAGCCCCCGTTCGTTGAAGGGATCCAGGTAGCTGATATGGATAGCCCCGCGCTTCATCAGGCCGATTTCCTCGAGCTGCGGTTTGCGCAGGCGCAGCAGCAGGTCGGCGCTGCGGAATAATTCATTGCGGTCCGTAGCAATGGTAGCGCCCGCTTCGGTGTACTCGGAATCGGTGAAACCAGAGCCGACACCCATGCCGGACTCGACAACAACGTCGGCGCCCATGGCACACAATCTCTTGGCATGAGCGGGTGTAATCGGTATTCGTTTTTCTCCCGGATGGGTCTCTTTCGGAATGGCGATGCGCATACGGTGTCAACTCCCTTACTTTTATTCGGCCACCAGTATCCCAGCCGCGGCCGACTCTAGCACAGCCAACACCGCGCGGGAATAATGGTCACCCCCGGGTAGCTGAACCCCGTGCCGTATCCAGCTATGATCGGTCCCCTTGTTTGCCGCTTGCGCAGGGCGTGCTAATTTAAGCGATTAGCAGGCATAAACAATGGCGATAAAGCCCAAATAAATTGACCGGAGCTTACAGCAGGCGCGGGTCCCCGATACGAGCATGAAGGAGGACGGGTAATGGCTACCACTGTCAAAGCTACTGCAAAGACAAAGGCCGCAGTGCGTAACACCACTTCTGCAGTGAAAAATAAGGCCGAACAGCCACTGATGAAGGCGTTACGGGCGGAACACCGGCATATGGCCACTGTGTTGCAATTGTTTTCCGAGCAGCTCAAGGACATTGAAGGTGGGGAGCTGGTCGATACGCATGTGGTGTATGAGATTATGGAGTATATGGTCACTTGGCCGGATCGCTTCCACCATCCTCGTGAAGACCTGATCTACGCCCGGGTGGTGGAGGTCGACGCCAGTGCCGCCGATGATGTCGACACTCTGCAACGGGATCACGATCACACCGCCAAACGCGGTCGTAAGATTTTGCGGGACATTGAGCGCTGGCGCGGTGGGGAAGTGTCCGGCACTGTAGTGGTTAAAAACGGACGCGGATATATAGATCATGTTTACGAGCACATGAATCTTGAGGAAAAGGTGGTCTTCCCGCGCATTGAAACGGCGCTCACCCTGCAGGACTGGCGCGAGTTGGCAGGAGATGACGAGTTGCGAGCGGTCGCCGATTCGATTTTCGGACCGCGGGTGCAGCGTGAATTTCGCACTATGTCGCGCAAGTTGCGACGCAGTCTGCGTCGCTCAGTGGAGCGCGGAACCCTGGTGCAGTGGATTGGTGCAGAGGCATTGATGGAGTCATTGGAAGTGGTATCCATCGCCTATGAATCCGCCCGCGACACCGCCGAAGAGCACATGCGCGAGGCACTGCAGGAGTCTGTAGCACTATTCCGGCAGGCACCCCTGTCGGCGCCGCTGCGCTGTGTCGCCAACAACACCAGGGTCACTTTCCGCCTGCTCAGCGAGGTGGCCGAGATTTCCAGGGAAACCTTGCAGGATTTGTCCCGGGTCAACCAGGAGCGTAAGGACCGGGTGCGCTTGATGGATCGAAGCTCCGCCCGTCGCTGAGCTCAGGCTCGCGAAATTGCAGACTTGCCAGGCGTGCGTACAGGCCGCAGTCCCGCAACAGTTGCTCGTGCGTGCCGGTAGCAATCAGCCGGCCTGCCTCCAGTACGGCGATGTTGTCTACATGCAGTATGGTGGACAATCGATGGGCGATAATCACAGTGGTCCGATTTTGCATCAGTTCCTGCAGGGCCAGCTGTACCTGGTGTTCGCTCTCGGAGTCCAGGGCACTGGTCGCCTCATCCAGCAACAGGATTTTCGGATCGTTGAGAATGGCTCTGGCCAGGGCGATGCGCTGGCGTTGACCACCGGACAGTCTTACCCCCTGCTCGCCCAGATGACTGGCGTAGCCATCGGGTAGCGCACTGATAAACTCGTGGGCGTGGGCAGCGCGTGCTGCCGCTGTAACCTCCGCATCTGTGGCGTCCAGCTTGCCGTACGCTATGTTGTAACGCACGTCACCGGTGAACAGGGCCGGTTGTTGCGGGACCAGGGCAATGTGTTCGCGCAATTGCTTGAGGCCCATGTTGCGAATGTCCTGGTCGTCGAGCAGGACGCGGCCTTGCTGCGGGTCATAGAAGCGTTGCAACAATTCGAACACCGTGGATTTACCGGCTCCCGACGGCCCCACCAGCGCCAGGCTTTTGCCGGCCTCAATGCGCAGGGTAAAGTCCTGCAGCGCGGGCTGCCGCAGACGGGTTGGATAGCAAAAGGTGACATGATCCATACGCAGTTCCGGTCGCGCGCTGGCGGGCGTGGAGGCCAGGCTGCCCGGATCTTCAATCACGCTGCGCGTGTTGATGAGTTCTACCAGGCGTTCAGCAGCACCTGCGGCGCGTTGCACGTCACCCCATACTTCAGAAATAGTGGCCAGACCACTGCCCACCATGACGGCATAGAACACGAACGCACCCAGTTCGCCGCCGCTCATGCGGCCGCTGATAACATCCTGCCCACCCTCCCACAGCATTCCGGACATACCGACGAACAATAGCACCATAGCGCCACAAATGAGCAGCGAGCGCTGCCAGATACGGCGTCGGGCTATTTCAAACGCCCGTTCAACTTCGCGATCGAAGGCCGTGGACTCAAATTGTTCGCGAGTGTAGCTCTGCACCACACGAATGTGCTGAATAACTTCACCGGCGTAGCTGCCAACACTGGCAATACTGTCCTGACTCTGGTTGCTGAGCGTGCGCACCCGCCGGCCGAACACCAGTATCGGCAGCAGCACCAGCGGCACACCCAGTGCAATGATCAAACTCAATTTCAGGTTAGTGATAAACATCAACACCAGTGCGCCGCTGGTGGTCAGGCTGCTGCGCAGCGCCATACTGAAGGATGAACCGATGATGGTTTGCAGAAGAGTCGTATCGGTGGTGAGGCGCGACATAATCTCGCCACTGCGATTTGTCTCGAAGAAACCCGGGTGCAAATGCACAATATTCTGGAAAACCGCCTTGCGGATGTCGGCACTGATGCGCTCGCCCAGCCAGGACACCAGATAAAAACGCACAAAAGTGCCGCAGGCCATGGCCACCGCGATGATGATTAGCAGGCCGATGGCACTTCTGAGGTCGGCACTGGATGTGCCGCCGAAGCCCTGGTCGATGAGTACCTGTACGCCACGTCCCATCGAGAGCGTGGCACCGGCGGTAAATAACAGGGCGATGCTGGCACCCACCAGGCGCAGTTTGTACTGCGATAGCAGACGCAGCACCGGCAGCAGAGCGGGCAGGCCTTGTTCGGCGCGCGAGGACATCAGGTGTGTGAAATCAAGAGCGAGTCGCGGCGCGTCGGCGTTCGTGCTGCGCGGACTGGGTCAACAGGTTTGACTACGGTGGGATTCATGGCCTGGTTCCGTGGCGCTGTGGCTGCTTCGTGCTAGTGTAATGGCTCCGTATGCCTAATGGTACCGAGTACAAGGTTGTTCCAGTTTGGGGATGAAAACGGGCGAAAAGTTCAAAGACAAGGTAGTCATTGTGACCGGCGGCAGTCGCGGCCTGATGGCCAAGCGCTAGGATTGATCCTTCGGTGGCGGTGCAGAGCGCTTTATCAGCCTGCCGCAGTAGATGCCGGCTTCAAACAGCAGCCACATCGGTACGGCCAGCAGAGTCTGGGAGAACACATCAGGCGGGGTCAGCACCATGCCGACGACAAAGCAACCCACAATGATATAGGGACGCTTGCTGGTCAGCGCTTCCGGTGTGGTAACTCCTGCCCAGATCAGCAGTATCACAGCGATCGGGATTTCAAAGGCCAGCCCGAAGGCGAAAAACAGCTTGAGCACAAAATCCAGATAGCTGTTGATGTCCGTCATGATGGTAATGTCTGGCGGCGCGACGCTGGTAAAAAAACCGAAAATGAGGGGAAAGGCGACATAATAGGCAAATGCGACCCCCGCGTAGAATAATATGATGCTGGATGCCAACAGCGGGATTGCCAGGCGTTTCTCATGCCGGTACATACCCGGCGCGATAAAACTCCATGCCTGGTACAGGACATAGGGCATCGCCAGGAAAATCGCTGCCACCAGGGAGAGCTTGAACGGCGTGAAAAAAGGCGAAGTGACATCGGTGGCTATCATTCCTGCCCCGGAGGGTAAAATGGCGCGCAGGGGCTCTGAGACAAACGTGTAGATGTCGTTGGCGAAGGGAAACAGACAAATAAAGAACAACAGCACCGCTAATAGTGCGCGCAGTAATTTGTCGCGCAATTCGGTAAGGTGCACAATCAGCGGCAGTGGCTGATCCGTGGATTCCGGCTCGTTCATTCGGCCTTATTGTCCGTTGGACTTTTTTCCTGCCCGCCGGAGTGGGTGTTTTCGGGCGCTGTGGTTGCCGGTGACACCATGGTGTCGGACAGGTTACCGCCGATGGCTGCAGCCTCCTTCTTTAATTGCTCGCCAGTCTGGCGCAACTCCCGCATCACGGCGTCGTTATGTAGCTCCTGCTGCACTTCCTGCTTGATTTCGTTGAAGCCCCGCCTGATTCGATTCAGCCACATGCTCGCGGTCCGAACGGTCTCGGGTAGGCGCTCCGGTCCGATTACCAACAGGGCCACTATGCCGACCAGGATGAGTTCGGAAAAACCTATATCGAACATTCAGCGCTTACTTGTCTTTGGCGGCGGTGTCCGCAGTCTCGTTAGGCTTGGTACCGTCGCCGGATTTCGGCGTTTCGCCATCATCGGACATGCTCTTGCGAAAACCTTTCACTGCGTTGCCCAGATCGCTGCCCAGGGTGCTCAACCGTTTGGTACCAAACAGCATGATTACGATCACTAGAATGATCAACAATTGCCAAACACTGATTCCACCGATTCCCATAGCTATCTCCCGTTATTCCTGCGTTGTTAAAAGCATATCACTTGCCCCGTAAGTCTCGCGCGGCCTTTTCGTCCAGCCCGGAGACACCGAAGCGGTCGCCCAGACACCGCAATACGTCGTCTGTATCCAGTTCCAGGTGGGACAACATCACCATACTGTGAAACCATAAATCAGCTACCTCACCAATAATGGCACTGCGATCACCACCAGCCTCGGCATCCTTGGCCGCGAGAATGACCTCGGTGGTCTCTTCGCCGATTTTTTCCAGAATCTTGTTCAGGCCCTTGTGGTGCAGGCTCGCCACGTAGGATTGCTCCGGGTCGGCCTGCCTGCGCGCCGCGAGAGTGGTCGTCAGTTGTTGCAGGACATCGTTCATGGTTTGTTTCCGTATATGTCTTCGGGTTGCTTGATGACGTCGTCGGTAACTCGCCAGACGCCATGCTCCAGTCGCTGGTAAAAACAACTGCGCCTGCCAGTGTGACAGGCGATACCCTCGATTTGTTCAACTTTCATCAGTACAGTGTCCGCATCACAGTCGATGCGTAACTCCTTCAAGTGCTGCACATGGCCTGACTCCTCGCCCTTGCGCCACAGGCCCTGCCGTGAGCGCGACCAGTAAACGGCGCGGCCCTCGCTGATAGTCAGTTGCAGGGCGTCGCGATTCATCCAGGCCAGCATCAGCACCTCGCCGGTCTGCCAGTCCTGGGCAATAACGGGGATCAGTCCCTGCTCATTCCACTTGATTTCTTGTACCAGCGTACCAGTTTCAGTCATGACGGTCTTCCGCTCAGAGTCGCATTATGGCACAGGGCCCGGTGGCGCACCTATCGCCTGCCGTTCCTGGGCCACAACAGGCACAGGCCCGCCCCGGCCAGCAACCAAGTAACCGCGGGCGCGCCCGCCAGTTGCTGCCACGCTCCAGGAAAAACCGTTATGGCAGCCGCTGCGCAGGCTACGGCGGCCAGTAGATGCCGACGTCTTCGCGCCAGGTCCGCCTGCCGTTCCCGCTGCTCGCTGCGATAATGCGGCTGGGCTTGCGGGTGTCGATCGACTCCTCTGGCGTGTTGCAGGCTCTCCAGCACGGCTTCGGGCAGTTGCGGCAGTTGCTCCAGCCAGGAGGGTGCATGGCGTTGCAGGCGTTTGAGCACTGACTGCGGCGAATAGCGTTGCTGCACCCACTCTTCCAGAAACGGCTGTGCTGTATCCCATAAGTTGAGTTCGGGGTAGAGCTGACGCCCCAGTCCCTCGATGTTCAGCAGGGTTTTTTGCAACAGTACCAACGAGGGTTGTACCTCCATGTCAAAGCGGCTGGCGGTCTGGAACAGGTACACCAACAGTTGGCCGAAGGATATTTCGCTGATAGGTCGTTCGAATATAGGCTCACACACGGCGCGCATGGCCGACTCAAAGTCCTGTACGCGGGTGTGGGGTGGCACCCAGCCACATTCAACATGCAGTTGCGCCACTTCACGGTAGTCGCGGCGAAAGATACCCAGCAGATTGCGGCCGAGGTAATACTGGTCCGCGTCCGAGAGGCTGCCAACGATGGCGCAGTCCACGGCGATGTAGGTCGGGTCCGCAGGGTCTGTCGCATCCACAAAGATGTTGCCCGGATGCATGTCGGCGTGGAAGAAGCTGTGGTGGAACACCTGCGTGAAAAATATGTCCACGCCGCGCTCACCCAGCAATTTAAGGTCGGTGCCCCTGGCGCGCAGTGTCTCCAGATCGGTGACGGGAATCCCCGCAATGCGCTCCATGGTCAATACATTGCGGCAGGTGTACTCCCAGTAAACCGCGGGAATGTAGAGCAGTTTGTTGTTTTCGAAGTTGCGGCGCAGCTGACAGGCGTTGGCGGCCTCCCGGCCCATATCCAGTTCATCGAGAATGACCAGCTCGTAGTCGGACACTACCTCCACCGGACGCAGGCGCCGACCATTGGGGTGGTATTTTTCAGCCAGCCTCGCCAGAGTAAATAGCAAGGCGATGTCCTGGCGGATGACAGGTTCGATGTCCGGGCGCACGACCTTGACCACGACCCGCTCGCCGCTGTGCAGGGTGGCACCATGCACCTGGGCTACGGAGGCCGAGGCCATGGGTGTGCTCTCGAAACTGGCAAACAGTACAGCCACCGGTTTGCCCAGGGCCTTCTCGATAATGGCAATGGACTGTTGTTGCGGGAAAGGGGGTACGTCATCCTGCAGCTTGGCCAGCTCGTCCGCGATGTCCTCGGGCAGCAGGTCGCGTCGGGTCGACAGCATCTGCCCGAACTTTATGAATACAGGACCCAGTTCTTCCAGGGCGCGGCGCAGGCGCACGCCCCGCGGCAGGTCCGGTGTCCGCTGCAAGCGCCAGGGTGCGAGGCCCAGGGCAACACGGGGTAGCGTGGACAGGCGTTCGTGGTCGACAAATTCATCCAGTCGATAACGGCCGACGATCCGCAGGATTTTGGCCAGGCGCAGGGCGCGGGACACGACTCAGCCCCGCAACTTCTGCAGGCGCAGGCGCAGGCGCTCAGTGCGCGATTGCAGCCGGTCTACACGCATCCCCAGCTCCAGCACGTCCCGGTAGAAATCCTCTACCTCCAGCCGCGGTGGACTGAGCCGCGCTTCTTCATGGATGAACTCTTCCAGTTGTCTGGTGAGGCTTGCGGAGGCCTGTTTGCCCCAGGCGAAGGTGTGGCGCAGCAGCTGTGCAAGTTGGTGTCCGGCGACATCCCCGAGGGCGTCAACCAGGGGTGCTTCCCAGTCCATATCCAGCGCCGCCAGAATACGCTGCAGTTCGAGCAGCGGGGCGCTATCGCCTTCGAGTTCCAGGCCGCCGTTGATCAGGGTGGCGGTGGGGTCGCGCGCGGTGGCCAGCTCAGTGAAATCGGCTGCCGTCCCTTTTATGC